>TARA_R110001592_G_scaffold108135_3_pt1 | contig 16710 bp, 12 predicted proteins | sample TARA_R110001592 | Tara Oceans TARA_R110001592 (sample SAMEA4398387) | marine metagenome | biome: Polar Biome; feature: [SRF] surface water layer (ENVO:00010504); material: water (ENVO:00002006), including particulate matter (ENVO:01000060) such as... | depth 5 m
GCGGACCGAGACGTCGTTGAACAGGGTGTAGCCGAACACGTGGTCCAGCCCCTTGTCTTCGGGGATCGCGCGGCCGCCCTTGCCGATGACGAAGGTCAGTTCGGCCTCGTAATCCAGCTGGTCGCAGACCTTGGGCAGGATCACCGGCGCCTCGGCGGCGACCAGGGACGACGGCCAACGCACGAACAGCGACGGATACTTGGGCGGCTCATGCCCGCCCTCGCGGGCATGGGCGGCGTAGTTCAGGCCGACGCAGACGAACTTTCCTGGCCGCTCGATCGGCAGCGCCGGCGTGACGTCCTTAAGCGCCAGGGTCGCCCCGGCGCCGGCGCCCTTGACGGCGGCGGCGACACGGGCGAGCGCGTCCGGGCCGGCCTGGATCAGGGCCAGCATCGTCTTCGGCAGCGCCGGATCGGCGGCGGCGACGTCGATCACCTTGTCGCCGTCGACCACGCCCAGGCGCGGTCCGCCGGACGCTTCGAACATCATCAGTCTCATGAATGGAATTCCTCTTGGTATGGTCTTGTCTGCCTTTGAAAAGGCCTTCTCACGGGACCCTTTGTCAACATTTCGCTTTGATGGGGCGGCGTCCTTGTCTGGCACATTTAAATCATTTGAATTAATTCAAATGATTTAATACAGTTGCCTCATGGACCCGACCGATACCCGCGAAAAGCTTGTCCTCGCCGCCGAACGCCTGTTCGCCGAAAAAGGCATCGACAACGTATCCCTGCGCGAAATCAACCGCGCTGCCGGGCAGAAGAACGTGGCCGCGCTGCATTACCATTTCGGCACCCGGGAAATGTTGCTCGAAGCGATCTTCGAACGCCGCATGGCGGGCATCAACCGGCGCCGCGTCGCCATGCTGGACGCGCTGGAGGCCGCCGGCCCGGTAACCCAGATGCGCCCCGTCGTCGCCGCCATGGTCGCGCCGTTGGCGGAGCAACTCGACCCCGTTATGCGCGGCGGCCATTACGTGCGCTTTCTGGCGCAGGTGATCAGCGACCCGGGGGTCGATCTGGGCGGCCTGGTGCGCGACAAGTTCGACCATGGCATGGCCCGCACCCGCGACCTGCTGCGCGGCCTGCTTTCGGACCTGCCGGCGGCCGTGGTCGAACAACGCATCCGCCAGGCCGTCGCCCATTTCGTCCATGCCCTGGCCGACAAGGCGCGGCGCGATGCCGGCGGCCGCACCACGGGGCGCAGCGGCGGCACCCAATTGTTCGTCGCCAACCTGATCGACAGCATCGCCGGCGCCCTGACAGCGCCCGTATCCGAGGAAACCCTGGCCCTTCTTGCAGAGGCGCCGCGCAAAATCGCCTGAATTTGGGAGCCCCGTCCAATGACCGCACAACCGCAATCGGATTTCCGTCACATCACCATCAGCCCGATCTCAGGCGCCCTCGGCGCGGAGATCGGCGGCGTCGACCTGTCACGTCCCCTCGACCCCGAGGTGGTTGCGGAAATCCGCCGCGCCCTGGTCGACAACCTGGTCATCTTCTTTCGCGACCAGGACCTGACCCCCGACCGGCAAAAGGCCTTCGGCCGTCTGTTCGGCGACCTGCACGTCAATTCGTTCTTTCCCCAGGTGCCCGGCCACGAGGAAGTCCAACTCCTGCTCAAGGAACCGCAACACAAGAACAACATCGGCGACCGCTGGCACACGGACGTCAGCTACACCCGACGTCCCGCCCTCGGCTCGATCCTCTACGCCAAGGAAGTCCCGCCCTACGGCGGCGACACCATGTTCGCCAACATGTATCTGGCCTATGAGGGGTTGTCCGACGGCATGAAAGCCATGCTGCGCGGCCTACGCGCATTTCACAGCGCGCGGGAGAATTTCGCCAAACGGGCGGCCGAGGCCGAATTGCCGCAAAGTGCTTCCGGCGGGTTCCAGCATTCCGACGACGTGGAACAGGAAGCCTCTCATCCGGTGATCCGCACCCATCCGGAATCGGGCCGTGACACGCTTTACGTCAACAGCGTGTTCACCAAAAATTTCGAAGGCATGACGCGCGAGGAAAGCGCGCCGCTGCTGCAATACCTGTTCACCCACCTGTGCAAGCCGGAATTCGTCTGCCGGTTCCGCTGGCAGCCCGGATCCCTCGCCTTCTGGGACAACCGTTGCACCCAGCATTTCGCCATCAACGACTATCACGGCTTCCGCCGCCATATGAACCGGGTGACGCTGTTGGGAGACGAACCTTTCCTGGCCGAACAAACGGACCCGGCCCACGCGGCGGCCTGACCCCCGCAGCCGTTTTCACCTTCTTTCCGTAGCCCGGATTTTTACTGGGTGGCGCTCTCTACCTAGCCGCCACCTAGCCGCCCTGCCGGGTGTGCCGGCCCGGCGGATTTCCGTAGCGCGCGGTATAGGCGTTGATGAAATTGGTGACATGGTTGTAGCCGACCCGATGGGCGATGACCTTCATCGGGGTCGATTCCATCGTCAGCGCGATGCGCGCATGCTCAAGACGATGGTTGCGTAGAACTTCGAAGACCGTCGCGCCGAAAACCTTGCGAAATCCTGCATTCAGCCTCTTCTCCGTCAACTCGACCGCGCCGGCCAACTCCCCCAGACTCGGCGGGTTCCGCATGTCCTTAAGCAAGATGTCCCGCGCGGCATGAACGCTGTCGCGTTCACTTTTGGACAGCTCGCTCCGCGCCCCCTTTCCATTCGGCCGTCCCGCGGCCTGAACGGCGAGCAGCTGCAAAACGGTGCCTTCCATGAACAGGGTTCGAAGCGGACCATTCAAGCCCGGGGCAAACAGGTTTTGCGCCAGATTGCGGAGCTGGCGCGTGTTTTTCATGGCGAAGATGCGGCTTTCGTCGATGTTCGGCTCGACAAGCGGGCGCAACTCATTGGGCACGTCTCCGTCGAACAGGCGCACGACCCGGTCGATATGCAGGCCGTAACCCGCCATCTTGATTTGCTGGCCCGCCGCCAGGTGATAATCGACGACACGGATCAACGGGCGAAACAGGATTGCGTGGTCGGGGCCGACATGGGTCTTGGGTCCGTCGCGCAGATGAATGTCGACGCGCCCCGAAACCGCGACATCGCTGTTCAGCCAGATATCGTCCTCGCCGTCGGCCGGTTGCACGGTGAGATCCTTGTGCACATCCGCCGTCGCAAGAAACACCCGAAGTCCGGGGCCGATTTCAAGCCGCTCGATTTCCGCCGTCCAATTGCCGTCGTCGATCATCATTCGCTTTTCGACGCGAAGACTGCGGTCACCGGTCGCTTCTTGCAAAAGCCATTCGACGTTGGTTGGCATGGCAGCTGAACTCCGCTCTCCCTTGTCAATTCCCCAACCGAGAAGACGGTATTCATGCCGAAATTATCGGAATATCACCTCTCAAGACTACAACTAATACCAGATATCATAATTTTTGAACGATTTAGCATAGCATTGCGGCCGCACATATAAAGGATGCCTTGACCCTTGGGGCCTCGCATAAGAAATGAATGATGTAATGCAAATCACCGCAATCAGATGGTGAACAAAGGCCAGTCGGGGTGAATCGTTTTCGTTCCCCGCGGCGGTTCTTGATGAGGGAAGGGTGTTAGCACCCAAGAGCCGGATACGGGGGATATGGATATGGTAGATGTCGGCACACTAACCTCGCGGCACCATTGCCGTGCGTTTGGCGCCATTATGTATCGCGCGGTCCGGGTTTTTTTCGCGGTCGCCCTGTCGTTTGTGTTGGTTGTTCCGCCGACCATCGCCCAGAACGTGAAGACCGCCAAGGACGAACACCTCGGCCACGGCTGGGACTACAATACTTCCCATACGGAATGCGGTGGACTGCGCCGTGACGGCAAGCCCCAGGCGCCCTGTAAACCTAAACCGGCGACCTACATGGGACCGGCGCTGGGCGACTGCCCCAAAGGCACCTTCCTCGATATCGGCCTGTGGCAATGCATTTCCTGCGACAAGTCGAAAGGGTTCGAGCGCACTGCCGCCGCCGCCGACACGGAACGCGCCTGCGCCCGCCCCGCCACCTGGCAGGAAGCCAACAAAAAAGTCCAGTTCCGCCCCGCCATCAAGGTCGGCGACCTATGCCCCGGGCCGACCGCCACGCTGGAAAAAGCCTTCTATGACAGCATCCGCGGCGGCGAATGCTGGTCCTGCCCCAAGGGGTACAAGACCAATGTCCTGCCCCATGTCGAGGCGCAGGACAAATGTTCCCAGGAATCCTACGAAGACTTCCGCCGCCCGACGCGGCTGTTCAACACCCCCTGGCCGCACGACTGCAAACCGGGCCAATTCCATGACGTCTGGGACGGCGGCGCCTGTTGGCAATGCCCCGCCGGCTTCACCCGCAACGGCAATCACGTCAACGGCACGAATGCCTGTTCACGGCTTGTCGTCGGCAACAGCAAGCCGGCGACGCGACGCGGCCTCGGCATTTGCCCGGCCGGCCTGATCACCGACCCGCAAAACAATGGCGAATGCTGGCGCTGCCCCGAGGAATACGACCGCGTGCTGGCGCATCCGATCTCGGCGCCGAACGCCTGCGAAACCACGCCGGGGCTGGTGTTCTCGCGCGCCACCTTCGTGACCCCCCTGACCTGCCCGGCGGGCCAGGATTTCGACTTCTTCGCGGTCGACAACACGCTTTTCAACAAATTGAAGGCTGCCGGCCTGACCGCGCCGAAGGCGAAGGCGGCGCCGGACCGGGCCTCCTGCTGGAAATGCCCCGACAATCACAAGCGGACCTTCGCGCCCGTCTATAATCACGACGCCTGCCAGGGCGAAACCACGGAATGGTATTCGGCACCCTTCGGCGAACCGGGCATGTTCCGCCTGGACGGCGCCACCGACGTCGTCCTGGAAATCATGCGCGACGACCGCAAGCTGGTCGATGAGGCGATCAAGGAATTCGTCAATTTATGCGCCCTGAACACCGCCGACGCCGAAGCCGCGGCCGCCTGCAAGCGGGACCCGGCCAAGGAAATGGCGAACATGTGGAAAGACCTCATCGACAAGCCCGATGAAAGCCCGATCCTTATTTCCATGCTGCTTGGCCGGATCGGCTTGGCCGCCACCGCAGGCGTGCTGAAACCCGACGCCGACGTGCGCCCCGTCACCGCCGCCGACAAGCGGCTGATGAAGGGCTTCGCCGATTATGTGCAGAAGCGGCGGATCTACGTGGCCGACGAGGGAATGAAGGCATTCGACGCCTGGCGGGCGTCGGTCAAGTACTGGGAGGACTTCATCTCGTCCAATTCCACGTCCAGCCTGTCCGCTGCCAACAAGGGTCCCGACCTGACCAATGCCAAGCCGATCGAGGAAACACAGCCGCCGCCCGACTGGCACCAGATGGTCGAGGCGGCCATGATCGGCTCGGTCACTGCCGGCGCGGTGCTGGCCGGCGGTGCCATTGTCGCCACCTTCTCCATTCCCAAGCTGTCGAAGAAAATTCTGCCCTATGCAGCGAAACGGGCGGAGTCGGCCATACGTAAGAGCAAAGTCGATAAGGCCATCGGAGAGGGAATCGAGAAAGTCGTCGCGAAAACGACGCAGACGGTCGCCAAGAAGGCGGCGTCCAAGGCGGCTACGCAGGTTCTGAAACTCCTCAAGGCCGCGGGCCCCGCGTTTGTCATCGCCGTGGTCATCGAGGTCTTCGTCGAAACGGTCACCAAGATGGACGAATACGGCAAGACCGACCGCGGGCACCTGTTGACCATGCAGGCACACGCCCGCCAGCCAGTCGACCTGCGCCGGGAATTCCTCAGCACGGAAGGCCAGCAGGCCATGGAAGGCTACTGGGTGATGGCCGTTTCCGGCATCAGCGACCCGGATGCCCTGACCTGGTCGAAGATCAAAGCCTATGCCGCGGGCCAGACGCCGGAAACGGACAAGCTCAAACTCCCGACTTCAGGCACAACCACGGTGATCGACGGGGGCAGCCAGCCGGTGACCTCCATTCCCAAACCGTCGAACAACGAACTCGCCGGCCTGTCCCTGGACAATCTACAGTGGGAACAGATTTCCGGTCGCGCCCATGATATCGCCGTCGCCACCGACGGCACCGCCTGGGTGATCGGCGACAACAAACTGCCGGGGGGGCGCGGGATCTATTTCCGCGGACCGAAGGACAAGGACTGGGGAAGCCTGCCCGGCGGCGCCGTGCGCATCGCCGTGGTCGACACCACGCCCTGGCTGGTCAACGACGGCGGCATCGCCTTCGAGCGTACCGGCACAACCTGGGCCAATCGGCCAGTCCTGGCCGGCGGCAAGATCATGAAGGCCGTCGATGTCGGCGCCAGCGCCAAGGGTGTCTGGGCCGTGGCCGAACCCACCAAGCAGGGAAGCCACGCCGTCTACCGCTGGACCGGCAAACAGTGGACCCGCGATCAATCGGCCTGGGGGACCCGCATCACCGTGGACCGTGACGGTAACCCTTGGTTGACCAACGCGGCGGGCCAGATCTTCGCCCTGATCAACGGCAAGTGGCAGCCCTTCAACGGCACGGCGCAGGACATCGCGGTGGACGGCTTCGGCGCACCGGCCGTGGTCGATGCCAAGGGCAAGGTGCAGATCTTCAACCCTGCCACCAACAACTGGGTCGCAACAGACCGCGACGGCACGGCGGTCGCCATCGGCGGCGGGAAAATCTGGCACCTGGGTCCGAAAACCGAGGTGTACCGGCAGAAGTAACGACGCCGCCATACTGTCCTGACCTGCGGCACCATAAGGCACTGGCGGCCCGCCGAAGCGGGCCGCCAGAACACATGGGCATCAACGTCGCAGACTGACCGCCGGTCGGCCTAGTGAAGCTGATAGATTTCGTTCTTCTTGGTCAGCCGCAGCACTTGTCCGCCGCCGGCGCCGATGGCTTCGGAATCCGTGTCTTTCGAGATCGTATCCCAGTTCCGCCTCATCTCGTTGAAGACGTAGATTTTGCCGTCCTTGCCGACGATTCGCGCCGCGCCCGGAACATCGACGGCGACATCGACGGCGCCGCCGGGAAGCTTCTGCCACTTCATGTTGTTGTCGTGCACGTAGATGTCTCCACGGTCGTTCACGACCCACGGCCTGCCGTTCTGGTCAATGTCGATCCGCCGCGCAGTTCCCGCGACACCCTGCCAGTTATTGCCGGAACGGACGTAGATTTTGCCGTCAACGCCGATGATCCACACGGCCTTTGCGCTGGCGCCGATGTCTTGCGCGGCGGGGCCGGCGATGCGCTTCCATTTGGAACCCGACTGGGTGAATACATGGCCTTTGCCGTTCACGACCCAGGCCACGGTTCCCGAAACTGCGACGCGGGTCGCGGTCCCGTCCATCCGGGTCCACTTGCTGGCGGTCTTGGCGCGTTTGAAAATTTCATACCCGCTGCCTTTTTTGGTCACGCCGATCGCATAGACGGTGCCGTCCGATCCAATCGCGACATCGTGGGCCGCGCCGTCGATCTTCGTCCAGTCCGAGGCCGATAGCCGAAGCCCCGTCGAGGGAGCATTGACGACGACACGGTCGCCTTCCAGGGTCACGGTCGGAACGGTGGGAACATCGACAACCATGGTTTGGCCGTTCACGTTCACGGCCACCGTGTTCTCCCGCGGCATCAGGTTGTTCCAGGTGACGGGGTTGGGCTTGTAATACTCCTGGGTCATCAGCGCCCAGTTGCTCAAGACCTCCATCCTGCCCTCTGGGGTCAGGATCAGGCGGGACAGGTTCACCGGCTTCTTCGCCGTCTCCAGCGCGTCGTTGACGATGGATATCTGTTGGTTCTGCGCCAAGGCGTTTTCCGTCGCGATGCTGAAGAGCACCGACGCGGCCGTCATGACCGCGAAGGGAGCAGCAAAGGAGCCGATGACCCCCGCTCCGGCCTGGGTGGCGGCGGCGGCCTTGGAAATCGCAGCGCCGGCCTTCAATGCTTTTTGTTGGATCGAAGCCATTTTCTGCGCCCAGTTGAAGGGCCTTATTGCTACCGCCGCGCGGGCCGTCAGCTGAGCGAACGCGGGCGACACGTTTTCGAGCGCATACGCGCCGAAGAACGCAGTCGCCATCGCCGCGCTGGGCGCCAGATGCATGACGTTGGCGACCAGGCTTTTCAAATCCGGCGGGGCGACACCGACGTCATAGGCGCTGTGCATACTTCTTGTGGCCAGTGCCGATGTGCGCGCCTCCTGGCCGCGCGTCCAGCTTTCCCAAATGCTGTTCATTTCATTAGCGGCCAACTGGCGCGACTGCTGAACATAGACGGCCATGTAGTTCAGCAAGTCCCGTTCGGGCTTGGTCCTCGGACCGTTCTTGATCAGATCGAAAACGCGTTTGTAGACGGCAGCCATCAGGACCGGAGAACTTTCAGGCCCCGTCCGGATATGCTCCCAGGCTTCGTCTCTGAATTTGGTGGCCTCGGTACCTCTCGCCTTTTCTACCTTGATGGCCTCGTCGATGATCTCGTCGATCCGCGTGCGCTCCTTGATGACCTCGGCCGCGATCTCGTGGCCGCCCGGCAGGTTGAACAAACCGTTCGGCGTGCGCTCGGCCGCTTCCCAACGGATGTTGGTGAATTCGCAGGCCTTGTCGGTCTTAACGCCGGAGACCGAACGCACGGAATTCTCGGGGCACGCCCAACACGTTCCCCCATCGATGAAATCGAAGTGCTCGCCGGCCTTGCAGGTCAGCGCCGCCGCCATCTCGGCCGGCTTCAGGTCTTCGTTACGGAAACAGGCATTATTGGCGGTGACCGCGGCGGCAGTGCGGCGGAACCCTTCGGGGCAGGAATAACAGCTTCCGTTCAGGTCTGTGATCGTGCCTTCCGGGCAGACCCGGTCGATGAATTCAGCCCGGCGCGCGCTTTCGCCAAACTTGCCGCAGGCATCCCATGCGTTCACCGCGGACAGGGTCCGGCCGAACCCCGCCGGGCATTTCCAGCATTCGCCGCCGTTGCGGGGGTCCCTGAAGGTCCCCTTCGGGCAGGACTTGTGGCTGCTGACCCGTCTTGCGTATTTGTATTCAGCCCTGACCTGTTTGGAACAGGCCTGCGGGGTATCGACCGCGAACGCCGTTCGGTTGTAGCCGCTGGGGCACGTGAAGCAGGCCCATGTTCCGATATCGAAGAATGATCCCTTCGGGCATTTGCCGACGGCCTTGCCGGTATACTTCGCACTTTCGAAACCGCACGAATCTAAAAGCTTGCCCGTGCGCAGATCGAGCCCGCCACAGATCGCGTGACCCTGACCGCTAAAGGCCGCTTGCGTCTGTTGCGCCGCCGCGTCGGACGGGTTCGCCATGCCGGTGAACGCGACCAGGGCCAGCAACGCCCCCCGCGCCAGGATGGGGAAAAGTACAGACTTAAAAAAGATCCTCATCGGCCGTTCCTCAATTCTCAATATCGCGTCTTGTTTCACCATTGCCGGCAGACGCCACGCCACGCCGCATGCTCTTCAGATTGGAAGGCATGGTCCGATCGGACGCACTTTATGTATGAAACGCCGGCTGGAGAATGCGCACGGCACATCGCAGGCCTTTATTCGGCGCTTTTGGGATACTGGATACAGTTTGTGGATATGGCGGCGTAATTCAGGCGCGCTTTCGGACCGTTTCCGACGGTAATTCACCGAACTGGCGGCGGTACATTTCGGCGAATCGCCCCATATGGCCAAATCCCCAGACCCGGGCGATTTGCGCGATGGTCGCCCCGTCCCCGCCGCCGTTGAGCAAGGCGCCATGAACCCGTTTCAGCCGGACAAGCCGCAGATAGGCCATGGGTGACATGCCATAAACATCCTTGAAGGCGTTTTGCACGGTTCGATAACTGCATCCGGCCGCCGCCGCGATATCGACCACGCCGACCGCCGTATGCGCATGGGCATGGATGTAATCGCGCGCCCGTTTGACGTGATAAGGCAAGGCCACCCGTGTTGCGCAATCCGCAATTGCGTCGGAAAAATTGTTGGGCAGCAACGTCAGGACCTGGGTCAGAAGCAATTCTTCCATCTGCCGGGCAAGGATCGGATTGTCCATTTCCCGAAGCGGGCCGTCCAAGGCGTTCGCGACAAAATGCACCGTGTTGCGGAACTGGCGCCCGCCCGGGGTCGTCATATCGATCCCCTGATCGAACACCACCGGGGCCGCCCCCACATCGGCGCCGATCACCGCATGGGCATGCCGGCGCACCTTCTCTTTCGACATCGGCAGGGCAAACCCCGAGAGCCCCTCCTGCGTCACCATGATCGAACGGGACAGGTCTCGGACGACGCCCCGCGTCGTGGAGAAGCCCATTTCCTCATTGCCGAGACGCAGGTTGCCGCCACCGCCCGTCACGACGTAGAACAACAACCCGTCGTCCCCTTCCTCGCCGGAGGAAACGTCGATCCGAACGTCGCCGTACCCGAAATGCAGAAGATTGAGTTCCCCGAACGACGCCACGGCGATTCTGGCGGACAAGGCGGTTCTGTCACCGCGAACGTCGAATTGATGCCGCCCCGCCAATCCCGCAACGGCGTGGTGCAATTCGTCCATATCATCGGTCGCCATGACCGTATGGTTGTCCAAATAGGCCACATCGCCTCCTCCGGCCCGTCATTCGGGGCCGCCATTTTCATGTGGCGTTCAAATCGGCTAGCGAATTCCATTGCACAATATACGTTTCGGCACGGCTCGGGAATGACGGGCATCACTGCCCCCCCTCACCTCCTGCCTTGCACGATGCGCCTTGGGCCGAGACGACAACAAGCCCCTAATCGGCCGATTAGGGGCTTGTTGTCGGTTTCGAGAGCGGGATCTGGCCCCTGCGGTCTTCAGGTCATGACCTCACGTCCGCATCTTTGCGATGGTCGCGCCATGTCGCACGGGCACCCGGTCCTCACCGCCGGCCCATGCCCCGTCACTTGCCTTGTCGGGATTTCAGGTAACGACGTTTCAGCATCGGACCGAAGACCACAGCGACCGTCAACGCGACCAGGATCAGGCTCGTGGTGTTGGCGAACAGGATCGTCCAGTCTCCCCGGCCGATCCGCAGGGCAAGGCGCAGGTTCTCCTCCGCATAGGAGCCCAGGATCAGTCCGAGAACCACCGGCGGCAATGGGAACTTCAGTTTGTCCATGACATAGCCAATCGCACCGAAACCGAGCATGAGGTAAACATCGAACATGCGCCCGTTGATCGAATACACGCCGATCAGCATGAGCACGACGATGACCGATCCCAGAAGCGGCCGAGGCAGATTCAGAAGCTTGGCAAAGCTGTTGGTGGCGAGCGAGCCGCCCAGAAGAACCAGCAGGATCGCACCGAACAGGAACTGCCACATGAAGCCGAACACAACGGTCGGGTTCTCGCGGAAAAGCATCGGTCCCGGCTGCAACCCATGGATCAGCAGCCCGCCGAGCATCACCGCGGCAACGGCGGTTCCGGGGATGCCGAGGGTCAGCGCCGGGATGAGGGCAGAGGCCGTGTCCGCGTTGTTCGCGGTCTCGGATGCGGCCACGCCTTCGGGTTCGCCGTGGCCCCAAGTATCCGGGGTTTTGCTGCTCCGGCGCGCTTCGTTGTAGGACATGAAGGCCGCCATCGAACCACCCGCGCCAGGCAGGATGCCGATCCAGATACCGATGAGCGATGACCGGATCCAGGTCTTCCAAAACCGGAACATGCGCGGCAGGCTGCGCCAGATCGGCTCCGTGCCCAATTTTTTGTCTGTTACCTGGTCGGTCTTCAGCGGCACCTCAAGAAGGTCGATCACCGGGGGCAAGGCATAGAGCCCGACCAGCAGGATCACGATGTTGATCCCGTCGAGCAATTCTAGATGCTCGAAGGTGTAGCGGTCGGCGCCGGAAATCGGATCCGTGCCGACGACCGACACAAAGACGCCGAAGCAGGCGCTGATCAGTCCCTTGATCGGGTTTCCGCCCAACAGAAAGATGATGCTGGCAAGCCCGAAAACGGCGACCCAGAACACTTCTGAGGGGCCAAACAACAAAGTCACCTTGGCAAGGGGCGGCGCCAACAGCATCAAAGCAAAGGCGCTCGCGATCCCGCCGATGGCCGAAGACACCACGGCGACCTGGAGGGCGAAACCGCCTTCCCCTTTCTGCGCCATGGGATAGCCATCGAAGGTCGTGGCGACGGCGGCCGGCGTGCCCGGGATACGCAACAGAACGGCCGGAATGGCCCCGCCGTACATGGCGCCGTTGTATATGCCGGCCATCAGCCCCAGGGCGACCAGCGGCTCCAGGCCAAAAGTGAATGGAACCAGGACCGAGATGGCCATGGTCGCGCTCAGCCCCGGCATCGCGCCCACGACGATGCCGGCGATGACCCCGATGACCAAGGCGATGAAATTGTAGAGGCCGAGAACCGCGGGCAGCGCATCGAGCAGGTCTGAATACATGAGAACCTCAACTCTTCCAGAGACGGCCGACGGGGAAGGTCTGAGCCATCGCGACGTCGAAGATCAGATAGATCGCGCCAAGCACGATACATGTCGCCAGTGCGAGGCCGGGCAAGCTGCGATAGCCGAATACATAGGCAACGAGCGGAATAACCACGGCGGTGCTGATATAAAAGCCGACGTAGTCGGTCGACAGCGCGTAGCACACGATCATCAAGAACGCGCCCAGCACGCGTTTTGGGGCCGCCATCATCGGCGCGGCGTCCTCGCCCGCACTCGCCGCGCGCTGATCGGCGAGCAGTAGGAACAGGGACAACACGGCCATCCCGATCAGCATGGTCGCCGGAAGAAAGGCCGAAATCGGCTTTAATGCGGCGGTCGGGGCCATGAAGGCCACAGCGACGGCAATAATGCTGAGGGCCGTCAGCGTCTCAGGCCGAAACAGCCGAGGCCTGCGGGGATTGGACATGGTCGTTGATCCCTAAATCACGTTGGATGAGTGGCGAGGGAGACGGGCCACGCCCCCCTCGCGCAACATATCACTTCCAGGGAGTGGTTTCCCAAACGCCCTTGGCCAAGTCATAAAGCTCCTTGGTCAATGCCTTGAAGTCATCGCCGGTGACGACCTCGACCGGGTTGGCCGTGGCATTCATGGCTTTGAGGAATTCGGGGTCTTTCGCGGCTTGCTTAAAGGCGTTGATCAGCTTCGCTTCGACGTCCTTGGGCAGGCCCTTCGGCGCAATGATGCCGCGCATGGAACCGTTAATCAGGTTCAGCCCCTGTTCCTTGAAGGTCGGCACGTCGGGGGCGAACTCCGAACGTTCGGCCTGGGCGACGCCCAGGATGTTCAGTTCATCCTTGAACTTGGCGACTTCCGAAACGTTGAGGATGCCCATGACGACATGCCCGCCCATCACGGCGGTGCGCGCGGGGGCAGAGCCCTTGAACGGCACGATGGTGAATTCCGTGTTCGTCTGTTTCTGTAGCTTGATCAAGGTGAAGTGATCGTCGCCGCCCAGGCTCGACATTCCGACGGTGACCGCGCCGGGTTCCGCCTTTGCCTTGCTGATCAGTTTTTCCAGCGTGTCGATACCCGTGCCCTTCGAGGTGACGATCACGTTGGGGTCGTTCACCACGTTGGCCAGGTAGGTGAAGCTGTCAACGCTGTAGCCGGCCTTGCGGTCGATCGTCCGGGCCATCATTCCCGGCAGGTTGAACGTGCCGAGGGTATAGCCGTCGGGTTCCGAAGTGGCGGCCTTGGTGACGCCGATCTGGCCGCTGGCGCCGGGCATGTTCTTGACCACGATGCTGGCACCCTTGCCAAGATACTTTTCGATGAAAGGCATGGTCGTGCGGGCCATGACATCCGTGCCGCCGCCCGCGGAATAACCGACGATCACCTCAATCGGCTTTTCGGGATATTCGGCCAGGGCGGCGCCCGTGCCGACGGTCATCAGCAGGGCACCGGCGAACGTCGCTTTTGCGATTACTTTGAACATCTCTCTCTCCTTTTAATTCACGTCACGAGTCTTGCGGAAATGCGCAGCCGCGCTCTTTTAAGGCGGCGTCTACCCAGCTGCGGTCGTTGCTGCCTTCGGCGATGGCTTTCATCTGCTTGGTTTCAGCTTCCAGCTTCGCCTGGGCCTTCTTGAGGATTTCCTCGGCATCGGCCTGCGGCACGGCCAGCACGCCGTCGCCGTCGCCGAGCATGATGTCGCCCGGTTCGACCGGCATGCCATCCAGGCTGATCGGGACGTTGATTTCACCCGGGCCGTCCTTATAAGGACCGCGGTGCGTAACACCGGCGGCAAACATCGGGAGATTGGTCTCGCGGATGGCATCGGCGTCACGGATCGCGCCGTCAATTACGAAACCCGCGACCCCGCGCTTGACCGCGTGGGCCAACATCATCTCGCCGATCAGGGCGTTGGTCAGATCACCGCCTGCATCGACGACGATCACGTCGCCGGGGCCCGCCATGTCGATCGCCTTGTGCAACATCAGGTTATCACCCGGGCGCGACCGGACCGTCAGCGCGACCCCGGCCATGCCACCCGACGCGTGCATCGGCCGAAGGCGTGAACCGCCCGCGTACAGACGCCACATGGAATCGGAAACGTTGGCCACGGGCAGCTTGGCAAAAGCTTCGACCAGTTCCTTGGGGGCCGTTTGGTGACGGGTGCAAATTCTGAAACCGATGGACATCTTCACTCCTATACTGTGGTAAGGATTTTGGAGGCATCGGCCAACAGCGAACGGTTGGCGATCCTGTCAGACGGAATGGGCGTTCCTTCGAGAACCTGGATAATCCCGCGCACGGCATCGACGCCGACCCGCGCGCCCGCTTCGCGCGTCACGCCGCCGATGTGGGGCGTGACAACGATGCGCGGCTCTGCCCAGAACGGATGATCGGCCGCCGGGGGTTCGGTCGCGAACGTGTCCAGGCCTGCGCCGGCCAGATGACCGGACTGCACCGCTTCCAAAAGGGCCGCCTCGTCGATCAAGCCTCCCCGCGCGGTATTGATGACGTAGCTGCCTGCGGGCATCTTCGCGATGGCGGCGGCGTTCACGATCGACCGGGTCTGATCGTTCAAGGGACAATGCAGGCTCAGAACGTCGGCATCGGCGAGCAGGTCATCGAACGTCGCGCATCGGCGAACGCCCAGGTCTTGGAAAATCTCGTCTTTGGCGAAAGGGTCGTGACCGATAAGTTCCAGGCCAAGCCCCTTGGCGATGCGGCACGTCGCCTGCGCGATCGCCCCCATGCCCATGAGTGCCAGCGTCGCTCCCGACAGTTCCCGTCCGAGAAAGTTGGGTTTCTCCCAGCGCCCGTCGCGCAGGCTGGCGTCCAGAGGAAGGATCCGCTTGACCGTCGCCAAAAGCAGCGCGATCGCATGCTCGGCGACAGAAACCGCGTTTGCGCCCGTTGCGACCAGGACCGGAATGCCGCGTTCACCTGCCGCGGCCAGGTCGATGTTGTCCACGCCGACCCCGTGCTTGGAGATCACGCGTAACTGCGGGGCTGCGTCCATGACGTCGGCATCAAGCCGCCCCATGCGCGAGACAATCCCGACGGCGCCGGTCTCCTTGAGAAGCGCCGCAATGATCTTGCCGTCGGCGTAAGGTGGGGTATGCACCGTCCGAAAGCCCCGTTCGGTCACGAACCGCGCCGCGCTGGGATCGAGTTCCGGTCCGGTCACGAGAATCGTCTTGTTCATCGCGTCCATCTCCTGGCCCCCTGCGCCGCAGGAAGCCTCGGTCATGCTGAATTTTTCGGTAATGCTCGCGACGGCCTCCCAGCCTGCGCGGCCCCGCGATAACCTCCCAGTTCGCGCGGATATGCTCTTCGATCAGCATTTTATAAGCGACAGAAATTCTTTATAATAACGAATAATTTTTGTTATCAAATGAAGTATAACTTAATTTGATATGGACACGCGCCAACTCAAAACCCTTCTGGCAATCGCGACGAACGGCACCTTCGCCAAGGCGGCCGACGTCGTCGGATTGACACCCTCGGCCGTCAGTCAGCAGATCCAGGCCTTGGAGCAGGAAATGAACACGACCCTCTTCGTGCGCTCCTCGCGCCCGCCCAAGCTGACCCCTCAGGGGTTGCAGGTCCTTGAAATGGCGAAAGAGATGTTGCGGGCCGAAGAGAACACCAAGGCCGGCCTGCGGGGCGACCGGATAGCCGGCACGTTGATGCTCGGTTCGGTCCGATCAAGCGCGCTCAACCTCATTCCAACATCCATTGTGCAGATGCGTGCGCAGTACCCGGGGATAAAGATCAACCTGCGGGTATCGCTCTCGACACCCCTTATCGCGGACGTTGCGTCCGGACGGCTTGACGCCGCCGTCGTTGCCGAACACCTGGGCTTTCCGCCGGCCCTTCGATGGAGCCCCTTCCTCCGCGAACCCCTCTGGCTGATCGCTCCGGAAGGAACCGACATATCCGAGCCGATCGAGTTGCTCAAGAGCCGTCCTTACGTCCGCTTCAGAAGCGACGTGCCGCTGGCAAACCTTATCGATACCGAGATTTCGCGCCTTGGAATTGCAACCCAGGACGTCGCCGAAATTGACACCATCGCCTCGATCGTGACCTGCGTCCGTCAGGGTCTGGGCATCTCGGTCGTCCCCCATGTCGCGTTACAAGACCTCGAGGACCGGAACCTCGTGCGCTTTCCCTTCGGTCGGCCGCAGGTGACGCGGCAGATCGGGATTGTCGAGCGAACCGTCTCCCCCCGCGGGGAAATCATCGCCCGCCTGCATGCCATTCTAGCCAGTCTGTGCAGCGAGCATGGCGTGAGCCGTGAATAAGCCATGCAGAACCTTGTTGGTTCTTGTTTCCACCCGCTTTCCATAGGT
>TARA_R110001592_G_scaffold111525_7_pt1 | contig 16705 bp, 15 predicted proteins | sample TARA_R110001592 | Tara Oceans TARA_R110001592 (sample SAMEA4398387) | marine metagenome | biome: Polar Biome; feature: [SRF] surface water layer (ENVO:00010504); material: water (ENVO:00002006), including particulate matter (ENVO:01000060) such as... | depth 5 m
ACTGTACCAGTGGAGCGTGTATAAGGCGTTTTAGAGTTATGCTTTCCTGCATTTACAGAGAAAGAGCAAGAGTTAACACTCAAAGTTTGTGCCGGACAGTCTTGGTAGCAAGTCGATGATCCCAATGTTAAATCACCATCCCCGCAAACAAACAAGGCAGACCCAGAATAGCCTGTCAGCGGCGTCGGCGTATTAACGGTAACGCTATCATCGTTATCTGTATTCGGCACTGTGCTTGAGCAACGTCCAGCACCCCAGTAACCAGTCTCTGAACGACAGTCTAAGTCACAACGGCTGCTCGAAGCGGTAACAACGCCATTATTACATGATGCTTTAGACTCGCCATCGGTAAACGGAGTGATTGAAGCCAGAGAGTTTGATGTTGAAGAGCCATGCTTAATCAGTCCAGCATTTGCTCGACAAACGCCATTCTTATTCAGACCATTCGCTGAGACACCAGAACCCCAGCTAAACCCTCCATCACAATCAAGCAAGCACTGTGAAGCGCCCTGCTGAACCCAAGCACCATCATCACACTTAAAAACTGATGAACCTGTGTTGATATCAGTCCCTAACGATACCGTTTCTCCTTGATAGTAATCACCCGCTGGGATCACTGCCCCGCAACTATTTGCTCCGTAGCTATCGCGCCACACAGACCTACTGCCACCTTTACAAGTTTTGTAACACTCACCGCTTGTCACGGTTGTCTCGGAACTATTGCAAGAAACGTTAGCAGTGCCGTTAAAGTCGGTGTTAGCGAAATCGATATCCTTAACTTCACCAGTAAAAACATTCTGATTCGTAAGGGTACAAGTATTGCCCGTGCCTGCATCAAAGAACGTAATGTCTGCATTTTCACAATCTTGACAAAAACCTTCTGGCGGAACTAAGTCATCTGCGCATATGTCTAGGTAGTACTTTCCATCCGAGCCTTGTATTTTAGGCAAGGCTGAATTATCTGTAACAAGTTGCCCCATGCAACTGTTTTTGCAATTCTGCGCGGGCGCTGTGTTTGCTTCGCATATAGCATCAACCTCATAAACACCCCGTAGCCCGCTTGGATCGAATGTGAATTTTGTTACCTCTTTAAGTGAGGCGTAACCATTGATCACACACAACTCTGCTTGAACTTGCGCTTCCGATGGAGGGCGGGTTTCTGACACAGTAAGTGTGCCGTCTATATCACCACTTATCGCGGCTGAATCACAATCAAGAATATTTACTGTTGTACTGTTGGTAGATTGACACATACTCCCTGCGTTCGAGTTTCCAGAACAGATCACTTCAGCGTAGTGGGTAGTCCCATCAGTCTTATCTTCGCTGGGGTCAATCCAAGAAATCCTTTGCAATGAATCCATAGTGGAGTAGCCATTATCGACGCACAATGCAGACTCAACAACCGTATTTGCAGGTGAAGAACCATTCGGTGAATTAACTACACCGGCAACTGAAGCTTGGTTGCAATCTATCGTTTGAATAAAATCGGCGACCATACCATCGTCACTTGGCGGGGTGAAGCATGCAGTGTTTGCGTTGGTGTTTCCCGAGCACATAGCCTCAACGTGATAAAAATTATCACCTGACCCAGACCTAGCCGAATAAGGCTCAGCACTAAAAACACGATCTAAGGTAGTGAAGCCTGAAACGTTGCACAATTCATCTTCAATGCGCCCATTCTCATTGCTTCCAACTTTCCCAAGCACTATTGCAGCATCACAAGTCTCGTATTGGACGCCAAATACAGTCGAGGAGTACTGCCCACTAACCTTCGACTCGGACTGACCCGATAGGCCAGAACAAAAAGAGGTTTCTTTCTTAAGTGAACCACTTTCACAAGAGTAAACAATACGCCCTTCAGAGTTTGTTTCTGAAAGGGCTATCTTAGTGCTCCCATTCTCCAGCACCCCAGGCATGCTTGAGTGCTTGCAGTAGCCACTCTCATCACCCCAAACTGTCTCAGGTATAACGCACGAAGATTCATCTTCAGGCTTACAGATGGCAGCCCCAAAACTCGCCGTGCCATTGGTGCACTTTGATATAACCCCACCGATTAGACCGAACTCACTAAAAGACGAAGTTGTCTCCTGACCGTCCTTTAACTCTGGGATATCAAATAAACATTGTTTGTAAGCATATTTTGTTGCGGAACAATCTTCTTGAGCCGAAACATTGAAAGAGAACAACCCTAAAAGCAATAGGGTAGAGCATATTGAGCGATACATAGATTTCACCTTCGTCCTTGAAGAAACAGTGCATATCATAGCGCATTTAACCAACTTTTCTTTTTGAGCAAAGCAAAAAAATCACTGTAAAGCTTGTTTTATGACATTGCTTGGTTCCCAAATGTTCTTTGCCAAAGATTTGTTTAATGGATCTACAATAGAAAGAGCCGTTCGATAAAAAGATGAAACTGACAACTCTTGCAGCAATTGAATATGAAGCCTATTTCTCAAGCTTGAAGCATCAATGGCACCCTTCCCGTTATAAAACATCGCAAGCAGATCATTGTCACTAATATCGTAAATTTTCATCAAAGCTAGACGCTTTTTCTCATAATGATAAAACAATGACGACTGAAGCTCAGAAGTGCTTATCCATGTGTTAACACTGGTGATCCTATTATCATATTGAAATGAAGTTAGTGCTGATTTTATCTTGCGTCTTGAAAACAGTCTCGCGACTATATTAAATTCACTCTGAGAGGCCATGAGATAAGCATTGGCGTTGTGGCTTTCCAATACTCCCAAAGCCGAGTTAGATGGAGACACATGAAACTCAACAGAAGCGCATTTGTAAGACAAAGTAGCTTTCCTGATTATGGACTGCTGCTCTATGTCTGTTCTTGGGGTATCCCAAAAAACAAGTGAAACAGTACTCCCTAAACTAAAAGCATTTATGTCTGCCAAGGAAGGTTTGCTTGTAACAAACAAAACATTATCACCCCACTCACCATCAACTACTTCAGCATCTCCTAAGAAAACCAAAATCTTCTCGGTTGTCCTTGATGCCCTAGAAGATAGACTCGCGGCCATGATGGAGTCTGAAACAAAGTACTCTGTTTTCGTGGGTAATTTAACTTTACTATCAAACAACTGAACGCTGCCCAAACGATAAACGCGTTCAAACTGCTTGGTGTACAATTCTGGAGTCGCGCTAACAACTAGTAATTGAGGTGCCTCTCTCAACATCATAAACATAGAAGCCTGTATAGATATTGGCTCTATACTCGACAAAGGCAATCCATGGCGAGCTTCGACTATCTGCTGCAAGGGAAAGGGCATTACGCTTACGCCACCATTCCATATAACCCTTTTGTTTGCACCTATAGTGTACTGTGTGTCTGGGTGAGTTTTATGTAACGCTTCAACAAAATTAACAACGATGCTAAGGAACATATAATACCCCTCATTATCTTTAAACCCTTTATTTTCAGGACTTAAGCTAATCCATGTCTTTTGGGTTTCCTCGTAGAAGTTACTACCGAAGGTAAATCCGGTAAGTTTGTCAAAGCTGTAATCCTTATAAAACGGTGACTCTGATTGAGCCGCTTTTGAAAGTGTGTTTAGCGTGGCAACTAACAGATTGTTGGTCGTTTCTTTATGGCTCTTATTGTCCAACCCAGTGAGCGGGAACACTTTTGACTCCAGCGCTTCTGTTAAAAGATACTCATCGATATCAATCGCGACGAAAGCGATGTCAGACAAGCAGATCGGAGCGTTAAATCTAAGTAAACTCAAGTTGTAGTGCAGGATGAAATCTTCTGGGGTAGATATGTAGACAGCCCCACCCCCACAGGATTTAAAGCCTACGTCTGAAAGCTTCAATATTGCATCTCCATATGACAAGAGCGAAGCCGATATTGAATCTACATCTCTTGGAGTCCTTACTAGTACAACCGTATTTTTATTTGATAAGTCGAGATGAGAAGTGATGTCAAACGCACCCACTAGCGGTATTACTTTTTTCATTGGGTTGACCTTATTGGTAAATGCACTGCTTATTTCGAGTGCCCACATAACTATCTATCGCTATATTTTTGTGGCAAAAAGAAAGTTTATTAGCTAATTGCTCATTGGTTAGAGCACTTAAAACGAAAGATTTGAAATTAATGTAATCACTTTCGAAAATCGACATACACAAGGAAGGAGACTCCCCGCCTTTGCAGTACGCAGCCCAATCAGGGATTAACGCATTCTTGCTTGATAGAACCCTTGCATAAACATAGAGTTTGCCATGAGACACTAGGGGGTGAATAACAGACCAGCACGAATCATAATTAGCGCTTTTTAAACAGAGCGCCCGAGTCGCATATTCATCAACGGAAGTTGAATCTTTAGCATACGTATGGGAAGTTAATAACGCAAAAAGCAAAAGAGAGAAAGCAAATCTTTCCATCACATCCTCTCCTTCGATTTTTGCCTTTAGTTACTGGCAACAAAAGTGCTTGAATGCCCATTTGAAGAATCAACTGAAGACTTTTCTTCTTTAGGTTTTGATGATTTGTCTTCTTCAGCACCCCATTGTATTTCAAAGGTTTCGGGCTTCTTGCGAACCGCCGCTTTAATTTTTCGGGTTAGGCTATCCACATTACTAGATAAAACATCGGCATCTTGATCGGCAAGCTCAAATTCAGTAGTAACAGCTTCAATGTCTGTTGCCACGTCATTCAGCTTTTTCAGGGCTGACTCAAGCTTACCGCGATATTTATTGTTGTTTGCTTTTGACATGTAAAAGTCCTTTTTAATTTTCCAATCCGTTGATTAATTTTTCCAAATCTTCAAGCTGTTCGGAGTTAGCTTGAAGAATTGATATGATGCCAACCATCGAGTCAACAATTTCGTCTGTAAGGGCGAAACCATCAACATTTGAACCGTTGAATATGAATTCTAACGCAGAATCGGCATCGTCCAACATAAAACGATTAATTTCACTCATTTTATGCATTTTCTCAGGCACTCTACTTACAAAAATACCTGCAATTCGCTTATGCATCGCTTTTGCTTTTTGAGTACCATTAGTCAACTTGGTTATAGAGGGTGACATTGCTGCCATCCCTATCAAATCAAGTATGTTTTGCTCTTCCATTTCCATTTGCCACTCCAAATCCCTTTTAGTCAATTATGACACATGAATTCAATTATCCATCAAAACTCAATGAACCCCGCAATCTTTTTCCCTACAGAGTCCAGGTGCCCAAGACACTCTTTAACTCCCAGATTTACATCAAAATACATAGCCGGATTAGCTGGCTTAGCCCCACCAATAGATTGAAGTGAAGCTTTTAGTTGTTTGAGGTAATACTTGCCCACAATAACCTTAGCTTTATAGCCAAACTCACCTTCGCTCTCAGACGCTTTCTGCACCAAATTCAAGATAACCTGTGAATCTTGTTCAGTCACAGAATCTTGATTCAATATGATAAACGCCAACTTGATTAACGCCTTATTGTAAAAATCACCTTCAAACTCAATCACTTTGTAAAGCTGACCTTTTGCCTCTTTCATATCAAAGAAAGGCTGATCATTTTTATCTTTGGCCAATCCATCCAAGTATATTTCAGCAATATAGTATCTGGACTGCTCGCACTCCATAGACTGTCTGAATGAGTCCTCAGCAGCGGCAACATCAATATCATAGCCGATACCAAACAAAAGACTTTTCCCTTTCTCAGAGCAAGCATCTGGGAACTTGCACAGTATGCTTTTGTTTAGCATATCTTTTGCTTTTTCTTGATTAGCGTGCAGATACCGGCCATCTGAATACAATTTGTACATAAAAAACATGAATTCTGGATTACTTGCGCTTAAACCAGTTTTAAAGCTATCGTCTTTTAGTAGAGACAATAATGAATCAAATTTACCTTGGTCTAGCAAGCTTTTAAGTTTGTTTATTTTTTCACTGTTTGAAATCATTTTTCACCACCTTTTAGATAGATTTAAACTATCACAATAAGATCACCTGACTACTCGGGTAATAAAAAAAACTAGGCCGCTTTTAAAGCGGTCTTATAGTTGCCAGCCCACCCATTTCAACTATCTTGGCCTGCACCTTTGCGATAGCTCTGGTCTTAATCATAGAAATACTCTTGCTGCTATACGATCTATCTAGATGGTTGTGAATTTCCACATAGTTTTCATCATTAAGATAATACCGCGTCAGGACTTTGTACTCATTCTCAGAAAGGACATCTTTCGCTATAGATAACATCTTTTCAGTGAATACCGATTTCTCCAAAGCGTCATTATCTTCTTCAGATTTATCGCCCAATATAAAGTCAAATGACACGGCATCCTCAGTGACAGCCCCTGAGTGATCACAAGACATAGAAACTGAAATACCATTAAAGCGATTGACCGCCATCTGCCATATATCGTCTGATATCGCTTCTTTCAACACCTTCACAACACTCGATTTAGAAGGCATTTTATCTCCATCTTTTATTTCAATCTGCTTGAAGTAGCGACATATTCTGTACATCAAGTCAGTACAGTGAATAGGAATTCTTACATCGTTAGTGTTCTTTATGTGGCGCGTTATCTTCAGGTTAATCCAAGGCTCTGCATACGTCGTAAACTTAACGCCTATGCCTGACACGTACATCTCTGAAGCTTTTAACAACCCTTCCCCACCCTCTGATATTAAATCGGTCACCGATATATTCGAGGCGCTTGCTTTTCTTTTATTTGCATGAGCAATATAGAGCACTAAACGAAGGTTTGTTTCAATTAACCTATTTCTATATTGAATGAATGCGTTTACAAGTGCTTGCATCAATCGCAGGATAAATTCGCCATTGCCCACTGAATCAGAAAGTATACTTTCAATCTCAGCCTTGTCTTCTAAAGTCTTTTCGAGTTCATTATTCAGAACAGCAAACTCACTATGGAGGTCTGTTCTGGCCAAACTAATTAGTTTTTTGTTGCCACGCACCTTCATGTTCTCAAGCTTCTTGATTGCCTTTACCATGGTGGGATGAGACATAACATCGTAGTTGTATCGATCCCAGGAGACCATTTTCTTATTAACTTCGTCATGTTTTTTTATGATGTATTCGGCGTGTTTTTTCACAAAGTGGTGATAACTAAGATTGTATTCATCGACTAAAATATCGATTAGCTGCTTTCTTGTCATCCCACTTTCACCAGATAGATATAAAGCAAGCGTGTCACGAATGATCATTGCGTACTTAATAGAGTACGAAAGCGTAACTTTCCCATCTTCGTCTTTTTCAATAACAGTGAATAGTCGAGGGTCACCTGTTTGTTTTGACAGTCGCACACACTCAGCGTGAAGCTCTCGCAATGCATAATTGGTTAAGAGCAATATTTTGGTTGCTCTCTTTTGCATCTCAGTTTTTTTGTCGCCCCATTTGCGCTGTACTTCAGGGTCTCTGATCTTATAGTAATCATTGTCCATATCGTTACTGAAATGACGCAAATTATCTTTAGTTCCAGTTGTTGCGGAAGCTTCAGCAATAACTTCATCATCTTCATATTTTTCATGGAAAGAGTTGTCGTTGATATCATCGGTTTCAACTTGAAAGCTATCTACACCTTCAACACCTGAATTAACTCCAATTTTCTCGAAATCACTCTCATTACTATTGTTACTTTGATCGCCAAAAACTGACATTGCTCGTCTCCTTACGTGTGCCTTCCTGCCAAACCATCAATGGTTAAAGCAAATTCCGCTTCGCATCATCAAATGATACGCATCCATCTAATACTAATTTTCCCGCATCACTATACAATGTACGTATTCCATCTGACGTGAACTTCGTATGTACAAGAGACACTTCGCTTTTATTCAATTCCTGAACGCCAATGGCAGATATGGCATTGATTAACTTCTGCTTCCCAGAATCTATCAATTCATAAGCCGAAACTATGCCCTTGTAGCCCTTAAAGCAGTCACTGCAACCAATAGGGTTACTTTCCACCCCAATACCAGCGGTTAAGGTGAATCCCTTCTCAGGGATGGATACGGACGTGTGAACGCGATCGATACCACAACTACAACAAACAGCAGGAAAATCCACCTGACCTGATGATGCAGAAAAAACATGTGCTAGCTTGTCAGCTTTAACTTTGCTTCCTTTCACATATGCCGCAAGAACATCTGTAAAACTACTTAGTGATGTCTTAACAATCAGGTAGCCGTTGGCTGGTATATTGTCCAGCGCATCACATTCGGACTTCATATCACGAACGATAGAGCTAGCACCTTGTGATACCAACGTCGCCTGTAAGAAAGATGCTCTTAACTCCAATTGGCTACCGGTTAAAAAAACCAATGGTCTAGATGAAGCTAGGATCAGCTTGCTAAGTGAAATTAAATTCTGCTTCATTTCTGAAGTTACTTGCTCACTGTTCTTGGAAAGCTCCTTAAGACCCGAAACTCCTACAGGGATAGTTGTTTCTCTTAAAGCTGTGTTTCCGAAGAAGTAAAACACTTTCCCTTCTATTAATTTAACAGAAGTTGCACCCAAAGAAATCGCTTTATCATAATGAAATGAAAGAAACTTATTAAGGTAATCTTGATTATCATTTTGAATTGGGTTATTATAATTCTGTAGGTAGCCTGAATCATCAACAGCTATATCTTTAGTTAGCTGCATCAAACCATTGGCAGAACTGATTCCTAGCGCTGAAAACAACGAATCAACGACATTTACTGGAACAGAACTCTCGATAGCTTTCTGATACCACAATTTGTAGTCATCATTTGTTATAGTATCAATAGGTTCATAACCCATAGACACCAAAGAGGTGTTTAGTGTTCGAAGCATTTGTTTAACATCCTGTTAAGTCTCCCAAAGCAGCTAGGAGCGTCCATAAATCAATTTACGGTCAGGAGTATAGCAAGACGAAATCAGGTGAACAAGGAGTAAATCAAATTATTCTTAAAAATAGGGCGTCCCCGTGCAATTAATGGAAGTCAAAATTCACTTAATGTACATGCCTAATTCATTGTACCCGTATAGCACATAACCCTCTGGGGTAATAAATGCAGGGCTACCTATAAATTTATGCCTAGAGAAAACCTCTACCAAGGATCTTACATATGACTCATCAACACCAGTACAAGATGGTAGTGGTTTCGTCTTTGATTTTGAAGCTCTATAGTCAGAATAAAGAGTTTGAATTGAGTATAGTAAATCTTCACTCCTACAATAAAAATGCACAAGCGCATCAACCAACTTATCGTCCCGTGGGTTTCTTGCTGAAGGGATGTACATGACGTCATAACCAGCAAGAGAGACGTTAACCCTTTGCTTATTGTGGAAGTTCGCGCAATTTGGGCAGCTTGGATCCATGAACGCCACAATCACACCTTTGCTCTCAGGGAATGACCCTTGTTTGAAAACTGGTAGTTTCTGCTGTTGTGACATAGCATAATTATAAAACCCAATGTTATCGGTCGTCGCTGAGTTACCAGCAAGAGCATTGAACAGGCCTTTATGCGTAAACCGCTTTAATTCCGAACGAGGGGAAATAAAGCCTCCAGTTGAATCCGAAATGTAGGGTTTTCCATCAATATTGGCTATAAATAAGTTAGACACTCCTATTCTATCGATTACACGAACTTTATCTTCATTACCACCAAAAGACATTTTCATGTTCGATTTCAGGCGCTCTTCCACATCAGCCTCATCGGTCAAACCAATGAGACTATCAATTTCATTAGAGTGGCCGTTTGCGGATGCAATTAAAAGTAAACTAAATAAGAATAAGCGAAACACGTTCCCAGAACCCCGTTAATGGATCTTCATCATTTGCATCTAAGGTTATCACAATCACCTTATCATCCGCGCTTACTCTTGAGCATGGCAAAGTAGGACAGCGAAACCTAGACTGCAACTCAATTGCATGACTGATATATATCTGAGCAGCCTTACTCATTCTCTCCACTTCAGCAGTTGATAAACCATCAACACTGTTAATAAAGAAATCGCTTAATACATCATCATTAACAACAGTTGTTTTAAAAAGCGTATACAACTTAGGCTCAACCGAAAAATGGTCAACAACCCTGTTTGACATCAATTGTCTAAGTATAAAATAAGCCTTGGCTGCGTATTCTGTAGAATGCCCTCGCGCTTCAATAAAAGGAACTCTATAAATTGAAGTGTCGTCGTGAACACCTCTGTTTTTTACCATAAACTCCCATGCGTTGGTGGAGTTCACCATGGCATGGCTAGCGGGACTTAGATAACTAAACATGTAGACAAGCTCCTTCTCCCCATCTGCCGCAATCAAGTTGCCAGCAGACGAGTTGAAGGATAGTGCTGACAGCAACATCAATACAATAAACTTCATGTTAGTTGGCTCGCGGCTCTGTAAATACCAGATTCAACCTAAGTCCGTAAGGCATGTCTTCTGGTAAACCACAGGTGCCACCAGCTCCCAAACAGAAAGATGAAACCTCCATATTTGTGCAGGCTAAGGCTACTTGCTTTACGTTCAAATATGTAAATTTAGGTTCTTTAAAGTCAGCCGTGATTATTTCTAACTCAGAGCGGCTTTTCGACTTCACTTTATAACCTATTTTTTCAGCGAACCTTGAGCATGAGCCAACATCCTTTGAGCGTCTTTCCTGAACGTCAGGCTCCAACTTCGGGCTTGAGTAAACAAGGAATGTTGCCCCCCAAAAGACAACCGCTAGCGCCATCAAAATTGCAGCTAAAAAGAACTTATCGTTTTTGACGATCTGGTTTTTATTTATCATCAGAATTCCCCTTTCCCGCTTTCTTTTTGACGTCTTCGCTTGTTTTGGTTCTCACCTCTGTTTTCTTGCCATTTTTATCGATGCGAACTTCAAACTCTTCAACCTCTGATGTGTTGAAGTCCCTGCTCTCCATAGTTAAGAACCACCCTTTTCGCTTGCTATATTGGATGCCAGTCAACTTGTCAGTATCAGTAGACCTTGCTTCCTGAATGGTTTTGTCGGGCATGCTAGACACAAAGCCAACATTCCCTTGCGTCTCGTATACTTTGGTTTCGTTATAAACAACAAACTTAAATATCATCGCCATAGCAATGCTGAGCGCACCAAGAATGGTGAGTACTAGCGCCACATAAAAGAAAAGGTAATTATCTTTAAACAGGCGCTTTATTGGCTTTTTTCGACCTTGTATATCAATGAAATTCACATCACCAGCCATATCTTCACTGGCATTCAAATAAGCATCGATGTTACCAGGCTTCTTCTGTAGTGATACAGACCTACCGTTTAACAATGGGATTGTTTGAATTTTAACTTTTTCAGCAAAAGCTTTCATGACCAATTCGATGTACGAAAGGCCATCTCCGCCCTCATGAATTTCAAACACAAACCCATCATCAAAGTAAGGGTGTCCAGAAATCTGTTCAACATTAAAGTACACGCCAGATTTAGAAAGCTCATTATCTCTTACATAAGTCTGTATAAATTCCATAACACTACTTTTGACTTCCTTTTCTGTTCCAGAAAAGTAGCCTATGTAAAGGTGACTCGCCTTTTTTGCGAGGAAATCTACTTGAGATGAGTCTTCAGAACCCATCCCCAGACTGTTTTTCAAGGAGTTTTTAAAACTTAACTTAGCCATGGTGAACCCTTATTTACTCTTAGCTTGATCAACTTCGCTAGAGAACAGTACAACTGTCGGTCTAAGCAAAACGAAAAGCGCACTCTTGGAAGTGCTGGTTGTCTTGTATCCAGTTGAATCAGCGTAATCATCCAAAAAGTACGGGTTATTACTCTCCTCGATGATCGAATCAAAAATTATACCGCCAAATATCTTAGATTCACCCGCTTTCATACGGATATTGGTAGGGAACTTCTGCGTCTGCACGCTTGGTTGACGAATGGTGTTACCATCCCCCAAATCAACTTCAGTAAAGCCAATTAAGGTAGAAAGCTCTACATCCATGGCCATATGCACTTCGCTTGACGATGCATCGAAATAAGGGATGGCAGATAACGTTACGCCAATCTCTTTCTCATCAGTTTCTGAACTGTTTGAAATGATAGAAGTGGCTCCCGCTACGATATTACTGGATGGCGACTTATTAAATGGTATGGTTCGTTTGGACTCAACTTGCGCTTCTTCGCCGGTGTGGGTCTCAATAAAGAAACTCTGGTCAGTTCGAGTCGTACCATATTGATCAAGCCAATCAATTGTCGCATCCAATGCCAAAGTGCTTGAGAATGCTCCCAAGCCAATTTTACCATTGCTTAGTTGAGTGTAAGTATTAATATCACTTAAACTGCTACCATCCATTTGAGCATTCTGGTCATAACCGCTTCCAAAACTATTACTGCTACCACTGTCGGACGAACTGTTTGTGCTATCACTCGACGAATTGGTTGTACTGCTAGATGTTTGAGTGCTATCTGTATTACCAGCATTTGCTATCGCACCTAAAACACCACCTTCCGCATTAAGAATCGCTGCCGACACGTTGCCTAAAACGAGGCTTATTGAACTCCAATCAAATCCCTCAGCAAAACTTTCATCCAGTGATACAGAAAAAACAGTTATCTGCATACGAACCGAAGCGAAGTTACCGTAGAATCGATTGATGTATGTCTCAATGTCACGTTGCTCTTTAGAGCTTGCAACGTAAGTCATAGAGCCTGAAAGTTGGTTCACGACGATATCTTCAGCACCGATTCCGGTTAAATCTCTCGTTAACGTCTCAGCTACATTTTTATTAGGCGGCACAGATAAAATGAAGCGACTCCCCTCCTCAACAATAAAAGTGTTCCCTGAAACATAATTGATGGAAATATTGTGAATCTCTTCAATCAGCTTAATTAGATCGGCTAAGTTGCCTTCAAAGTTAGGGACTGAAAATGGAACATTACCCAGCGCCCCATCACTCTCGAACAGGAAGTTAATCCCATGCAGATCACCGAGAGTAGAAGACAGGTCCTGCAAAGTTGAACCTGCATTTAACGACAATCCATTAAGCTTCTTGCCAGTTAGAATGTTTGGTGCAAACTTCTCTTTTTTTGCAAAAAGCTCTTGTGTTCTTAAACTATAAGTTACCGGTTGATACTGAGAACCCCATATACCTTTTGCGTTCTTCAAGCCTTCTTCAACGGACTTGTCGAATGTGTTTTTCTTCACTTTACCAAAATCTTCTATAGCGTTATTCGCGCAGCCAGATAAAGCCAGCACAATAGAAGCTGCAAGAATGCTCTTGCAAGCAGAAATCCTTTTCATAATGATAATCCTTTGATTGTTAGTCTTTTTTGTTGCCGATAGTAATAGATGGCTTCGCCGGTATTTGCTGGAAAGGCATTGTCGCGCTATTGGTAATACCTTGAATAAGCTTCTCGCCAACCTCGGATATTGATTCCTTCTGACCCGTGGTTAAGCTGTCATGCTCTTCTTGAGATATAACATCATCATACTTAGATGAATCAACGTAGACATTCTTATTTCGACTAGAATCGAAGACAATATACTTGCCAGAAATCTCACCTACAAACTTATCTTCGCTGGGCACAACAAAGTACCGCTTACCATCGCCCACAGTATAAATTGAGTCTCCGGAATTCAAGCCTGAGTCAGACAGGAAATCTGTAAGTAACGCAAGCACCTGCTCTCTTTGAGCGTCGCTTAAGTCACTGTTAGAAGCAACTGCTACGGGAGTTTCTGCTTGAACCTGCTGCCTGTCTTTGTAAACGAAGGGGTTATCATCTTGGCCATAAGCTGAACTCGTAACAACCAAGCTCACAACAACCGCAATTGCTGATTTAATTCCTTTAAACACATTAAATTCCTTTTTGTGTATATCAATCCATTGCCGCTATGATAGCAAAAAAAACAATTACTAACCAATATTTGCTATATTTATTTTCTTCCGGCTAACAGGCCTGCAAATCTCTCTTGCTACAACCACCGCAACCTTAGATAGCTGCTGACGCCTAAATTTCAACATGCCTTTAAGGCTTTGCGCTATGGAATCATTGTCAAACACGACCTGATACCCACTTTCACGCATCTTTTTTATGTTTAACGGCTTAACTATCTGGTCATTATCATAATAATAAAGAACATTATCATTTTGCTTAGATTTATCGAATGCCACAAGCAAATCTGACTTTCCAGCTTTCTTGATTAATGCAGCACTAAAACTCGGCTTTAGTGATTGCCAGACAATATACTGATAAAGAGATACGTCGGACTTCTCTATAGACATCTCATTTGAGATTTCTGGCGGATGAAAATCATCGGCCAGAACCTGACTCACAAAAAACGTTTTAGGTTTAAACTCATGAACTTTTGACTTATACCAGCCCTTTACCGAAAGGGCACCAGCAAGAAAATACTGCGCCATATCAGGTGATAAATAAAGAAGCTCCTCGAATCCAACTTTACTTGGCTCGTACACCTTAGAGTTGCTTAAAAAAGTAAGCAACTCAGCCTCTACCGCAATTAGGGTATCTGATAACATATACCAATAGCTCCATTTATTTGAGTAACACTACAGCACGCGCCATTAACCTCCATGAATTCATCGCCATATACTTCCTCACAAATATCGATGTAAGGAGGTTCTAAAGGCGAAGGAGATTCACCGCCAACGGTGCCTGTTGAGCCGTCTTGTGCTGGGAGATCTATTTGATGCGACACACAAGGGATAACATCAACTGCTTCTTCACATACAGAACTAGTTCTTCTCATGCTACCACCTTCACAAACATACGATGCATGGCCAGTAGACACAAATGGATTGTTGTCTGAGTCTTTATCAACAGTCTCCCCGTCCTCCCAGAATCCAGCCACATTGGTATGACTACAGGTAGCGCCATCTGAACCCGTCCAAGACGATGCTGCCACACCCTCACATGCTTTGGGCTTACATGTTGACGACGTTGCTCTCGCCACTCCCTCATCACAAGTGTATGTGATGTTCCCAGCCATGCCAGAATACTCATTCTCGATTAATCTAGTTGACCCTGGCGACATACGAAGTGGAGATGATAGGTTGCTATGCGCACACTGCCCTGGATCCCCAGCACTTTCAGGTAACCACTGCTTTGCAGGGAAACTTGACTCACATGAAACCTGACAAGATCGGCTTTTTATTGTCAACTCTCCATCAAAACAGTAGGCCTCAGCGTGACCAATCGAGCGGAATGGGTTCGGCGTAGAATCAATATAAACCTCATCGTGCTGAAGACTTGGAATATCAAAACTACAACCACTATAGCTCACAGACTGTGCTGAACATGATTTAGGGATATACTCACACTTACCGGCGTCAATAGGCTCTCTAGACCACACGCCGTCAAAGCATCTTAATGGAACGTTACTCTTCGAGTTGTATCTTGAGAAATCAGTCTCAGGCGATGTTATTGATTGCTGTTCATACGTACCAGAAAAGGACATTTCCATCTTAGCAGCGCAATTAGCTTTAGGTTTATGCCTAACTTGGCCGTACTTGTCGGTGTAGACAGTGTTCGGGTCAATGTCAGCCCATAGTGGTGACGTTACTCCCCACTGATTCACTAATCCCGCCTCACAAACATCAGCTGTTCGCGAGCACCCGCCAGACAAATAAACCCAGTCATTGCCGATACACATAAAGTTAGCATACCCCTCATAATCATCCGTATCAGAGGTGTTTCTAACGAAAGATGACAAGCCTTGATAGCCGGAATTAACAACTCCACCACACCGCCCCCAAGTAACGGGCTGCGTTGAACAATCGCCGCCAATCCCCTCACCGGACGTTCTAAATGGAGTGTAGTCACGCATACAAAGTCTGTATGTTTCCTCAAAAGCAGATGTAGTTACATCCGCCCCTGTGTAACCGACACCAGCCTCATTCAAGCAAACTGTGTGCGCTTCAATCATAGACAAGGTATCGGCGTTCACACCTATATACCCAATCGGTGCAAATTGCCCAGGCGCAACGTCGTCTGCCAAGGCGACATTGGACGCCCCTATTAGCAAAACACTTACTAAATTTCTAAATTTCATAGCCGTCTCTCCTTAGACAATTATTGGCAAAAATGATCAATTGCTTTGCCAATGGCAATTTCGTTACAAACCTTTTCCGCTGGGGCTTTATATCTACAGCTACCCACGCCCTCCACTCTGTCCCACCTACCATCTCTACATACATATTGAGCATTCCCCGAAGGCACAATCGATGAAGCTCGGGCGGAACTTTGAGTTGGGAAATATTGGATATTTGAGAGTGATGCTGAAGCAAAACCATTCGACGTAACACTACCCTCACAAAAAAACATTTCTTCTGCGACTGACTCTGACCATGTGACTCGCTCGCCTACCTCACACTCGGATGCGGAACAGGTAGCGCCACTTAGTTCTGTTTGGCCATTATTACAGACCCCAACAATCTTCCCATCGCTGCCTGTGGAGACACTGTTAAATACGCCGCCCTTGTTGTGCTCTAAAGCTGGGATATCGTAGGCACAAGCATCTACTGTTACAGTTTCAGCTGCACAGCTATGTCTACGCTCTTGCCCAGTAGATGAGATGAACCTCCATCCACTGGAAGTGCATGAGAACTCGTGTCCATTAATATTAACTAAGCTACCTTCTTGCTTAAAAGGTAAATAAACCTGAATGTCTGGTGATGTCATCTCTCTGACTTCTGGCGTACACCCGTCTATAGTAGGCACGCTAGTCGCTATAGTGCCTGATACTGCGGGTGTGATGCAGTTCATAAAAGACCAG
>TARA_R110001592_G_scaffold158191_1_pt1 | contig 16703 bp, 4 predicted proteins | sample TARA_R110001592 | Tara Oceans TARA_R110001592 (sample SAMEA4398387) | marine metagenome | biome: Polar Biome; feature: [SRF] surface water layer (ENVO:00010504); material: water (ENVO:00002006), including particulate matter (ENVO:01000060) such as... | depth 5 m
GGAAATTGTTTCTGATTATTTAGCAAAATTACAGGATGTTACGCCAACTGGGCCTGATACGGTAACATATAATCCTACTGTTGCTGTACCATTCAATGAATTAACTACAAGAGAACAAATACAGGTTATGGAAATTGCTTTATTTGATAAAAAGCTAGATCCAACTATTAATGGCGAACGAACTATCAGCAGAGTTGAAAAAATGAGGCTTGGTTTAAATGGGGCAATGAACTATGACAGAGAAGCCATAATGAAAAGATCTAAGGAATTAAAAGAAAGAATAAAAAATTCTAGACTGGCTCCTAACGGTTTTTCTACTTCAAAATTTAATGGAGAAGCATATAGCTCCCAGTACATAGACCCAAGTGTACAGTTTATGATGGACACAAGACGAGGCGGAGACAAAGACAACCCTGTTGCATTTAATCCTGTTTTAGGAGAAGACGCTAATGGAAATCCAATTAATCTGTTTAATGTAAACGAATCGGGATTAATTACTTTTTCAGGAGATCCTGAAGTATTAAAAAGAGAGTATCCTGAGATGATGGAGGAAATTGGATATGCTCAAGCAGCTAATTTGTACGCAGTACTTGGAGATCCCTCATTTATTAAGTTTGCTCCTCCACAAATTAAAAGTGCTGCAAAAGGATTTACTAGAGGCGACACAGCGTCAGCCGCTGTTCTTATGCCTTATCTTTCTATGGGCGGAGAAGAAACTGTAAAAGCTTTGCTTAATGCGCCCTCTGATGAAGGGGGAGCCGCTCTTAATGCAACACAAAAATCTGAAATTCTACTTGCTCTTACATTCTACGAATCAATGGAAAGTCCTAATGTTAATATAGCTCTGCAAAAAATGCAACGAATTAGTCAAGAGGCTTTTAGAAGAGTCAAATCAGACTTTGACGGCCTCGTTAAAAAAAGCGATGATGGTTCTTTCAAACAAAGACAATCTGTTTATGAAGTTCTTGAAGGATTAAATTTTGGTAACGACATACTAATAGACGAAAACACAGATCTTAATTTAGCCCAAAGACCTGAACTATCTTCTATACTTTCTCTTTTAGCTATTGTTAGGAAGGAAAATATAGAAGGAGGAGAGGAACTAGAAAAGCAAATTATAGAGTCTTCTGCTTTTACTCCTGTTTTTTATACAGACGAGGAGAGCGGCGAAAAGCGACTAACAGATATTATCGTAGGAAACGAGTACCACCATGCTGCACACACCGCATCACGCGGAGATGCTCAAGTTTTAATTGCCTCTTCCCAAATCGTACCTGAACCATTTCTTCGTACTCTTCTTCCAGACAATGTTCAAGAAAACCATATTGTTCCTATTTTAGAAAACTTAGCTCTTGAAGGCGATAATGAACTAATGGCAGAACAAGAGTGGACTGATGCTGTCATTGCAGAAGCTTCTACGTTTAGTAGTGTAAAAGGAATACAGCCTAAAGATTTACATAGAACGATGATTCTTATGTCTCCTGAAGTACAAGAAGCAGTCTTTATTGGAATAGGCGAAGAAAATAGATCCTATGATACTTTAGAAGATATTCAAAAAAACTATAAAGATTTAAAAAAACGTACTGATTCATCTATTCAATATAAAATGGCAAATAATTCTACTATTAGAACAAGAGCAGAACATGTTCCCGGTGCAGCCGGATATGCTTATAATGTAGACACCATTACAATAGACGGAAAAGAAATCGATGTAAGTGATGTCTTTACTTCTCAAGATTCAAGCGGGGCTGTTTTTGAAATTGACTGGACATCAGTTCCTGATGCAATGGAAACAGAGGACGGTAAAATTACTGATAAAGTAGCGAGTAGTACAACCATTAAAGATGTTTCAAATCATATTGACAAGTTTGTTAATAGTGATGGAGCTTTGAATACTACTCAAAGGGGATGGAATTTTGTTATTGGTCAACAAGGGAAAGACGAGATTCCCGGTCAAGGATCATCTACTGATATATTAAGTCCTATAGATGATTCCTCTGTTATGGAACTAACCGAACCCACTGACCGCCAAACTAATTTTCCTGATAGGGATGGATCATTTAAAGAAACTCCATTTACACAGGCATCAGAATCTGATTCTTTAGAAACATTTTTAGGTAAAGGATTTTATCAAGAATCTCAAGAAATATTAGATAACTTAACAGATCTTGATCCTAAAATTCAATATGCTATTTTAGAACAGGTTATAAAAGAAAACTCTCGTTTTTCACTAGAAGAGGGCGTGAATTTTGAACGAGAGGAGCTTGTAAAAAATCAAGAACCTTTATTAGAAAGTATAAGATCGTTTACAACATCAAAAAGTGCTTTTGATAATGGAAAAATAATGCCAGAAGAAACAGTGTCGGTTATGTTAAACCAATATTTTGAAAACCTTCCGGAATCTATTATAGAAGAGGCTAAGGGAGTAGCCACAGATAAAAACCTTGGATCTATGCCTATCCTTGTTCTTACGAAATGGCAAGAAGAAGAAGAATTCTTAGGAGGACCAGCATTTAATTCTATGTCTAGAGAAGAACAATTTAAAATTTCATTAGATATGATTAATTATTTAAAAGAACAACAATTAGCTCCTATAACAAGAACACTAAGCGATCCAAGTAGAAGCGTTAGACCGGAATTTGATAATCCTTATATTCCTGAGCCTATGCCCAGTGGTTATAAAAACAGAGAACGAGTTATTCGGTCATCTTTAGATGATAAACCAATGAGACTTGAAAGTTATTTCTATACACAAGATGATTCCTCACGATCACAAGAAGTATCTTCTGAATTAAATCAACCAATGATGTTTTTACGATCTGATAGAGAAGGTGCTGAACAAGCTGTTGAAAAAGCAACTGAATACGAACAAAATACTGTTTTAGGTAATTCAAAGCCTTTTATCTTATCAGAAAAAGATCCTATGGGTCAAGAAAAATTAGTAAATATAGACAGAGGGATTATGAATCCAAGCGAGCTTTCTGTATCCGAATATAATGATATCACATTAGAAAATAAAGCAATAGATTTTAAGAGTATGAAACAAGCAAAAGAATTTATATTACCTAGAATAAATGATGTTGTTAAAGAAATGAGAAAAAGATACAATTTTGACATTTCCGCTAAAAAAATTAAAGCTATTGTTGATAATACAGAGTTATTTAAAGTGACCTATAGTGGGGTATATAATAGAGATCGTGAGAATGCTAATCTTAACGATTTATTAGAAGGAATTATTTTAAATGCTATACACTATTCTTACGAACCCAAGCCATCTACCGGAGACAATTGATGCCTTTTAACCAACAAAACCTTCCTAGAAGATTTACTTTAAATCCTAAGTTTAATGAATTCAGAGAACACGAAATGGATTATTTCTTTCGTGCAGAAAAAGAACGAAAGCATAACTTAGGGTGGCAAGGTGCAATTAATATGTGGGAAGATATTTTTGGAACAGGATCCGTGCTTCCCTCAACGCCCTCTCTTCCAGATGTTCGCCCCGAGCTTTTAAAAGATCCAGAAAGCTACAGTACTGAGCCTAAAAGAATAGACCAGTATGGCGAAATGGGAAGAAGCCTTGCTGAAGCAGGGGGGATGTCTCCCACCGCGCAATTAGCAGCAGACTGGGCAGGAAGCGCATATGGACTAGCTGAAGCTTCAGATACCTTCTTACAGCTAGGGGCTTTAGATGGTTGGTCTGGTTGGGTAGGCAACGATACAGCAGGATATGCTATACGAAGAGGCATTGCAGTAGATGGACCTATGGATACTCCTTATGCTAATATTCCATCAACCGGAACCGCTCGTCCTGTAGATGAAAATACAGAAGAAAGATTTAATGCATTTTACTTAGGAGATGTTTACGATAAGTTTAAACAACTTTTTGATAACGTAGGAGCAATGGGCAATCTTATTGGCGACGGCTCTCCTTATCAAGATATTACCGATTCATTAAATTATACTGAAACAGATCAAAAATATATTTCACAAGTAGATGGGTCTTTTAACGGAAAACAATATTTCTTTGATACTTATGGAAAAAACCAAAGATTACTTAGTGTTCTAGATAGAAACGGCTTTAGTTTAGCACAGCTTGCTGTTCCTAAAAACAAGAGATCCGTAGATTACTTAATCGGACGCGCCGTAACAAGATCAACCCTAGAAAGCACTCTTGAATCCTATTATGAAAATTCTGTAGGAAACCAATGGAGTATGATGGCCGCGTCTCTTCTTCCAATGATTTACAACGACCCCGATCTTCCAGCAACTTTAGGCATTGGTGTAGTAACAGGAAGTGCTAAAAGTCTTGTAAAAGGTATAGCTAAAGGCGTTATTAAATCTTCTATTAAAGGCACTGGTAAGTCAGTTGTTAAATACGGAATTAGAGCAACGACTAGAGAAGCTGCCGACGAAGTTGCAAAACAAACATTTAGAAAAGCACTCGGTTCAAGAGTTGCTAATCTTTTCCACAGAGCAGGAAAAGCAAGCGCGTTTAGTCGATATGCTGCCGCTGGTTTTAGAGTAGAACAGCCCGGATTTAGACAAATTGCAGACGGCTTTCTTAAATTAGGAGTAGCGGGAGCGGCACAAGGATTTGCTTCTGATGTTATGTCTCAACGAGCCATGCTCAAAGAAGCTGAAATCTTAGGGGCAACAACAGATCGAGAAGAACAGTTTGATTATACAAGATTAGCTATGGCTACCTCACTTGGTTTTGTTCTAGGTGGTGCTTTGGGAAGTATTCCAGCAATTACTAGGGCAATGAAAAAGGCTAAGAATAAAACAAATCAACAAGTTACTTCTACCTTAACTATGGTAGATGAAGCAAGTGTAGCTTCAGGAGAAAGATATGCATCTGGTAGGCCTATGGGAGAAGATGCAAATGCCAATCGAGCAGCAAACGATTATGAGGCAAGAGATAGAGCGCGTCGTTCTGGTGACAGACAACAAACTACTACTGAAGACGGTCCAGATGTTAAACTAGATAGAATGACCGACGAGGCTGTAGCACGAAAAGATAATGAAACAGGCCGGTTTGCATTAATGGACGCTGAAAAAGAATCTGGGGTTACGTTTAGCGCTACTGTGCGAACAAAAGACGCAACTAAAGCTAAGAAATTAGCGGCTGCTCTTGAGAGAATTATTAGAACAATTGAAAACAAAGTTAAAAAGAGTGGTAAGAAATTAACAGAGGAAGAACAAGCATTTGTTAATAACTTAAAACGACAAGAAAATATGTTTAGGCGCAGACTTGGTTTAAAAGACAAAGAAATTCCTTCTACTGAATCTGTTAAAACCACGGAAAAAAGACAGGGTGCTAGAAAAGCATTTGCTCCTTTAAACGAAGCTGAAAAAACAAAAGTTGATGAAAAAACAAAAACTAAGAAAACTAAACGCAAGAGCAAAATGTCCCGCAAGCAGCGAAAGAAAGCAAGCAGGGGTATGCGAGATGATAAATTCTTTAGAAGCCTTAGCCCAGACCATTCTAAGTTTTTAGATGTACTTAATACTTTAGTAGATCAAGGCATTTTAAAAATGGATGCGGCCCTTGCACTAAGAGCTATTTTATCTAACGAAAGCCCACGATATCTTAGAAACATCCGATACCGCAAGGAAACAGGAGATTTTATTGTTACTAGGCCGGGAGATGAGACCGGGCAATTCTCTCGTTCATCAGATGAGTTAGCAGAAGACCTTATAGGAACGTATGCAGAAGTCGAATCTAGAGGCGAAGATGGCTCAGTTGAATTAATTCTCAACTTAGAGGAAATTAAAAAAGCATCTAGCGTTGAACAAATTGGCGTGTTGCTGCACGAAATTGCTGGTCATATCTTCCACGAAGACTTACCTATTCATTTACAAAGAGCAATCTTAGATGAATACAATAACATGACTCCCGCTGATATTGATATGTTTAAGAGCCTATTAAGATCTCTTGGTGCAGATGAAAGACAAGTATCTCATGCTATGAGCAATCCTCATGAATTCTTTGCTGAACTCACTAGAATGGTTTTAACTGATCGTTATGACAGGGCTGGTATTTTTGACGAAGCTCATAATCTCATGACTGGAATGGATCCTGCAAAACAATATAGAATCTTAGATCTTTTAGATCAAATCTATACTCATGTTGCTGAAAAAGCCATGACTGTTTTAAAAACCATCATGGATATTATTCGAGGAACACAAGAAGAGCTTGATGGAAGCTATCGCAACTTGACCGAAAAACAAGAAGAGTTTTTACAGATGTTGGACGGATTTAGGTCTCGTATCGAAGAAAGCTATGCGGATACAATCGAGCTTGATAGCTATATGGCATTAAGCGGTACAGTTATTAAAAACAAACTAAAAAGAGCTTTAACTGATTATCCTTTGTCTAAAGCCATTCGAGATGAAATTGAAGCAGGTAGTCTTAAAGGAAGATCACAAGGTATAACTCGAAGAAGACCTATTCGTGAAGGAGATAAAGATTTCCTAGAATCAAAACAAAATATTACATCAGATGTCTTTATTGATACTATGTTTTATTTAAATGATTTCCTAACTCCTTCAAAACAAAACGAACTTTTTCTTGATAATAAAACAGACATTGAAACATTCAAAAACAGCATTAATCTTAAAATATCCATGTTAGATCAAAGCACTCAAGCTGGACGAGATTTAGCAACTTATTTTGAAGTAAGATATCTGGATCCATTTGAAATGTTTGGGTATACATTATATGTGGACGGAAAAGGAAATGCAACTAAGCTAGGGGATTTAATATCTCAAGCGGCTCAGATTCGTTCTGTAATTGACCCTCTTCGTATTGATTCAGAAATGATTCAAGCCTCTATGATTGAAAAAGGAAATTCAGTAGAGAATAATGTTCAAATTCTAGAAGAAACAAACTTTGATAGAAGAGCAGTTGGTAAGGGCCTAAATATTGCTTTTGAAAATTCTATTAACTTGGGATTAGACGTTAAGGGACACCCGCTTACTGACATGCTTGACTACGGCGATTTTGTAGACGGAACCCTATCTAATGCTATCTTCTTAAACGAAAGAATTAGAGATACTACAGGCACTAACCTAACCGTTGGTATTATGTCAGAAGTACCATCTCAGTTTACGGAAGCTGCTCGTCATTATCTTCATATTAGAGATAGACTTGCTAGGATTGAAAGAGGATCTGACATTGATCTACGAACCAACGCTAATTTTAAAGAATGGTTTGGAGATTCTAAGGCTTCCTATACAGACGGAACTGCTATGTTAATGTTTCACGGAACTCGCGCATTAGATGATTTTGATTCTTTTAATCCTAACATCACAACAACCGACGCTGGATTCTTTGGAAAAGGATTTTACTTCACTCCCTCAGCAGGAGAAGTTGCTCCATATGCTGGGGGACAAGGAGGAAGAATAATTCCTGTTTACATTAGTATGTCAAAGCCTTTTGTATCAGATGGATATTTCTTTAATGCTATTAAACCATTGTTTGAAAAACATCCAGATTTAGCAATAACAAGTAAAGAATATGACTCCGCTACTGAATTATATGAGTTTGGTTTAACAGATAGACAAAAAGCCGATGCAGAAGCAGTTGCACAAAAAATACAAGACCTTCTTAAGAGAGAAGGATATGATGGAGTAATTGTTAAAGATGGACAAGAGTATGTTGTGTTTGACGCGGAACAAGTTAAATCTGCTATTTCTAATGATGGAAGCTACGACAAATCTAACCCAGATATTAAAAAAGCTCTTGCTCCAGAGAACAGAGAAAACACTGTACCGCCTCCTGTAGATATGGAAGCTGCTGCTAGAATTCAAAAGTTTAATGAACTTAGAACTAAAAAGTCAACCTTGTTTACTCCTGAGTCTGGTTTAAAACTAGCTGAAGGACATGAAGACATTGCTTCCCTTCCCGCCTCTAAACTAGAAGAGATGGTTCTTAACGGAAGTATTGTTGTTGAAGGTGGTAAATTAAAAACTAAGACCATGACAATCTTACAAGCCGCTAAACAAATGGCCCAAGAACAAACTTTAGATGTTATTGAAAGTACAACACCAGCTAAAGCAAAAGAAGCTGTTTCTGATAGCGTAATTAGCACTGCTAAAAATGTTACAAAGAAACTAACTCAGGCTAATGATAAATCTATTTTAAGAAAAACCGCATCTACTCAGAAGAAATTAAAAAGACTTCCTGACGAATTGGTTATTAAAGAAGACGGAAGCATAGATGTCCAAGCTTTTGTAGGACACCTTGATAGTAACAATAATCCAAGTGTTTATGATGCACTTATTAAATCAATTAATGGCGTTTTAAGAAATCAACAAGATGCTGAAGATGCTGCTGGTGAAATTATTGCAGACGTAATGAATGGACTTATTGTTCCTGATCCAGAACAAACAACAAGCCCAACTAAACTTCTTAATTTTTTAGCAGGCAAAGGAGTATCTAAAGGTAGAGATAGCTTTAGGGAACAAAATCTACAATTTACAGAAGGTAAAGAAACAAAATTTAGAAAGTCTTCTTTAGACATTAAAAATGACGAAGGTCAAAAAGGTGCAACCAGACAAGAATCCCGAGAATTGACTGAAGAAGAAAAGAAAAGAATAAAAGAAAGACAAGAGAAAGTTTCCAAAGAAATTGATACGGCTATTACAAAAATGGAAAATCAAGGAATTCTTACTCCCAAAGAAGCATTTGTTCTTAAAAGAGAGTTTGGATTACAAAGACTAGGTTCAATGATTTCTGATTCTGTTAAAAAACGAAGTGATTTTAATAAAGCTTTGTTAAAAGACGGCAAGAGCATGAAAGAACCTCAAAATTGGACTGAAGAACAAACACAAATAAATGCTGAAATAGAAGAAACGTATAAGCCTATTCGAGAAAAATTAATTCTAAACAAATCAGGAAAACCTAAACAAGATTCTGTTGTTGAAAAAGAACTCAAAAAACTTTTTCCTGATGAAGAACCAGAAACTCTATCTGTTACTGTAGAAAAAAGTTTTGAAAAATTTAGAGAAGAAGGTACAATTGATATTGATGGCCTCATTAAAGAACTTAACTTTGAATCTACTTCAGAGACGTTTTATAATTTTGAAGCGGCTCAAGGACAGATTCAATCAGACGCATTACAAGAAAAAATTGGGACAATTGATACTAATGCAAAAGAAACAGAAGCTGCCGAAGCGGAAAGCGAAGTATCTACTTCTGTTACCAAAGTTACTGAGATTCAAGAAAAGGAAGCTAGAAAAACAACTGTAAGCTCAAATGATTCTAAGACTGACGTTATTAATACAAAATCAGCTAAGACCGTTACAACAGGAGAGCCAACAGTATTTACGGTTCACGAAGTATCTACAAAATCTTCTTCTTCTCCGAAAACAAAGATGGCCTCTACCAGCAAACCCAAAGCCGAGGCCGTGCGATCTTCTGCCGATCAAACAAAAGAAACCGTAATTCAAACTTCTACTGTTTCTCCTAAGAAGCCAGTTGTAGTTGACAAGCCTATAAAATCAGCAGATGATGTTGTAGATCAAATTCCCGATGATTTATTAATTGTAGATGGTGTCGATCCGTTTATCTTAAAAATGACTCTGAAAAATGCATTAGAGACCATGCGAAAACTTGGTATGGTTAAAACAATGCAAGATCAGTATGATTTTATTATGACTCACTTAAAAGAGAAACACGGCATTGATGCAGTTATCCACGTAGACGGAGATGAAGCAACTCTTCTATTACCAGCAGACCTACCTAGACAAAATGTTGTAAATGAAACTCATTCAGCTACTGGTAAGGTAGAAGTAGACGGAGTGAAAGTAGATGAAGATGCGGCGGTTCCAGATGCAGATGGAAACACCAAGCCTATAGATGATCAAGACGAGCATGTCATTGAAAACGGACTAAGCGTTGCCGAAGGAACTAGAGTTGAAGACGCAGAGCCACATATGCATGACACGGAGAATATGTCTGTTCAAGATCAGGTTGACTCTTTTATTCTTTCTGATAATGCTTACCTACAAGCAATGGGAGCAGATCTTCAGTTGGTAAGTAGGCTCATTGCCATGTATCCAGAAACAATGAGAAGCTTCCAAGAAGTTTCTAATTTAGTAGGAGGATACTTATTAGAATCTACGGCTATTATGAGAGCTAATATTGAGAACCACGGATATGATTCTTTTACCTACTTCTGGAAACAAGTGGAAACTATTCGAAAGAATAATGACAAAAAACAACAGAAGAATCAAGCAAGTGGTTTAATGGGAGATGCGATGTTCGTAGATTTCCATACTATTCTAACTGAAAAACAAATCTATGAACTTGCTGCTGCAAAAACAAATAAACGATTCAATAAAAAAGGCGATAAGCCTAGATTCCAAGAACCCCTTCAACCAGAAGAATATGATATTACTGTAGGATCTCGAAGATTTAAAGAAGAATCTGAGAAGATTAAAACCGATCCAGAAGCAGAAGATGTTAAATTTGATGGAAAAGCAAAGGGAGCTATTAGGAAGTACTTTAATAAAAAAGACGGAAACAATAGCAGAATCGTAAGAGAACAAGGATGGGTTGGAACAATCTTTGGAGGTTCAGACGAAAGCTCTCAAAACCTGTGGCGTAGAACTATGACACAAACCATGTTGTTTTCTCAGATGGGGGCAGGATTAAAAGACACCATGTACTCTTACGTCCCTGTTGTTCAGAAACTTTCAAGATTGGTTGATGACACAAGATTCCAAACAGGTCATATTGTAGCAGCAGGAAAGCGTCCTATTAAAACATGGATGGCTTCTGATAGCGCATCTAAGCGATTCCTTGGTATCTTAATGACCGAAAATTCTAGAATGATGAAGACAGCTAAGAAGTATAAATCTGCTGCTGAATCTATGACATTAATCTTTGATGCTAGGGCTACTAAAACTCCTTTAGATAAAGACAAGGTTAAAGAGCTTTTATTAGAAAAAGGAGTTAACTCAGAGAAGCTAGATGCTAGTGTAGATGAATTATTCAATGCATTGGTTAGGTACAATAAAACCCTTACTTTAATGTTTAAGAAGGTATTTGATTTACAAGAAGAGACAGGATGGACAGACTTTATTTCCGGTTATACAAAAGAAAAACCTTTTGATCCAGAAACATATGTTCCCGTTACTCTTGATCCAAATAAAATTGCAGGTCATTCAGATGCAATCGAAGTAATGACTTCCGCAAGACGAGATACTATTAAGAATAAAACAAACCTTCATACTCCTATTTTCTATGCGTTAGGGTGGTTGCCTACTAATCTAAAAGAAGGAGATATAGCTTCTCCATTGTTTAGTAAGGGAGTGGATCATCAAGGAAAGCCTATTTCTGATGTAAGGGAAGCCCTTGAAAGAGTCATTGAAAGTGATTTTGATTCAGAAACCATCACTAAAAATACAGTTATTAGAACCAGAACAAACCCGCTAGAAAGTACTGAAGCTAATAGTAAACTTCATGGTAGGCTTGGAAGAGATTGGTTTGTTGTTAAAGACGGTGATGACTACATTATTGTAAGAATGCCTAAAAGTGTAGATGATTTATCTGCTTCCGATAAAGCTAAGTATATGTCTGCTGTAGATGGAGATACGTCTAACTATACTCCTTCTATGCTTGATTTGTTAAAGACCACGAAAAATAAAGATATTATCATGGTAGAGATGGCGGAGCTACTTAGCTATAAACTTGGGCAAGGAATATATGGCAACTCGGTTATTTCAGGAAAAAACTATTCAGCAATTCTTGGTCTTGGAGATCCAACATCAAGAAGCGTTGCTGTAAAAATTCAAAACATTACGCCAGAAGAAGTTGCCAAGTTCCCGCAATTAAAAGAAATCCTACAGACTAACACGACCTTAAGTACGTTAGATTTCTTAAATGGACGTTTATTCGAGCTTCTAGCACAAAGAGAACTAGACAGAATGCTAGGAACTAAAGGCATTCGTATGTATGAATTCTTACGTCAAATGAGAGCATTAGGTCAAGAAGCTGTTGTTAAATCACAAGAATCTCCAGATACACAAGCTATTATTAAGAATTCCTTGAATCAAGGTATTAATAAAATAGAAGAAATGTATAGCATGTACTCTGGAACCCTATCTAGAATTGATGATGGTTATACTCCTATGAACGATCAATTGTACGCCCTGTCTTCTAATCTTGTACAAGGATCTACGGCATGGGGCTATGGAACAGCAGCCTTAGTAGAAACATTAGTTATTACTACTTCTTCCGGTATTAATCCTGTTAATCCAATTAGGATTATAAACAACGCTACTGTACTACTAAGAAATGCACTAGGAGATCTACGATATGACAACGCAGCCGATGTTGAAGCGGTTAGAGACACTATATTTGCTTTTGAAGTATTGAACAGAAACAACTCTGTTCGATTCCTATCAGAAATGGACGAAGGCATTGAGTTAACTAATTCAACAATGGAAAATTGGTTTGGACCCGAAGGTGCTGGTTTACCGGACAGTGTGTCTAACTCTGCTCCTGCGATACGTCTTCCCCAGCAAGGTCTGGCTAAATTTGCTTATTTTGCAAACCAAGTAGGTTCTCTTCAACAAGTAACGAATGCAAACCGTATGCTTGCTTCTGTAAAGCACAAAGCAAAGCTACATAAATTAATTGCAAGCGGTCGTTTGATTAAGTTCTTAGATAAAATAGAAGAGCCAGAAACCGCTAAGAAAATTAAAAATCTTGAGTCTAAGACATCAACTGATAGAAAAGCCCAAGCAGAGCTTATTAAGTATGTAAAGAGTATTGCAAGAGAAGAAGGATTAAAATATCAAGATATTGTCCCTTTCCTTCAATACGGTCTTTTAAGTAGAGATTTCTTACAAGCCCTATCTGCGGGATTAAAAGCTATTGAGGCTAAAGCTGGTAGATTCGATTTCGCTAAACTTAGGGATCTTTACACGGATATTAGATCAAATAAGCGTAAATTAACCGACGATGATGGCTTAGTGGTTATAGATCCTGATACACTAGAAGAGGCTGTAGATATTTTTGTCTATATGGTAGAGCAATTAACAACCCTTAGAGATGTTTCTGAGCCTATGGGATTCTCTAAGAGAACCGGAAAAGCATCAAGAACTTGGCTAGGTCGGTTGTTTGAGAAACTATTTAACTGGGTTTCGTCCTATCAATATGGAACTATCTCCAATTACGGGGGACGTACCACTCTTAAATACATCGTAGGAACATTAGTAGGATATGCCGTTGCTGATCTTACTATTAGAACATTCAGAGAGTGGCTTGCAGGACGAGACGCAGAAGACATTCTTAAAGAAGTTGAGAACGAGCCAATTAGATATATTAGTAAAGCTGCTGCCGGTGTTCCTTTATTGGGACGTTTCAACGGATTTTTAGGTCTTATTGTAAATTCCGTACAAACCGCGCTAGGCACAGAACCTACTCATACGTTTAACCCTATTGGCGCACCGGGTTTAGAAGCTCTTCCTAAGTTTGTAGACAAGGGAACCCAAGCTATAAAAACAACTGGTGAGCTTATAACTGGTCAATCTGATAAAAACTTTGCTGAAATATCTGCGGACTATGCCAAACTAGCCATGCTAGATGGGCCAATTAATAAATCCCCCTTGGGTATTCCTGTTAGAATCTTTGAAGAAACAGGCGCAATTACCGAAGGATCGTCTACAAAAGAATTCCTTGATGGTATTCAACGAGATGCTAGGCCTTATCAACGCAGGAAGAACAGAAGGAAGACTCAGAAATATGATTTCTCTCCTAGAGAAGAAGGCCTTAGTTTACTAGAGCAACAACGTATGCAAAAACAACAAAGAGATAATATTGAAAATTATAATAACTCTGAGAAACTTACTCAACTTGAGAGAGTAAGAAAAGATGTTGAGGCACTCCTTGCTCAGTCCGGAGAATCCCTTGAGAAGCCATTGACCCCTCGGAGGACCGAGGACACTCCCAAGTCTTCAGGACTCGGCAGTGGGCCTTCTAAGGCCTCTCAGAGCCTTGCAGATGTCCTTCAGAAGAAGCAGAAGAAGTGACAACACTAATAAATAATTGGGTATAGAAGAGGGATAGACTTAGGTTTATCCATAGATACTTATATAGTATTATTAATATAGTATATTAACCATAGACTATTGCTGTCGATATCGTTGGTATACACTACGAAAGGGAAGTACCATGCTTAAACTAGCTGCGGTATTGCTGTTAATGTTGTCTCTAGCTCCCGTGGGGGATTCTGGAGAAGAGTGGTCTTTAGAGTACGACGTGTACGAAGAAGGCCCAAGGACCGTCTTTGAGGGTACTGCTCGGCTTCACAGTACAGAAGCTCAGAAGTTCCCGTGTTTCTCATACTGTTTTGATCTTCCTAAGGGCCGCCTAGCTGGCTCTCCAATCTCTAGCAGTCCAAATGAACCGATGATACCCTTTGACTGGTGGGAACGCTCAGGAGACGAGCTAGAGGTTCTCTGGTGTCGTGACACTCTTCCTCTGAATCCGTACACCGGAGAGGATATGCAGCATTATCCTATATATACACCGAGGAACTTTAAATTTTTTATTATCAAAACAGAGTTTAATGCTGACGATCTCGCTGCATTGCTGTCAGACTGGGGTCCGCCAAAGTTTATTGACGTTCCTTGGCCTGAAAAAGACTATGACAAGGTTTCTCCGTGGGATTTAGACGGAAATACTCAGGTTGATGGCAAAGATTTAGCTATTTTGCTTGCAGGATGGGCAGTAAACTAAGCACTTAGGGGAAGTATCGGGGGTTGTCTGGTAAAATCGACTAGGGGTCACAAATCTGTAGACACCCCCGTTGTCACTTCGTGCCACCAGCACCCCCGCTACCCCCCTAGAGCTATCGCCGCTGCATTTGTTGAGAATGAGTCTCAATCGCAGGAGGGCCGTTTTTTTCGTCTGTCGATATCTAATGTCGAAACGAATCACGAAAACGGAGACACACACATGGCACTCGTAAGTAAAGGCGCAACACTGAGCGCAGGCAAGTCAAGACTGGACCGCGAGGAACGCAAGTCTAGCCGCATCGGACGGGATCGCCGGGTTCTAGTAGAGTGGAACGGGCATGATGTTTGGATCCTCCGGATTAATCTAGCGGATGCGCTCCAACGTGGGGCAAGGATTGCCTGACCTGCTTTTTTCCACCCACGATATACCTTGACGATGCGAGGAATCGCATCGAGAGGATTGACGAAAAAACCTAGTATACTGGTCCGGTACGGACCTGCACAAGCCACAGCGGCGCGAAACGTGTAGAGAGTAGGAAGCGGCTCAAACGAAGACACTCCACGCTATATGGATGCTCTACTGTTGCCGCCTCTAGGCTATAGGGTAGAGCGAGCGGCTATCGACAAACGAATGCCGCCGATGACGGGCCGATGCTCGGTAAAGGTTACTGGTGTATACTAGGAAGCACAATTTGTGCCAGCGGTATACTGTCTGATTACCGGATTTTACTGTAGGCGGAAGTGCTGAAGTGGAGGAGCTACGTCGAGCATGGCAAACTATAGCCGCTCATGTGACCGATCTCCAGAAACGGACGTTCCCCGTAACGGTAAAATTCCCGCTCCAGTGTACGATAATCGAATCACTGGAGCGCATCACAGTGTATCGCCGGGTTTTTTCGCTCGTCGATATACTGTGATGCGCTTCAATGTTGAAACGTATCTAATCGAAAACAGTCATTAGGAGACCATTATGACTAACGCAAATTTTGCTCTTTCCGGTTCCGTCCTCGCCACTAACGCCGCCAACGGAGATCTGTCGGCTGCGAACGAGCTTGCTCGTCGCCTCCAGAAGGCGAAGATCGCAGGCAAGGCCTACAAGGTTACTCGAATCGAGAAGCTTATGGCTAAGGCCGCCAACGTTCCCGCTCCTGTTCCCGCTCCAGCTCCGGAGGCTCCCGCTCCCGCTCCCGAGGCTCCCGCTCCCGAGGTCATCCCGACCGCTCCAGCATCGACCTATAGTCCGATCGACGGACTCTATACGGCTCTCAAGATGAAGGTCGATAGCGGGATGACCCGCGATGAAGCTATCCTGTTCGTCTATGGCGACAAGGCCCGCCGCGAGGCTATCGGTTCCGCCATCGGTGGCAAGGTCACCCAGAAGCTTATTGCTCAAGCTTGCGGTGTTACAGTCTGCCGAATTGCCCAGATCCTGAAGTCCCAGCGTCAGGCTACTGAAGCTCCCGCTCCCGCTCTAGTTGAGAACCGCGAGGCTGATATCCTTGCGGCACTCGCCTAAAGTGTAGAGCGCAGGTCATAGGTCGGAGGCTCTACCCGAAAGGGTAGGGTCTTCGGCCTATATTTTTTTCGCTTTCCGTGAGTGTGGTTGATGAGTGTGAAAATGAGTGTGGCCTGCGTGGCCGTGGCTATGGTTCAATTTTATATTCAAATAATATACAATCCTGTGTCCCTATAAGGTGAAGGAGTAAATAATATGAGCAGCACTAAAGGTCTTTCCCAGTTCCTGATCTATCATGGAATCAAGGGAGACGGAGCTATCGTTATGTCTGACGCACATACCCGTGAAGAGGCGGAGGCTAAAGCGGAAGAGTTTATGAAAATTACCATAGAGAATCTTGGAGACATAGCTAAGGGTATGCACACATACTTTGTAGTGGAGAATGATAGATGAATGATGCCCAGTATACAACTCTCGAATGCCTTTGGATCAACAA
>TARA_R110001592_G_scaffold50620_7_pt1 | contig 16662 bp, 15 predicted proteins | sample TARA_R110001592 | Tara Oceans TARA_R110001592 (sample SAMEA4398387) | marine metagenome | biome: Polar Biome; feature: [SRF] surface water layer (ENVO:00010504); material: water (ENVO:00002006), including particulate matter (ENVO:01000060) such as... | depth 5 m
ATCGGCTTTGCCGGCCGAACTCATTGCGAGTGTCAGGGTTGGCAGATTGGCACCAATGACACCCGCAGCGGCGGTCTTTAATAGAGTTCTACGTTTCATGTTTTCTCCTGCTGTGCGTTTTTTGTTCAAACGCGCAGCGTTAAATGGTTATCCCATTGCGTGCCAGCACTGTAGGCAAGTTGCCGGAGCTTGTCTTCACCGGGCACTAGGGCCAGTAATTGGCCGTCTCCGTTACTTAAGATAAATTGCTGGAAGGCCGCATCATAAACCGCACCTGCAGAGTCTCGTAACATCCAAACTTGCGACAGTGTTTTACTGTGCATATTCCAAAGACAGACCAGATTGTCGCGAGGGCAGCTGGTGACTGCCCATTGCCCGGTATCATCAATGCAGACACTGGCGATGTAGTCGCGCTTAAAATGCAGGGGTAGGTCGTCGGTATTCATGGCGTTCAATGGGTGGCCGCGCCGGTGGTAGTAGACCAGCGCTTTGTCTGAGGGCAAGCGACCTTGATATTGTGCGCCAACTAGTACACCGCCGTCTGGGCTGACGTCTAAATGACGGAGGCTGAGTTGGTAATGCGGTGCTGCGACTTTTTCAAGGACTCGCTGGGTTTGTAGGTCGAGGTAGTGCAGGGCTGGCGCCAAGGTGGCGGGGTTTAGAGTTTTACGGCCACTGGACGGTAAGGTCTTAATGCCGCCAATCGCAATCACTAGTGTTTTGCCGTCGGGCATGAGGGCAATATCGTGGGGGCCAATGCCTTCGCAGTCCATATGGCCAATGCAGTTGTAGCTATTTTCGCAATCGTAGATGCCTATGCAGCCGGCGCCATCCTTGTCGATATTATTTTCCGTGGTATACAAATAGCGGCCATCATTGCTAAGGCAGCCATGGCCGTAGTAGTGGTAGCCGTCGTCGCTTTTTATATTGTGCAGTAATGTGCCGCTGTTCTCGTCGACAACGTATAGCTCACGGCCGGGGCGTCTTGAAAAAAATAGAAGCTCTTGGCGTTGGCGGTGGTAAAGGCTGTCGTGTCCGCGATGTGGAATTGTTTGTGAACACTGCCAGCTGTTTTTTTGCCAAACGCCAATACGATTGCCTGCGGCGTCAGTAGCGGCGCTCAGAATGGGGCTGAAGCCGCGACTTTCTGTGCCTGCGCTTAGAGCATTCGAACTTGAAATTAGCGCCAGCGGCGCACATATCAATGCGCTACTGGTAAACAAAAATTGACGTCTTTGCATATCGATACACCGATAATTTCGCGTTAATTTAGTCGCCGTCCTTGGAGTTGAAACCAAGGCTCACACCTAGGGCTGTGGGCAAGTCATTTCGCAGCAGGGTAAGTAAAGTGTTTAATTCGCTATGGAGCTTGAGAATGGTTTGCCGGCCTGTCGCTTCATTCGCGATAGTGAATAAGCTGCCGTCTATGGCTGATGCCGCCAAGATGCTGCGTTTGAAACCCTCGTTAATTTTATCGCTTAGTTCTGTTTGTCCTTTGATGTCGCGCAAATAGTCGTCAATACCATAGGCGGCATTGGCATTGAATATGTCTTTGAGCGCGTTTAAATTAGTGATGATAGCTTCTTTAGAATACTGGCTGCGCCACCATTCCAACTGGTAAATTTGGGTTTGCAGGGTATCGGTTTTGAGTTCCGTATCCGCTAGGCTAATACCAAGCGGTCGTTCAAGCTTGTCGCGTTTTATTAATTCAATGCCTGATACCAAGGTGTCTAAAAGATAGGCGATGGCGACATTATCATCCGGAAACTCTGGATTTTTCTCGCCCGTTTCACTGAACGTCGCTAGGTAGTTGCCACCGTCTTTGCGCCAGCTATTGTGTAAGCCACTGGCCACTTTGTGGAGGTGAGCGCTGACGGCAATAAGCAACTCGCAACGGCGTTGGCCGCCGTCGCCGCTATACCGCAATTGATTGCCCGCCTTGGTGTCAAACAATAGGTATTCTAGCGATGATAAACCTTGTACAACCACACTGGCATCGTCGACACGTTGAATTGTTATGGCCTCATCGCCTTTTAACAGTGCCTCAACTTTGCGGGCAATTAGATTTTTCTTGTCTGGCCAAAATTGAATTTTCCAGGCTTGATTGTCTACCATTAAGGGCCCGAACTGAATGTTTTGAATCGCAGACCACTGCTTAACGGTTTCCTTCCAATCGGTCTGAATAGTATCGAATTGAGCGTTATCACTTGGGGTTTTACAGTAATTTACGGCGGATTCTGCAAGGGCTTTACTGGCAATGTTGAAGGCTTGATAGCCATTTACGATACTTTGATTTGCGGTATCTATAAGTACTTTGCTGCTGGGCGGCGGTGGGCTGCAGGCGAGTAGCGTTGCGAGGCTGCCAATGATAATTAGTACGCGGGCAGTGTCTTTACTTAGGAATAATCTTATCGCTGCAAAAATCATTAAAGTGCCTTTAAAAAATACAGGAGCGCAGTTTGCTCTGGATCTGAAAGTTGTGTGAAACTTGTTTTACTCGCCTCGGCTTCGCCGCCGTGCCAGAGTATCGCCTCGGTAATAGAGCGTGCCCGGCCATCGTGAAGCAGGCGAATATTGCTGGCGTCGCTGGCGCGAATGCCAAGCCCCCAAAGTGGTGCAGTGCGCCACTCATTGGCGGGTGTGCTATCCGTGGGATATTCATCCGCCAGGCCGGCGCCCATATCGTGCAGCAGTAGATCGCTATAGGGGTAAATGGTTTCTATCTCGGTAGCGCTATTTGAAAAATCCTCTGCCTGCTCACGTTTGTCAAACTGCATATTAGGCATTCTAGTGTTGAATGCCGGAATGTGACATGCCGAGCAACCGAGCTGGGTGAAAATCTCAGCGCCTTGCTTGCTTGTGTCGTCTTGGGCGGCGGCTGGTACCGCTAAGTTGGCAATATAATCGTTGACCGCTAATAGAAGTTTGTCGCTGATCTCAGGTTCTGTGTTTGTATTGGTTTGTGCTACACAAAGTTTTTCAGTGCAGGGCTTCGCTGGATGTAAAGAAGAGGTAATGCCCATATCTTCAAAAAACGCGAGGGCAATCTGCTCATGTAAGCTAACTTGGCTCGCCTTCCAGCCAAAACGGCCGGGGCGCGTCTGTTCATCGGTTTTATTCTTACGCAGATTCACTCGACCAGATATGCCATCACCATCGCGGTCTTTGGGATCGCTATTGGCAATAATGTCAGCGTCGCTGATATTGTCGATTAAACCCATACCGATTAATGCCGGCGCAAGCCGAGCGGAAGCGGCTTTTTGGCTGATGTGAGCAAGGTTTTCAAACCTGTAATCGCGTTGCTTCAATTCAAAGTTCTTACTGTCGGCCGCCGCAATAGTGCTACTAATGGATAGCCATTCTATACGCCCCTCCGGCTTGGCAGCCGGTATGGCCATGTCTTGCAGCTGCTCACCAAATTCGGGTGATGAGTTTCCCAGTCGTAATATCAAACCGACGCCATTCTCTGGCAGTTGGCCTTGGCCATTGCGCACATGACAGCCTGTGCAGCTATTGGCGTTAAATAATGGCCCTAGGCCATCTCTGGCCTTTGTGGTGGCCGGCGCCGCCACCCAAGCCTGGGTAGCAAAACTTTTGCCGACAGCCCATTCGAGTTGCTGCTCTGGCGAGAGGTTTGGTTGAGGTCGCTGCAAGCTTTGTTGGTCTCGGCTGGCGATAGTAAAGCTTCCTCCAGATTGATTACTTGTCAGGCTATGTTTAGTTTTGTTTGCCGTATTTTGATCAAGACTGATATCGCTCGATGAGGTCTTAGTGCAAGCGCTGGTGAACAGGGCAATAATGACTGTCAATGTGAGCAACACGCGCAACGGTATACCGTGAACCGTGTTGCTGACGCGTAGAGCTAACAACAATTAAAGCCCGGTGGCATTGGGGTCAATATTGATCGCGCTGGCGGCTTGTTCAATACTACGAGTTTGGTCAACTAGAGCGCTGAGAATGTTGCTTAGAATTTCTTCGCCGTGTTTATTGCCTTCGGCGATCATCATGTCGAATTTCATCGGCCTGTCTTTGGCTTCGGCGGCATTAATTAATACCGTTAGTGTTGTCATGGTTTTGTTTAATGCCTGCCGAGTTTGTTGGTCAGTATCCGCGTCTGCTTTTGCGACCAAGCGGCTTAGCGATGGCCCTGACAATACGGTGCCATCCAGGCGGCGGTATTTTCCCAAATAGATATTTTGGATGCCTAGGCCGTCGTAGTAGTGCGACCAGTGGGTGTTATCACTAAAGCAGTCGTGCTCATCTTCAGTAGAATTTGCTTCAAGCGATACTTTTATACGCTCGCCACCAAGTTCCCCTAGTGATAGCGAGCCCATACCATAGAGCATTCGCGCCAGAATTACGTCGTCGTTCATGGCAAGTAATTCGGCGCGATAATTATTCGACACCTCCGGTGCCCACTGTTGGCTCATGTACTTAAGGTCTTCCACTAACACCGCGCTAGCGGCTCGAAGGTAGTCGGCGCGACGGTCGCAATTCCCGTGGGTGCATTTATCGCCGTCTAAGTAATCGGTGTAGGGACGCTCTCCAGCGCCCAGTTGGTGGCCGTTGAGGTCCTGTCCCCAAAGTAAAAACTCGATGGCGTGGTAACCGGTGGTGACATTGGCGGCTGAGCCACCTAACTCGTGCAAGCTGCGGAGTAATTTGACATTAATTTGACTGGCGTCAACCACGTCACTACCTATGCTTAGCGATGGGCTGGCAATAATATTGAGCTCTGCACCAATGTTGCCAAGGGCATAAAAATAATCGTCGGCTACGTAGTCAATTAAGCCTTCGTCCAAGGGCCAGTTGTTTAATTTTCCCTCCCAGTCGTCTACGACCGGATTGCCAAAGCGGAATACTTCGCTTTGCAGATAAGCTTTACGTGCAGTTTTCCATGCATCTCTAGCGGCGATTAGGCCCGTCTCACTGGGCGCGTTCAAAAAAGCGTCAATACTGGTTTGCAGCGCGATGCCACTATTTTCGGCGTCGCTATATATGGCGTGGGCCAACTCGGTGTAGTGAATGGCAACCGCGCGCTTATCACTTATCTTTTCGTCTTGGGAGGCGGCCACTGCGTTGATGATGAGTGCGCTGAGACTGATAAGGAGAATGACTTGGCGTAACAGAACTGACATGGATGATCTCCGCAGATCGCTATCAATGCAGGCACGAGGCCGGGGTCGGTATTCTACTCGTAATTGATAATGATTCGCAATTAAAAGCTAGCGAAAAACGAAACCGCTAGGACTTGGCAGGGCCTCTTTACGCTAGCATGCTGTGGTAAACTTTTATCTTTGCCTTGGAGACGCTCTACATGGCCACAAACCCTCGCCGCTCAATTCTGTATATGCCCGGTTCTAATAACCGAGCCTTGGAGAAAGCGCGTAGTCTTGATGCCGATGTACTCATCCTCGATTTAGAAGATGCGGTCGCCCCATCGCAAAAAGTCTATGCCCGCGAACAGGTATTGGCCGCGGTGAATGCCGGCGGCTATGGCCGTCGGGAATTGGTGGTGCGCGTCAATGGCTTTGACACGGCATGGGGCCGCAAAGATATAGAGGCATTTGCCAATGCGCCTATTTCTGCGCTGTGCTTGCCCAAGGTTGAATCTGCGGCAGAAATTCATGCGGTGGTGCAGGTATTAAAGCAGGCAGGTGCTAGTCCTAGTCTTAAGCTCTGGGCAATGGCGGAAACGCCACGTGGAATTTTAGCCGTCAGTGAAATCGCCGGCTCGCACCCGCTTATGGATGGCATTGTATTAGGGACGTCAGATCTTGCCAAAGACTTGCGTGTTCCCCATACGCCACAGCGCTTGGGGATGTTAACGTCGCTGGGAATGTGCGTGCTCGCGGCGCGTGCCTACGGTATAGATGTGTTCGACGGCGTGCATTTGAATTTAGATGACGAAGAAGGCCTGCGGCTCGCCTGTGAGCAAGGTGTCGAAATGGGCTTTGACGGTAAAACCCTCATTCATCCCAAGCAAATTGCGGTCACAAATCAGGCCTTTTCGCCCGCAGAGGACACCCTGATTCGCGCGCAAAAAATTCGTGTAGCTTGGCAAGAAGCCGAAGCCGACGGTAAGGGTGTGGTCTTGCTCGACGGCCGATTAGTCGAGGCGCTACACGTGGAAGAAGCGGTGCGAGTGTTGGCGATAGCGGAGCAGATCGCGACCCGAGATGCGCAAAATTAAGCTAGCTATCGAGTCTGGCGAAAGCGTCTGTTGGCGCTATTGGGAAAGCCCGGCTTTCCCAGGTTGACCGCCGGGGTAGCGGCTTAGGTTTATGATGTCAAATAGGCGGCCGTCTAGCCAGCTATCCAGTTGATAGTTCTCAACAAAGCCGCAGTGGCCGCCATATTTTTTGGTTTCAATGTGTAAATGGGGGTTCTTGGCCAGTCTGCACAAGTCTTCCGATAGTATAATAGGGTCATCTTCAGCGGCGATGATGTGAGCCGGGGAAGAGAGTGTTGCCAAGACCTCGCCAGCAATACTGTAAGCTTCGAAGTAGTCTGCAGGGTTTGCAAACGGGGTGTGATTGGGAACGAAATAACTGTTCATTTCCCTCAGGCTTTTAAGCTTAAGCAACTTATCTTTATAGCCCAGCTCGGGGTAGAGCCGAATTTTCTTCTGTAGTGATTTCTGCCATTTTCTGACGAAATATTTTTCGTAGCCCCACCAGCCCGTTTCCAGTGCCACCATCGTTTTTGCAGGATCTACGACGGGACATATTCCCACCGTCTGACGGATACTTAAACCAACTTCTTCTGCTTTAGCCGCCACCCGCAAGGCAAAATTACCCCCCAGTGAAAACCCCGCCAAAAATTGCCAATCATGGGGATAGGTGGTGTGGATGGTTTTTATTGCGCCTATAACCTCGTCCAGTCTGGCCGAGTTAAATAGCTCGCGGTTGAGGTGGTGACTAGGGCCGTGATCGCGCAGATTTAAGCGGAACACATCGTAGCCTGCATTAAAGAGTGTGCCCCCCGCAGAGAGCAGATAGCTGGATTGTGAATTGCCTTCCCAGCCGTGAATAAGTGTGACTAGGCCCTTGCTGCGCTTTGTTTGGGTGGCGAACTCACCGAGTAATTGATGGCCATCACCACAATCTAATACCACCGTTTTACTCGCTGCTACCATTGCTCGGGCGCGTGGATAAATACGCAATCGTCTCAGCTTGGTAGAGGAAAGCAGCGTTTGCGCGTGGGGGTTTTGCAAAAAACCAGTAGGGGCAAAGTCAGTCATTTTACTAAGGTATATCCTTTTTTATTGATTTATTGCTCGGGCGGGACCCACTGTTTCGATGTGTTGTAGTTTCTCTGTCAGAGTATGACATCCACCGAATGGATGATATTCCTGGGTCCGTTTCGCTGTGACTATCTGTCGAGCATCTATGGGCATTGTAATTGCTGATTTACTATATAAATATAAGACTTTGAAGAGCCCAAAGATAAAAATAATGATGGCAGTATGACATGAGCAATCTAAATGACCAATCTGGCTAAAACTGCACTGGTTTTGGGTGAGGTCGCCGTATTTCTGGCGTGGCGCTAAGGTGTATATTTTGATCTGCGCTGACTGCTGTTTAGGTATTTGCACCATTTTTAATGATTAAACAATATGCGTCGGCATCTGAGCCGCCGTTTTTCTTTGATAAACATAGTAATAGGTTGATTTATGGGAAATGCACAATTGGCGCTGGCCGCCAGTCGTTTGTCGGGACAATTTGTGGAGCAGGGCAATAAATCTGCATGGCTGGATTTGTTCGCAGACGATGCCTGTGTTCAAGATCCAGTGGGTAAATCACCGCTGGACCCGACGGGTAATGGCCATATTGGTAAAACAGCGATCGGTAATTTTTGGGATATGATTATTGCTGCGGGTGATATTCAATTTACTATTGTGTCTTCGCACCCCGCCGGGGATGAATGCGCTAATGTTGTCAACATGGTGAATACACTACCTGGCGATATTAAGATGGAGCTCGATATGGTGGTTGTTTATACAGCCAATGCAGAGGGCAAAATTATATCACTCAAGGCATACTGGGATTTTGACGCCGTTCAACAGCAATTGAGTTAAGGTCTCGCGCGGGAACTGATGCTTTGAGTCGTAAAATGGCAGCCTTTCTAGCTCATTTTTGTGATTAAGCGGGCATTGTGCCTATTTATTCTGCTCAGTTGTGTTTGATAGTTGTGTAAAATCTGGTGGTTGCAGTCCCGTTAAATGGGCTGCTTGAGTGCGGTTTGCCGCGTTCGTTCAGCTATGCAACACTGTTAGTATGACTAGGGTCAGCTTGCAGAGCTAAGGAATTGATTTTATTAAGGTCTATAATACTAATCTCAGTGCCGGTGGATGAGTAAATAGTTTGGTTGTATTGACGCGGTGTTTAAGTTTCATTCTGCTTGTCACAGCGTTTGCTGGGTCTTCGATCGCGCGTGCCCAATTACTTAATATTGAATTACTCGGTGTATCAATTACTGCGCCCGTCAATGATGTCTTGGCGGATATTAACTTGCTGGGCGGTATTACCGGCGGCGGGGAGTTGCTTGGGGTCGAGGTGCTGGGCTCAGACAATCTATTGGGACTGAGTGTGAGCGGCCAGGATATATTATTGTTGGGGGCCCCGGTGGGAGGCACAAGCGATGTCGGCGATCTTTCTGTTTTAACCGGCACTATAGATACCTCGCAGGGAGCGGTGCTTGAATTTTTGCAAGATACTGCCATGGGCGATATTAATCCTACCGTGCTCACTCTCTCCCTGCCTGGCTCTGATGGGCAGGGGTCGCCAGATGTTGATACCAGTAAAGATAAAGAAACGGCATCGACGCCAGAGATTTTAGCGGGTGTTGCCAGCACTAAACTTGGTGCCTGTGTCGATAAAGACCGAGATAGTGTTTGTGACAGCGACGATCAGTGTTTGAATTCTCCAGCGGGCGCTATGGTGCTACCATCAGGCTGCCATTTTGACCGCGCCAAGCCGCTGGCCCTGCAGGGTGTTAGCTTTGGGGTAGGTACTGCGGTGCTTGTCGATTCTTCTACCGAGATCTTACGTAAAGTGGCGCAGATGATTCAATTTATGCCGCGCGTCATGATTGAGGTCGCCGGTCATACCGATGATGTTGGTAGCAGTGCTGATAATCAGGTGTTGTCTGAGCGACGAGCACTGGCGGTAAAAAACTATTTGGTAGCGGCGGGAGTGTCCCCGCAACAGTTAGTCGTAAAGGGCTACGGTGAGTCCCGGCCTCTGGTTTTGACTAGCAGGCTGTCTGCGAAGGCACTGACTGATGCTCGCAGCCGCAATCGCCGGGTGGAGCTGCAAGTGCTCGACGGGCGTCCTAAGCCCTGAGATCGGGGCCACGATAATAGATATTTTTTGGAGTAAGCATGGCAATCGACCTACCTCCCGTAATTCCGCCACAGGCGTCTACTGCGGAACGCATTGAGCAATATGCGGCGGCTCAGTCTGATTCCATTATTGACGTCAAGATTGGCGAATACGATCTGCGGATTTCCGGTAACCGCTATCTTAGCCGTGAGCAGATCGACCTGATTATGACGGTTGCCAAAACCCCCGCCCAGGCGGTTAATGCCTTGACTCAAGCTTATTATCAGCTTGGCCATTTACTTGTCACCGTTTATTTTGCGCATCGCGACAACACTATTTTCGCTCACGTCATCAATGGCCATTTAGCTCAGATTAAAGCGCCAGACAGTATCGCCCCGTATTTCTCGGGCTTGATTGGTGATCAGGATCTTACTCGTTCGGAATTTGAGACCAAGCGAGTGTTGGCAAATCTGAAGAGTGAGCGCGCGGGTTTAAATTACGGGGTGACTTATCAGCTGTCAGAAGACCCAACGGCCTTCACTATTGTGCTCACTGAGTCCAAAAAAGAGGATCACGACAGTACCGATTTAAGCCTTAGTGCGAATAATTATGGTAATCGCTTTTTAGGACGCTACTTTGCTAATGCGACACTAAAACATGATTTTAATAGTGGTGTTCAGGCATCATTTTCCTATGATCGCGCTTTGATCGAACTTGGTGAGGTGAATGGTGGAGATTATTATGACGGCTATAGTTTTCGTTTAAATTATCCGAGTAGCTTTGGCTTATATGGCATTGAAGCCCGTTATACAGAAGATCAGCGCCGCAGCGATGGCTTGGTGACGAGCGATGGACCTAGCCCCATAGATGATTTTTTATGTGTTATTCCATTGGTCTGCGAATTAACTAATGGCTTGGGCTTGAGTATCGGTAGTGGTACGACAACGGAGGCAAGGCGCCTGCGTTTGGTGTCGAAAGTCCGCAGTGTTGCACTCACGGGTGAACAGGTGATAAGTAGTGATGCGGTGCATCGCTTTACGGTGTCACAGCGCTTGGAGAACGTTGATAGCGTCATTGACATTGATGGCTTTGGTAAAGCCTTAGATGAGCCACAAACGAGTCTTGAGCTGGGCCTCAAATATAATAAATTAATACGTCTATTTGGTATTGGTAGCCAATTAACCGCGCAGGGGTTTATAGAGGCCGGGCTGGAATCTGATACCGGTACACTGGGCACGGATACCCGCGAGGGAGAAGTGGCAACCGGGCGACGGACGGGTGAGTTTTTAGTATTTAAACCGCGTGTGGCGTTAAAAATGGCGGTAAGCGATTGGGCGACATTGAAAACAGATGTGATTGGTCAATTCTCAAACGATCAACAGTTACCACTTCAACAACAGTTTTTCTTAGGTGGCGCAGCAGGTCTTAGTGCCTATTTACCGGGTGTATTGGTTGGTGATTCGGGTAGTTATGCGAAGCTGGCGCTGGAAAGTAATGGTTTGCCCCTGTTTGGTCTGATGTTTAAACCCACGGTTTTTGTAGAGCATGGTCAGGCCTGGTATGAGGATGCCAGCGGAGAGGCCGGAGATACTCGCGCGATTGCGGATGCGGGGTTTAGCCTTAAGGCGGAGCTGGGTAAGCAATTTGTGACGGAGATAGTCGCCGCTACTCCGGTATATGATAACAACCTCAATGAAGAGGCTTTATCGCAGGTTGAAGTCGACTTTTTTTGGCGACTCTCCATTACTTTTTAAGATCCTTTTTATGGATAACTTCCTTATTGAGAGCTATCAAAAGCAGTCGGCAGCGGCTGCTTTTTTTATGGTTAGGATTGTTCATTTATTTCTGGCGGAGAATAATTCCGCGGTCTAAGGTAACGGTTTAGTTGCTTATTTTTTATCTTGGCAGCGATATCTCCGCACAAACCCCTCCAAGACTAGAGTCTTTAAAGCTGATAGCGCCCTGATAACTGTCGATAATATCGCCGACAATGGCAAGTCCTAGGCCTTGTCCTTGACCATACTGATCACCTCGTATGCCACGTTCCAGTAAATTTTCACGGGACTCTGCGGAGATGCCGGGGCCGTCATCGTCGATGTAAATAACGGTCTGATCGCCGTTAATCTTACAGTGGATGGCAATCGTTTTGCGGCAGGCTTTGCAGGCATTATCGAGCAGATTGCCGAATAGCTCCATGGCGTCTTGTTCGTCAATCGCAACAGTCTGCTCGGCATCTAGCGATAGTTGGAAGTTCAGCGCCTTGTCTCGATATACTTTTGTCAGGGTGTTATTGAGCCGTGTTATCAGCGGCTGTAACTGTATGCGGCCGCTAAGATTTTGCTGGCCACTGCTTACCGCCCGCTTAAGTTGATAATTTATAATGTTGTCCATGCGGTTTATTTGTTCAATGGTAACAGCGTCTTTGGTATCTCCTCCCTTAAGGATCGCAAGCGGGGTCTTAAGGCTGTGAGCAAGATCTGCCAAGGTGTTTCGATAACGTTCGCGCTGCTTTTTTTCTTTGTCGAGCAATTGATTTAAGTTGTGGGTAATACCCTGCAGCTCGCGGGGGTAATTGAGATCAAGTTTTCCCGTGTTGCCTTGCTCTAATAGTTTTAAATCTATGGCCAAATCGCGTAGGGGTCGCAAACCCCAATATAAAATAAGTGCAGTCACGATTAGCGATATGGTGAGCACTAGCCCGAGCCAGAGGGTCAGCTGATTTTGAAATTTTTTGAGCTCGTTAAGAAGTACCGCTTGACTGGAGTAGAGCGAGAAGAGGAGGGTGACCTCGCGTTCATCTTCGGTCTCCCAAATGGCGTGATATTGGAAAACAAAAAAGGGTTCTTTATCGACGTAAATTTCGCTAAATAATTCTTGTCCGCTGCGCGGTGTGCTCTCCGGGGGCGGCAGTGGTATGGTTTCGCTAGAGACTGACCGCCACAGTAGCGTGCCATCGCGTAGTCTAACTTGCGCATAGAGCCCAGAGCGGAACTGCCAAAACCGGGGTTCCTTTAGGCGATCGCCCATATCAATGGCGTCGTCTTGCCACTCGATGGCGCCTAACAGACCAAAGAATTGCAGCCGAAGTTGCTCTTGTTCTGCACTGATTAGACTCGCTTTATGGGCGCGATCTATTGCAATGCCGGTTGCTCCCAGTAGTAATGCCATCAGACTAAGGCTGGCAATGATGAGTCGCCTGGTAATGGATTGATTGCCTTGGACTGACATTTCAGTGTTGGGTTTCGCTTAGCTCAAAGCGATAGCCTCGGCCGCGCAGCGTTGAAATCGGCTTAAGAGTATTGCCAGGGTCGAGCTTTTTCCGCAAACGAGCAATAAACACTTCAATGACATTGCTGTCGCGATCAAAATCCTGATCGTAGAGATGTTCGGTGAGATCCGTTTTAGACACCACTTGGCCGCTGCGCATAGCGAGATATTCAAGTGCATTGTACTCGTAAGCAGTTAGCTCGACGGACGTATTGTTGAGTAGCGCTCGTTTGGCTCCAGTGTCAATGGTGATACAGCCAAATTGTAATTGGGGGCTGGCAAAACCCGCCGAGCGTCGAATTAGAGCATTGGCCCTTGCCATGACTTCTTCGATTTGAAATGGCTTGGCGACGTAGTCATCTGCGCCGGCTTCAAGTCCTTCTACTTTGTCCTGCCAGCGGTCTCTTGCAGTGAGAATCAAAACGGGAAATTTACGACCCTCTTGGCGCCACTGCTTTATGACATTAATACCGTCAATGCCCGGCAGTCCCAAGTCGACAACCGCTAGGTCATAGGGATTTTCTTGGCCAAGATACAAGCCTTCGTTGCCGTCCGCGGCTGTGTCGCAAGCATAGCCGGCGCGTTCAAAATTACGGTGTAACTGCTCTAGCAGCAGGCTTTCGTCTTCGACTAGCAGAATACGCATAGTGAACTTCGCTCAATCATTGATGATGACATTTCTAATTTTGCCGTTATCTTGCAGTATTCGAACGCTGTAACTATCGCCGTTGCCGCCACGTATTTTTTTTGCGCCAACGGCTCTACCACCGTAGCGTTGCTCGGCGATAGAGATCGCCTCGTTAACACTCAGGGTGCTGCGAGCGCGGTCGTCTAAGCGCTGCTCAAGCGGTGAGCGGTCGGGCAGACTCAGGCGACCACCACTTACATTACCTAGCGGATTCGCCTCACTGAGTGTTGCAAAACTTGTGGCAGTCAGCAAAATAACGATTTGCAGTTGCACGCAAAGTTGTGAAGTACGCTTCATAGAACTCCTAAACATCTACTTTAGCCACGCGGAGTGACTTTGACCTCAATTTCTATTTCTTTACCGGGATTATAGGGTAAGCGGGTGTGATAAATCTCGCCTTGGTAGCGATAGCTTACATCATAGCCCACTACTTCATCTCGCCATTCGCGATGTTGTTGGATTTCGCAGCGCTCGATAGTTTCATAGTGGTTTGATCCCCGTCGGCGGGAAATGTCAGACGCAACCGTGGCTCCCAGTACAGCGCCTACTACCGTGCCAACGCGTTTGTTGCTTTTGTGGTGGCCAAGTTCATTGCCGAGTGCGCCGCCAATGATGGCGCCAAAAATTGGCGCAGAGCTACTGCCGTGGTGAGAGACTGTTTCCTCCCAACATTGCTCTATCGGCGCATTAAAGGCTACACGCTCGTAAACCGCCTGAACCTGAGTAACCCGTGCGTATTGAGTGTGCTTGACGCTGTTGCTTCGGTGGTCGGCAAACACTGGGCTAGCGCAGGCAAAGATCAACGGGATAACGCGATACTGGAACATAGCTTATACTCCAAAACTATTGCTAGTATGTAGGATAGTGGTCTCTGCCTTAACTAAAGCTGAACCATGTGTAAATCGAGACAATTTTAATAAGTTTAAGGAGAATCTGGTGAAACTATATACATACGCTCCAGCGCCAAATCCGCGCCGAGTCGGCCTATTGATGAAATACAAGGGTATCGAATTAGAGACCCAAGAAATCGATATGATGGCAAAAGAGCAGCTTTCCCCAGCGTTTAGTGCGGTCAATCCTCGCTTGACCTTGCCGACCTTGGTATTGGACGACGGTACGATCTTGTCTGATACCGTCGCAATTTGTGCTTATTTGGATGATGTTTTTCCAGATAAACCCGTTTTTGGGAAAACGGGATTACAGCGCGCTCAAATTATTGGCTATTGCCACCAGATATTTTTTGAAGGTTTTAGCGCTGTTGGCGAAGTGCTTAGAAACAAGGGCAAGGCCTTTCAAGACAGTCCGCTTCCCGGGCCCCTGAAAATGCCGCAAATTGCGGAGTTAGTAGAACGTGGCAACCTTCGCATTACAGCCTTCTTTGAGACAATGAATACTGAGGTAGAGAGTAAAGAGTATTTAGTCGGTGATACAGTCTCGCAGGCTGATATCGACCTTTATGTGGTGCTCGGATTTTGTGGCTGGGTACGACGTGCAATTCCAGAGGATTGCGGCGCATTGCAGACCTGGTTCGATACGATGAAGTTGAAGTTGGGCGAGTAGGCACCGCAAGGATACTTAAACAGGGCGAAATCGTGCAGAGTTCGCCCTGTTTGTTAGCTACTAAAGACCAAAAACGACTTTAACTCGACTATTAAAAGCCGGTTGGTAGCGATGACCGCAGCGGCGGTTATGCTCGTGGCGCGCATAGTAATGCTTACCGTAACGCTGCTTATTGTAGTGATGCTTGCTATAGCGGTGTTTATCGTAGTGATGGTTGTTGTAGCTTTGATAGTAGTGTCTATCGTATTTGTCATAGTCTTGCTTGTGGTGTTTTTTATAATGTTTGTCATGGCCTTGGTGAGACCCGCTGTCATGGTATTGATAGCGGGCCTCAAATTGATTGCCACCGCGATGGTCGGCGTAGGCGCTGCCTGCGAAAAAACCTAAACCAGCAAGCAGAATTAACGTTTTTGTCAGTTTCATAATGATGCTCCTTTTGTTAAATACCCGGTCATGATCACACGCGGTGGCTTAACGACTCCTGAATACCACTGGGATTGTAAAAAGGCGGCGCTTAAATAATAATAGTGGCACTATAAAAACAAAAGGTGGTATGCCAATGACTGCGTGTTTCTCGGCAGTTTCCAAGGGATTCTTAAGAACGTTACGATTTGTCCTATTCGCCTCTTTAGCCTTGGTTTTGGTGGCTGGGCTGCATGCAGAAGAGGTGGTTAGTAAAGATTCTTCTGAAGATCAGAGTGGCTATCGCGAGTCGCGACAACCTTGCTTAAACCGTGATTCGCAGCGCCAGGTGTTTTTTGGCGACACTCATGTTCATACCAAATATTCTTTAGATGCCAGTACCCAAGGTACCCGCACCTCGCCGGCAGATGCCTATCGTTTTGCCCGCGGTGCAGAACTGGGTGTGCAGCCCTGGACAGCTGATGGTAAACCCCTGCGGCGCTTGCGCTTAGACCGGCCTTTAGATTTTGCGGTGGTGACGGACCACGCAGAATTATTTGGTGAAGTGGAGGTGTGCCAAACACCTAGTTTTGAGTCTTACACTAGTTGGCAATGTAAGGTTTATCGAAACTTTCCTCGCGCTGCTTTTTTCCTTTTTAACACCCAATCTTCCCGGGGCAAACGCTTAGGTATGTGTGGCGAAGATGGGGCGTTCTGCCGAGACGCGGGATTACGTCCTTGGCAGGAAATTCAGCAGGCTGCGGAAGCCGCTTATGACAGAAGCGAAGATTGCGAATTTACCAGTTTTGTTGCTTATGAATGGACGGGAGCATCTGCCAATCTCGCCAATTTGCATCGTAATATATTATTTAAAAACAAACAGGTGCCGACATTGCCGCTTAGCTTTATCGATACCCCGTCAGCGCCCTTGTTGTGGGATGCCCTAGATCGTGACTGTGTTAATGCGGGAACCGGCTGTGAGGTACTTGTGATACCGCATAATTCGAATCTAAGCGATGGCTATATGTTTAGCTTAGCTCGCGATGACGGCGGCCCCATCACCGCCGAAGATGCCAAGCAACGGGCGAGGTTGGAGCGTTTGGTTGAGCTGATGCAGCACAAGGGCAGCTCTGAATGTTTTTACGACCCCTTAAATAGTGCCGATGAGCTATGCGGTTTTGAGCAACTACCCTACGGGACTTTTGCGGATAAATTTGTCGGCAAAATATTGCCATTTATGAGTAAGCCGCCCAAACCCGATGCTGGATTTATTCGCGATGTTTTACGTGATGGTATGGCGCAGGAGCAACGATTGGGAGTGAATCCATTTAAACTCGGTTTTATTGCTAGCTCAGATACCCATCTAGGCGCACCGGGTGCGGTGGCAGAGCAAGGGTTCTTGGGCCATGGTGGCGCGGG
>TARA_R110001592_G_scaffold59660_11_pt1 | contig 16659 bp, 17 predicted proteins | sample TARA_R110001592 | Tara Oceans TARA_R110001592 (sample SAMEA4398387) | marine metagenome | biome: Polar Biome; feature: [SRF] surface water layer (ENVO:00010504); material: water (ENVO:00002006), including particulate matter (ENVO:01000060) such as... | depth 5 m
GGTTCTAGTAGATCGCATGTTGCGCGCAAGCTAATAAACGTCATCGAGATTAAGAGGAATATACTATGCCCCGTGTAAAACGTGGTGTGACCGCACACCGTCGTCACAAAAAGATTTTAAAGCAAGCCAAAGGTTACTACGGCGCTCGTTCACGTATTTATCGTGTTGCGAAACAAGCGGTAATTAAAGCAGGTCAATATGCTTACCGTGACCGTCGTGCCAAGAAACGTGTTTTCCGCGCATTGTGGATCGCTCGTATCAATGCAGGATCACGTGCTAATGGCCTTAGCTATAGCCGTTTGATTGCTGGCTTGAAAAAAGCTGACATCACTTTGGACCGTCGCGTATTGGCCGATTTGGCAGTACATGACAAAGAAAGCTTTGCTGTAATCGTTGAACGTGCGAAATCAGCCTTAGCTTAAAAAGTGTTTGACCGTTGCGTAGCGGTCACTATGCTTGGTTTTACTATAGGGAAAGGGCTTGCGCCCTTTCCCTATTTTGTTTTTAAGACACTAATTTAAGTCGCCATTATTTAAACCCCTAGGGTTTGTCGGGTGGTGGCAGCGGCGCAGAGATTGGGAGCGCGTAATGGAAAATCTTGAAGGCTTGGCGGCTGAGGCTGCGGCAAAAATTACCGCCGCAAAAGACGCGCAGGCACTAGACCAAGTGCGGGTGGAGTATCTTGGTAAGAAAGGGCATATCACTGCGCTATTAAAAGGTCTTGGTGCCTTATCTGCTGAAGAGCGGCCGGCGGCCGGTGCAGAGATTAATCGTGTTAAAACGATCTTGTCTGATCAAATCACTGAGTTTAAACAACGCTTAGATCAAGCCGCTGTCGATGCGCGTCTTGATGCTGAGAAGATCGATGTCACGCTATCGGGTCGGGGGCAGCATGCTGGCGGCCTACATCCGGTGACTCGCACCATCGAGCGTATCAGTGCCTTTTTTGGCAGTATCGGTTTCGAGGTTGTTGAAGGGCCTGAAATTGAAGATGACTATCATAACTTTGAGGCTCTTAATATTCCGGCACATCATCCTGCGCGGGCTATGCACGACACCTTTTACGTTGATGAATCCACAGTATTGCGCACTCACACTTCACCGGTGCAGGTGCGGTTTATGGAGAGCAGCGAGCCGCCGATGAAGCTGATTTGCCCCGGTCGTGTATACCGCTGTGACTCGGATCTGACGCATACCCCAATGTTCCATCAGGTCGAGGGCTTATTGATCAGCGAAGACTCTAGCTTTGCGGATTTAAAAGGTATGCTTGAATCCTTCCTGCGCAGCTTTTTTGAGAAAGAGCTAAATGTTCGTTTTAGACCCTCGTACTTCCCGTTTACCGAGCCCTCTGCAGAAGTTGATATTCAATGTGTAATGTGTGGCGGCGAAGGTTGCCGGGTCTGCAGTCACACTGGCTGGATAGAGATTCTGGGCTGCGGCATGGTTCATCCGAGTGTTTTTGAAGCCTCAAACATCGACCCAGAGCGGTTTACTGGCTTTGCCTTTGGTTTAGGTGTGGAGCGCCTGGCGATGTTGCGTTACGGCGTAAACGATCTGCGATTATTCTTTGAAAACGATTTACATTTTCTGGCTCAATTTAAGTAAGCGGGTTTCAGTAATAGATTGATTATTGAGACGTGTGTTGCCCCAAAGTTTTTAGATGGAAAGAATATGAAATTTAGTGAGCAGTGGTTGCGAGAGTGGGTAAACCCGGCGTTAGATACCGAGCAATTAGCGGCGCAGTTGACCATGGCGGGATTAGAAGTAGATGCGATTGACCCCGTCGCCGGCGAATTTACTGGTGTGGTAGTCGCAGAGATAGTCGCAGTTGAACCCCACCCTGATGCCGAAAAACTACAAGTTTGCCGCGTTAATAACGGCGTAGACGAGGTCCAAATCGTCTGCGGTGCGGCCAATGCCCGAGTCGGCATAAAAGTTCCGCTGGCAAGTCTCGGCGCGGTATTGCCTGGTAATTTTAAGATTAAGAAAGCCAAGCTGCGAGGCGTGGAATCCTTCGGTATGTTGTGCGCCGAAGAAGAGCTTGGTCTGGCAGAAAAGTCCGATGGTTTAATGGAGTTGCCGCTTGATGCCCCCCTTGGGCAGGATATTCGCACGTATCTGAATCTTGATGACAGCGTGATCGAACTGGGATTAACTCCCAATCGCGCAGATTGTCTCAGTGTTCGCGGTATTGCGCGGGAGGCTGCGGTATTGAGCGAGCTGGCTTTTATTGAAGCGCCGGTAGCTGATGTGCCCTCTACAATTGAAGACGTGCTACCTATCACTGTGGTGGCTGCAGACGATTGTCCGCGCTATGTTGGCCGAGTTATTCTCAATGTAGACGTCAGCAAGCCAAGTCCATTATGGCTGCAAGAAAAGCTTCGTCGCTGCGGCTTGCGCAGCATTGACGCAGTGGTAGATGTCAGTAATTTTGTTTTGCTGGAATTGGGCCAGCCGATGCACGCCTTTGATTTAGATAAAATTCAAGGCGGCGTGGCAGTACGCCATGCACAAGCAGGCGAAGCCATAACTTTACTTGACGGGCAAACCTTGGCAGTGCGCGAAGGAGCGCTGCTTATTGCCGATGCACAGCAGCCCCTAGCCTTGGCCGGTATTATGGGTGGGGAGCCATCCTCTGTTACCAGTGGCACCCAACACTTATTTTTAGAAGCGGCTTTTTTTGCCCCAGATAAGATTGCCGGTCGGGCTCGTTCCTACGGTTTACATACCGATTCTTCTCACCGTTTTGAGCGGGGCGTCGATTTTGAACTGCCGGCGCGTGCGATTCAGCGAGCTACCGGATTGATTCTTGAAATTTGTGGTGGTGAAGCAGGGCCAGTTAGCTGTGTAGAGGGTCAGATGCCGGCCCGAGAGCCGATTGTGCTGCGCGAAAAGCGTATTGAGAAAGTACTGGGTATGGCCTTGACGACACAGGATGTCGAGTCGATCTTGCGCGGCTTAGGAATGACTATAGATGCTATTGAGGGCGGCTGGACAGTCACGGCCCCCAGCTGGCGTTTTGATATCAGTATTGAAGTCGACTTGTTGGAAGAGCTTGCCAGAGTCTACGGCTACAATCGCCTGCCAGTAACGCCAATTCACGACACCCTCACTATTCGCCCCGCGCCAGAGAGCCTTCGCGGTATGTCGCAAGTTCGTCAGCAATTGGTGGCGCGTGGTTATCAAGAAGCGATCACTTATAGCTTTATCGATCCGGCAATGCATCAGGCGATGTCAGAGGGCGAGGCGGGGGTTGAATTGCTAAACCCCATCTCTGCTGATATGTCGATTATGCGAACCAGTCTGTTACCGGGTTTAATAAAAACCGCTATGCATAATGCCAAGCGTCAGCAACCGCGTATTCGTCTGTTTGAATCTGGGCTGCGCTTTTTGAAGTCTGATGACGGCTTGAAGCAAATACCGACCTTGGCCGCCTTGCTAATGGGTCGTCGCGAACCGGAAAGCTGGAGTGAAGCGGGAGAATTAGTCGATTTCTATGATTTGAAAGCCGACTTAGAAAGCCTGCTTTCTGTGACTGCAGGCAAAATTTCGTTTAAAGCCGCGAAATATGCAGCTATGCACCCCGGCCAGACAGCCGATGTGTACTGCGACGAATTACATATTGGTCGTATTGGCGCCTTGCACCCAAGCCTTCAGGCTAGCTGGGATTTCGTTAATCCGGTTTACCTGTTTGAGCTAGATCAAGAGCCGCTTTTGCAGCGTAATGTGCCCGAGTTTGCTGAGTTATCGCGCTTCCCTGAAGTGCGGCGCGACCTCGCGTTAATAGTTGAGCGCCAACTTGCAGCAGCAGAGGTCTTAGCAGCGGTTAAAACATCAGCAGGTAATTATCTTAGCGACTTGAAGCTATTTGATGTTTATCAGGGTAAAGGTATTGATCCTGAACGAAAAAGTTTGGCGCTGGGCTTGACCTTCCGTCATTCATCGCGCACCCTTAATGAAGAAGAGGTAAGTCAATCTGTAGATGCGGTTGTACAAACCTTGAAGGAGGTATTTGGCGCAAGTTTAAGGAACTAGTGTGATGACGTCCCTCACGAAAGCAGAAATGGCCGAACGATTATACGAAGAGCTGGGCTTTAACAAGCGTGAGGCCAAGGAGCTGGTCGAACTGTTTTTTGAACAAATTCGTCACTGCTTAGAAAACAACGAACAGGTTAAAATATCTGGCTTCGGGAATTTTGATCTTAGGGATAAGAGTCAGCGTCCCGGACGTAATCCTAAAACAGGCGAGGAGATTCCTATTTCTGCTCGTCGTGTGGTTACGTTCCGACCCGGACAAAAACTGAAATCCAGGGTAGAGGACTATGCTGGAACCAAGTCATAACGATGAATTGCCCCCCATACCGGGAAAACGTTACTTCACTATTGGTGAAGTAAGCGAGTTATGCTGTGTTAAACCCCATGTTCTCCGTTATTGGGAGCAGGAGTTTCCTCACCTAACACCGGTCAAACGCCGCGGGAATAGACGCTATTATCAGCATCAAGATGTGCTGATGATTAGGCAGATTCGCAGCCTACTCTATGAAGAGGGCTACACCATCGGTGGAGCTCGACAGCGTATGTCTGGCGAGACTGCTAAAGATGAGTCTTCCCAAGCTCGCCAAGTGATTCGACAAATGCTCGGCGAACTTGAAGACGTTTTGAAACTACTGAAAAGATAGTTCACTCAACTAAGATCTTGGGGTATGATGCTCCCCCTAAAATCGGGGCGTAGCGCAGTCTGGTAGCGCACTACACTGGGGGTGTAGGGGTCGCAGGTTCGAATCCTGCCGTTCCGACCAGAAATTTAACAAAAACAGCGGCCTATTATGGTCGCTGTTTTTGTTTCTGGCTTGGCAATAAAATAAATACAAAAATCTTATTAAATCCCAGAATTTTAAGCGGCGCCGCTATTTCTTAGAGGCCGGCACTATCTGCGCTTCGTTATTCTAAGCACTATTATTAACACGTGCGCTAGCGTTGAGGCTTAAGCAAAATGACTTATTGCTACCCAGCCTCGAATTTTGCCAATATAGACCAAGGCGATACCTAGGTTGGCAACGTAGCGGGCATCACCTGCAGCGGGCGGGTCGTAATCCTCTAATCCTTCCAATGCTAAGGCGCTATCAATGGGCGGCTTCCAGTGGAGTGCTTGTCTGCTTGACGGCATGCTGAGCTCTGTGGCCGTCCATGCCAAACCGTCGCGCTCAATCGGTGAGGGGCCTGATAAATCTGCTGGGACAAATACTGCAGAGGTGCCTGCCATTTTTTTATAAATCCGCTCTTCCATTAATCTCTCCTTGTTTTGACTATTGATTAAATCACCTTCCCCGTGAGTGGCGTTGAGACAGGTCAATGTATAGTGTAAAGCGATGAACAATCTGGCGTGCTTGCCAAACCCTATGGGCTCATCACTAAATCACACACTGACAAAGCCCCCCGTTGCCCGTATTATTTCCATCCTGTTTACCCGTGGAGCCCGTCGCATGCCTGATCCCTCTATACGCCTAACCGAGTACAGTCACGGTGCCGGCTGTGGCTGCAAAATTTCGCCCAAGGTGCTGGATAAAATTTTGGTGTCGCAGCTTGAGTTGCCTGATTTTCCGCAGCTATTGGTCGGCAATAGCAGCAAGGATGACGCTGCGGCCTTTGATTTGGGCAATGGCCAGGTGATTCTCAGTACCGCAGATTTTTTTATGCCTATAGTGGATGACCCCTTCGATTTCGGGCGTATTGCGGCTACAAATGCGATCAGCGATATTTATGCCATGGGTGGTCAGCCGCTTATGGCGATTGCGATTCTGGGTTGGCCGATCAATGTGTTGTCACCGGAAGTGGCGCAGCAGGTGGTTGAGGGTGGACGTCGCGCTTGTGCTGATGCCGGCATTCCATTGGCTGGCGGCCATAGTATTGATGCCCCCGAACCGATGTTTGGGCTTGCTGTGACTGGGCTCGTTCAGCGCGATCAGTTAAAGCAGAACAATCTCGCGCAGATTGGTGACAAGCTTTATCTAACCAAGCCCTTGGGCATAGGTATTCTCACCACGGCCCAAAAGCAGAAAAAACTACTGCCGCAGCATACTCATTTAGCTAGGGATATTATGTGCCAACTAAATAGCGTCGGCGTTCCAGCGGCAAAATTAGAGGGTGTTAATGCGATTACCGATGTCACCGGCTTTGGTCTAATGGGGCACCTCCTGGAGGTGTGTGAAGGGAGTAAGGTGCAAGCGATAATCGACGCCAGTGCAGTACCGATAATTCCTGAAGCACTTGATTATCTGGCGCAGGGCTGTATACCGGGTGGTACTGGTCGGAATCTGGATAGTTACGGGCACAAATTGGCGCCGATGACAGAGCGATTACAGCACGTCTTGTGTGACCCCCAGACCAGCGGCGGCCTGCTGATCGCTGTTCGACCAGATCACGCTGAGGTATTGGAGGCCCTATTGCTTGAGCTGGGCCTTTACGCCGCCTGTATCGGCGAGCTGCAAGCGCAGAGTGGCACAGCAATGATTCAGGTTAATGGTGAGGTGCCACTTTGAACGCAGGACCTAACGACGCTAGTTCAAATATGGCGCTGTTTCGGTCGATTTTTCTTAATGATATACCCTTAATTGACACTCGCGCTCCCGTCGAATTTGAGAAGGGTGCCTTTCCCTGCAGCGTCAGCTTACCGCTGATGACTAATGACGAGCGCGCCAAAGTAGGTGTCTGCTATAAACAGCAGGGCCAGCAAGTGGCCATCGAATTGGGGCACTCACTGGTTTCTGGCGGGGTAAAGGCCGAGCGAGTTGCGGCGTGGGTAGATTTTGCCCGTCGTAATCCTCAGGGGTATTTATACTGTTGGCGGGGTGGCTTGCGCAGTCAAATCTGCGAGCAGTGGATGGCTGAAGCGGGCTGCGATTATCCGCGTGTCGACGGCGGTTATAAGGCCATGCGCCGCTTTTTGATCGACGAATTCGAGCGCATTTGTGGTCAGTACCCCATCCTGTTGTTGGGCGGTCGCACCGGGTGTAATAAAACGGCGTTGATTGAGGAGTCGGGCCGGGCGGCGGATTTAGAGGGTCTGGCAAATCATCTCGGCTCCAGTTTTGGGCGGCGCCCCGGTGGCCAGCCAAGCCAGCTAAACTTTGAGAATGCCTTGGCGATCTCCGTACTCAAAGTGGAGCATCAAGCGTCTCAGGTGGGGCGGCCGATTCTGTTCGAAGATGAGGGGCGCTTGCTGGGGCGTTGTGCCTTGCCACCTGCCTTAATGGCCGCTATGAAGCGCAGCTCGATAGTGGTGCTTGAGGTCTCGCTGGAAGAGCGCGTTGAGCATAGTCACCGCAATTATATACTGAATAAATTGACGGAGTGGCAGCGGCAATTGGGCGAGGCACATGCTTTTGATGCTTTCGCCGAGGACCTGAGTCAGTCCCTCTACCGAGTGCGCAAGCGACTTGGCGGTGTGGTTTATCGCGAAATCAGTGATTTGCTGGAGCAGGCCCTGAAGGCTCACAGAGAGGGTGATCCCGAACAGCATCGCGGTTGGATAGAACGTTTGTTGGTCGACTATTACGATCCCATGTATGACTACCAGCTAAGCTCGCGCAGCGACCTTATCGTCTTTCGTGGCGACCGGGCTGCGGTCCGTGATTGGTTAAATATTTAATTCTGATACTTTTGTTTTTTTTCATCGTATCTGAGATAGTGAGCGCGCTTAAACTAAGACAACATTTAATAAAAATTTGATGCGCTTTGTCGTATTTTCACTGACTGCTGGAGAGAAGAAATGACTACATCCCTTATGGCGATGGCAGCTTATATTGGCTGGGTATTGCTATTGTTGTTTACTGTTATTGCTTATCGCGGGTTTATGGTAATGAGCGCTCAGCGTAAGGCTGACGCTTGGACGCGTGGCGGTGACATACAAGATGGCCCGCTATTCAAACGAATTTCCGACGCACTCAGTAATAGTTTGGAAACGGCGCCCTTGTTTATCGGTGTTATGCTGCTTGCTCAAGTGACGGACCAAACGGCAGTCACTGACGACATGGCAATGGTATACGTTGGCGCTCGCGTACTGCAGTCAGTGTCACACCTGATTTCGGTTCACCACCTAATGATCTTCTTGGTTCGCTTTCCAGCCTTTTTGGTGCAAGCGGCATTGTTGGTTTGGTGGTTGCTGTCACTCACGTCCATAATCTAGTCGCGCAATAAATGACCACTTTAATTTGAATTAAAGTGGTCTAGGCTTTTTTGGGGCTGAGAAATAATAAAAAGGCCTGACGTCATGGCATATATTTAAGTTTTTGTTTTTAAACGATAAGTTTGTTTCTTATGTCTATGGCTTGAGATTGATGAAGTGACTTGTATCTTGCGAACCGTATAGCATGATGCCGTGCTAGTGGGCGCCATTCGTAGGAAGCAGCGCTTGAGTCTAGCTCTATTTAACTTCCCTTTTAAATGCTAAGTGTATGTAAAATCACCTATATTTCCCGCTAGCGATATTGTGTTAGTGCTAGACTTTTGCGCTGGCAACTTTTACTCTTCTTGCCGTATAAATTATAAAAAGTATTTTGGGTGCTAACCTCAACGTATTGCTGGCCTATTATGCCAAGCTACAATCAACTGTCTCGCAACGTTGTTTTGTAAGTTAGGTGAAGCAATACAAAAATAAGAAGAATTTTATGTTTCAACTGGGTGTGTCTGCGCGCGTTTCGCGGGGTTTTTCGGTTCAGCGGTTTATTGCTTTGTTAGCAGTTGCCCTGGCCTTGATCTTAATTTCATTTTTATTATGGAAAACCTTGCGGAACCCAATCGAAACCGGCTTGCATGTCATCCGGCTTGAGCAGTTGGACGCCGCGGCAAAAGCTGATGCCGATCTGAATCAGCAAATAGCGCGCGGACGTTTGTCGCTTGACGCCGGCATGCAGCAATTGGAGTTGGCGCGGGATCGCTTTACGATAAGCCGAGAGGCTATCAATAGTGGCCAAGCTAGTTTAGCCGGATTGTCTCAGCCCATAGAACCGACGCTAGCCAAATACAATAGCGTTGCGGCGGCAAAACTGAATCTGTTAGACGATTATTCTGCAAAATTGGCTGAATTAGCGCAGCAATTTTCGGTGTTGCGGCTTGCCGGTATTTCTTTTTTAAATGTACCCTCGGTAAATGCATCTGACGATTTACGTGAGAGCGTAATGTCGATTTTGCGGGAGGCTACCACTTATGGAATCCAGTCGGCGCCCACCAACAGTGCTTATATCAATGAGCTGGGCCGAGATATTGTTGATGCCCAAGCGCAGCTTGAAAGTGACGATGAGCGTGGTGCTTTACGACATTTATTAAGTACGGTCGATGCGCTGCGCGACGCTGCAGATCAAGTGCAGGTGCTCACTGAACAATTTGATACCTTGCCCACGGGTGCCGCGCTATATGATTTGCGGACGAGTTATGAGAATTATTTCCATAATTTACAATCCACCGCGCGTAATTACCGACAAACACTAGCGGTTTATGCAGTTGCATTGCTATTAGCGTTTGGCGTGATTGCCGTTCGCCTGCGCTCTAGTTTCTCGGCATTGGATAGTTTGAATAGTGAACTACAAAATGCCAACGTGAATTTGGAAGAAACTGTTGAAAAACGCACGGAGGCGCTTAGCAAGGCCCTAGATGATTTGAAAATGCAGCAAGGGCAGTTGATCCAGTCTGAAAAGATGGCATCGCTCGGGCAGATGATTGCGGGTGTGGCGCATGAGATAAATACCCCGCTTGGATACGCCTCCAGTAATGTCGAGATTGTTCGGGAGTCAATGCAAGCCATGGACGGCGAGGTGGACGCGGAGAGTATCGCTGAATTTGATATGTTGCTCGCGGATACGGAGTATGGCTTAAAGCAGATTGCTGAGTTGGTGATGAGCCTTAAGGACTTCAGCCGCGTAGACCGCTCGCAATCCCAGCTTTTTGATCTCAATGCCGGCATTGAAACGGCGCTTAAGATTTGTAATAGCCAGCTTAAAGACGGCGTTAAAGTAACGCGGATGTTTTCTGAGTTGCCGCAGATCAGTTGCGCGCCATCGCAATTAAATCAGGTCTTTCTCAATCTTATTACCAATGCTGCGCAGGCGATGGATGGTAATGGTCAAATTTACATTCGCACCAGTCTAGATGGTGAAAATGTGGAAGTGGCAATTAGCGATACCGGCAGTGGCATGGACGATGAAACTCGCGCGCATATTTTCGAGCCATTTTTTACTACCAAACCGGTAGGCAAAGGCACTGGGCTGGGCTTGTCTATTGTGTTTAGAATTATTGAAGATCACGGCGGCACAATACGAGTGGAGTCCGAGTTAGGGAAGGGCACCGAGTTCTTTATTCGCCTACCTGTGGCTGGGGTGAGTAAAGGTTCGGATACCATAGCGGAGCAAGACGTGGTCTTGCTTGGAGATGCATAGAGTATGAATACGACCGTTGATACCCCCGCTGAAGCGCCTCGTGCGCGAATATTATTTGTCGACGATGAGCCACGCATCCTTATTGCGCTAAAGGCCCTATTTAGACGGGATTACGAGGTAATGACGGCGGCGTCCGGTGCGGATGCGCTGGAAATTCTGCGGCAGGACGATATTGATGTCGTGGTCAGTGATCAGCGCATGCCGGAGATGACAGGTGTAGAGGTTTTGCGTCAGGCCAAAGATCTTCGGCCGCGAGCGATCAGGGTTTTATTGACAGGTTACTCAGATTTGAGCGCCATACTATCTGCAATTAACGATGGTGAAATTTTCCGCTTTATTAACAAGCCGTGGTCAAACGTCGACTTGCGATCAACCATTGCTGCTGCGGTCAAGGCATCAGCCGTCGACTATGTGAAAGAGGCGGTGGCACCCCAAGAAGATTTAACGGCGCGGGTTCATGTGCCGGGTATCGACGATGTAGGCACCTTAATACTAGACGACGATGAGTCAACTAGAAATACCTTGCAGCGGGTTTTAGGCCGTGATCGCTCAGTCTATACAGCAGCGAACTTAGACGAAGGTTTAAATCTTTTAGAACTTCATAAAATAGGGGTGATCATTACGGAGATAGCCGTAGGCGGCGAATTAGTCACCGATTTGCTCAGTGCGCTGCGTCAACACCATCCCAGTTTGGTGGCGATAGTTTTAACCGCGAAGTCAGATGCGGAGCAGGGTATTGATCTCATCAATCGAGGACAGATATACCGCTTTCTAAGTAAGCCAATTAGTGAGGGCTTATTGCGTGGCAGCGTTAATTTAGCGATGCGTCGATTTGAGATACTGCAGAAGCATCCGGCGCAGACTTTGCGTATTGCGGCAGAGGCCTCGTCGCCACCGCCACCAGAGGCTGATCGTCGTGGTATGTTTCAGCGCATTGGTCGCTTATTCGGGTTGACGGCGTGAGTAAGTGTTGGAGAGTTTTTAGATGAATAAAACCGTGGGCGCAGAGGGCGGTAAGCAGGGTGCAGGACAGTCTGCCGAATCAGTTGTCGCGATAGCGTTGTTGTGCGTTTGCGCCGCTGCAGGCTTGGCGGCGTGGTTATTGTCTGGTGATGAGTTGCCAGTCATTACTCCTGCTCAAAATGCGCCGGCAAAGGTAACATCGGTACAGGCCGATGAAGAGCTATACTCTGAAGAGCAGGCTGTCCTTGCTGCTTGGCAGAGTCGCTTGGATGGTGAGTTTAGTGAGCGTGAACAAAGTTTGCGGCAGCAGGCTCAGTTACTGGTCATGCAGCAGCAATCAGACGCACTGGCTGAGGCCTCGGCCGAGGCGGAGGCTCGAGCGGCCGAGGTGGCCGAGCTGCGCGCGCTGAATGCAGAGAAGGAGCGCCAGGCGGCGTTGGCAAAAGTGCGCGAGAAAGAGGCCGCAGCGGCAAAAAAAGACGCCGCAGCAAAACTTGAACTGGCCTCACAGACTGAGTCTGCTAGTGAAACCCCTGTAGCGCTGGATGTACCGGCGAGTATTGATTGGAGCAGCTGCGCGCGGCCTGAATACCCAGATGAGGCTGTGCGCTTTGGTAAGCAGGGTACGGTAACAATGTCATTTTTGGTTGACCCAGAAGGCAAACCCTCGGACGGCAAAATAGTCGATAGCAGCGGAACGCGCCGCCTAGATTACCGTGCTTTGTCAGCACTATCCCGATGTCAGTTTGAGCCTGGACAGGCTAATGGCATAGCGGTGGCGTCACTAGCGCAAGTGCGGTTTACTTGGAAATTGACGCGTTAAGACCGCGTTATCAGTCAGCTTCCCATGTTTTGGGAAGCTGATCTTTTAAGCGGTAGGCGAAGGCGATGATTTCGGCCACTGCAATATACAGTTCCCTCGGTATTTCATTATCTAGCTCTACCCTCGATAGCAGCTGTATTAACTCACTGTTCTGATAAATCGGTATATCGTATTCGGTCGCAATTTCAAGTATCTGGCGAGCGGTCTCGCCTTCCCCCTTAGCGCTGACCACTGGCGCATTGTAACCATCGTAATGCAGTGAAACTGCGATTTCTCCGGCTTCCTTATTCATGCTTGAGTATCCAATAATGACTTTGCATAAAGGGCAGTGGAATCGACGGTGATAGATTCGTTATTGCATTGGATGCTTTGTGTGCTAACCCCCTGGGATTTCAAGGTTTGCTCTAGTTGGTGGCGCTGGGATTCTATCAGCGCAGTGGTCGCACTGTTGTCGGCACTGAAGCGTATATTGATATCGGGTGTTTGAGTAACTCGAGCCCTAATGGGGCCTAATCCCGGCAGATCAAAGCTTAAGGTGACTGTCCAATTGTGCTGAGGTTTTTCAGCCCCGGTTTGTTCTTGCGGGTTTTGTTGATCCTTATCTTTCCGTTCGAACTTGCCAAAGTGGAGCTGCCAGACATCAATGCCGTCATTGCTGCGCACAGGTAACTCAACCATATACTGGGCTTGGGATTTATCACTTTGCTGAAGGTGCTGTAATTGGTGCGACTCTTGGCGCGCAATTGTGCCTCGCACATCCCGTAACACCTGCTGCAAGATGTCGGCATCAGAGTCCGCTTGGCTCAGTGTTGGCGCCTGCCGACCTTGGGGGCGTAGTTCACCCGGCAGCTCTGTGCCGCGCGGTTTTGCGACTGGGCTTTGGGGGTAGCTTTCGGCTGAGGGCTTTGGTGTTGCGGTATGCGCTTCATTTAACGGTGGGCTTAGCCGTGATTGCGGCGAGTATTCTCGCGCCAGAGGTGGGCTTTTGCCTTCAGTTTTGACCGATGTAGATTCGCTGCCGCTACTTTTCGGATCACTAGCGAGTTGCTGGCTAATTTGCTGGCTAAGCTTAAGCAAGGCGCGCTTTAGATCACCCGCCGGGGCTTGGCCTTTGGCGAGTTGGTTTTCTAGAAAGAGTCCACTTTGTAATATAGCTTGGCGCAGCCCGTCTGGATCGCTGGATTGAGCTCTGCCGGCGATGGCATCGACAAATCCTTTGCCGATGGCCGCTAGCTGTTGGTCAGGCATGCTGCTGAGCTTGGCTAAATTCGCCAGTAGTTGGCTTACATTCTGTTGCTGGGGCAATGTGGCGCGTAGCTGGTTCTGAATAAAGCCGATTTCGGGCTTTAGTATTTGTAGTCTTGGGCGCTGCTTTTGATCTTTGCCGATAACTTGGAGTAGCAGTTGTTCGCCGTGGCGAAGCGCAGTCTGACTTTCAGCCATCATTTTTAGGCCGCCTGATGCAAGCTCATAGACGTGGTTGGCACGCTGACCAATGACCACCGCGGTTAGTACGCGGTCAATCGCCAATACCGGCGCGGGCCCTGCCGGGCGGTTAAACGCCGCGGGCTGGGTGGCAAAACTGGGGTTGATAATAACCATATTTGATAGGGCGTCCGCAGTTTATCTATAGAGTAATCATATACCTTATCGGCAGAAAATCGCTGCGCTTGAGCAATGATTTTATATCGTGCACGATATACTTGTGTGCGATATACATTTTTGTTTTAATGTTTGCTGGGGCGAGAATTGGTCCACGCCAATAAAATTATTCATTGGGGAGTTAATATGAGTACATTATACGATTTTGAAATTTCAAGCTTGCAGGGTAAACCGCTGGACTTGTCTGCCTATAAAAACAAAGTCGTGCTGGTGGTCAACACCGCGAGTAAATGCGGGCTGACGCCCCAGTACGAAGGTTTGCAGGCGTTGTATGATACCTACCAAGACAAGGGCTTGGTGATACTGGGTGCGCCTTGTAATCAATTTGCGAACCAGGAGCCTGGTGACGCTAATACCATCGAAGGCAGTTGCCTGATGAACTACGGGGTTAGCTTTCCGATCACGGAAAAAATTGATGTGAACGGCAAAAATGCTCACCCCTTGTTTGCGTATTTGAAAAAGGCGGCGCCAGGTACCATTAGTAATACTGTGAAGTGGAATTTCACCAAGTTTCTGATTGGTAAAGATGGTGTGGCGATTAAGCGGTATGCGCCAACAACCAAGCCGGAGAGTTTGGTAGCGGATATCGAGGCGGCCTTAGCCGTATGAGTGATGGGCTAGTAGATGCGCTTCCGCCGCAGCTTCGCTTAGATAATCAACTGTGTTTTCCCTTGTATGCGGCGTCGCGAATGATTACCCGCTTGTATCAGGATAAGTTGACGCCGCTGGGGCTAACGTATCCACAGTATATTGTCATGATGATTTTATGGGAGAGTGCGCCTTGCGCGGTTAAGCTCGTTAGCGAGCGGGCCTTGCTGAATACCAATACCTTGACACCACTTTTGAAGCGCCTAGAGCAACAGGGGTTTATTATTCGCAGCAGAGCGGTCGACGATGAGCGCGTCGTTATGCTGCATCTCAGTGAGTCGGGGCTTAGTTTGCGGGATGACTGCGAATGTATTCCGGAGGCCTTGCTAGATAAATTAGCCGTTGAGGAGTGCGATTTGCTGCAGCTAAAGGATATATTAACCCGGCTATTGCCGGTGTTGAGTGGTGGTGCAGGCAGGGGCTAACACAGTTTGTGTAGGCGAAAAAAAACGGGCTCTTAAGAACCCGTTTTTTTGTTTAACACCAAGCGAAATTAGCTAAACGATTTAACAATATTACCCAGCATTTCTTTGGCATCACCAAACAGCATCCGCGTATTGTCTTTGAAGAACAATGGGTTGTCGATACCGGCAAAGCCAGACGCCATTGAACGCTTCAATACGAAAACATTGCGAGCCAAATCCACATTGATGACCGGCATGCCGTAAATTGGGCTGCCTTCCATTTCACGCGCGGCGGGGTTAACCACGTCGTTGGCGCCGATAACAATCGCTACGTCGAAGGTTTCCATGCGCGGGTTAACCGCATCCATTTCCAGCAGTAAGTCATAGGATACGTCGGCTTCTGCAAGCAGTACGTTCATATGACCTGGCATGCGGCCAGCCACCGGGTGAATGGCATAAACCACTTCCGCGCCATTCTTTTCCAGAATTTCTTGTAACTCTTTTACTACATGCTGTGCTTGTGCAACGGCCATACCGTAACCAGGTACAATCACGACGCTAGCAGCGGCTTCAAGTACATAGTAGGCATCCTCTGCTGTCATAGCCTTGGCTTCGCCTTCGATCTTAGCGGCAGTGCCTGTAGCTGTGACTACGCTGAAGCCGCTAAATAAGACGTTGCTCAGAGAGCGGTTCATCGCCTTGCACATGATTTGGGTCAGGATGATACCGCTGGCGCCAACCAGCGCGCCGGCTACGATCAGGATAATATTGTTGATCGCGATACCGGCCGCGCAAGCTGCTAAGCCTGAGTAGCTATTTAGCAGCGAGATTACTACCGGCATATCGGCGCCACCGATAGGAATAACCAGCATGATACCGAGTAGCAGCGATAGACCAATAACCAAATACAAGTAGATGGAAGTAGCTGGGCCAGCGCTGATAGTGAACATCACGGCAGACGCGATAATGGCAATAATCAACAGTATGTTAAATACCCGTTGGCCGCTAAATACTAGGGCTTTGCCTGAGATTCGCTCGCTGAGCTTGCCCCAAGCCACCATGCTGCCAGAGAAGGTCACGCCACCGATCAAGATCGATAGCACGATGGTGATCAATACAAAGGTGTGGGCATCTTGCATCCCATACAGTGCGCCCCAACCAACGAATAAGCTCGCTACACCGCCAAAACCGTTAAACAGTGCCACCATTTCTGGCATGCCGGTCATTTCAACGCGGCGTGCTATTACTGCGCCGATTAAACCGCCGACAACGATGCCAGCAACGATATATTTGTAGTCAATAATACTTTGGTCGAGCAAAGTAACTACTACCGCGATAAACATACCCAGTGCAGATACAAGGTTGCCTTTACGGGCAGTCGCTGGGGAGCCCAGCATTTTAAGACCAAAAATAAACAGCGCGGCCGCTACCACATAAGATAGGTTGACCAGTAATTCAATACCCATTACTTAGCGCTCCCTTTTTTCTTAAACATAGCTAGCATGCGGTCAGTGACCATATAGCCACCGATAACATTGATGGTTGCCATGGCGACTGCCACGGTGCCAAGAATAGTTGCAAGCACGGCGTGCTCGGCGCCGGCCGAGGTCAGTGCGCCAACCAGAGTGATACCGGAGATCGCGTTTGACCCAGACATCAGCGGGGTGTGCAGGGTTGCGGGTACTTTATTGATCAGCTCAAAGCCTAAAAATATAGACAGCATTAAGAT
>TARA_R110001592_G_scaffold57545_1_pt1 | contig 16651 bp, 36 predicted proteins | sample TARA_R110001592 | Tara Oceans TARA_R110001592 (sample SAMEA4398387) | marine metagenome | biome: Polar Biome; feature: [SRF] surface water layer (ENVO:00010504); material: water (ENVO:00002006), including particulate matter (ENVO:01000060) such as... | depth 5 m
CTTTTAAAAATGGCCCAAAAGATGACTGCGAACAACTTGTAGGTGACATCTTCAATGAAGATGTTCCATGGCAGGATTCATCGATGAGTAAGAAATATTCGAAGACACCAACAACGATCAACCAGCTAAAAGCCAATGGAAAATGGAGGCTGTCGAAATGAAACAATTACGGCAATACATAAGAAGTATACTCGTAGAGAAAATCCAACAAGAAGATTTTGAAGACGTGATGCAGACTGCGCAACTTGCTCATCTTGGACAAAAGAGAAGAGATGGTACTGATTACATAATGCATCCGATTGCCGTACAAGAGATAACAAAAAGACACTACCCTGAAAACTTTGCTGCTCAACTTCTTGCTGTTTTACATGACACCATTGAAGATGGCCCAAGCGCAGAATTACCCGAAGAAGAATTAAGACAGATGATTCGTGGATCGATAACTGACCCTAGAGACTTAGAGCAAATTGAAATAGCCTTAGAATTATTGACCCATGACAAAGCTGCTGTGCCAAACTATGAAGATTATCTTAGGACTGTATTTTTAAATCAACTAGCTAGTATTGTAAAAATGTCTGATTTAATTCATAATCTTTCTCATAACCCTAGTAAAAAACAAATACTTAAATACGAGAACGCATTACAGAACGTAGCAATTCCAGGGTGGATTAAGCAAAGCCAAGTTAATGAATTAAAAGGAATATTAAATGCAGCTTCCAGTTCCAGGTGACTTAGTAAGCGTAGATAAATCTTCGACCGCAATATTGGTTGGCGGTGATCTCAAGACAAAAAGATGGAGTTACTCACTTATATCAATCGATCCAGGGAATACTGGCCTAGTATTGGAAGTGTACAACCCGAGCTCCTCCAGTAGAAAAACAGTAATTGCAGCCGCTGAAGAGCTCTTGAAAGAACAAGGGAAAAGAGAACCGGACGAAGATAAGAAGCCAAAAGAAATAGTTATTATGGTCATGACTATAGGAACAAATATAGTAGAGATTGTTTATGATGCATCGTATATGACGATAATTAGCCTATAAATAAATTACCTATTTTTCTCTTTCTCTATTTCGTTTACTATTTCGGTTTCTAGAAGCTCTGCCTCTTGAAGATATTTACCAGCCATTGAGAGATCCCCGTTTCTTTGGGCCATAAATGCTTTTTCTTGCAGAATTTCTAGTTTAACTTTTTTTCTTCCTATCGATCCTTTAAATCCTAAAAACTTAAGTAGCCATTTCATTTATCACCTCGAGTTCTTCTTTGTCTTCCCATTCTTGTCGCATGTCTGACCAGACTACAAGAAAAAAGCCGTGCATGGATTCTTCTATTGCAATACCAATAGGCATGCTATTATTGTACCACTTACCATACTTTACTAAATCTCCTACTTTAATTATGCACCTCAAACTTATTAACACCAAAATCAGATACGCTTGCATAACGATTATGATACTTGACCGGTTGCAGCCATCTTACTCTGCAATGCCAATCCCCAGACTTATTTTGGGAAACGCTTTCTGCTATGGCTAGTTGCCCAAAGAACCACTTCGCATACGTACCTCTATCAATAAACATTACTAGATCACCGACTTTCATTGATTACCTCCATACTATAATCTAAAATATTTATCAAAACTGTTTTTCCGTTAATAAAAACATGTTTCCAGACACCAATTCTTCCATCGTTACCTAAAATAATTCCAATGTCTACCGATATTGCTCCATCTTTTAGGATTAATTTGACTAAGTCTCCGGTTTTCATATTAATTATTCACACTTTTTTATTATTAATTCAACGGTTTTTTTAGCCTCAATGAGATAACCATCATGCCGATATGTAAATCTACCAACAACTTCAGACTCTGAATCAGATTTTACATTCGGGGCTCTTACCAAAACAGCCTCGACTAGTTTAAGCATGTTTTCGGTTACACCCACTTCAGATAATTCTAGTGCAAATCTTTTTAGCAGTTTTTCATATTGTTCTTTATGAAATTCCATTCTATACCTCACTTTTTATTATAACATCGATGCCTACATATTTATAGCAGCGTTTCCATCCACCTGGTCTTTTATTAAGGTACCCGGCAGCATTTAATGCATTGTCCTCTTCTCTAGTAATCCAACAAACGCCAGAGTAATTTTTTAAAGCCTGAAATATTTCCGACTCTAGCTTGCATGCAATTAATTTATCGCAAAGTTTAGAATTTGGCGTAGTATGTTCCCACATCAGTGCTGGCTTGCTGTTTACTTTTCCGCACTTGTTTCGATGTGACCACCGCATTTCAAAAAGGTTTCTATTATAGCGATTGGCTAATTCTAGAGCTTTTTTACTGGCCATGGTTGGCGATCGATCAGTATACTTTGCAACCATTTTTCTTAAAGTTGCTCTGGCAATAGACCGGTCTATTTTGTCTTCTGAGTTTTTATAAAGTTGGGTTGCCCAAACAAATCCCGGGAGCCATTTTGTTACGTGTTGATCAGAGTACATATATTTACCGGGTAATTAAAAAAGAGAATGTTAAAAGAAAAGCGACTGCAAAAACTAAAATTGCAAAAAAGATGCAGAGAATTGCTGAGTATATATTTTTCATTGTTTATTGAGACCGGCATTGAACCAGCTGCTAACCTCTTTTCCTTTTTTAGTAAGGTCAAATACCTGGATTTCTTCTGATTTGCCCATAATTCCAAAAGTTCTTTCGACTGATTTATCTGCAATTAACCATGAGAAAGCGCGCTTGAACGTTTCCCAAGATGGAACTTCGTCCTTACAGCGTACCCAGATATTCATTTTTGTGCCTCTTCCGTTTTCAAACATCTCAATTAAGATAGGTGTTGTTGCATTTTTTAATTTTCCCATGTTGCGTTCCTTTTATTTCTGGATTTGTCTTGATAAAGCGTACACTTTTCTTGTTTGTTATAGCTAAGTCACCGACTTTCACTAACTATCTCAACTATCGTTTCTGCAATCGTTGAAATTCTTTCCGATCTAGCATAATACAGTGTTAAAATCTTTGTACTATTTCTAGCTTTATTTCCATTTTCAATCTTAATGATAAGCCCGGGCCCATTGATGCCATTCTGTTGTATGCACCAAGCATCATATTCTTTTGCTTTTCTTTTTACTAAATCACCTACTTTCATACTACCACCAAAGCATCCTGAGGAAAACACTGGGTCCATCCTGTGTCCGGAAATATTACCTCTGCCCTGATGTAATTTTCATCGCTACAAGGATCTATGGTAACGACAATCCCTATACCATCTTTGCGACGAGGAAAAACAAAATTCCTACCTCTAACTTTCACTAAATCGCCTACTTGCATTATGCCACCTCTACGAGACTGGCTTCACGAAGAGACCAAGCATGACGATTTCCACAGGTAACAGGAGTTCCGTCGGGGTTTCTAATGTCCACACATTCAAAGTCGATATATACATCACCGATACCATTACCATTTGAGTTTAAGCTAGTCTGATGAATACCTATAATACGAACCGGGGTTTCGCATGGAAGTTCTACCTCTTCGTACCCACAATAGTTATAGCCGTTAGCAGTTTGATTACCGGAAAGATGAAGGATGTCACCGATTTTCCATCCGAGCTTGTTAGCATCATTTCGGCCATGGTTTGGGGTTGCGAGGTATTTTTGTTGGTTGGTCATAAGTACTCTTGTTGGTGTTTTTTTCTTACATATATAATATAGCTTACTTAGAGGTAGTTTTTAAAAAATCTTGGGACTATATTTCTTTGAATATGTCTTCTTTTAGAACGTCGCCTTTACAAACTAATGAGTGCCATCCCGGGATGCGCTTTAATAAGAGGTTGCTTTCTTCTTCATACAAAGATTCCCCTACCTTCATTTTGATTACCAACGATATAAAATCCTGGTCTTCAAAATCTTCGAAATCATGTCTGACGTCCTGGAATGTCCATATTTCCGGCCTATAATCTTCTTCTGGCCATGTGGCTATAAACATGTGTTTTTCTTGAATGTCTGATGCTTTGTTTGAGAAAGACATATTCTTTATCCTGGGTTTTTTATTATTTAAATTTTATTTCACTTTAAGCTTTTCGATTGGCGATTTCCTGCTTAACCCAAAATCTAACTTGAGCTTTGGCTTGGTTCAATGAAGGAGCTCCACCACCATTGAAAAGATATTCGGCAATACCTTCTCTTTGGATAGAGGTTAAAGTTTCTCCATCGGCCATACAAACTTCGACAACACTTCGGGCAGAGACAAGCATTTCTTTTGGGGTTAAAACTTTAAAGGCATGAGGATTGGTTGGGATATCTAAATTAGACATAGGACTCCATTGGTTTGTTCTTACATATATAATGTATCTTATCAAAAGTCGTTTTTAAATATTTCTGGAAAAAGAATTAAACTATTTTTATACCTCTTGGCACATGGTCATAGGAACGTTCCATGTTCCGCGGATGCCGCCAGTATCGACTACACACTTGGTACGGTTGATCTTCACGATCTTACCACGTTGGTGGCCGAACTTTACTTCCATACCGATCTTGAGGTTCCGCTTGGCTTCATTAACCTTCTTCTTACGGTCTGCCTTCAAAATTGTTACGATAGTACCGTTGATGGCTCGCAACTCACGATCTGTGAAGGTGCCGAGGAGAATGGCTGCTTGGATTTCTTTGACTGTCATGGTGAACTCCTTCGTTCATTGGTTTGTTCTTACATATATAATGTATCTTATCAAAAGTCGTTTTTAAATATTTCTGGAAAAACGGATTTAAATTTTATTTGCTTTCTAGTTTTAAAAATTTTTGCCAAAAGTGTTTCCGAGAATACTTTGTTTTCTTGCCGATATTCCCCCCAGACAAAATTACAACCTCAATCATACCAATGATTGCAACTGATTCAACGCATTCTGGGTCAATGTCTCTATAATTATAGGTTCTTAAAACTTCTATAATTACATCGTTCCCTAAATGCTGGAACAAGTCTCCTGGCTTTATCATAATACACGCCCAATGTTAATTATAATCCAGGTGCACAGAACGTTCATCGAAATGAAAGCTGCAACGAATATAATTTTATTTTTTGTATCTAGGTTTTCCATAGTAGCCTCAATCGTTAAAGATGCGGATTTTGACGCCAAGCGCCTTGAGTGTTGAGTTCCAAGCTTCGAATTTGAGAGATCCGTCTTCTTCGATGAACTCGAGGGTAAAGCTTGTAGTCTTACCGGTTCGACCAGAAGTCAGAGAGATCTCTACAGGAATAAGACCTGGTTTCCAGCCTAGCTCGGAAGCATCAGCCAAGAATGTTTGGGTGCTTGGGTTAAAATTAAAATTATCTGTGTGAAGATGTTCAGTCATTATGCCACCATTCCTTCTTTTTGTATTTTACTAAACTACCAATATTCATCTGTACAAGTCCACAAGCATCCCAAATTCTCGATCGAAAGTATAAAGTAGTCCTTCGTAGTCGGTAAGCATCATTTCATCTAATATTCTTTCTTTGCGGTCATAGTTATAACCAAGCTTTTTACACAGCTTAGATGCTAAACCTAAAAGAACATAGGCATTGCCATCAGGCCCGGTGAGGTCGATTTGAATTTTCCCCTTATGCATATCAGACTTTGATTTAATTGTCATTAAGCACCTCAAGACACACTCTCTTAACATAGAGAGATTCACCGGTATGTGTGTTCAATACCTTTGCCCAGCCACCAGTTGGATTGCCCCAACTAAAAGACGCTCGACACCGCGCACGCTCTACTATAAGTACATCGTCCTTATGGATTGGAAAGGTCGTACACCTAGGTGGCAGCTTTGTTTCACCGTCGCTAGTCATACCCTTACTAGCTGGACTGTTGTACCATGAGGCGACTTCAGCTTCTGTGAGGTGTCGATATCCTTCGATCTGGCCGGCATGATCATTTTTCGAGTGAGAGAGTGGATAGTCTCTCGCGCCTCCGTTCTTGACTGTGAAACATGTTGCCTTGTTAAGCTTGACTAGATTTCCTTTACGCATAAAAGCCCCTTGGTTGTTTTGTTTGGTTCTTGCATATATAATGTAGCTTATTCGTACCGGATCTTAATTTTTTCCGGAATTTAAATGCACATAATCCCAATAGTCTTTAACTCCATTCCGGCCGGCCTTTAGATTTTTAATGCTGGTCAGGGGTATCATACGGCATGATTTGTCAGCTTTATCAATTCTAGAAGTATATTTTTTCCAAACAGTACTAGGCATGAAAACGATATCTCTTGAACCGGCAAAGCCGTAGCAATACCACTTGTTTTTACCGATAAAATTTAGGCGTTTCATTTCGCAAAGTCTTGATAATTTTTTACCCATTGCAAAACAGCATTCGACGTAATGCCGTTGGCCATCAAAGATGTATGTTATATCTCCGTCTTGCTTCTCTAGAATTGCCAATTCTTTATCTGTTAGAGATGGGTTTTGATTTTTATAAAAGTCCCAAGTCATTTCAAATCTAATATTAGGAAATAATTTTTGAAACTGGTTGAATACTTCGCGCTGGAAACCTAAGCCAGCTATTGCTCTTTTAGATTTAGGATTAAACGGTGTATAGCTCATGTAGGTGCATTCCTTTGATTCGTTTGTTTTGTTCTTCTTATATGTTTTTATCTCTAATCATTGTGACGCCGGAACTGTGTGGTAGAACACACCGGGCTTTGATGGACATTCTACCCCCAGTAATATCTCTAACTGATCTGCAGACATATACAGCTTCTTGCCTGATGCCATCGCTACCGAATGAAGATGATGTGTCCGTGTCATCAATGGATATACCAACGTCATTGGCTCCGTATACTCTACATAAGCTGGATTAATACTTGCTTGGTATTCAACCCCAGAACTATCTTCGCATGTTACCGTACGTATCATTTCAACTCCCGTTTGTTGGTTTTTGTTTTGTTCTTCTTATATGTATAATATAACTTGCTGGTGGGCACATCTTAAAAGCTTTTGGAAAACTTATTATTCTTTTCGCACAAAGACCAGGCCGTCAATCGTGGTCATTAAAGAACGAACCAAATAACATTAAGGCAATTATAAGCGCAGCTGCTAATTCTAACATTTAGGCTCTCCCTAGTTTTAAATCAGCATGATCTCCCCAATCTCTGTATGATTTAATCCGGTCATATATTCCAACGTCTTCTAAGACCGGCTCTTTTCCTACATTCCACATCCAATGATTCTCTTCTGGCCGGCCTTTTGGAATGTACTTCCATACTTTTGCATCGTAATTTCCAACTGTTGGAAATGGAGGTAAATTATTCTTGTGTTCGTTTCTAGTAAAAGCTAGCGGATCAGAATCTACCGTAGCCTGACCCAGCTCACCTGCTTTTAAATTCCTCGATACTGCCACTCCATGGTGTTTAGAATTATTCCAACCAATCTGAAGTGATCTTCCTAGAACTCCAGTTGAAATTGCGAACCATACATGACCCGGGTCTCCATGTTCTTTTCGTAGATTTTCGACAACTCTAACCGCACACGCTGTTACCAACTCGTGTTTTAGACCTAGCGGTACAAACTTTGCGCCGTTAGCTTCTGCCCATTTCTTTGCATAACCGTTTAAGACAGGCATAGCCGCAATACGAACAAAGCGAGCGTCAGCTCCTCTTTCAATGCATGTAGCTTGGTGGTGAGATATCTTTTTAGAAGATGGCATAAATAAAACAACTTTCTTGTTATATCGTTTGGCTACCTCAATAATAGACGGTCCTGCTAATCCAAACCTAGGCTGAACATAGACTACTGTATCCTCTTTTGTATTCTGCATTAATAGGTCTGCAAATCTGCATTTAGATCCTACCATGTGATCATCTCGTACGACTTTTACTCCTTCGTGTTCTGTAACAATTTGTCGACCATAGGGGTCTTCCCATCCGTCCGTCATTGCTAACCACTCTTCTTTTGTTCGAAGCTGTAAGTCTTTATTGATTCCATCGATTACATGTTTGTTGTGAGCCATTATAATTCCTTTGTTTCGTTTAAATGTAGCGTGTTTTTTAGTATTTCTTCTTCATGAAACCAAACGCAGACTAATTGATCATCTCTTAAGCCTTCTGATATGGTTTGCACACACCCAGCTGGGACTGAGAAAGCAAAATAAGGGTCTTGGTTTCTCCAATGTGTTAAATGTTCAGCTTCTGTGTCTTTTAATATTACCGTCTGATAATCATGACTAGGGTACCAAAAACCATACATTCCTACAGTGCTTAGGTACCCAGTTGCTCCTTTAAAAAATTTAGTGTTTTTAAAATTTTTCATTATTTCTCCTGCTTGTTTATTATTTTAAAGCATTCTGGGCAGTTTTTATTATAATTTTTTAATTTTTTTAATTCTAGTGCGTGGATCTGCTTTTTTATATAATCGATCGATCTTTTATAAGCAGCAATCGATTCATTAATTAGAGTTACTTCGTGTTCATTAAGCGCCATATTTCATTTCCTCCTGATCCCAATTATTATGAGCCCAAGGTTCAGCATTTACAGAAAAATTATGCATTGAAAATTTAAGACTAATGTTCCCGTTCTTATAGGTTCTCTTATGCGGATATTTTTCTATGTCAAGTCCTAAAAGCTGAAGATACCTGGTCTGTCTTTTAGCCAACTTATCTTCAGCCGATTCTATGTCGATTATAAAAGAATACTCATGGTTAGCCAAGGGAGCAAAATCTTTAAAGCCAAAGCCTTCACCCTCCCAACAATATGGAACACCGCCGAATTCAATTAGCTTCATCCAAGCACCAGCTGGTGACGTATGCTCAAGATACCTTTTGTTTTCTTCACTTCCATGATAATAAGCATATAGGTTCATAAATCTTACCCTTCTTTGCCAAGGCCCAGGAACTCCGCCGGCATTAGCATTACCTGACTTGATACTTTCGACCATGACATGATCCCAGTATTCGTCAGATTGATGCCATTTTCTTTCCGCAGTTTCATTTTTAATTCTAAAATTAACGTTTCCCTCAGCGCTAGCATGACTTCGAAGACCCCATTTAAAATCTCCAAGCTGTTTTAGAAAATTATTGTCTCCGACAGGCGTGATTCGATATACTGTCATGACCGTTATTTTATCTTTAGATTCTCTTGCGATCACGCAAACATCGTTACAAAAATAATATCGGTCATAGAAAACGTATCCTGTCTTTTTATGAATTGAGTGGTCAGAAATAAAAAGACCATTGTTAAGAGTGTGTATTATTTCTATTTTTGATACAGCTCTACTAAGAGTCCTTTGATCTACATGGGCCTTATTCTGGAATACAATTGGTTTTGGATAAGATATAGATTCCGGAATAGAAGTCTTTTTTAAGAAATGTACTCCTTGAATTTCGTATACCCACCCATCCCTTGACTCGTCTTTTTGTCTTGGGCATCCTGCTTTTGCAACATACACTAACGTATTGTTAGCATAAAAAGCAAGTTGTTCCTTTGTCATTTTTTCAGCTTTATAGTTCCAGTGGTTAACTGCAACCATTTTTCCAAAAGTTATAGCTTCTTTTACCTTTTCTTTCCCTTCAGACCTTAGTTGTTTCTTAATAGGGTAATCATGTTTTTCCCAATTGATTACCAAGTCCAGTGTTCTGTTCCCATTTTCCATTTTTGTCTCCCCTTTGGATGATTTGATATAGATGATGAATTCCAGATCTTAGTTCGATCTAGATGTTCGTATGTCTTCTGTTTACTATCTGGGATGTAGTTTTCAACCCAGCGAATATAATCACACATAACGTCCTCAAGGTCGCGAGGAGCTCCACCGGTATCTCTAACGGCAGCCTCCATCACGTAATCATAATAAAGGTCTTTTTTATATCGACCAAGTTTTTCAGCGAACATATCCATCGACTCTTTTGCGTTCTTCCCATAATACATGTGAGACAAAGGCTCGATTATGTCAGGGTAGTAATCAGCAAGATCTGCAGCTGTAGCGGTAAACTGAAAGTGGAATCTCTTAATTCCCTGCGACCAATTCCACTGACACATAAAATCAACGACTTCTCTAATCGTTACCAATCTTTTTTCCCCGTGTTGGAGGCCGTCGATAAAAGACCAGCTATCATCAACCAGTCTCGTCATGCACTCTGCAATCCATAGCTTTCCGGGGGTTTTATATTCATGTCCTGATTTATTTAAATTAGGCCATAGTGGTTTTGAAGGAAACATTGGGATCTGGTTACCAATTGACGTAAACATTTTTATGTCAACATTGTTTCTTACCCATTCAGACATCTTCTCACAGGTCTCTAGCTCTGCCAAGACAGGGATTACCGAATTGCGATATCCATGGTCGGCTTCAAAAGAAGCTCCGGATCCGGTGATGCGATGGAATAAAAACACCCAAAGCCATTCTCTCCGAGACCAAATTTTGTGCTGGTCATTGTAACTTTGGTTTCTTGCTTTATGAGTTTCTGACCATTTGTAGTATTTTGGAGCTTGGCTTCCAAACCAGAGGTCTTGCAGCATATTTTGAAAACCAGCATGTTGACGTTCTACCGTATCATATATAGTAACGTTCTCGATCAAGTCATCGCCACATGATCCTAAATATGGTTGTCCACCTAGGTTACAATTTTTCTGTACTAGCTTTGCTTTTTTGTAGTACGAAAGGAAATCATAGTAATAATCGCTAAGCTTAATTTTGTCTTCCATTAGATGCTCCACATGTAGTGTTCTGGTGAAATATGTACCGACTGAGGTCTTTCCATGAATTTAGTATCAAGTTCGGCTGCTTCATTTTTAAAATGATCGGGCCACCCAACAAAGGAATAACCGTTCAACCTTTGGCAAAGGCCTTTGCAGACTGCGTTAAAAATCTGCATGGCAATGTCTCTGTCTTGCCAACTGCCCCAATAAGGCTTACCTTTGTAATATCCTGTCTTAGGAAGCTTTCGGCTTATGTTCTCAATTGGCAAAGCTGCAACTACTTCTATCTCTTCGATATCGTATAGTTTTTTTATTCTGTCAAGCTCAAGGAAATAATTTTTTGCAAGTACCCTTGTTTCTGTAACGATATCCGAGTCTTGATATAACCGACAGATGTGATGACGGATATCAATGTTTCCAAAATATGTACGAAGTTTTTGAATACCTTTACCTTCTACCCGAGCAGCCATGTCAAATGGAGCTAGCCAAGTTTCAAAGCCTTTCTTAATTGCTCCGTTTAAAGTCTGGCCATCGTTTCGACATAACGCAGCACCTGGCTGCCAAGCAGACAGAGAGTGAGAGTCTCCAAGTACAACATATTCTGATCGCAGATCTACTTGTCTAATCGTTGTAGAGTTTTTGCATACGTCATCTATTTTATCAAAGTCTAGATTCTTATAAGCATCGGGTACCCATGGTTTAATCCGGGTTTTTAAAAGAGTACCGTACATCGGGCAATCAATATCTAGAGAGACTAGTCGACCTTCGAAGGTCTCGAACATGCTTGCTTTAGCTGCTAACTTTTCCCAAGCGGATTGTTTTGGTTGTTTGCCTTCGGCAATTCTTTCTTTGTTTTCTTCGGCCAGCTCGAGAAGCTGTTTTTCAGAAGCCAGGAAATAGTTAATAGACTTAGCACCTTCTTTCCACTCCATACCGTGTTCAAGATAAACTGTATTTTCTTTTGACCAATCGGCATTAAAGCCAACAGCGGTGTTTAAACAATTCGCCCACATTCTTCCCCAACCAGTACGGTGAGAGTAGATGCGGTTCGCATGATTATTGATAGGACTCACAATCATAAAACCCCCTAGTTAATGTTAATTTATTATACTAGGAGGTTATGAAATGTATGGTTTTATTTTGTATTATTTTAGCGCTGGTATCCCCCGGCTTCAAGAAGCTCACCAAGAAAAGCAGCAAACGATAGATCGCTTCTGATTTCTGCCATTTCCTGTATATCTTCTATGCCAAAACCAAGCATTTCCGCTACTTCTGTTTGGGCATCTTCAAAAATTGCTCTTGCTTGCATATACCTAGGATCAATTGCTCCTGGGCCATTCATTTCCTTTAAGATTTTTGTTCTTTCTTCTTTTATGATTCTTTTTAATTGTCTTTTTGTAATTTTTATTTTAGTACCCGATTCAAATAAAGCCGCGAAACTTGGGTCATTCTTAGAAACAATTCTTTTCACGATAGACTTCTGCTTGCCACTCAAGTCGCGGCCATTCTTCAATTGGCTTAAAATCGAAACTAAAAAGTTATTAGGTTTGGCGTTAAGAGAAGCTTCGACAGCTGCAATCTGATCTGCGTTTGAGCTAGATCCAAGGTAAATAGATCTCCGCGGTCGACGATAATTGGTAGTTCTTGACCCAGAATCACCAGTTCGATGTTCATAGTCTTTTACCATTTGCTGGTATTCTTCATATGATATACTGCCGCTCTTATAATCTCTATAGTAATCTGATGGTTCTTCTTTAAGAAGCTTTTTAGTAGCGATCTTACTAATTTCTTGCAGTTGTCGTTTTGTGATTTTCATTTTATTTTCCTTGTATTTAGTTTTTGCAATTTTCATTATCCATTCTCCAGTCTATGTATCTTATATAAGATATAATTATGAGCTGACTGTAATCTATCTTCAGCAGTTGTAATTTTATCTTGTACCCACTCTGGAAGATCATCAGCATCAATCAGTTTATCATGCAATCGCTGAGCCATTTGCGCAAGACGGAATAACTTTGCCTTTGTCATTCTACCTTCATGTGAATCAGACTTAGTGTGTCCGTAATCCATCATACGGCCACTTTCGTCTGTATGGACATCAGCATATGCATCTCCACAGGCTTCGCGCATTAAACGACGGCCACGGCTATCTGATTGGATATACTTGATTGCCTCTATTACGAGACTTAAGTCTTTTCTTTTGATTCTGTATTTTTTCATTTTACTGCCCATTTCCAAAGTTTTGACTCGTTTACACCACAAAGTCTTTTTAGTCTATCTGTGAATAATTTGTTATCTGCTTGCGTATCTAAATCAAAAGAAGAAGCAGTAAGACCCTGAAAGTTAATTTGTGCCTCTATGCGAAATGTCGATTTAGTGCCGCTCGTACGAAACCGCAATGCGGTGTCTAAAGTTAGTCCTGAAAGTTCGTCAACCCCCAGCTCCAACGGATCATCCTCACCTAATCTATAAAGCCCGTAGTTAGTAATTTGAATATACTGAACGCCCTTGTTTGAGTAAACATCATTTAAAAAACTGGCCGGCATTGTATCAGTACTTCCAAAGCTTTTAAAAGTAATTTTGCCAGTTTCTGCTTTGTTCACAAATTTTTTAATTCTTCTTGCTGGGGCGGTTAGAGCACCGGAGGGTGTTCTCGCATCATAATTTTTTGAGACAAAACTCCTAACTTTAGCCGTTTCTGCTCCCCATGAAACTGGGACTGTACCTTTATTTAGATAAATTTTGGTAATTCTTAACGTTCTGAGAAAGGCGTTCACCCTCTTTACAACCCTTTGATCTGCTGCAAATCCATTAAGTGCCGCAACAATGGCTTCATCAGAATCTGCCGGTGGAATGAAATTTGTGCCATCCCACCCGACTCCACTTTTCGAAGGAGATTTTGCTCCGGCGACCGAGTCTTTTAGCTCGATTGCAACTAATTTATCACCACATTTAAAGCCAATGTCAAACCTCAAATCGCCCTCGATCGATTGAATGTCTGTAGAGTCCAAGCTAGCTAATAAGTTAGCTCTTAGGTCGTCCTCATAATTGCGGCCGCCGTCGCCGATTTGTGTTGGTGCTCCTGTTGCCGTACGTCTATATCTAAAAACAAAGCTAACGGATCCACCAGGCCAATTATATGAATGAAGTTGATATGATCCAGACGGATTTGTTCTAGTCTCGCCGGCTGATAGATAATCTTTATAAGGCCTGACCGCTTCATATGTGATTTCATTAACGTCTATTTGAAGATGGTTTGCCAAAGCAGCATTAAAACCATTAACTATATCTTCGTCTGAAGTTTGGAGGGCGTTCTGAACCCATAAATAATAAGCACCGCTACTGTGCCGCTCGACCTGGCCTTTTGAACCGTCGCCCAAACCAGAATCTAAGCCATAAGCGATCGTCTTGACGCTATCGATGCCGATCGATCGGTCAGGGACTTCTGTATCAGCCGGCGCTTGTTCATGAAGCGATTCATAAAGCCCATTTTTAAGACTATATTTTCCGTTATATCTTGTTTTCATATCTGCACCACCAATGCAAATGATAAATTATACAGCATTAATCTAACCTCATAACATCACCGATGGCTTCCTCAGATCGGGTGCCATCGTTCCATTGTATAAGTATGCGCCACGAGTGAGAAGCGCTCCCACCGGTGTGGTAATTTTTTGACTTGATTGCAATATGGCCAATAACTTCTCCAACTTTGCCGATATCGTTAAACAGGCTTACTTTGTTACCTTTTTTTATCATAATCATAATCTCCATATTGATATGCTGAATTATAAACTAGAATACCGTTCTGTAATTTAGTTTCTTCATAAACAGAAATATAATAACTTGAGTATATTTCTATTTTTCCATCTACATATACATGCCATTCATCCGGCTCTAATCCAAAAGAAACGTGTTTTCTTTCCAAGGTAATGCCTAGTCTTTTATTATGTACTGGGCCTATAGAGACTAAGTCTCCGATCCCAATGTAGGAATACGTATTATTCCAGTGGTCGAGCGCACAGCTTGACAAAATTTCGGTGTGTATATTCCATTTTTCCATTAACTAAAACCTTGATATTACCTTGGTCATCTCTATCTATAATTATACCGAGATCCCACAACTCTCTTGTTTCTTTTATATTGTTGTTTGGATTTGAATATAAGGCTATAGCAACCTTAGGTACCCAAACCAATTGATCTTTTTCAAACATTTCATCGTTCCCCCAAACTTAAGAAATTCGTATGAGGGAAAATTTTGCCATTGCAAAGAACATAAACGTCTACCATGATGGCACCCTCCAAATTAATATTTTTTTTATATATAACTAAACCTACACCGGAACCAAAAGAATCTCCTTCAATTCCATTAACCCAAACTAAATCTCCAATTTTAACATTTTTACATAACACCTTAATAGTAACTATTCGTTGGGATTAGTTTAGACACTACAATTAAAAAAAGGCCTTGCGGCCTTATTAATAAATGGTATCTTAAATTTTAATATAGATCTTCCGTATTAAATACAGGCGTTATTCCATGAGTTTGAGACAAATCCAAGATGTCCGCAACCGCTTTTGCCATAGATGCAGGGCAGCCAATGTTTAGATCTTGGAGAGCCGGTATTAACAAATCTATAATTATGTTAGGGTCTTGTAAGACAGCATGCGCAGTTTTATTATAGGAGTCAGGACACTGAGCTGCTTGACTTAATTCCATTTGTTTTGGTGCATATAAAGCTGCCAAGTCGCCGGTAGAGTGATCATACGGATCAAGTTTATCACCTAAGCCATAATCTGAGTCCTCACAGCCACATTCATTCAATAACCTTGGTTGTTCATTATTGTTTTTATCAGGCGTATCAAAAGCAGCTTCTTGAAAATTTCTTATAAAATCTTTAATATCGTCTCTACCAAATTTTGGCATATCATTTATCCTCTATCAAATTCGCCATCATGAATTCTATTATTATACACTTCAAATAAACCAAGTATTGATTCAACAACAGAGTTGACCATAGGTTCCCCCTCAATTGCAGATCCTGCTTTTTGAAGTACAGAGTTTTCAAAAGCATCCTCGTAATAATCTTCAAATAAATACCTTATATCCATTCGGATTTGTTCTTTCAGGGATGCTAAATCGTCTCCCTGGAATGAACCCCCGGGCATTTCATCTAAATCCCCACCAGCTTTTTTGATAATTCCTTTCTGAACTTCGTCAGGCAAGTTTTTACCTTGTTTTGGAGTCAGTGCTTTATTATCATCGTATTTCTTAGTTTTTCCAGCAGTTTCCCGGATTATTCTTCTAAGCTGTCTTTTTGTAATTTTCATTTTTATACCCTTGTCTTTTAATAAATTATCATTTCTAACGCTCAGTAAGATTGATAGCCGTCAGCTGATTTGAGTGCACGGACGATGTCGTTGAAACCATAATTACTTGCAAATTTTGAAAATAATTCAATTAATGCGAGTCTTCCATATTCATAAGCTTCATTATCGTACTCATCATCTCCGCCTCCAAGATCTTCTTCAGCAGCATCGATGACTGAAACCATGAATTCCTCCATAGCAGCTTCAGCATTCGTCATAGCTTTCATGTCAGCGTACATACCCATAGCTCGATCGCCGGGGGACTGCTGTTCTTGAAGCTTTTTCTTTGCTTCTTTAATTATTCTTCGAAGCTGGGCTCTTGTGATTATCATAACGTTATCTCTTTTTTGATATGCTTATAGAGGAAATCATGCCATCCGCATCGTATAAATATCTTATAAGTTTTATAAACAGTTCTAGCTCCCGTTGACTTCCGTCGGGCCTAGTATTATACATTTTATAATCACTGCCCTGGTTTCTAATCTGCATCCCATAAGAATCAGCCATAGAAGACCATCTTTCTAGTGGGCTCAATGATTCAGATTCCACAAGGGCTAATTCTTCTTTGATAATTCTTTTAAGTTGTCTTTTTGTAACTTTCATCTCATACTCCTGGGGCTTTGTTTC
>TARA_R110001592_G_scaffold350819_2_pt1 | contig 16649 bp, 26 predicted proteins | sample TARA_R110001592 | Tara Oceans TARA_R110001592 (sample SAMEA4398387) | marine metagenome | biome: Polar Biome; feature: [SRF] surface water layer (ENVO:00010504); material: water (ENVO:00002006), including particulate matter (ENVO:01000060) such as... | depth 5 m
CAGCATGCATACGTACTAAATTTAAAACCTCTACGCCAATCAAATTTTTCTACAGCTTTGATTAAACCAATATTTGCTTCTTGAATTAAGTCTTCATAGCTAACATTACCATATTTTGCATATTTGTTTGCAATGGATATTGCTAAACGCAAATTAGCAGTAATCATTTTCTCTCTGGCACGCATATCACCAGATTCAATTTTTTTAGCTAGTTCAACTTCTTCTGCTCTAGTAAGCAGGTCTATTTTTGCAGCTGATTTAAAATAGCTGTCTAAGTTTGAGGTATACAAAGTAACTCTCCTTTTATGTTGTTAATTTTTAATGTTTATTTTATAATATTATTATAACACGATTAATGCTGTGTTACACGCATTTTAAGATTTAAAGCTTCTTGCATTTAATTCTTTACTAATGTAGCAGTAATATACCTCCTCACGTACACATTCTTCTTTGTTTCGTTTGCATCGGTTGATTATCGATCTTACTTTTAAAAATAATTGTCCTAAGTCTTCATTTGACAATCTTTTTAGTTCTTCGTTTGAAAGTTCATTCATTTAATACCTCACAGAACCATACATTCAGTTTTTAATAAAAATTAAATAAAAATACCATATTGCATTATATGCAATAATCAAATAATTTACATTAAAAAATTATTTTTTCGCCTCTCATTGTTATCTTTCTTTTTTCATATGAGTCAACAGTAATTGATATGACACCGGGAAGCCTTTTAACCATAGTGCATAATTCTTTTAATGATAGATAAACCTGCAAAGATTTTGGCAGAAATTTTACAGATATAGCTAGTCTTGCATCCCCGTCCATAAACCTGTCAACTTTTTCTTTTTGCCCTACAACCGCAACTGAAGGGAGAATTCTTATTCGTGTCATTAAGTCAGGCACATGAGTATCGCGTTCAAGTCTTAGCGTAATTACTGTTTTTGCAATTTTGTTTTTTAATTTATGCAATGATTCTACAAATAAGTCTGGATCTTTGTTTTTCATGTTTATACTCACAGTAAGTTGATTCAAGTCTAATACTAATTATCCTCTAAACTAGTTTCGTTCTCAACATCTATCAAACAACACCCAACACTAAGCAACATTGAGGCTGCAGATGCGGAGTTTTCTAGTGCACATCTTACAACTTTGTAAGGATCAAGAATTCCAATTTTAAACATATTACCAAACTTTTCTGTTCTTGTATCATAGCCTATATTGCTTTTTTTATCTTGAACTTCTTTGAGTAGTGAATCGGGTGAATTTTTACCGTTTCTTATTATTTGCTTGAAAGGCTCAACAATAGCCCTAGAAACTATCATCATTCCGCTTTTAATGTCATCATTTTCTTCTTTTTTTATTTTTTCCAATAAAAACTTTTGCGCCCTTACTAAAGCAATTCCGCCGCCGGGTAGTATTCCTTCTTCCAGGGCAGCTCTGGTTGCATGGAGTGCATCATCAACCCGATCATATCTTTCTATTAACTCAGACTCAGTCGCTGCCCCAACTCTTAGTATTGCAATTCCACCTGATAACTGCTGAAGTCTGTACGTCAATAACTCTCTTTCATTAGATTCTACACTAGGTTCTAATTGTCTTTCTTTAATTGAATCAATGCGTGTGCTTATTTCTTTGTTATCTTTGCTGTTTGCAATTATCATGGTACTAGATCGGCCAATAATTATTTTTTTAGCAGTTCCAAAGTCATCAATTGTAAATTTTGAAAAGTCTGACGTTGAGTCGATAATAGTACCGCCGACAACTGCTTGCAAGTCTAACATTAAATCTTGCCTAGACGCTCCAAACCCTGGCGATTTAATTGCGCATACACGTAATGAGCCTTTTGTTTTATTAAGAACCAACCCTTGCATCGCTTCACCATCAATATCATTTGCTACTATAACTATAGGTTTTGATGACTCTAATGACATTTCTAATACAGGCATAAGATCTCTAATTGAATTTAAAGATCTGTCTGCCATTAAAATTAACGGATTGTTAAATTCACAATTCATTTTTTCTTTATTTGAAACAAAATAAGGCGACAAATATCCTCTTTCAATTCTATAACCATCAACGATAGTGAGTGAGGAATCAAAACCACGTGCTTCTTCAACAATCACAGATCCATCGATACCTGATGCTTTAATCGCGTCTACAATTAAATCAGTTATTTCTTCCTCACCGTTAGCTGATATTAATGCGACTTGTTTTAGCTCATCATCACTTTCAACTTTTTTACAATTTTTATTTAAATCTTGTATGACAATTTTAACAGCTTTTTCAATGCCTGATTTTAAAAGATCAACCTGGTATCCCGCAGATTTCATCTTTAATCCTTCATTGAATATCGCCTGGGCCAACACAGTAGCAGTAGTTGTACCATCTCCAGCATCATCTGCTGTTCTACTGGCTGCCTCTTTTAAAACCTTTACAGCCATATTTTCTAATTCATCTGATAACTCAATAGATCTAGCAACTGTTACACCGTCTTTTGTGATTGTTGGGTGTTGATGGCCTCGCTGAATCAAGACTAGTTTTCCTTTTGGTCCCATCGTCGTCTTAACAGCGTTTGCCAAAGTATCAACGCCTTTTTTAAGTTTTTGTGCCAAGTCTTCTTCAAAAATAACATGTCTTTTTTGCATAATTTATCCTCGAAGTACACGTTTAGTGTTTTCGTTTAGATAAGTCTTGTCAATATCAATAACTCTTTTTGAATTGTCTACAACATTTACGGCAATATAAAGATCACCTTGCTTTGTTACCACTTCGTTCTCTGTTATCAATCCTGACGCTCTTAAAGATTTCTGTATATCTTCTTTTAAATAGCTCATGTTACAATCCTTCAAATGTTTTAATATATTTGTTCCAAGTTTTTTCTTTGATCATTGATTCAAAGCCTAAATCAGAAAAAGTCTCTTTAAGCATTTCTTCATCTAGCTGACCATGTGTATATTGTAACATGCTTAAGTCATTTGAAAAATCAACCAGCCTAATTAAGTTAACATTTCTTTCAAATATTTTCATTCTATCTTTTTGACTAAGATACTCCCTTAATAAATCAGGGCTGCCAGTCATTAGTTTTGTAGCCGTCTTATCTCCGCATCCCGGGATGCCTGGAATATTATCAGTTGCATCTCCGCGGAGAGCTTTCCACGTAACGTAGTCATATTCTGGTGCCTCTATGAAGGCTTTTCTTACAGGATTATATAGCTTGACATTCATTTTTCCAAGCAATTGAATAAAGTCTGAATCTGAAGATATAATTGTTGATGCATCGCCTTCGTTGTGATGTTTATAAACTAGTGTTGCAATCGTATCATCACATTCTAACTCTGGATGTTTAACAACGTAGAAAGGCATCATTGCTGAAACCATATTAATTATTGATGCTTTCTGTCTGTGAAACAAATCGCCTGCTGACTTTCTATTTGCTTTGTAATTACCTTCACTCAGCTGTGCTCTAAATTTAGGATCGCCTTCCAAAACAAAGTAAACCTTGTCTGGATTAAATTTTTCAACTAGTGGTCTAACGCCTCTAAAGAAATTATATATAACAGCATATTCACCTTTTGTGTATCCTGATCGTGCACGATAAATTAAATTGTACGCATCTAAAAATAAAACTTTCATTGTCTTAACTCCTATAATATGGGTATTTGCTTTTTAGAAATTTTGCCTATTTGACCGTTTCCTAAATCTACCTTTATTATATCATCATTACTATTTTGTTGCACAAGTTGCTCAGAAATATTGTCTTGTGTTTCTTTAACAATATCTTTAGTTGCACCGAATGCATCATTTTTAATTATGTCTGCTTCTTTTATTAACTGTTTAATTGCTTTTTTTGTATTGTCAATTAAATGAGCTTCAACTGCGCTAACTGTTTTGAATATTGCTGTTTTAATTTTTTTAATATCAGTTACAGTCTTCTCTTTATCAGGAAAACACACCATGTAAGTCTTTTCTTTACCTGTTATTGTCGTCCTAATTACTTCTTCAACAACTTGAATCGGTATTATCTTAAAAGACTTAGTACTTGTCATATATAAAATTTGACCAACTTCGTATTCTTCCATCATAAACTCCTGTTCTGATGGTATTATAATACAAAATTGGTCAAATTTATAAGTTTTTTTGACTTAATTTTAATTCAGGTCTATTTAAAGCCGACACCTTTTAAGAAACTACCTTGATGGGAGTATCCTTTTTTAGATCTGCGTGGCTTGTTTGATCCGTATACCCAATCAGAGCTTAAGTTTAAATCCATTTCACCAAAAATGTTTTGAACTTCTTCTTCAATGATTTTTTTAAGGCTAGCTTCTTGAAGATCTTGTTTTCTGTTACGCTTTTTAGATTCCATCATGATCTTTTTTGCTCTTCGAAGTTCTTGAACTAACTCAACTTCATCAACTTCAATTAATTCGTCCATTGGATCCATCTCTTCCATAGCATCGTGATCCATTTCTTCCATAGTATCATGATCCATTTCTTCCATAGCATCATGATCCATGCCTTCGTTTAAAGATCTAGATCTAGAAGTGCGGGTAGAGTTTTTACCTAAGCCGGCTAATTTTGCCATTCTATCTACGTTGATTTTCATAGTTATAATTCCTCCATTACTTAACTAACTATCATATAAACTAAGAATTATCTAGATTATTTCTGACAGATTCAGTAATTTTTAATCCTTTTTCCGCTGCCAATCTTAAAGGTTCAAGACCTAGACAGTTTCTAACTTTATTGTATGTTTCTTCATCTAATCCATTTTTTAGTTGAATCATGTCAGCGTATTGATGCAGATCCATTTCAAAGATTGGAACCGGTTCACCATCTTGATTTGGTTCATGCTCACCTGTTTCTCTGCTTTCAAAGACAAAAATCATTTTAGGCATTTCTTGATCTACTGGGACCATTATAAAGGGAATATGTGAGCTTAAACCTTCATCAGATTCTTCATACATTATTTCTGGGATCCAGTTGTTATTTGACATTTTTATTTCCTTATATGTTTTAATTATATGATAATATATTACATCAAAGTAAAAAGTAAATCTTTACGTATTCTTAGTAAGAAAATTAGATAATTCTCTTTTAAAATCTTTGTTTAGTGAGATCACACTGTTATAATTTAATCTTGCTTCACCTAAGGCTATTATTAAATCAGCAATAGCATTCTTCTTAAAAAGTTCAGCAAGCGAATTATCATCTCTGTCTATTTCTGAAAGATTGATTTTTTTAGCAAATTTTGTTGATCTAAGATCAAGTATGTCTATGATTTCTTCATAAGTGTCAGATATACTATTTTTTCTTATATTTCTAATATCATCGATTCTTGATTGATGATTTTTTAAATCTTTGATTAGTAATTTAACACAATCAGGTTCAGAGTACTCTGGTCCTTTATCAGCGAGTATAGGTAGTACATAAAAAGCATAATTATTTTGAAATCCCGCTGAGTCCCGGGCCAGATCTAAAGATTTTTCTTCAATGCCCTTTAAAAACTTAATAGCTACATTTTTCGGACCTGGAGGCGGTATATTTTTACTTCTATCACCATCAGCCCCAAAAAGTGTACTTAAAAAGTCTAAAGCCAAGCCCAGGTAATAGTATTGTAAACAACCAAAACCGGAAGCATATAAATAGCTATTAATATATCCAAATAATATTTGGGCACCATTATTATTTTTGCTAGCTGCAATTGCACCAATATCACTTGGGCTAGCCTGGTTTGTTTGAATTGCTCCTGCTTGAGAGCCCAAACCTATTATACCGAGGTCACTAGCTACTTTTGGAAACTCTTTTTTTAAAGTATCTGCCATTTCGCCAAAAGTACCAGAACTTAGAAGAGTAGCAAACTTTGCGGGTATATCTCTATAGTATGGGCAAGCTTCTTCTTCCATTGTCCGGATGTTGCTCATTCTAGGATTAGTGACTTCAGAAAAAATAACATTTCTTATCATTTTTCTAATTTTGCTTTCTTTTATTAGCATTATGATCTCATAAGTTTTTTTATTTTCTTTCTTATTTCTGCTAAGTTTTGTTGTTGTCCAACTTGAATTGGCGGTGAATTGTCCTCTTCCTCTTCCTCATCCTCTTCTTCGTCAGTATCAGCTGCAGGTTCTTCTTCTGCAGAAGGTTCTACCTCCGCTGGTGTTTCTTCTTCATCAGGCACTTGTTCTACTTCTTCTTCATCTGCTTGAATTACATCTAAATTGTAAGGCTCTTGGTTTGGATTAACTGCATCGTCTCCTGTCACTTTTCCGGAAAGTATTTTTGAAAGCTCCCTTATGAAAAGAACCATTAATGATTTTTCATCATCACCTAGTCTATCAAAATATATTTCAAGTTGAGCTTCAACAGTGCTGTCTTTTAATGATTTACCTGCGCGCAGAGAATTAATATTTCTTTCTAACGAGTCTAAGCTAGCACGCAATTCTTCTTCTGGTTTTGATTTTGCAGCTGCATCATCTTTATCACCAGATGAGTCTTCGGGACTTGTATCCTCCTCTTCCTTTTCTTCTACTTCTGCATCTCCAGCTGCCAACTCAGGATCAGCATCCTCTTCCTGTTCGTATAAGTCGGTTTCTTTCTCAAGACGCTTATCAAATGATGAAGATAGTCCATCTGGTGATTTTTCTCTTAAAACTGATTTTGATTTTTTTACAGACTCTTCAGACAGTATTTTTAAAAAAGACAAAAGTTCTTTTTCGCTATCTATTTTAAACATTGATTTTACCTCTTGGAATAGATCCACTTAATCTTATATTATAAATATCACTATCTTTTTTTAAAATTTTAATAATTTTCAATTCACTTACTTCTACTACGTTATTTTTAAAATATATTTTTCCTGATTCTTTCGAAAAAGCCAAATAATCAATAGCGTGAATATTGCATTCACATTCTATTTCAGCATAGTCAAATATGTCATTATTAAAAAATTTTATTTCTGTTATTTGACATATTATTCTACCTGCTTGAAAAATAAATTCCTTTAACAGATCTTTGTTTTGCATGTCATCTAATAAACTATTTTCGTCTACACGACCTTCTAAATCTTTGCTAATAAAAAACGCCATCTATTTTACCTAATAAAGAATATATCATTATAAATTTCATCAATTATCTTTGACAATTTTATATCAGACTCAGTTACATCATTATAATCTTTTGTATAAAGTACGATATCAATATTCATATGATCTATTGTTATTTTTGGATGATGATCGATTCTATTACTTTCTTTTAATATTTCATTAATAAAATACATTAAATGATCATTACTTTTCATTGTATACGATTTTTGAATTGCTGAATATTCATCATAATCAAATTCTTTCCAATCACTCTCTTTTGCTTCAACTGGCACATCATTAAACTTCATTTGCCTATTGACAAAGTCTAGTTGGTCTAGTTCTTTATTCTGGCGTGCGTGTATGTCTACACTTTCCTTTAGGGTGTTTTTTCCTAGAATGCTATTTAGAATTGATGTTGTTAACATTAGCTTTCCACCTCATAATCTTTTAATTGCTCCATTGCCATTCTTTCTTCTGACCCTACTATTACATCATCTAACGCTTTTAATACAACAGTTTTAAATGACTGAATATTCTTGCCTAACTTTGCGTAGTCTTTTTCAATCAGCTCTCGATATTGTCCTTTAAATATGCCACCGTCTGAAAGAACTTTTGCAAAATCTGTCATCAACATATCTTCAAACCAGTCTTGTGCTTCAAGATTAATTATATAATAAGCATTAGCATCAATACCGTACTTCGTTAATGTCTTGACACCTTTTGATGGATTTCCTTCAGCTGCTGTTTTATAAACTCTTTCTGTTTTTGTACCCACCTTTTTTGTTAAAATTGTAGGTGCATTTTTTTTGCCAATAAAGTATTCAGCAACTGATTTTGCTGCCTTTGCGTCGATATTTGCCGAATTAGAAATATTGTCGGCTATATAGTTTATAAACTGTTTGTTTGTTTGCAATTGATCAGAAACATAATCGGTCCATGACTTGTCTAGACGTGTTAAAACCTTCTTAAAAAACATGCCGTTAACTGTTCTAGTTAACTGTCCGCCCAAAGAATCTAAAAAAGGTATTGGCTGTACTTTACCATTTTCAGATTTTCCTGATACTATTGTCGAATGAAGCTCATCGCCTGTATCTAAAAATGTTTGATAAGCTTCATCTATTTGTTCTGCACAAGTAAGCAAAACTTTAACTAGTAACAATCTTGATTGTTCATCAAAATCGCCTGTTTCTTTAGACAACCCTTTAATCTCATCTAGCATCAGGTTGGCTAATTCAGGAAGATTTTCATTTAATGTTTCAAGTACTGCTTCTACCATTTGACTATGAAACTTTATAAGAGTTCTGTCACCTGATTTTGATGATATAAGTCCCATTTCAAAAAATCTTTTTGCAAACTTTAAAAACCACTGCCTCATACCTGGCGCGCCGCTAAACCCAAAGAAAGGTGCTAGCGTTTGAAAGTCCGTTGTATTTGACAGTTTTATTGAAATCTCTTCATCAGTCATACCATCAGGTGAGTCTTCGTTATCTAGGATGCCTTCGTTTTCTTGCTCTTCATTGCCAAACAGATCCACAGTATTTCCAGATGCCTGGGCTTTTAATGATTTATCAATGATATCATTAGCATATGCCGTTGCTTTTTCATTAACTTCAATTGGATTGTATTCGTAATACTCATTTTTCTTTTTATCGTTGGGGAGTTTTCTACCTGATTTAATCTTATAAACACCGTCTATTAAATATGAATCTGCTAGCTTATCTAAAAAATCAGCAATAATGTCCTCTCTATACTCTTCTTTGACATTGTTGGAAAACGTAAAAGAATTATTTGCTTGATACTCTTTAGTTCCTTCTGCACTTTTTTGATCTACTCCTTTTCCGGCCCTAAAATAAGATACTAAAGACGCAAATGTATTTCTTAATAACATTTCTAAATTTTTATCTTTGTCAGGTTCGTAATTATAATTCGCTACATCACTTAAAACCTTTGCAACAAAAACCTTAGACAGTAACGTAATACCTTGTTGCTCATCCATACCGTCTTTTTTTAGTGCTTCTGCAAATCCTCTTTTAAAGATCCTTGATTGATTTGATTTAAATGTGCCGCTCATTATGATATTTAAGTGTTTATTAAAGCTTCGCAATGCATAGTCTTTGTTAAAATATGCCTTCATCATGTTCCAGTATATAAAACTTTCTAAATGACTGATGCCATATACTTGTCTAATATTAGAATCAGCCTGCTTTTCAGAATCACCCGACATCATCAGGTTGTATCTGTCAACTTCTAATTTAAAGCCTATTTCTTTTATAATTTCGTATAGTTCCGGTATTAACTTAAGTATTGCAGGCAGATCTGCATCTCCGAAGTCAGCTCTACTAATTTTTATTGCTGTTTCTTGCTGCTTCATTAATTCTCTAGGACTAGGTCTATCACTAGTAAACGAGCTTAAAGGTGTAGCTTCACCGGTGAATTCTGCATAACCTAGACGATAACCTTCTGAATAATCCGGATCCATGCCTGTTACATCTCTTATTTTTCTTTTTGCTTTTTCACCTGTTGTATCTTTATTAGCATCATTATAACCTCTTACAAACTGATCTTTATTTGTTGCAGCTTTTAAAGCTGCAGCATCACCGCCCATAATATCTCCCGCAACGTAGTCTTCAAATCCTCTATTTGTTGCTGGAGGTACTTCGACGTCAGGAACGATCGTCATTTGTTGTTTTTTAGTTTTAGGTTCTTGCGACATGTCAAAGCCTGAGGAAGCGTATGCTATATCTTCTATTTCCTGACTTAGCTCAAAAGAATCTTTGCCGTCAAATTCTCGATAATTATCTATTAGATCTTGTGCAACTTCAATAGCATCACCGCCCATTTTAACTTTTTCTGCAGCATTTTTTAAATAATTGATTCTAGATTCTTTTAAAATCATTGTATTTAACAACTCATTAATGCTGCCGTAATTTCTTTTGTCTTCTTTTTCCATGATTTCGTCTAGAAGCTTATGTAATCTTTCATATGCAAAATCTATTTGACCCTCCGGAACGTGATCTAGTACTGATGCTGCAGCTGCTAGAAAGCCTGATTTAGATGCGGGTGAAAAGTCCGGATCGGAAACATCAAAGTTTTTCATATGTAGCTGTGTTGACGAAGTAGGACTGGCTCTAAGCGGCTCATCGCTATTTAAAAAGTCTATTTCTTCTTCTTTCTCTTCAAATCTACCTAAAAAACTTCCATCGCTATAAAATGAGTGCCCTGAACGTGATTCGTTTAAAGCTGATTTCAGCAAATTAAAAAGTATGCTTTTTTTCACAACAACTTTCATTAATAACTCCTAAATATTTTATATATAACTATCCACCAACCTGGTAAACTACTGATTTACTGAATAAGTTATTGCAATTGTTACTGCTGAACCAAGCAGAAAGCCGGCGGTTGTATACCAAAATGGATTAGGTGGTGTTTTAAGGCTTTCCAACGCAGTGATTCTGTCGTTACGCAGTGAAACTTTTTGTTCTAATATCGTAATATCAGTGTTTAAAGACAATAACTCTTTTTTGTGCTTGAGATCTAATTCAGCATTTAATATTTCTAAAGAATAGCTAGTTTGAATTTCACATTGATCAACTTTTAGCCTGTCTTCAACAATAAATTTTGCTACTGCAGCATCATTAAACAATCTTCCATCCCAAGGGGCGATATCGCCTTCCTTTAATTTGGTAAACTGAGGATCTGCTGCTATTGATGATGACACTAAAAACAATAAGCCGAACATAATTTCTCCTATCTGGCTTATTATACTTTACAAAAAGCTAATATAAAATCTAGATTTTGTCTTTAAGAAAATTTGCAACAATAGCTTTAATTGATCTAACAGCTTCAAAATTTGCGTTGCCCATCATATCCATTGATGATCCCAAACTATAGTCAGCGGGATCTATTTCATCTTCCTCAGCATCAACAACTTCTTGATAAAGGTCGGACAATGCATTTTTTAAATTTTCTTCAGCAAGTGCTTTTCCTCTACCTAAGCCACCACCTATTGGAATGTGCTCATCATTATTTAAAAACATTCCAACATTTAGCTGTTGGTCATAATCAGGTGAAGTATCTGTGTTGGTTACTTCATCATCATATGCCATCATGTCGCGAACTTCATCTTCATGGGCGCCCAAATAAGTTGCAATTTGACCTGGGTCGTTGCTTTGTAACTCATAAGCAGCATCTCTGATTTGTCCAATCGTAACGTCTCTTGTCTCTTTTAAGAGTCTTTGTGACATCCTGTTTGCTTTGTGGGTATTGTTACCTACAAACTCGTTTTGTTGGCCCTGCCTAAGTCTTTGATAATACTTTTTTAAATCACTTCTGTTCATTTTGCACCTCGTTTATTCCAGAATCTTTTAATGCTTTGTCTATTTTACTTTGATCTTTTAATAATTCTTTAAATTTTTCTTGCTTTTCTTTTTCTAGACTATTAATTGATACGGTTTTTTTCTTTTCTGCTTTTTTGATTGATTTGTCAAATTTATTTATCGCAAGTTTGATTTTTTTATCTTTATCTGCATGGGCTTTTTCAATTGTTTCAGCTTCAGCTTTATACTGTTTTCTAGCTAGCTCTGCTTGTCGCCATAAGTTTTTTGCTGATTTCCTACCAGAAAGGTATGCAATCAAAGCTATTAATCCAAATACTAGCCAGCGCCAATGCTGAATACACCAAACTGACAATTTCTTAAAAAATATGTTAATTGTACTTAAAGACATGATATCCTGATTAGTCAAGTTTGCCGTATGCACCTGATCTCATTTTTGAAGCATGTCTGTCTGCTGCGCCGATTATGTTTCGTAAATAAGCATAACCAGCTTCGCGGAATGCGGATCCTTCTGTAGATCTTAAGATTTCGTGCGTAATAAGCCTGTGTATTGGGAATAATTCGTTCATGTAGTTTCCAAGTCGCCCTAAGCTTTCAAGTTCAAGTTGAGCCTGGTTAGTATTTATTAGTTCACGCAGGTCAGTGAAGTCTTTCGAATCGCGCATACGACCTTGCTCAATCCAACTTGTATATTTTTGATTGGCTTTTTTTAGTTTTGCTGAATAGTCTTTATTAAAAAAAGCATGCAATTCTTTCCACGATGCGTTCGGTGAAGGCGCATCACTGTATTCCATATTCATATTTGATGCAATAGTCATAAGTTCTTCTCTATCAGAAGTTCCATCACCATCAGAGTCGCCTATAGATTCACTAATTAATTTTCTTAATTGTCTTCTAGATATTTTCATTTTTTATCCTTTCCAAGTTTTTGCAAAATCTATAGCAGACTGACCGCCAATATAACACATAGCAATCATACCCCAAGTGTCAGCATCTAAACCAAACCACATAAACAGCACTGTTGACGCACAAAAAACTAAAAGCTTTCTAGAAACTAATCTTTCTTGAATGGCATCTAAAACACCTTTTGTTTTGCTGTTAAGATATAAATCTTTTTTAAGCTGTGTTACCTTTTCGTCAGGCAAGTTCTTTACAGCGGCTTTAATCTCATCAATTGACATCACAGTCTCCTATTTTCTGTATATTGATAACTATCTGTCTTCTGAGCTATTATCTTCTTCTATAATACTAAAAATTGAATCAATATCAGACTTTGTATATTTCTTTTTAATTGAATTGACTGACTTATTATTTGCAATTTGGTCTAGGAATCTCATCATGTCTGAAGATTCCATGCCTACTCTTTTTGCAAATGCGGCAAACACCTCTTGCATCGAAAGATCTCTTTTGACACACTGTACTTTAAAATTTGCATGATCGTCTGGGTCTATGTTGATATGGATAGATTTTTTATTTTTAAGCACCGCCGCCTAGTCCTCCGGTGCCACCGGCAAATGCCCCTGTTGCAAAAGGTTCGTCTTTTGTCCCTCTTTCGTCTTTAAATTGTTCAAATGAAAGGCCATACTGACTGTCTAGTATTTCTAGATACCTTTGAACAAATTTGTCTCCATAGTTTTCATCTAAAAAATGCTTAATTCTATTACCGATTGCTTCTTCCATTCTAAGCAGACTTCTGTGATTATTTATTAACCTAACAGTTCGTGCTGCAAAAGCATCTAAATCTAGATCTGGTATTCTCTGATCTTCTGCAGGCTTTTTTATATCCATTTTTTCGCTGCCTGTCGGTTCAGGATCGTCGACAGGCACTTCTTCATCATCGATCTCATCATCGACAGGTTCATCATCTAAAGGCTCTTCTTGCTCAACTAAAAAATTTAATGATCTTTCATTAAGACTAGCAATAGCTCGTTCCGGTTCATCTTCTCTTATTGATGAAGCTTCATATCTTAATATTAGTGCATCAATTTGATCATCAACGCTATCTAGTGCCTTGCGCGCTTTCATTTTTGTTGAAGTCATTATCATACTAGATTCAGGAGAATCAATATTATCTTCTACTTCAAAAAGCAAATTGTATATTTTTCTTTTCATATTAGCCTCTTAGTATTTGTGCAATTTTGTCTGACTTGTTAATTCTTTTTTCTATTACTGACCACCTAAATTGCTTCATCATTGCATTTACATAAGTCTTTGAATCTTTAAGATAGTCTTTGTAATATGCATGCTGCCACAAATCCATAACAATAACTGGATACATTCCTGCTGGGACATTTTGAGAATGTAAATCAATGACACAATTCATTAATGTTTGTGTGTAAGTATTTAAATATGTAATTGCCCACCCGCATCTTGAACTTTGACAGCATGCAATAAAATCATTTTGCCAATTATCAAAACTTCCAAAATCCCTAGCTAGCCTCATGTATGATAAAGAATCCATTGTTATTTGTGAGTTAGGATCACCAATATTTGCAAAGTAAAGCTCATGCAGATATGCTGCGTTTAAATTATAAGTTTCATCATGTTTTAAATTCTTAAAATCAGAGTGATTAGAAAAAACTTCTTTTCTGTCTACAGTGTCTAGCTTTGCGCTTATTAAATTAAAATCACGTATATAACCTTCATATAGTTCTATGTGATTGCCAAGATTTCCCGGGCTTAAAAAGTCTGTTCTAATGTCAAATCTTTTTTGTTGCGCGACTAAAGACTCATTAATTGTAAGCGTATTTTTAATTGCTTTTTTTATTTTTTTATCAAATATTTTCATTATGCTAACCTATAATAGCTTTTAAATTCGTCAGATGTTATAGTAATAAACTTGTCGCCATCATCCGGATCCAATTCAGATCTATAACATTGAATTAATATTTCTGGTTCAAGTGTAACTTTACTTACAGTATATTTATAACCTTTTTTGTCTACTATGCATGTAGTTGGTGAAAGAAAAAAATACATATTATCACTATTGGATTTTTTTGCTCCTTTTTCTAAAAGAAGTCTATGTAAAACTTTTTTTAAACTCACTTGTCCTCCTCATACTTTCTTACTTTTATTCCAGCATCTATAAGTATATCAATGCCCGGGCAACCATCTCCATATAATTCATTAAATATTACTTCTTCAATATTAGCATTAACTATAGCTTTTGCACAAACTTCGCATGGCGATAATGTAAGATACATTTTTTTATTGCACGGATTGTTATAATCCATTTTAATAAGCGCGTTTATCTCTGCGTGTATAAATCCTGATTTGCCTGTTTCTTGAGATTGTCTTCTGTTAGGCCCGCCCTTTTGATCACCATTATAACCTATTGAAAGCACTTGAGTGTTTTCTGTGTTAACAACGACAGCGCCTACCTTATATTTAGAATCAACTGAGCGATTTGCAATGTTTTCTGCAAAGTCTGACCATATCGTATCCCAGTCAGTCCTTATAATCTTTTTCTGTATTGACATTTTAAATCCTCTTTTTTAGGCATCATTCCGCTTTTTAATACTATTTCGCATATATGCTCGAGTCTTTCTATATGTTCATATGCATCCCATGGATTTGCGCCAATAGCACACACACCGTGATTTTTTTGGCCGACGATATCAAATTTAAGTATGTTAGTTCCAGTCGATTCCCGTTGGGTGAATGAGCTATGTGTGGCAAATGCTAATTCAGATGATGTTACTGGAAGTACAGGAACAGTAGGTCCTACCTTCGTATATCTCGACACTTCTGGAAACTGTTTTGCAATTTGCTGAAGATCCCATCCAGCATACATTGCTGCTATTATATTCGTTGGATGAAGATGAACAACAGAAGTTGTATATTTGCGAAACCTGAGAAGCATTGCATGCATGTGTAATTCACCTGATGGTTTCGCATGACCATCTAAGGCTTCTACACCTGCCGGTGTCAATTTAACTTTAATCATGTGCTCTGGGTGGATAATTGTTTTTCTCCAGCCAGAAGGAGTGATGTAGAACACATCTTTTCCTGTCATTTTCAATGATACATTTCCATCGCGAGTTGTTATCCAACCCTTTTCGTATGCTCTGCGCATAACATCGCCCATAGCTGTTAACATTTATTAGCCACCTCATATCTTTTTTTTATTGATCTGGCAGTAGCAAGATTATGACATGGTATAACATAGTCATCATCGACAACAACTTCAAATTTTCCAAAAAATTTTACTGAATTTCTTATGTAGGGTGGTTTTTTCATTTCGTGCCTTTGTCAAACAAGTCTTCAATATTATAGTCCCCAGGTAATACAAAACCACCTGCTTTTCTATGGCCGCCGCCGCCAAACTTTTTTGATATATCTGATACATCAATTCGATCATGAAAGGCTCTTAAGCTTACCTTTATTATTTTGTCATTATGATCATAATACCAAATCATTGCAAAATCACAGTCTGGACTCAGCCTAGCTCCGATTTCACTCATCCAGTGAGAAGCATTTACAACCATGATGTCTTTACCACCCATCTTTCTAGCAGAAGCTTTTTCGCAAACTTTCTTAACAACTGTTTTAGAATAAGCAAGTATATAACTACCTCGCTTGACAGCATCATCAAAAACGCTGTCATCTTCAAACTTTTCAAATTCTTCAAATTCAAAAGGCACCATGTCAAACGCAGCTGAAAATTCTTTAGAATACGGTAATTCCCATTTCCATAAGTCCCTATCAGTAATGTACTGAATGAATTTGGGTGCATCTTTCCCGGGATGAAAAAATTCCCAAGACAATGTTGCTCCTGATTTGTTCATGTCAAAAATTGTATTAGATATATCATGTAATTCAACAACTGCTGATTTATGATGATCAATGACTAGTAATTCGTTTGCATCTTTAATCATCTTCTTTGTAGTTTTATTGTCAAAAGAAAAATCTAAGATTACAACGTTTTTTCCCTTAACACTCGGTGGCTTAGTTCCATGCTTGCAAGCATAGTATTCTGCTCTATTACCTAACAGCTTCCAAGCTGAATAAGCTGACCCAAACCCGTCTGTACAGTCTGCGTGATATATTACACAATTGACACTAGATGGCTCTAACATATTATCTCCCGTTTACGTTAATTAAATATATATCAAGAACGCATAAAACTATGATGAAGCTGGCATCTTGCCTCATATGTTTCTTCGCCGCCAACTTGAATTTCTTTGTTTGAATTGCTTAAGCTATATTGAGTCTTTTTTGCTGTGTATCTTGCATC
>TARA_R110001592_G_scaffold5517_2_pt1 | contig 16609 bp, 5 predicted proteins | sample TARA_R110001592 | Tara Oceans TARA_R110001592 (sample SAMEA4398387) | marine metagenome | biome: Polar Biome; feature: [SRF] surface water layer (ENVO:00010504); material: water (ENVO:00002006), including particulate matter (ENVO:01000060) such as... | depth 5 m
TGTAAGAGAAGTAACATCTAATTGTTACGATGCACACAGGGAGAAACGTCTTAAGCGGGAGGGTATTATACCCAGTACTGCTGAAGATATACCTAAATACTGGTATAAAGACGAAAAATGTCCTGAAATAGAATTTCAAGAAGAGAATATATTACTAGGTATTGGTAATGCAATGATATTTAGAGATTATGGTATCGGATTAAGTCAAGATAGAGTAGAAACTATTTATACTATGTTCGGTAATTCAACCAAAAGAAGCGATAATTTACAAATCGGTGGGTTTGGTATTGGTGCTAAATCTCCATTTTCATATACTAATACATTTTATATTATAGCAAATCATAATGGTGTTAAACACTCTTATATGCTATATAAAGGTAATGAGGCGTTTCATATGGATATGATACAAGCAACGGCTACAGATGATTTAAACTCTACTGAAGTCATTATCCCTATACAAGAGGATAAAGACCTTAGAACGTTTAAAAAGTCTATAGAACAGCAATTATTATATTTTGATGGTCTACGATACATAAATGTAGATGAGGGCTTAGGTGCTCACATAAATTCTGTTAAAATAGATTATGAAGATGATGATTTAATAGTAGCTTTAGGATTAAATGATACTGAGATTGATGACGATTTACACTGTGTAGTGGGAAGAGTAAGATATCCATTAGATTTTAAGCAACTAGATGGTATAGATGAAGATCGTGCTCCGGCCGCTCTTAAATTTGCTATTGGAGAAATCGATTTGGTTCCTTCAAGAGAAAATATTCGATATACTGATAGAACTAAAGATGCCATTAAAGCTAAATTTAAATCTGTTAAGGATAATTGTATACTTGAATGTAATAAACAATTAAATAATGCTACTGATTTTATTCATTGGATTCAAATGGCAACTGCTGTTCAAAAGAGTTCAAGAAGTTATTATGGGCATAATTATAGTAGTACATTTGAAGTAAGATCTCATCTTGCTAAACTAACTCAAAACGATGTTAAGATGGAATTTCTTGGAACATTAAGTATGAATCCTTTACAAGATAAAGCAATAGATAAGATGTTTATGGGTTTTACTATTAATACTGTTAGTAAAGAAACTAATTCTAATTATTCTGGAGGTTTTAAAGTATCTAAAAGAGCTACTGTTTGGTCTGATTTTCTAAAATATGATGTCTATTATCAAGAACAAGAATATAAAGTAAATGATAAGGGTGTTGAAAAGGGTACTAAAACATTTAGGAAACCTAAAGATATCACTATTCTTAATTATTTAAATGAAAATGCTACAAATAAAAAGTATATTCAATTAAGAAAGAATAGATGTGATCAAAAAGTAATTGATGCTGAAAAAGATTATGATTTATGGAACTCTAAATTAGAAATAAGAGAACCTGAAGTTATAATATCTGATTTTGAACTTATGTGTAAACTAATTGATGGTTGTAAACATAAATTTAAACTGTATGATGATGTCATTGTATCTAATGAAGATGAATTAGAAGCTATTGGTAATTATGAAACAGATCAAGAGCGAAGAAAAAGATTAGGTAAAATGTTTTGTAGAAGGTTTTATGAGGACGGTAATAGGCATCCTAAATTTTGTAATATAGAAACTGATGGTGAAAAGTTAGGTGACTATAAAGATAAGGGTGGTATTATTATTTATGGTAATAGTAAAGATGCTAATTTACTTTCAGCTGTTGGACAGATATGTACACAGGGTAATAATGCTTATAATCTAAATTCTGTTACTTATGCTAGTAGAGTTTTTTCTTTTAATACTGCACAAAACACTACACACGATGGTGTAGTTATATTAAAAGTTGCTAATAGCATAAAAGACGAATTAAGTGAATATATTAACGTTAACCAATTATTTGAAATGAAACATTATATTATAAAAAGATGGTATACTGCTCATTTAATTAAGGAAAGAGTTGAGGCTATTAATATGTTTCAAGTCTTTAGAACTCTTAATGAAGATCTCTTTTATAAGTGGAGAAAATTGCATAACTTGCATAGTGATTATTATAACCACTTTAGAAGTTTGGATTACTCCGGAAGAGAAGCATTAAAAGATATGTGTATAAATTATGATTGTATCGATCATAAAGCCTTAGAAACCTTAAATGAATTAGAAGAATATGCCAAAGAATTAGAAATAATTCAAAATTTAACTCAAGTTAATCATAAAACTGCTAAAACCGATATTAAAAACAAGAGTCTGTTTTTAGCGCTAAGATCTTATCTTAAAAGTAAGAATAAGAAAACAGTGAAATATAAAAAATTAAATAAAATAAAAAATGAAAAATAGTTATTTAGTCTGTAAAGTCGATAAAGACAATGTTCAAATCATTATCGATGGACTACCCAAGAGCATCTCTAGAAGTTTTAACGAAGCTAATCAAGTTATTAAATTAGCTGAAAATTATAACAAATCTAAAGATGAGAATGAAAGAACATCAATTATAGGAAAGGTTCACGAGTTATTAACTCCTGGACACCGAATTCAAAATCAAACGGATGGAAGATTTGAATTTGATGGTAGTAGGAAAATGTATCTTAAAGGTACAACTGATCCTATACCAAATTTCCTTGCAAAGAAATTAATGAAGTGGATGGAGGATGGAATTCCTCTAGAAGGTTTAGTTAATTTCTGGAAGCATCTGTTATTAAATCCGGATAAAAGCGTTAGAAAGCAATTATATAGCTTTCTAGAGCATAATGGCCATCCAATAACAGACAAAGGGTATTTTCTTGCTTATAAAGCCTGTAAAGTTAAATCTAAGTACGATAAAACGACTGGGGAAGAAGTTGTTCAGTTCGAGTACAATGAAGACACTGGCGCAAAAGAGAAGAAATATACTCAATCATTAACTTTCGCACCTTATCACAGTGGCGCTCACGGAATGGTAATTAAAGTAGGTCAACCTATTACAATGCCAAGAGAGGAGTGTGACTCTGATCCAGATCGAACATGTTCTGATGGCCTTCACGTGGGGTCTATGGACTATGTTCATGATTTTGGGTATAGTGATGGTGTAATTTTAGAAGTATTAGTAAGTCCTCGTAATGTGGTGGCAGTGCCAGCAGATTATAACAATACTAAAATGAGAACTTGTGAATATTTTCCTATTGCTATTAATAATGGTGAAAATGAAAATGTTTATTTAGAATCTGATTATAGTGGGTTTGATGCTAATAGTATCCAAACAGATATTAAAGCATACGAAGAAGCTAAAAGAAAACAAATCAATGATTTAGAGAAAGAATTGGTCCAAAGGGATCGATTAGCTGCTGAAATCATGATGTCTTCTAAATAAGTTAATCAAGGAGGGGGTCCTAACGGGCTCCCTATTCCTTAAAATTTAAAATTATGGATAAAGTAATAATTACTATCCCCAAGTTTATAACTCACATTGCAAAAACTAAAACTAAATATTTAAAAATAAATGGTCAAAAGTTGTTTACAGGTATGAACCATCATTTAAGAGCTCTTGTAGTTCGTAGGATGCATGCATACATGGCACAATATATTCCTAAAATATTAGATTTATCTCATTTTACTCCTATGAAAGTTAAATTGTATGTTTATACAACAAAAAATCATGGTGATGTTAGAATGTTTAAAGGTGAACTAAAGTGGAGGCCTCCTAAAAAAGACTATGTTCCTAGATGGGATATAGATAATTTATGGATATGGATTAAATGTTTTCAAGATACTCTTGTAGAGATGGGAAAAATAGAAGATGACAACATCGATATTATTCCTAATTCTGGTGAAATAGAATTTATAGAGGTAAAAGATTTTGAAGATAGGCAATTAGTTTTTGAGATGTCTAAATACAGAAAAAAAGATGAGCAAAATATTAATGACGGAAAATAACCATTTAAGTCACTCTTCATTGAGTGCTTTACGAGTTAGTCCAAAACACTTTATTAAATATAAATCTAGAGAACTAGATCGTGATAATAAAGCTTTTGATTTAGGATCTGCGATACATTGTTATATGTTTGAACAAGACCAATTTGACAATAGATATGCAATTTCTTATAATAATCCTGTGGGAGGTATGATGGGTAAATTTATTGAAGCTTATGTGGAAGCAGAAGCAGTAATAATTAATGAACACATGCCCAAACAATTAAAAATAGATGGCTATCAAACACTGCATGAATTGTGTTATGATAAAGCTGGATTTAAAACGGCTTTAGAAACCGTGTTAAAGAAGTTTAATTCTGACGAGAATCAAGCTTATTTCAAATTTCTAAAAGAAAATTCAGGTAAAACTGTGTTATCTCATGATGATATGACTACTGTAATGACTTGTCATGAAAGTATTGTAAAACATGAGAAAGCATCAGATTTAATATTTCCTACTAGCGGAGATAAAAAACCTGAATTTGAAATTTCTTGGATTTATAAAGATTTAACTATTAAATCCATTATTGACAACTTAATACTTGATGTAGAAAATAAGAAAGTTAATATCATAGATTTGAAGACTACTTCTAAGTCTGTTTATAATTTCGATAGGGCATATTTTACCTATGGTTATTATAGACAAATGGCTATTTACAAACTAGCAGTAAATAGTTATTTAAAAACGCTTGGAATTAATGTTCAAGACTATGATATTACTTCTTATATTGTTGTAGTGCAAACTACTGGCCTACATGAATGTGTTGTTTACAAACCAACTTTACCGGATATGTCCTTTGGTATGGACGAATTTGACTCTTTAGTCGAAAGGTATAAATGGCATGTAGACAAAAACCTTTGGGATTTTCCAAAGGAGTATTATGATAATAATGGAATTATAAATTTAAAGCTTACAGATGAAAATATCTCAAGAATTAAAGAAAATTTCTAATACAATAATACCTAATAAAACATTAAACTTTCTATTCCCCTTGACGGGCTATGTAAGATCGGACTTTGATCCATATCTTGTAAATGCCTATTTAGGGGATAGAGAGTTAAATGATTGGGATTTATCATCTCCTGATATCTTTGTACTTACAAGATACTATGGTAACAAAGAATATATGAGAATGGAAAAAGCTCTAGAAACAAACAAATACTTTAAAACATCCTATGATTTATTCAAAGGTAGTTATGTAATGTATGTTTTTACTATTTCTCCTTCTTTTAAACCAGATTATGATAAATTTATACAAGGTAAGTATTCTGAATTTTCTGATCCCGCTAAGATTCGATTAATGAGAGATCGTTCTCCAAATAGCGCCATGTCCCTAATCCTGGAAAAGGATAAATCACTAAAGCTCCATTGGGAAACCAAAGTAGGAGTAGAATTAGATGATAATGCTGAAGTTTGGCCCATATTAAATGAGAATGATGAGTTTTTTAACAGAAACGAATTTAAGAAATTGATGAATATTGTAGACATCTATTAAAGGTGTCTACAATAGTTCATCTTTAGGCCCCATTAGGTAGCGAAGGACCTTGTTTTTTTTAGAAGCACGAGAAGCTCGCACTCGTTCTGTGTTATCTTGCATATTTTTAAGATCTGCACAAATTTCATATTCTTCTGTTGATTCAAAATAATCTAATAATATATCAAAAACACTAGTTTCTTCGTAGTCTGTTAATAACCAGAACATACTCTCTGGAAATATACTAAAATCGTAATTACTTACAAGAAGTTTGTAAGTATTAAGCATAGAAGCTCTTCTGATTACTTCTTTTTCTTCTTCGGTGAATTCTTCAATATGTTCTTCATCAAATCTATCAAACATTAATTAATTTAAGTCAAACCATTTTAATTTATCTTTCGGATCTTGAAAGAATTGTTGAAAAGGTAATGTTTTAAATAATTTTTTCCAAATTTTTGGATCTCCTTTTTCCCATACACCGGTTCTTCTTTTATATCTTTCTACATCTCCTGTAAATAATAACGACATTGAATTACCTAATAAACCGAATATTGCTTCTAGTATAACTTCTATACTTGTCATACTTGCTGCAGGTGTTTTTAATACATTCCATGTTTCTGGTAAGTATGAGAAGAATTTTAACTCCTGGTCTACACGTTTTAATGTATAAAGTGTTTGCCAGTATGCCCATGACTTTTCTTTGTCATCATCTTTTCCCCCCATGACAGCCATCATTAGTAATTGAAGAACAGCAAATGAAGCTACTTCACCTAAAGATCGCTTAACGTTAGCTTTTTGCCAACTGCTTAATTCGTTCCATTTTTTTGGTAAAGTATACATTTTTAATTCTTTTACTTCTGTAATCATGGTACCTATAAACTTTAATGTAGTAATATAATTACCTTCTACATAAGATTGTATACGCTCATTCCATTCTGGACTTCTAAATTCAGATTTTTTATCATACCAGAACTTTTCTATACCCTCAAATCTTCTCATAAAACCAGGCCTCATCCATTTACGGAATTGCATAGCCCATCTACCGGCTGCAAACTGTTGTATAGCAGCTCTATCTTTAACGTTGTATATACCATGTAGTTTTTGATAAACAGCTTGTACTTTCTCTTTAAATATTGCACGATCATGTTGATCAAACTGGTTAGCTACTTCTGAATTCAATATTAACTTACCATCTTTAACACTATAAGCATCCCATAGACTAATATTTTTTCCATTTGATAATTTAAATGATTTTCTTTTAGCAAATGCAATGAATAATTTAGATTGAATCATATGTTCACCCGCTGTCATCATAAAGAATAAAGCTCCTGTATTTAAACCACGTAATCCTAAATTCTTATATCCAGTTTGTCTACCATGCTCATCAAAATGTTGTAGTACATTAAAGTATTCATTCATTAGACCCAGTTTAGAAACTGGGACTCTATTCATGACATCTTTTATAATACTACCATCTGCTAAAGCACCTCCATAAATAGCTTCTGCTTGTAAAACATTCTTTTTTCCAAAATGTTGTTCAGAAAACCCTTCGATCCAGTTCATTAAATGTCCAAATCCTACATTGGCAAGACCTGCATGTTGATTCATTGCTAATACTCTTAAACTTCCGTAAGAGAGTAAACCATCCCATATCTTATCCATAGGAACTTTCTTACCTGCTATAGTCATTACATCTCCTCCTTTTTTCTTACGCTTTCCGTATACAACCATATTCATGTAGTCAACTAATCTATTGTATGCATTAGACTGAATACCTTCTTTAGTAACCATTCTACCTTGAGAATCTAATACCGGCATACCTCCTGCTAATTTAGCAACTCCTCTAGTTTTTAATAATTCAGTAGTAAGTTCTAATTCAGCTATAATCTCATTCATCTTGTTATGGTTAACAGCCATAGTAAAATACATTCTTAAAGAATCGTATAAATTGTATGATACATCTTCAGGACTAAGTTGACCTTCCTGGCTTCCTATTTGTCTATTATAATGTACTGGTACGTAATCTAAAGGTTCTCCTTTTTCATTTACTAATTCTCCATACTCGTTTTCATCTTCTCTAATTAATAAATAATCTGTTACAGCTTCTTTTCCTGCAGACTTCAATCTATTACCTAATGTTCCTTCAGCTTCCATAGCTTTTTCTGCTGCAGACGCTCTTAACGAAGGTAAGGCTAATCCCCTCCTCATGTGAGAAGGTAGTAAAGATTGTGCATATTTATAGTTATCTATAAAGAAACTATAAAATTGTTTTATAGCTGCACTTTCTGGTAACTGCATGATAGCTGTATATCTAGGATCCTCTTTTGCAGGATTATTTCTATAAAACTCATTCCAAACTGCACCCGTCATCGCTATACCGGCTTCTCTTTTTTCTTTAATAAACTCTTGACGTTTCATTCTATACTCATAAGTTAAAGGGCCCACAATAAATCCGGTTAATTTACCTTGAGCATCTTTTTCAAGCATAGGTTCAAATAATTTTCTATAATTATTTACATTAATAATAGAAGATCTTTCTGACTCTAATAACTCCATCATTTGTTTAAGACCTTTCGACTTTTGAGTACCGTGTACTAGATTATATTCAGCTTCTTGTACTTCATTTCGTTGTATTGAAACATGTTTATCTACCATTGCTAATGCAGTATCGCTAGAATCTCCTAATGCATCTAGCCATCTTGCTAAATACCCTATATCTCTACTAGCTGTTTCTAATTCTGCAAGCATTCTAGCTTCTGTCATACCTGGTTTAGTAATAAACCTAGAAAGGAATTCTGCTATTAAAGGTCTTCCTAATGATTTGTACAGCTCTTGAACTTCATTTCTTTCCCTGATTGCAGGAGCTACATATTTATTAATAACGTTTTCTAATCCAGAAGCTGATAATGTAGGAGCTAATAATAATACTTCATCTAAAATATCATAAGCGCTTACAAAATCTACTATTTGTTTTAAGTTTTTAGCTGTAACTGCATCATCTTTTTCTAGTTGTCGTAGTTTTTTCTTTGCTGAATGTACATCTTTAATAGCTCTTTTTACGAATAGTATTAAACCTTCTTTTTCACTTACCTCTTCTAGTTGTTTTAATAAATCTTGCATAGATTTTTGGTACTTTCCAGAACCAGATCTCTTATGAATTTCTATTTTCTTTTCAAGAACATTTTTAGCTTTATCTAATATAACTAATGCTTTATCTTTTTCTAATACATCATCTCTGAGGTTAATGTTATCAGGATTTAATTTTTTAAACATAGAGTTTAATACTCTACTAGCTATTGGTTTTACACTTTCTAATTGTAATGTAGGACTTAGATTATTTGCAAATGCTACACTATCCATATAAACAACATCATTTTTATCTATTTTGACATTGGATTCTAAGGCTTCAATACTTAAACGGTCAACTTTAATACCTTTCTTTTCTACTATATATTTATATAGCGAAAGTTGTAATCTATATTGATTTAGTAATGTATTGCTAATAGCTGATAAACCATATTTAAAATTAGGTAACTTTTTTTCTATTTGTGTTAATTTACCTACCATTTTAGTTTTAAAATCATGGAATATAATTCTATCATTTTTAGTAACTTCAACGACATCTATAGTACCTGCTATTAAGTGCTGCATGTCTCCTACTTTAACTTCAGCGTATAATTTACTCCCACTTCTTACTTTATTTTCTACCCATTGTTTAAATATAGGTAATGTTTTAGATAATGTAGATTTAGTTTGTGGGTTAACACCAAGAGAATCAATTATTTCAGTGTTAGTTTTTCCTTTAATAATACCTTCCATTACACTATGAACAGCTGTACCAACATCTTCACGTAAGAAATCCCATAAATTCATTACTTTTTCAGTAGTATTAAAAGGATCCCCCTGGGATTTATTATATCCTGCAACTTTCTTTGCGTACTCTTCAGTAGCAAAAGGTTCTGTAAACATATCTATAGCAGATGTAACCCTTGTTAGGTTTACGCCATTTTTAACATAAAAATTATTATCTTCAGTAGGAGATGTAATACGCTCGCTATCTGCTAATAATTCTTTTATATATTCAGCCTTATTCCACCCGGCTTTCATTTGTACATAGTTTTTAGTAGAGTCTTTTATTTCTTTTAATTCTTTATTAGTAAGATCTAAAATACTAAGACTTTTACCTATCTTATTTAAAGCGCCTTGTCCTAATCTACCTAATGAATCAGCTGCATTAGATCCAATATTAGCATATTTACCAGTACCTGCTTTTGTAAGATCTATACCAGATATATCGCCACTGAGTATTTGATTAGATAATGGTCCAAATAAGTCGTTTAATTCTCTCTTTAGTTCCTGAGCTGCTGTTTGATTTGTAAAAATAGATTTAATTTTATCCCAAAGTCTTTGTAGTAATCCTAAAATACCTTTGTACTCTCTATTAAACTCTTCATTAGCTAAAGATCCGGCCATCCCTTTTCTTTTAAAGTACTGCTGTACAATATACTGTCCTAGTATCTTTCCAGCTGCTTCTTTTTTAAATTGAAGATCTGTATTATATATATTAGCATAATCATTTAAAACTTCACCATATACGGTTGTTTTAGCTGCTGCATTCATTAGTCTTTTAACTAATGCATCGTCCTCCATATAATCTATAAAGAAATGGGCTGTTTCTTCTGGTATAGTATATCTATCATAGTTATTATTTAAATATAATATCTTATGTATTGTGTCTGCTACACCTAAAGAGTCTTTAAATAATCTATTTTTTAATACATCTATACTTTTCTTTTGTACACCAAAATTTTTCTTTAAAAATCCTACTAACCTTTCATCAAGATCTTTAATAGTTTCTTTTTTAGTTGTATACTTGTTATCAATACGGCCTAATATATTATCTAAAGTTTGATTAGTTGAGTCTTTTAAAGTAGGCGCGGTTAACGAATCTTGTGTTGGTATACTATGTTTCGTTTTGTTTTTAGGATTAATACTCGAACTTAAAGAGTCATTACCAACCATTTCAACAAACTTATATCTTTCTCCTAAAGGAGCTATCTCTTCGTATACTGCACCATTTGCAGCCCTGTTTTTAAACTCATACAATCTCCATTTATTATCATATACTTTAAAGTATTCAACATATTGTTTCGATCCTGCTGTAGGGTTAAATAATAATTCAGGTACAGAATCTTCATGTACATAATATTGATTTTTATTTAACTCTAACGTTTTCATAAGATTATCACTCTGTAATAATTTTGTTTTATCTAATGTTTTAAGGAAACCTGGGTCAGTATACATGTTTCGTATAATCTGTCTTGATGCATTTTCACCAAAATAATTAGAGTACTCCATTGTTCTAGCCTCTTTTCTAAAAAACTCTACAAGTGATTGTGAGTCTTTAGTTTTATTAGACCAATATGAATTCGGTATTAAATCTACAAAAGAATTAGGGCCTGTCATAAATCCTGAAGTTATAATAGAATATGCAACTAATCGTGTTGCTAACGCTCTAACCTCTGCATCTGGTGTTATGTTAGGGTCTAATAACTGCTCCCATCTATCTGTTAACTCCGATCTTTTAGAAGCTGACAATTTAGTAGTATTGTTAAAAGCTAATAATTTTATAAAATTATCTTTACCATTATTTTGAGGATGTGCATATAATAATCCTAAAAATGGATCATTTTGTAATCCTTTTTTAGCTCTCATATTTAATAACTGCTTATATGTAGCTTCTGATAAAGTAAATAATCTTTTCTTTATTAGAGATAAATCCCCCTGCATATCTTTGTTATAAAACAAACCAGCTAATGGAGATGATGGTTGTACAAAAGCCCAATACATACCTAAACTATTTACAGTTTCTGTATTCTCTTGGTTTAGCATTAAACTTTCTTGGCCTGTTTTTAAAGCTATAGAACGTTTTAATTCTAAAAACCCTTCTTTCATAAATGGAATAAAGTAATCTGTTAAGTTAATACCAGAATCTATACCATACGTAATATAAGCCTGCACTCTTTCAGGAATACTATTTACTTCTATAGACGACATGTTACTTTTAACATAGTCTTCAGTATTTTTAAACTCTTCTAAAAAGCTTAATCTACTAAAGTTTTTCCAGGTCTCTGGAGAAAAGTATTTATTTACTTTAGAAAGATCTTTTCCAATTCTTTGGTAATTAAAGAAATCAGCTAATAACTGCGCTTGTTTTTCTGCATTCTCACTGATAGCTAGATTTGCTGTTAAAGCATTCTTAAGGTATTCAGGAGTTGGTGTAAAAATCCTATCCGGACTAAATAAAGCGTTGTTAAATTCTGCGCCTACATTAAATTTTGCGGCTACTTTTTTAGCTATTGATAAGTCACTATCTCCTAATTTAGCAGAAGCTCTTTCTTTTTGGTATTCTCTAATTAAAGGTTGATTAATAAAATCTATACCTACTCTTGCAGGCATACCTACACGATCTAATAATACTTTTACACCATGGTTATATACAGTTACTCCTGCTCTACCAATCCGTTGATTATTAGCGTTATCTACAGCTTCATTCTGACTATCTTTAATACTATCAGAAATTAAGTTTTTACCATCTACAGTTTTGATCCTATTTAATTCAGTATGTGTTGACACACCATTTATATTAATATGGATTTCATTTCCTGGTATTAAAAATATTTCAGAATCTTGTGCTACCGCATGGCCTGTAGAATGTAAAGAAAATAAACCAATTAGCATATTAGCATCTTTATTAATTTTCTCTAAATACATATCTGCAGACATTGTAGCAATATCATATTTATTTATATCTTCTATAATACCCAATTCTGAGTATTCTTCTATAATCTCTTGGTATATACCACTATCCAGGGGACTTAGAATCTCCTGAACAGAATTCTTAGAAGTTAAAATACTTTCTGCTATATCAAATATAATTTGATTAACTGCTTGATCAGATAATCCCTGGAAGTTTTCATTAGTTCTCCATTTATCTAATTTAAATGCAGACTCTCTTTCTCCTTTTTTAGTAATTTCCGGGAACATTAGATACATCTTATCTATATCAAAATCAGATCCCATAATAGTTGTTATCTCTGCAGGTAACATGATAGTAGCTCCTATGTTTGGAGGTAATATTTTAACTACTTTTAGAGCAAGCATCGAGTTCTTACCTTGTGTAGGTATACGGTATCCTATTATATTATAAATATTAGAATCTGATGCAACATCTCCTACTTTTAAGTTCATTTTTACAGCTAACTCATAAGGAAGCGCTACTTCTGCGTATATACCTCCATTCTTATGTTTACGTATTTCTAATTCTGTGTTAAGATTATATCCGTACTCTGCAACTTGTACAGCTGCCATACCTTTTGTTCGTTGTTTAAGAACATTATTTTTAAACATAGATAATAAGATACTCTCAAATCGTTTTGCAAATACCGGGAATGATAAAGGGGTTTTAAAGTCATATGCATTAATATCATCTTGTAATACTTCTATATCTAGTGCTAGATAATAGTTATCTGGTAGATCTCTTTCTTCCAGCATCTTGAACATATAATTCCTTACTTTTTTTAAGAATTTTAGTTGGCCTTTTCCTATTTCTTCTTGCGATAAAGTATCCATGTTATCTACTATATCTTTAAATTGGGACCATCCTATTTCATTAATAAGTTTATTGTGACTTCTTTGTATTTTTTCAGACCATGCTTTATCATATATTAATTTAATCTCACTACCTTTAATAGATTCATCAAAAGCTTTGTAATTAAATTTTGACTCTATATTAGAAATTAAAATTTTAGCAAACTGTGAACCAAATAATGGGTTTTTGGATTTAGTTTCTATTATTTGAGGACTTCTTAAATATTTTGTTTCTAAAGTTTCTACAGGTAATCCTTTTAAAGACATCTCGCTAGAGCCCACACCTATACCAGTTGCTCCTACTTTTACAGCTGATTCAAAATTAACCATATCAATAGTCTCTAGACCCTTATACTTTCCTATAGCTTCCATACGCTGTCTAAGATCTTCTAATGTCATCTGGTCAGTGGTATCAACACCATCAAATAATTTAGTAAGTGCAGGCAGTAAAGGTATAGTAGAATGTTTTATTTGTTTAAACACCATATATTCATTAATACCATCATTAACTAAAGTGTTACCAAAGTAATACGTCTTCATAGGATCTAATAAAAGAGCCTGTTCTGCTTTTGTTCCTAGTTCTCCTTTTTTCCAGTACTTATTATATGCTTGTTCGTGTTCTTTTAACCACATTCCTCTAGATTCCATTTCTCGTTTGTGAAATTCTAAAGTAGTAAAGCCCTGTGCATCTGTTTTATTTATTTGGCTATAGGCATTTGATATTCTATCTGCATTCTCTTCTGTAACTCCCGCATCTAATAAAATACCTCTTAATCTTCCGACATCACCTTGTTTATATATATCTTTTAATATAGCATGTGTAAACTTACCTTTTACTCCATAATCTTGTTGTTCATTATAAGCAAAGTTAATTCCAGGTGTAACAGTTTGATACCCTCTTTTACCCGCATTGATTATAGGATTTCCTGTAGAGTCTGCTTTATAATGAGCTAGATCGCCATTAAATATAGAAAATAGATAAGGTCTATATACCATATCATTTATAGCAAATTCTACAATAGCAGGTGTAATATCTTTTTGTAAAGTCTTTCCTTTTAAAGCCTGTAATGGTAGATTTAAATTATGTATCTCGTTATTTACTCTTGTTACAGTTTTAGCTTCTACAAGAGAATCAACAGTATTAGTAATTTGTGTTTTAATATACTCTCTTAAGAAATTTTCTAACGCCTGAGAAAGTTCTGAGAATTCTTTTGTAGATGTTTGTGTTTTATTCCACTCTTTTATTCTACCATTTTCAAATAATCCGTATTTAGGGTCATTTAACATTCTAAAGAACATGAATTTAGTACCATTTCCTAATCCATCTCCAGGCTCATTTCTATAATGTATGTTTTGAACCTGTTCATTTTGATCTAAACGATCTATTTGTTCTAATGTTCTTGTTATTCTAGCGTACTCTCCTAACAATAATGGTTTTAATAGTTCTACCGCAGTATCTATATAACCTTTTATCCCTGTATTAGTAGTTTTCCACAGGCCTTTAGATATATTCTTTTCTGATATTTTTGGTAAAGTAATGAATTTAAATTGACTTTTATCAGATTTAGTACCTGTAGAAAACTCCGCCCAATTAGATCCGCTGTTAAAAAACATAGCAAATCTAGTTAATGCTGATAGATTTTCACTCATTCTATCATATTCAGTAGCTCTTCCGTATTCACCTTTTTCTTTTATAACATCAAAAGTACTTAATTGAAAATTATCTCTTACAAGTTGATCTTCAAGTAGCATTTTTAATATAATATTTTCTTTTCCTGTTTTAGGTTTATAAAATACATCTTTAAAATATTTATTTATACTTTCTTTGTATGTATTTTCATGTCTTAATTCTAACGTTCTTTCTGAATCAAAGGTATTTAAATTAATAGAATATATATTTTTTCTGTTACCTCCTATAAAAGAAGATAAGTATGAATCTATTTTATATTTTGCTATTAATTTTGCTATTTTTCCTAATGCTCCCTGCTCCATATTACCTTGCTGGTATGGACTGATACCTTTCATTAGATTTTTAAAGACATGCTCAAATGAAGCAGAGCCCATCATATATTTATGTAGATCTGATACTTTAACTGTATCATCTTCAAATAAATCCTTTTTAGTTTCTTGTGGTACGATTACACCAACGCTATTTAGTGCTCTCATCATACCTACTAAATATTTTTTCTTACCTTCTTTCTGTTCTTTGATATTAGTAATTCTTTGATATTTAGCTGATATAGGTTTTAAAATTTCTTCATACACACTTTTAGGAGTACCGTATATTTTATGTACCTCTACTCTATTTATAGAATCATTTTCTCCTAGTTTTTCTACAAAGATTTTAGATGTTAATCTATTAGCATTCCAGTCATTAATCATTTGTCTTTCTATGCCATTTCTATTTGTAAATACTACTTTTACAGTTCCCTGTTCAAGTATAAGAGTTTTAAATTGTATATTTTGTTTATTGAAATGAGAAACAAATTGATTTTTCCAAGCCTTATCTTTAGATTCATATAGTTCTAATACATGCTTAACCATCTCATGTTTTTCCATAAGAGTTGTCAAGTGCTCTAACACTCTACCTTGTGGTACATTAGAAAGATTTAAAGATAAGTAGTTGTATACATCATCAAAAGGTTCAAATAAATGTCTTCCTAGTAAATTACCCGGAGTTTTAGATGGTATAAATTTTAAGCCTGTTTTCACAGCTTTAGATAATGTATCCTTTACAGGCCTATAAAAGAAATTTAAACCATGTATTTTCTCTTGAGCTTGTAATCCTTCTTCTGATACTAAATCTACTACTTCATTCTCTTCAATATTAGTAGTAATATTTTCTTCCATCTCTTCCATGGTGGCCTTACCTCTGTAAACTTCAAACTTAGCTCCGGATATTTCTCCTAGATTTTTTAAAGCTAAAGCAAAGAACCCTGGAGACTTTAAGTTGTTTAGTTCATCATAAGTATTATACCACATATTCTTTGAAGAGACTATGTTATAGTTACGTCCCTGAGCCCTTAAGTTATCTGAGATATTTGGAGTACTTAAAATCTTTTTACCATGAGATTCGAATAACTGTCTTACTCCTTCATAGCTAGCTGTTAAAAATTTAGTGTCTTTTAAATAAGACTCTATAGATTTACCTTCTTTGTCTGCTTTTTTCTGTATAGCTTCATATAATATAAAATTAATATTACCAACTAATTCTTTTACATGATCGTCTTTCATAACACCTATTCCATTTGGCGCTATTTTTTGTCGTAGCTGTATAGGCTCTCCTTTAGAAAGCATTTTTAATTTTTGTGCAGTATAATTTTTATATTTAGTATCTCTTACATTTCTAAATATTTTTTCTATGGTATTTTCCATACCCAAAAGATTCTTTATATAAAATAATATCTCTTTAAAGAATTTTTTTATTCTTCCTTTTATACTAGGGTCATTTTCATCTAGCATAAACTCCATAAAATCTTTTGCTAAAGCCGTTTCTAAATCTGTATTACCATACTTTGTTTTAGCCTCAGTTAAAATACTTCTTTTTTCCTCTTCA
>TARA_R110001592_G_scaffold266_3_pt1 | contig 16601 bp, 15 predicted proteins | sample TARA_R110001592 | Tara Oceans TARA_R110001592 (sample SAMEA4398387) | marine metagenome | biome: Polar Biome; feature: [SRF] surface water layer (ENVO:00010504); material: water (ENVO:00002006), including particulate matter (ENVO:01000060) such as... | depth 5 m
CGGATTTACAGCCCTTACATTATAGCTATTTGCTTCGCTTTTGTACTTTAAAATAAAGTTTTTATAGATTCTTGCAGATTGATATTGAATTTTACTTTCATAAGTTTCTTTAACAAAATTATAATCATCATTCCTTAATTGAATAGCTCTACCTGTTTGCAATCCCTTATAAGGTTTCGTTGTTTCTCTTACTCTAACTTGCATTGAGTTCTGTGCATCATCCGCAAAAGCACTTGTAAACGAGTTACTTAAACCACTCACAATACCAAATAAAAGTGTAAAAAGTAAAATTGCAAAAGCAACTGTAAATCCAGACATTACAGAACGTAATCTGTTTTTATTTATGCTTTGAAAAATTTCTCTCCAACGATCTAAATCAAACATATTTAAACTGCTTTTGCTACTTTGGTTACTTCATCACTAATAATTACACCATCTTTTAAGCGCACAATTCTTTTAGTTTGTTCTGCTATTTCCTCCTCATGCGTAATTACAAAAACGGTCATTCCTTCATTATTAATATCTTTTAATAAGGTCATTACAGAGTCAGAAGTTGTAGAATCTAAAGCTCCTGTTGGCTCATCTGCCAAAACAACTTTTGGTTTTGTAACCAATGCCCTTGCAATTGCAACCCGTTGTTTTTGACCTCCAGAAAGTTCGTTAGGTAAATGGTTAGCCCATTCTTTTAGACCAACTTTATCTAAATAATCCATGGCAATTTCTAATCTATCTTTTCTGTTTATTCCTTTATAATATAAAGGCAACGCAACATTTTCTAAAGCAGTTTTGTATGATATTAAATTAAAAGATTGAAAAACAAAACCTAAAAATTTATTTCGTAAAATGGCTGCTTTTCTTTCATTCATATCTTTAATTAGCTCCCTATTTAAATAATAGTTACCTTCATCATGAATATCTAATAAACCAACAATATTTAAAAGTGTAGATTTCCCGGAACCAGAAGACCCCATAATAGAGACAAATTCGCCTTCTTTTATATGTAAATCAATACCTTTTAAAACATGTAGAGAATCTTTACCTATAGGATAAGATTTGTGCATTTTTTCTATTCTAATCATTATGTTGGATAATTTTATGCGAAATTACTTCTTGCTCTTGATAGCCCTTACTAAATTTTTGTTAAAAGCAAGTAATATCGCAATACACAAGTAAGACGTATGAAATAAAAAAATGTTACACGGTTTTTAAAGAAAGATAAAGTACTTTTACAATTTTAATGTTTAATTTTGTCTAAATGGTTGATATTCCAAAAAATAAAAAAATAATTCTTTTTGATGGCATTTGCAATTTGTGCAATGATTCAGTGTTAAAAGTTATAAAATATGATAAAAAAAACCATTTTGTATTTGTTGCTTTGCAATCTAAAAGCGGACAAGACGTTATTAATTATTTAAAAATAGATGTTTCTAAAATTGATTCCATTATATTGTACGAACCTGGTGTAGCTTATGATATTAAATCTACAGCAGCATTAAAAATTATGAAAGATTTTGGAGGATTTTGGGTTTTAACCCAAGTTTTCGAAATTTTACCAACACCGATTAGAGATTATTTTTATGATTATATTGCCAAAAACAGATACAAATGGTTTGGTAAAAAAGAAAGTTGTATGATTCCAACGCCTGAATTGAAAGCTAAATTTTTAAATTAAAACCCCCATTCCCCCATGAAAAAATTTAAGATTAACACAGATTTTAAAATTAAATTACCCATTATTATTTTATCATTATTTATTTTTATTGGAATATTAAGTTATCAATTTAACTCCTCTAATTTTTATATTATATCCACAATCATTAGTTTTTTAATCATAATAGTGGCTTTATTTTCTGTTGTTGGTTTGTATAAGGCAGTAAAAAAAATGAAAAAACCTTCAACTTTTAAAAGGGTTCTTTCTGTTTTAATATTGGCAATATTTGTTTGTACAATTCTCTATATTATTGTTGAAAATATTATGGGTGCCATTAAATTATTCATCTAAAATGACTTTGCCAAAAGAAATAAAATGCGTTATTTTTGATATGGATGGCGTTATAATAGACTCTGAAGAGATTCATAAAAAAGCCTATTATGAAACGTTTATTTCTATTGGCGTAGATGTTTCTGATGGTCTTTACAAAACACTTACAGGTTCTTCTTCCATAAATGCTTTTCAGAGATTAGTAACACACTTTAACTTAGATCTAAACCCAGAAGAGTTGGTTCTTAATAAGAGAAAACGCTATGTAAACTTCTTTGAAAACGACCCTACATTGCATTTAGTAAATGGCGTTGAAGAACTTATAAAATATTGCTATAACAAAGGTTTTACCTTAATTTTAGCATCCTCTTCCGCCATGGTTAATATTGATAGAGTTTTTAACAGATTTAATTTGAACCAATATTTTTCTGCAAAAATTAGTGGCGCAGATTTAACTGCCTCTAAACCGCATCCAGAAATTTTTGAAAAAGCTGCCGTGTTAGGAAATACTCCTAAAAAAAATTGTGTTGTTATTGAAGATTCTGATAACGGAATAAAAGCTGCAAATGATGCTGGTATTTTTGTTTTTGGATACAAAAATAAAATGGCTGAAGATCAAACTTTAAAAAATGCTGATTTTATTATTGATGATTTTAGTCAATTAAAAGGATTGATTTAAAAAGGGGGTTTTTCTCAATTAACTCCCTAATTAAAAATAATAAATACGTTATTTGTACTGACTTCACTTCAATTGATACTGATATATAACTAGTTACAATGACTGTGATGTGATTTTTAAGACGATATCATAACCAATTAATTACCTGGAATCGAGGTATCAAAACAATCGGAGTTGTTCTGAATGTAATTTTTCGTAATCTAATTTCCCTTGACTTTGAAGATACTTTTATATCACTTCTTCATTCACATACTGACCCACTGAATTAACATAATAACCACTTCTCCTAAATTTGCCTCCCCATAAAAACGTGTAACTTCAGGATGTAACCTAAAAATTTCTTTTACTGCTATACTTTTTACTGCGCTAATTATCTTTTTCGGGGAATTTGACGAAACACTCTGAATCAGAAAATGAACGTGATTCCCATCAATTCCTATCTCTAAAAATTGAATATCATATCTATTTTCAAACAAACTTCTTAAAAAGTCTCTGAAATCTCTGCAGTAGGAACTAGTCTTCTATATTTTACTTGACATAAGAATTGATCCTAAAACTCTCACAAATAGCTATAAATTAAAGAATAAAATTGTCTACTTTATCTTGATGAAATTATTTTGAAATAGCCAGATATCATTTAAAAAATAGTACTATTCTTATCAAAAAATATGTTTCCTAAATTTATACAGCTTTTAAAACCCGCTAGCTTTCAACAATCGATTTTGTTTCCCATTTATCAATTACGGCAGTTGCTAAAGAGTTTCCTAAAACATTTGTAGTACTTCTTGCCATATCACAAAAATGATCAATTGGTAATATTAGGGCAATTCCTTCTGGCGGAATGCCAAACATTGAGCACGTTGCCACAATAACAATTAAGGATGCTCTTGGCACACCTGCAACACCTTTACTTGTTAGCATTAAAACCAATAACATAGTAATCTGTTCTCCTAAAGTCATTTCTATACCATACACTTGCGCAATAAATACACTTGCAAATGTCATATACATCATGCTTCCGTCTAGATTAAATGAATATCCTAATGGTAGTGTGAAAGAAACTATTTTATTTTGACAACCAAATCGTTCGAGTTCTTCAACCAATTTAGGAAAAACAGCTTCCGAACTTGTGGTTGAAAACGCAATTAACAGTGGACTTTTAATTCTTCTTAGCAATAAAAATAGTTTTTTTCCTAAAAATAAATATCCAACGCCTAATAATATGACCCATAATAGAACGATACCAATTGTAAAATCTATTAAATAATGTGCATATAAACTAAAAATTCCAAATCCATATTTAGCCACAGCGGCAGATACAGAGCCAAATACTCCCAAAGGTGCAACCCACATAATGTAGGTAACCATTTTTAAAATAACATGAGATAAGGTATCTAATAATTTTATAATTGATTTTCCTTTTTTACCAAGAGAAGCTAGAGCAATTCCAAAAATAATGGAGAAAATTACAATTTGTAAAATTTCATTATTCGCCAATGCTTCAAAAATACTTTTAGGAACCAAGTGTTTTATAAATTCTTCTAACGAAAATCCCTGAGTTTTATCTAACAATTCAGAAGCGCCATCTAATTCCTTTAAAGAAATAGAAGTATTTTTTCCCGGTTTTAAAACATTTACTAAAACGAGCCCTAAAGAAAGAGAAACTAAAGAGGCCGTTATAAACCAAGCCATCGCTTTTGCCCCAATTCTACCAACCATTTTTAAATCACCCATTTTAGCAATTCCAACAACTAATGTTGAAAAAACTAGTGGAGCAATTATCATTTGAACCATTCTAATAAAAATAGTTCCTAATAATTTTATGTTTTTAGAAAATTCTGCTTGATAAGAAAAAAATGAATAATGCACTACAGCACCCGCTATAATTCCTAGGATCAATGCTAGGATAATAGCAACAAAAAGTTTGTTGTTTTTCACTTAAGATTAATGATTTAGACATAAAAAATAATCTTCGAATATATAATTTAAAAATCAATTTTTATATTTTGTTTCATTAATTATTTTCTATCGATAAACCGTCTGTACTTCCCCATTCTGTCCATGATCCGTCATAAACTGAGTGGTTTTTTATACCTGCTATTTCTGCTCCCAAAGCTAAAACGGAAGCGGTAATTCCGGATCCACAAGAAAAAATAAAATCTTTATTTTTAGGATTTATTTTATCAAAAACGCTTCTTAAATCTTCTTCTGATTTCATCAAGTCGTTCTCCACAATTTCGGAATACGGCAAACTCACAGAATTGGGAATTCGTCCTCCTTTTACATCTTTTCTAGGTTCTGGTTCTGTTCCTAAAAAACGCCCTTTTGAGCGTGCATCCACAATTAAAAATGTGTCACTTTCAATAGAAGAAAGCACATCCGCAGTATATTTTATCTTTTCTGATTGATAGGATGCGATAAAATCTCCTTTTTTAAGCTGATTATTTGTAGGTTTTTCTGTGGGATACTTTTTAGAATTCCAAGCAGGAAGTCCGCCATCTAAAACAGCAATATTTGTAAAACCCATTAATTGAAACATCCACCAAACTCTTGGCGAAGAATAAATGCCCAAATCATCATACACAACAATGCAGCTATCTTTACAGATTCCTAGTTGTTGTGCTTTTTTTTCAAAGGATTTTGCTGATAAAACCGTATTCGGAAAAGGCGCATTTTCATCAGAAAATGTTTTTTGGATATCAAAAAAGAAAGCACCTTTTATTTGTTGTTTTTCATCCGAAGAAACCTCTTTTTTAGCAGTTACTTTCGGAATCGTAGCATCAAAAATAATAAGATTTTGGCTGTCTAAATTTCTAGACAACCAATCAACAGAAACTACCGGTTTACTGATTTTCAAAAACATTTATTTTACTTCATCATAATTATCATCCCAATTTTTAGCTATCGGATTATCGTGTAATTTACCTACAGATTTTGCGACCAAAGCAGCAACTGTTGCATCTCCTGTAACATTAATTACGGTTCTACACATATCTAAAGGTCTATCAACAGCAAAAATTAAAGCCAAACCAATTGCTAATTTATCCGCAGGAAATCCTATAGATTCTAAAACAATTACCAACATTACCATTCCTGCACCAGGAACTGCGGCAGAACCAATTGATGCTAACAATGCAGTTAAAACGATTGTTAATTGATCTGCAAATGTTAAATCGAAATTTAAAGCTTGCGCAATAAAAACAGCTGCAACAGCTTGGTAAAGAGACGTTCCATCCATGTTAATAGTTGCTCCAACTGGCAAAACAAAACTAGAAACTTCTCTATCTACACCAATATGTTCTTCAACTCTTTCCATTGTTACCGGTAAAGTTGCTGCACTTGAGCTGGTAGAAAATGCCAATAATTGCGCCGGACTTAATTGTTTTAAAAACCAAAGTGGATTCTTTTTTGTGAAAATGCTGATTAAAACCATATAAAAAGTAACCATTATTAATAATCCTGCAACTACAGTTAAAGCATATTTTAATAATGCTACTAATAAATCAGGATCATCCGAGGAGACCACCACATTTGATAACAACGCAAAAACAGCATAAGGAGCAGAAAGCATAATTAAATCGACCATTTTTAAAACTACCTCGTTTAAAGAATCAAAGAAATCTTTTAAGGGTTTCGATCTTCTTTCGCCAATTAACAACATAGAAATTCCTAAGAAAATAGTAAAGAATATTACTTGTAACATAGACGTATTATCGCTCATAGCCTGCAAAGCATTGTCTGGAACCATATCTTCTAAAAACTGTAAAGGTCCTGTATTTTTTTGATTGGAAGCTTCTTGTAATTTAGATTGTACGCCTCCGCTATTTGCATAGGTTTCTGTAAGTTTATTAATTGTTTCTTCTGATATTCCGTCTCCAGGTTTCACTAAATTTACTAGTAACAATCCAATTGTAATCGCAATTACAGTAGTTCCTATATAAATAGAGATTGTTCTTAAACCTATATTCTTAAATTTAGAAATGTCTTTTAAATCTGATATTCCTTTTACTAAAGAAGCAATAATTAAAGGAACTGCAATTAATTTTAATAGTTTTACGAAAATATTTCCAAAGGGATTGATCCAATTAGAAACAAATACAGCACCACCATCTACACTTATCATTCCTAATCCAAAAAGGATTCCGGTAACCATACCTATTAAAATTTTCCAATGTAATGCCATATTTCTCATGTAGTCGATTTAAATTTTAAATATTTTGAAAGGTAAAAAAAAAATTAAAATTGAGTGTGACTTTGTTCATATATTGTGTCAAAAAAACAGAAAACTTTTATAATAATTATTAAAAATTGAAAATGACTGGAATTTTAGACATATTAAATAGTGATTTAGGAAAATCAATCATATCTGGAGTAGCTGGTTCTACAGATACCGATGCAACTAAAACAAGTAGTGTTTTAACATTGGCTTTACCCGTTTTAATGAAAGCGATGGAAAGAAATGCTGCAACACCAGAAGGTGCTGAAAAATTAATGGGAGCTTTATCAGAAAAACATGATGGAAGTATTTTAGACAATCTTGGTAGTTTATTTGGCGATGGGGTTGATGAAGCTGTAAAACAAGATGGTGCGGGAATTTTAAGCCATATTTTAGGAAATAAACAAAAAGGTATTGAACAAGTAATAGGACAAAAATCTGGCTTAGATGCTGGTGCTGTTGCGAACATTTTAAAAGTTGCAGCGCCTTTGTTAATGGGAATTTTAGCAAAACAAAAAAAGGAACAAAATATTAGTAATTCTGGAGATTTAACAAGTCTTTTAGGAGGTTTGTTAGGAGGAAGTGATCCTAAAAATGAACAAAATTTTCTAGAACAAATGTTAGATTCAGATGGTGATGGAAGTATTATTGATGATGTTGCAGGAATGTTTTTAGGAGGCGATAAAAAACAATCTGACGGAATTGGCGGTATGTTAGGTGGCCTTTTTGGAAAATAAATTTAAGTAGGAAATTGAAAGAAATAAAAAAAAGCTCAAAATTATTAATTTTGAGCTTTTTTCTTATACTTTATTTTTATAACAAGATTTATAAATATCTTCATAAACGGGTAAGATATTTTTTATAGAAAATCGTTTGGTGTGTTCTTTAGCATTTTGCTTAAAACGTTCTAAAATAGCATCCTCCTTTAAAATTGAAATTGCATTCTTAGCCATATCGGCTACATCACCTAAATTACTTAAATAACCCGTTTCTCCATGTATATTTACTTCGGGTAAACCACCTGTATTTGTTGATATAACTGCCGTTTTGGCAGCCATAGCTTCCAAAGCCGCTAAACCAAAACTTTCTGTTTGAGAGGGTAATAAAAACACATCAGAATAACATAAAATTTTAATAATTTCTGTGCTATTTCCTAAAAAAAATACGTTGTCTTTTATTCCTAATTTTTTAGCTAAAATTTCTGCTTTTTCTCTTTCAGGACCTTCACCAATCATTAGTAATTTAGAAGGAATTTCTTTTTGAACTTCATAAAAAATTTTGATTACATCTTCAACTCTTTTTACAGGTCTAAAGTTACTAATATGGGTTAAAATTCTTTCATTTGGTTCTGCTAAAGCATCCCTTTTACATTCTTGTTCTTCTGCTTTACTATATTTTTCAATATCAATAAAATTATAAACAACTTGAATGTCTTTTTTAATTTTAAAAAGCTGATTTGTAGTTTGCTTAAGATTTTTAGAAACTGCAGTTACTACATCAGAATTATTAATACTAAATTCAACGGCAGTTTTATATGTTGGATGACTACCAACAAGTGTAATATCCGTGCCATGCAAGGTAGTGACTACTTTAATATGAATTCCTTTTTCTAGCAACATCTGTTTTGCCATATATGCTGCATAGGCATGCGGTATTGCGTAATGCACATGCAAAACTTCTAACTGATATTTCTCAACAACTTCAACCATTTTACTAGATAATGCTAACTCATAAGGTTGGTATTGAAACAACGGATATTCTTCAATAATTACTCTATGGAAATGCAGTTTATGCGATAAAAAATCTAAACGAACTGGCTGATTATACGTAATAAAATGGACTTCATGACCATTATCAGCCAAAGCCATTCCTAATTCAGTAGCTACTACTCCACTTCCACCAAAGGTGGGATAACAAACAATTCCGATCTTCATATTTTAATTGACAGATTAAATTTAGAAACTTTATCTCTTAGTTGTAAAGATAAAGGTAATCTTACAGTTTCGTTCTAAAGAAATTCACAAAAAAAAACCTACAATAGAAATTGTAGGTTTATATAAAAAGATACTAAAATAAGTTTAGTATTAATAATCTCCTAAAGTTGCAGGATTTTGAGCTAATGCATTTTCTAATTGTTCATCACTTGGTGCTTTACCGTGCCAAGCATGTGTATGCATCATAAAATCTACACCATTACCCATTTCTGTATATAATAAAATACAAACTGGTTTTCCTTTTCCTGTTAATGATTTTGCTTTTGCCAAACCAGCTAAAATAGCTTCAATATCATTTCCTTTTTTAACTTCTAAAACATCCCAACCAAAAGCTTCAAATTTTGCTTTGATACTTCCCATAGGTAAAACTTCATCCGTAGAACCATCAATTTGTTTTCCATTTAAATCGATTGTAGCAATTAAATTATCAACTTTTTTGCCAGATGCATACATAATTGCTTCCCAGTTTTGACCTTCTTGCAACTCGCCATCACCATGTAAAGTGTATACTAATTTAGAATCTCCGTTTAACTTTTTAGCTTGTGCAGCGCCCAAAGCTACAGACATTCCTTGCCCTAAAGATCCAGAAGCAATTCTTACTCCAGGTAAACCTTCATGCGTTGTTGGATGTCCTTGCAAACGTGAATCTAACAATCTAAAAGTTGCTAATTCTGATACAGGGAAAAATCCGCTGTGCGCCAAAACACTATAAAACACAGGAGAAATATGTCCGTTTGAAAGAAAAAATAAATCTTCTTTTTCCCCATCCATTGTAAATTCTGTAGAATACTCCATTACTTCTTGATACAAACAAGTAATAAACTCAGCACATCCCAATGAGCCTCCTGGATGACCAGAATTTACTGCATGTACCATTCTTAAAATATCTCTACGTACTTGTTGTGTAAAATCTTGTAATTTTTGTGTTGTCGGCATTTTGTTGTTTTAATTTGATGGCAAAAATACAAAAGTGATTGAACTTGAATAGAATTAATTTATTATTTATTAGATAATTATTAACAGTATCCATTTAATTAAAGTAATACAAAGTTAAAGCTATTTTTTTACACAGGTATTTCAGGAACTAGCACAGATAAATATGAGAAACTCAATTTAAAATAAATAAGTTTCGCTAACTTCGTATATAGAATAAATAAAAATGATACGAGAATCAGTGTAAATCTGTGAAATCTGCGTCCCTTTCATTTTTTTTAATCACTTCTTTTCTTAATTTGGAGGATAAACCTACGTTTTCTGCTTCTTTTTCTTAGCGGCAGGAAACAAAACATTATTAAGTATTAAACGATATCCTGGCGATGTAGGATGCAAATCTAACTCCGTTTTTGGATCACCAACTCTGTGCGTATAATCTTCTGGATCATGACCTCCATAAAAAGTAAACATACCTTTTCCTTTTGTTCCGTGAATATAGCGCGCTTCTCTATTGGTTCTATTTTCTCCTAAAACCAACACATTCGTTTTTACAGTTTCTCTATCAAAAGAAGTAGTTTGTCCCATAAAACCTTTTACTAAAGTGGTATGATTCTGAGTTAACATCGTTGGTACAGGATCCCATTTTGCAGAAAATTCTATCAATGAAAAATAATCGGAAGTTTTAGGTATAGTTCGTTTGCTTGTCATATCAATGGAAGAAAACTCGTAGGTTGTTGGACTTCTAACCAAATCAAAATCTTTAAAAGCGAACGTTTTATTATAATTTATTTTTGATTGATAATAAGGTTCTGTTGCGTCACCATCAAACATTGCTTCTGCAATATCCACTCCTTCTGCAGATAAAGCAATATCAAAACTATCTGTTGCAGAACACATCGCAAACATAAAACCGCCACCAATTACATAATCTCTAATTTTTTTAGCCACTGCTAATTTTTCTTCGGATACTTTAGTAAAACCCAATTCTTTGGCTTGTTTTTCTGATGATAGCTTTGCTTCTATATACCAAGGTGCCGTTCTAAAAGCGCCGTAAAATTTACCATATTGTCCCGTAAAATCTTCATGATGTAAATGCAACCATTCATATAATAAGAGTTTATCTTCTAACACTTCTTTGTCATAAATAACATCAAAAGGAATTTCTGCGTAGGTTAAAACCATCGTTACCGCATCATCCCAAGGCATTTTATCTTTTGGGGAATACACAGCAATTTTTGGCGCTTTCTCTAAAGTTACGGCATCTTGATTTGACGAAGGCGAAGAAATTTCTTCTAATATGATTTGTGCTTTTGCGTCCGAAATTATTTGATACGAAACACCTCTAATTTTACATTCGTTTTCTATCAATTTATTGTTTTCTATTAAAAAAGCGCCGCCATCATAATTTAATAACCATTTCGATTTTATGCCAGCTTCTAAAGCGTAGAAGACAATTCCGTATGCTTTTAAATGATTTTTTTGATTACTATCATTCATAGGCACGTAAATAAAGGATGCCCAAATTGAGTTTGAGATGAAGAGAAATAAATTTAAAATAAAGAATTTTCTTAACATTAATATTACTTTTTAGTCCATTTTTTTATTTTTTCATCTAAAAAATTGCCACCAAAAAGACTTAAAATAAAGGCAAAAGGCATACCTATTATTGTTTTTAAAAACTCTTTAGGGTTTCTTTGATAATCTTTCTTATATCCAAATAAAAAAATAGACAAATAAATTAGTAAAACAATTGTACCAAAAAATATTTCCATTTTATATATCTAAATTTCACAAAAAACTAAAATACACAATTACTTTGACGCAATTGTGCATTTCTATAATTTTATAAATTCTTTAGTATCTAAAACGGCATATCATCGTCATCATCACCAAAAGCATCTTTTGGCTCAATTCTGTGATCCGGAGAAACATCTGCATTCATAGAAGATTGGAATTCAGAACTAAAGCTTTCTTCTAAATCCGAGAATTTTGCTAAGTGACCTGTAAATTTTAAACGGATATTATCCAAACCACCATTTCTGTGTTTTGCGACAATAAATTCTCCTTGTCCTTCACATGGCGTGTGTTCATCATCATCCCATTCTGTCATTCCGTAATATTCTGGTCTAAAAATAAACGATACAATATCTGCATCTTGCTCAATTGCTCCAGATTCACGTAAATCAGAAAGTAAAGGTCTTTTGCTTCCTCCACGCGTTTCTACAGCACGAGATAATTGCGAAAGTGCAATTACAGGAACCGCTAATTCTTTTGCTAATGCTTTTAAATTTCTAGAAATCATAGAGATTTCTTGTTCACGGTTACCTCCTGCTTTTCCTCCTGCAGTCATTAATTGTAAATAATCAATTACAATAATTTTAACACCATGTTGCGAAACCAAACGTCTTGCTTTTGCACGTAAATCGAAAACTGAAAGCGATGGTGTATCATCAATAAAAATAGGTGCATCAGATAATTTCTTAACTTTTACATTTAATTGTTCCCATTCGTGAGGTTCCAAATTTCCTTTTCTTAGTTTTTCTGATGTTAAACCCGTTTCCGAAGAAATCATACGCGTAATTAACTGCACAGAAGACATCTCTAATGAAAACACCGCTACACCATGACCAAAATCAATAGCCATGTTTTTTGCCATCGAAATTACAAATGCTGTTTTTCCCATACCAGGACGTGCAGCAATAATTACTAAATCGGATGGTTGCCAACCAGAAGTTAGTGCATCTAATTTGGTGAAACCAGTTTCTAATCCAGACATTCCCTCTGAATTACCAATTTCTTGAATCTTTTTTAAAGCTTGTTTTACAAGTGAACCTGCATCTTCTGAACTCTTTTTTAAGTTTCCTTGTGTAACTTCAAAAAGTTTTGCTTCTGCGTCGTCTAATAATTCAAAAACGTCAGTACCATCATCATAAGCGTTTTCTATAATTTCTGATGAAATTGAGATTAATTTTCGCTGAATGTATTTTTGTAAAATGATTCTAGCATGGAACTCAATATGCGCAGAAGAAGCTACTTTTTGAGTTAAACGAATTAAAGCAAAATCACCACCAATAAAGTCTAACTTCCCATTCTTTTTTAACAAATTGGATACTGTTAAAAGATCTATAGGTTCAGAATTTTGAAATAATTCATAAATTGCTGCATAGATTTCTTGGTGTTTGGAATCGTAAAAAGCATCCGAACTTAAGACATCAATAACATCATCAATTCCCTTTCTATCAATCATCATTGCCCCTAAAACAGCTTCTTCTAATTCTACTGCTTGTGGCGGAATCTTCCCTTTTTCAAGACTAATAATTCTTGATTTATCTATTTTTGTACCTACTAAAGGATTCGTTTTTTCCATGGCTACAAATGTACTTTTTTAGGTTTAATGCGCTTTGTAATTAGTAACTTTAATTTGTAAACATTTATTGTAAACAAAAATGTTATTATCATGTTAATAACCAGTCAACTTCTAATTTGAATCCCTATTTTTACACCAATGAAATGGAATAAATCACATATAATAATCGCAATTCTATTGCCAATTCAACTTCTTTTGATGCAAGTTGTAGCGAATAATCCTGCATTTATAGAACGGTATTATTCAAACGGAATGTATCCTTTCATTTCTTCCTTTTTTAGAATTGTTTTAGGTTGGATTCCTTTTTCTGTTGGTGATTTACTTTTGGGTTTTGGGCTATTTATTTTAATTCGGTTTTTATTTCGTTTGATAAAAACGAGATTCAAAAATTTTATTCCTAAAATGATTCATTTTACCGCAATTTTATCAGTAATTTACTTTTGTTTTTATCTTTTCTGGGGATTGAATTATTATAGAGAACCTTTGGCTAAAAACTTGAATTATCATCCGCAAAAATATACTACAGAACAACTTCAAAAAGTTACAGAACATATCATAACAAAGCTTAATTATTACCATCTAGAAATCACAAAAAATGATTCTGTACTTGTAGAAAATCCATATCAGCAAAAAGAAATGTACACAATGGCAGTTGCTGGCTATGAACATTTATCCGAAGATTTTCCGCAATTAAAATATCAATATCCATCCGTAAAAAGCTCTTTAATGAGTTTATTGCAAACCTATAACGGCACTTCTGGTTATTTGAATCCGTTAACTGGTGAAGCGCAAGTAAATGACAGAATTCCCAAAACGAGTTATCCAACAACTACCTGTCATGAAATGGCGCATCAAATAGGTTTTGCTGCAGAAAATGAAGCTAATTTTGTAGGCTTTTTGGCGGCTACTTATAATGACGATGTATATTTTAAATATGCAAGTTATAGAATGGCTTTTGTGTATTGTTTTTCAGAAATTAGAAAACGTGACAGTAATACATCGAAAGAGCTCATACAATTGGTAAATACAGGAGTTTTAAAGGATTTTAATACAACTACTGAATTTTGGCAACAATATGAAAATCCGTTTGAACCACTCGTTAAAAAAGGATACAATGCCTATTTAAAAGCCAACAAACAGGCCAAAGGTGTGCAATCTTACAATTATGTTGTTGACTTATTAATTTCTTACTTCGAAACTTCAAAGGAAATTTAGATTTCTTAAATTTTTGTTAAAATATTAATATTTAACTTTTATAAAAAAACGTATCTATAAATTTAGCTCAAATTCAAAATAAAATCAGACTACATGAAAAAACTACTATTCTTACTCTTTTTCTTGTCGCTTTCTGTCACGAATGCGCAAGATTATTTTCCTACGGATGCTGGAGTAAAAACAACCGAGAGCACCACTTTTGCATTTACAAATGCAACAATTTATGTAACACCAAGTGAGGTTATTAAAAAAGGAACTTTGCTTATTAAAGACGGTAAAGTAATTAGTGCTGGCACATCGGTAAAGATTCCGAAAGGCACAAAAACAATCGATTTAGAAGGCAAAACAATCTATCCTTCTTTTATTGATATTTATTCAGATTTCGGAATTGAAAAACCAAAAAGACAATCTGGCGGTTCTAGAGGCAGCCAATATGAGGCTGAACGCGAAGGGTATTATTGGAACGATCATATTAGACCAGAAACAAATTCTTTAGATGATTTTAAATTTGATGCCAAACAAGCAAAGAGTTTTATTGATGCTGGTTTTGGGGTGGTAAATACGCATTTACAAGACGGAATTATTCGTGGAAGTGGTTTATTGGTTGCTTTAAACCCTAATTCTACCAATGCTTACAGAGTTTTAGACACAAAATCTGCACAATATTTATCTTTTTCTAAAAGTAATAAATCTAGACAAGCATACCCAAGTTCATTAATGGGCGCGATGGCTTTACTGCGCCAAGTTTATAATGATGCAGATTGGTATGCGAAAGGAAATATGAAAAATAAAGATTTAGCATTAGAAGCTTTAAATAAAAATAAAAATTTAATTCAGATTTTTGAAACCGATAATGTTTTAGATGCTTTAAGAGCTGATAAAGTGGGCGATGAATTTGGAATTCAATATACAATTGTTGGAAGTGGAGAAGAATTTGAAAGAATTAATGACATTAAATCTACGAATGCAAGTTTTATAATTCCGATTAATTTTAGCGATGCGTATGATGTTTCAGATCCTTTATTAACGCAATATATTTCTTTAAGAGATATGCGTAAATGGAATCAAGAACCATCGAATTTAAGTGTGCTAGCTAAAAATAATGTAAATTTTGCGTTGACAACGTACAAGTTAAAAGATATAAAATCGTTTCATAAAAATTTACAGAAAGCCATAAAATATGGTTTTGACAAAGAAAAAGCATTGGCTGCTTTAACTACAATTCCTGCAACTATTATCGGGAATAATTCTATAGGGAATTTAAAAACAGGAAGTTATGCGAATTTTATTATTACTTCTGGTGATGTTTTTGATGCTAAAACAACCATTTTTGAAAACTGGGTTCAAGGTGATAAAAATGTAATTAATGACATTGACATTAAAGATATTACTGGTAATTATATGTTGTATGTTAATAATGTAAATTACGATTTAGCAATTACAGGAAAAGGAGCAAAACAGACTGGCGCTATTAAATTAGGTGATAAAAAACTTAAATCTAAATTCTCTTATAGTGACGATTGGATTTCTATCACTTTAAATGATGATGATAATTTTACAAGAATGTTAGGTAAAGTTATAAATGATGCCAACGCGATGCAAGGTGATGCTTTTGATGCAGAAGGAAAAAAATCTTCTTGGTCTGCAAGTATTCAAGTTAAAAAAGAGGCTGAAACAAAATCAGAAACGAAAGTAGCAGAAAAATCAAAAGAAAAAACGGACGAAGAAACCGAAGAGGATTCAGATGATAAAGAAATTTTAGTGTTGCCTGTTAGTTTTCCTAATATTGGTTTTGGAAACTTTACACAACCTAAAACAGAAACACTTCTCATTAAAAATGTTACTGTTTGGACTAGTGAAAAAGACGGAATTTTAGAAAACACAGACGTTTTACTAAAAGACGGTAAAATTTCTAAAATTGGTAAAAACTTAAGTTCAAAAGGAGCTACAAAAATTGATGGAACAGGCAAACATTTAACTGCAGGAATTATAGATGAACACTCACATATTGCAGCATCATCTATTAATGAAGGTGCACAAAATTCATCCGCAGAAGTTACTATTGAAGATGTTATAGATCCTAATGACATTAATATTTATAGAAATATCTCTGGCGGAACAACTACTTCTCAAATTTTACATGGTTCTGCAAATCCGATTGGTGGGCGTTCGGCAATTATCAAATTAAAATGGGGAGAAAATGCAGAAAATATGAT
>TARA_R110001592_G_scaffold86716_1_pt1 | contig 16567 bp, 13 predicted proteins | sample TARA_R110001592 | Tara Oceans TARA_R110001592 (sample SAMEA4398387) | marine metagenome | biome: Polar Biome; feature: [SRF] surface water layer (ENVO:00010504); material: water (ENVO:00002006), including particulate matter (ENVO:01000060) such as... | depth 5 m
ATAAAATAAGGAAGGCGTGTGATGAAAAAAATTATAATAGCCACAATTGCAGGCCTATTTACGGTGATTGGCATTGTTGTCCTGAATACAAACGACACAAGTATCGAGCATGTCAACGAAGATATTAGCGCTAACCCACCTGCAGCGGGTAGTGGCTTGATTTATAAGGTAACTGAAGGTGGCGTTACGACATATACAGATGTTCGACCTAGAACATTAAGTGATTCTACAACGAGCATATCGCAAGCTAGAATTAACGCAACAAATCAAGTGACGATGAGAGCCCCAACAAGTACGACGGCTAGCCCCTCATTAAGAAGTTCAGCGGGGGCAAACATTGCTGTAGCAACAGCATCCCAATCAGCAACTAACACACCAGCACAACAGTCAGCTTCTACTACAACGACTTCAGGCGCCGGCGCATCATCAGGAGGTTCAGCGGGAGGAGATATCGGAATAGCGACAGCATCCCCAACGACAGCTGACACCACAGTACAAGAATCAACCACTACACCAACGACGTCGACTGATAGTGCTTCATTAAGAAGCCCTGCGGGAACAGACATTATTCTAGCGGCAGCATCACCCATTATAGTTGATACTACAGTACAAGCCCCATCACCAATGACACCTATCTCTTCATTAAGAACAGATAATATAATAATAACAACAGCATCTCCAATTATAGTTGATACTACAGTACAAGAGTCCTTACCAATGGCTCCTATCTCTTCATTAAGAACAGATAATGTAATAACAACACAATCTGGGGCGATAGTTGAAGTAATCCAAGCAGCAACATTGAACCCTAGTCCTGAGGATGTTTATACTGAACCAACACTTAAGCATTCCCAGTGGGAAAGTCAATTTGCAATGTTCCCTCAAGATCAAAATGGTTGGTCTGTTATTACGCCCTCTGTAGACTCCAGAATGATATATGTCAGTAGTACAGAAGGTGACGATAGTAAAGCGAAAGCTTATTTTTCAAAAGATATTACTGATCCTCGAAATCCACCGGCCAGTATTGTTGCATTTAGAACAATTAGTGAGGCCTTAAAACTTCAGCGTGATGGTTATCCTGATTGGGTTTTATTAAAAAAAGGCGATGAATGGCAGATTGATAAAGCAATGTTTTTAGTTTCAGGTAAATCAAGTAAAGCTCCCTTAGTTATAACATCTTATGGTAATTCAGCACAAAGGCCTTTGATCAAGACGGGTGTGCAGATTGGCATTTATCTAATGAGAAGTCGGAGCTTCATAGCAATTATAGGGATAGAGTTTTATGCAAATCAACGAGATCCTGAATCATCAGAATTTATAGGTTGGTCTATGGTAGGTGAACCTAGTGGATTTGTGAGCGTTTCTGCTGATACAAAAGAGGTTGAATCATTACTTTTAGAAGACAATGTATTTAAATACTATGCAATCAATGCACAGCTTAATGGCGGCTCAAAACATAAAAATATCGCAGTGAGAAGAAACCAGTTTCTCAATGCGTATTCAGTGACAAGTCACTCACAGGGAATGTTTGCTGCAAATAGTTCAATTTTGATTGAAGATAATCTGTTTGATCATAATGGTTGGTATCAGCAAAATTTTGAAGAGTTCAATAGTCAGGCTAAAGGACAAGCAACATATTTTAATCATAATGCTTATCTTGGAAATATGACAGATACAGTCATTGTGGACAACATCTTTAGTCGATCAGCTAGCATAGGTCTTAAATTAACTGCAAATCCAAATAAACAAGTGGCACAGAACACCGTAAAATCTAAAAATATATTAATGGATAATAATTTGTTTATTGAGGGGGAGATTGGCATTTCCGCTGGAGGAAACGACGACTTTAATAATGGGTATAGATGGCAGAATATGACTATCACTAATAACGTATTATTAAATATTGGTAAAAGTCAACCTACAGGTAGAACTCTTGCTTGGTATATTGATGCGAATGATTGGGACGGGGGCGTTATTTCTGGAAATTATTTATTATGCAATAGCAATCCTTCTGTGAGTAATGTCTGGGGAATAGGTGTTGAAGGTCTTAGTAGGAATGTCTCCGTACTTAATAATATTATTTATGGTATTAAAGGCAGTAAAGATAAGATGATCACTACGAGTACAAAAGAGAACCAAACAGGTCTTATATTCAAAGATAATGCCATTTCAAATGATGCATCGTGTGAATCACTCCCGCTTTTAAACGATAGTGCTATCACCCAATTTATTGCTGATGCGAAAAAACAATCTTATTCTAATTGGAGCCCTACGTATACTGCTTCAAAATTTAATGAAAAAGTTAAGGCTGTATTTGTGAAATAATTTAGCTTAGGTCAATCAATATTTTTTCGTATATTTATGCTAAACGAATTATGCGTTTAGCATAAAAATTAGATATTTTTTAGTAAAGCTCATATATCGAAAAGTCTAAATATGCGTTCAACTATTATTCTATACTTCTTAGTTTAAAATTTTGAGATATATGATGATAATTATCGAGTCAGAAATGGCAATGATATTTAAAGTAAAAAACTGATAGTCTTTATTGCGATGGTAAAATTGATTAGTGAATTTAATGATTAAAACCAAATTTGATTAATCATTACGATTTGCAACTTTATTTTTGATTGGTTTCATCATTTATGAGTAATGTAAATATTCAAAGGATTTAAATGAAAGTATCGATAGGTATACTGGCCTACAATGAAGAGGTGTCTATCGCCAGAATGATTAATGAGGTGACTGAGCAAGATCTATTTTATAAGACTGGCTTAGATATACAATTTATTGTTATTGCAAATGGGTGTACGGATCAAACTGTTAATTTAGCAAATCAGACACTTATGCAAGTAGAGCATCATCAAAGCAAAAATTTTAGTGTTAAAGATATTGGGCAAGCAGGTAAAAGTAATGCGTGGAATAAATATGTTCATGAGTTTGCTTGGCCTGATGCTGAATATTTGATTTTACTTGATGCAGATATTGAATTTGGTTCAACTAATGTTTTAAGTCAATTGATTAGAGCATTAGAAGATAATCCAAAAGCAGTAGTTTCGGTAGATCGACCAAGAAAGGAGATAGAAAAACAGCTTCAAAAAGGGCTTCTAGCAAAGTTATCTGTTGGTATAAGCAGTGTTAATCAAAACGGAAGGGCAGTTATAACTGGGCAGTTATATTGCATTAGAGGCGAGACTATTAGAAATATTTATATGCCCGTTGGCTTACCCGGTGAAGATGGCTTTTTACGAGCTATGGTTGTGACTAGCAATTTTACGCATGAGGATGATAGTTCAAAAATAGTTGCAGTTAATGATGTTTGCCATTATTTTGAAGCATTGTTATTGCCAGGAAAACTCTATAGACATGAAAAAAGGCTAATCATTGGTTCAGTTATCAATATGATTATTTATACATATCTATGGTCGACTGTCGCTGAGACAGGTAAAGACGCAGGGTTTTTAATTAAAGAATTAAATAAGAATGAACCAGAGTGGTTAATTGATTTAATTGATAAATACAAGTCTTCATATGGATTTTGGATTGTCGATAGAAGATTCTTTTTTAAACGAATTGTACAACTGATAAGTGGGAACCAAAAACTCTCAAAAAAGGTGGTTTTATTTCCTATAGCGCTGTTTGCAACCCTTGTTACGACAGTGATCGCAATCGATGTCAATTATTACTTCAGAAAGAATAATGGTCTCGGGCATTGGTAACAAATAAATCTTATTTTGATAAGGTCTAATTGACTTCATATCTCGATTTCGAGAATTAACTACTGTGCTTGTATCATCGTAAAAATGTCTTACTTATTAATAAGCTTTATACTGTCTGCTACTCGAAAAGTATATTCATAGAAATATAAAAAATACAAACACTACGTAAAGAAGTCATGGAAAATCGAATGCTTATGAAATTAATACACGCAATCATCCTGCTTTTAATGCGGTCTTTCAACTCAGTCGATAGGTAATAATAGATAATTATGGGAAATGGATTTGCTTACGTAGTAATGCTTTTTTGGCCATTTATAGCTATCTATCTGTACAAAACAAGAACAATCCAAGTTGCTACAATCTGGGTGATTTTAGGTGGTTTTATGTTCTTGCCAGTTGGTACAGAAATTGATTTACCTTTTATTCCTGCATTCGGAAAAAATTCAATTCCCGTAATTTCAGCTCTGATCGGTTGTTGGTTTGTGGCAAAAAAACCCGTACATTATTTTAAAAATAAAGGATTAACCAAGCTACTTGTTCTGATGCTCATTATTGGGCCTTTCATTACAGTCATGAATAATCAAGACGCAGTGATTGTCGGTGGCCGATTTTTATCAGGCTTATTTATGCATGATGGGTTTTCAGCAATCGTAAATCAGATGTTACTTATCACGCCATTTTTTATGGGATGGCAATTCTTCCGCACTTACCAAAATCACTTATTAATATTCAAAATTATAGTGGTTGCAGGGCTATTTTATTCAATACTTATCTTATTTGAAGTCCGAATGAGTCCACAATTACATACATGGGTTTATGGTTATTTTCCTGATAGCTTTGTCCAACAAAAACGTGAGGGTGGCTTTAGAGCGGTTGTCTTTATGGGGCACGGATTATGGGTTGCTTTTTTTACGACTGTTGTTCTTATTTCAGCAACTGCATTATGGCAAAATAACAAAAAGATACGACAATTTTCGCCTGCGGTCGTTAGCTATTATTTTTTAATGGTTTTGATTTTATGTAAAAGTTTAGCCTCGTTACTCTATGGTGTCTTTGGACTTATAATGATTAAGCTCACCAAGCCCAAAACCCAAATAAGATTAGCTCTAATTTTAGCAACACTAGCGTTGTTTTACCCTACGATGTCAATCATGAAAATATTTCCACATCATGAATTAATTGAGGTTGCCACAGCCATCAGTCCAGAACGAGCGGGATCGTTAGATTACAGATTTAAAAATGAAGATATCCTACTAGCCCGAGGCCGAGAAAAATTCTTTTTTGGCTGGGGAGGATGGGGGCGAAGTCGTGTTTATAACGAGGAAACAGGTAGAGATGAGAGTGTGACCGATGGACGATGGATTATCACGTTTGGTCAATTTGGTATCGTTGGGTTTATTGCTGAGTTTGGGTTGTTAGCTATCGCAATTATAAGAGCCTCACAAGCAGCAAAAGTAGTCAAATCTAAAGAGGAATTAATATTATTATCAGCTCATACGTTGTTGGTAAGTTTGATAATGATCGACCAATTACCTAATGCATCATTAGCGCCTTGGCTTTGGTTGTTAGTTGGAATCTTATTGGGACGAGCCGAAACGATAATTGCTGAGAGCAATGGTAAATTAACAAAACCACAAGTAGGCATTATAAGTAAATGACGAAAACACTCAACCAGCGTGCTGTTCAGTCAGGAATGTGGGTTATTTCTGGACATCTACTCTCTCAACTTTTTCGATTAGGAGGTAATCTCGCGTTAACACGTTTGCTTGTGCCTGAAATGTTTGGCGTAATGGCAATTGTAAGCGTTATCATAAGCGGATTGGCGATGTTTTCAGATGTAGGATTATTGCAAAACATCGTGCAAAGTAAACGAGGTGAGGATCGTGACTATCTGAATACAGCTTGGACTATCCAAATTATCAGGGGTCAGGTGATTTTTTTAATTGCATTGACTCTCAGTTATAGCCTTTATTTATTAGGAAAAAATGGTTTACTGTCTCCGGATACTGTTTATGGCAATACAGAGCTACCTTTACTTCTTGCAGTAGTTTCAATTTCAACCATATTTGCATCTTTTAACTCTATCTATTTGTTGGTTTTAAATAGAAAGCTAATGATGAGAAAACTGATCATTATTGATTTACTAAGCCAGGCAATTGGGCTGATATTTATGCTAGTTTGGGCATGGTTTCACAGAGATATATGGGCTTTAGTTTTCGGTGGTATCTTGGGAGCTATAGCAAAAATGCTCTTGACTCATATCCTCAACATTGGCGAAAGATGTCAGTTTCAATGGAACAGAAGCGCAGTAAGTGAAATTTTTCATTTTGGCAAATGGATATTTCTCTCGTCGATATTGGGTTTCTTGCTCAATCAAGGAGATAAAATACTGCTAGGGGGCATGATTAGTTCGGACATGTTGGGGGTATATACCATTGCTTTCTTTCTAGCTAATGCACTTAAAGATGTTATTACTAGGCTTATTTCTTCCGTATTCTATCCAGTATTGAGTGAAACTCTTCGTAACACTCCTCAAAATTTAAAATCTACTTACTATAAAATACGTAATAAAATTGATGCGTTAACCTTTTTTGTAGCAGGCTTTATTTATGCATCTGGTGACTTTATCATTAGTATATTATATGACGATCGCTATCGAGATGCAGGCTGGATGTTACAGATACTGTCTTTGACACTGATTGCTTCAGGTAGCTTTCTTTCTGAGCAATGTTTTTTGGCCTTTGGTAGATCAAAACTTTTAACCATTATCAAGGCTATACAAACCGTTGGTTTTTATGTGCTCCTACCTTTATTTTTTTATAAATTCGGAATGTTAGGTGCTGTTTGGTCTATGGTATTAATTGCCTTTATTAGAGTGCTTGTTTCTAGTATCTATATGAAAATGTATTTTTTCTACGATATTAAAAAAGAGTTACTGATGTTTCCTTTAATATTTGCTGGTTATGCGATAGGTTGTATTTTATGATTTTGATGATTACGTACGTCTAATGATGATGAATATACAAAGCTTTGTATCCCCGATTTTCTATCGAAATTGATCATACGACTCGCTATATGGAAGGATGCGATAGCGAGTAAGTAGTGCAAGCCGCCAGTAAGAGTCGGTAATTACAGCAGCTTTCGTAGCGCAGCGAAGAATAGTGCAGTAATTACATCCTCACCCCGTCAGTCGCTTGAGAACCGATGTGTTAACAAGGTGACGAAGACGTCTGAGGCTAATGGTCGTCGTCGAACGGAGTGGTATTAAGCCATGGATGGATTAATTCTTTCGCGAGTACGGCGACACGCTGGATTGTAAAGTTGTTACAATGTTTACGAGATTGAAGTGCTAACGGATACTATTTTTAAATTCTTACTTGTAATGGTACGAATGGTTACGTCTTTCTGAAAATGCTTATCAACGCGCCATTAAATATACGTGGGATGATGTGGTAAGATTATTTGATCATGTGTTACGCAAAATACTAACAATGGATAATGTCGTTAAGTTAAGTAGAACGGCCGACTAGGGATAATAAAGCCTAAGTAATATATAGGATAATACAAAAATAATGCATGCCATGTATATAATCAGATTAATGTATTAGAATCATATAGAGTCAGTTGTTATTTTAATGTAGTTCTGTCACTTATAGGACATTGCCTCTTCTTTCTCTCAGCAAGACAAGAGCTTTAATTCATGATAAACAAGAAATATGTGCTTTTTACTAGAATACCAATATTAAAAAGCCAAAATGGTAAAGTTTATACTTTATCCTTATGGGCAAAGGATCTTAAATTGCACCTAAACTATCTTGTGAATTTTAATTTGTGTTGTCCAGTAGTTAAGGTTAACGATGAGCTAGAAATTGCAGGTCTTGAGGACATTACAGGTTTAAATGTGAGAAACATTTTTGCTTTAAAAAAAGATGCGGGATTGTTTTCTGTAATTAAAAATTTTTTCCCGAATTTTTTTACAGTAATTAAGGCTTGTAGATTTAGTGAAATTGCTCATTCAGGTGGAGCTGGATGGGCATTTCCACTCTCTTTTTATTTATTAGTGTTGAGACCTTTCTTTAAGTTCCAGTGGATAATTGTGATTGAATCATCTTTTTGGATGTTACGGAAAAATGAAAAAATAACAATTAGAAAATTTTTTGATCACCATTTACATTCAATGTTATTAAAAAAATGCGTGAAATCTGCTGATGCAAGAATATTTACCCAGACATTCTACAAAACCTATTTTCTAAAGAATAACGATCGAACTTTAATTGCTCCTGCAACTTGGGTAGATGATGAGCATATAATTGACTCTGAAGCTTTAACGAATAGAATGGCTATCCATAAGGGGAAGCCAATTGAAATACTGTTTCCGGCTAGATTAGAAGAAAATAAAGGGGTTCATATAGTATTGGATGCCATTAAGATGTTGTCGGCTCAAGTAACTGAGCCTATTAACATTACTATAATGGGGGCGGGGCCTTTAGCTAACAAGTGTAAAGAATTTGCTAATCGGAATTATGGATATGTTCATGTTACGTTTCGTGAGCCTGTTGAATATGGGAAGGTGTTTTTTGAAGTACTTGCTCAATATGACGTTATATTAGTGGCAAATCTTGCTGAAGAACAGCCTAGAATTATATATGATGCCTTTAGTCAGGGATGTACTGTGATTGCTTCTGATACATCGGGAATCGTCGATATTACTGTCAATGAGAGGAATGTTCTTTTGTTTAAACGTGGCGATGCTAAAAGTTTGGTAAATCGGCTTGTCGAAATTATGCGAAATCCTAATAGCGTGGTCAAATTAGGACAAGAAGCTTTGACGAGTGTAAAGAAAAAGACACATATTCAAATGCATCTTGACCGAGAGCAATTTTTAAAAAGTATATTGAAGTGTTGATTATAAAATGAACAAAAAGAAACAGCGGTTATTAGTGGTAATTGTTAATTACAAATCAGCAGAATTGATCTGCCAATCTTTAGATAAACTGGTTCCACAATTAGATTGCGCTGTTGATAGTGTGAGTATTGTCGATAATAATTCACAAGATCAGTCAATTAAGACTCTGTCTCAGTATATTGAAACTAACAAACTGGAAAGTCTAGTTAAATTAGTTGCATCAGATAAAAATGGTGGATTTTCCTATGGCAATAATGTGGCGATTAGAGCTGCCTTAGACAATATGCAAAGTACGCCTCAATATTGTTTATTATTAAATCCTGATACCTTACCCTGCGAGCATGCTATTGCTGAATTACTTAAGTTTATGGATGAACATCCACAAGCCGGTATCGCAGGTAGTCGATTGGAAGGGGCGGATGGTACGGTACAATGTTCATCATTTCGTTTTCACACCTTATTAAGTGAGCTGGATGCTGGGCTACGATTTGGGCTGGTAAGCCGTTTATTATCAAATTGGAAAGTGGCAACTGAAATTGACAACGTAGCAACCCAAACAGACTGGCTTGCTGGGGCGAGTATGATTATTCGTAAGGAAGTGTTTGATGATATTGGTTTAATGGATGAAGATTATTTTCTATACTTTGAAGAAACTGATTTTTGCTTGCAAGCAAAACGCAAAGGCTGGCAATGTTGGTATGTGCCAAGTAGCCGGGTGATTCATTTTGTAGGCCAGAGCACAGGTATAGTCAGTGGTAGTCAAACGAAAGTAAGGCGTCCACAATACTGGTTTGAATCAAGGCAGCATTTTTTTGTGAAAAATTATGGTGTTTTATATACCATGTTGGCTGACTTGGTATGGGGCGTGAGTTTTGCTTTGTGGCGTTTGCGGCGTTTTATTCAAAACAAGCCGGATACTGATCCAGAAAAAATGCTCTATGATTTTTGGCGCAACAGTATCTTTTTTAGCAAAATTGGCAGATAACCTTATTCATGACACGCATGATAAATCAAATCAAAAGTGACTGGATTGCCCATGGCCGTACAATTTACAAAGCTGGGTTTAGAGCATTGCTAGTATATCGTTTTGGCAATTGGCGGATGTCGATTAAATCAAAATTAATTCGGGTACCTTTCAGCTTGATTTATCGTTTTATGGAAAGACATATACGGTTTAAGTATGGCATTGAATTACCCTATACAGTTAAACTGGGTGAGCGAGTTGTATTCGAACACCAGCATGGCATTGTAATTCATGGGAATTGTGTGATCGGCAATGATTGTATTATTCGTCAAGGTGTTACTCTCGGCAATCGCTATTTGGATAAACCTTATGATGCGCCCGTGTTAGGTAACGGCGTAAGTATAGGGGCGGGAGCTAAAATATTAGGTTCTGTCAATATTGGTAACAATGCGACTATTGGTGCAAATGCAGTGGTACTACATGATGTACCTTCAGGTAAAACCGTTGTGGGTATTCCGGCAAAGATAATTGCTGATTAGTTATAAAAACATACGAGTATTTTTTATATTTTAGTTTCATCATTAAAATTTAGTAATATTAAATTGACTGTGCAGTTTATGGAGTAGTGACAATTGGTTTCAACCAACAATGCTGATTGGGGGCGAGAGACTCCTAGACAATTTTGGGGCCCTAGCCGAAAATTATTAAAGTCAATTCGCGATTATCAACGTTTTAAAAAAAATGATCGTTTGCTCAATGTTCTTTTGTCTAAGTTTTGCATTATAAGGCATTTATTTTGGTCAGCTGTATCGGGTGCAGATATTCCCCTTAATAGTAAGATTTCTGGAATAGGTGCAAATGCTGTTGTGACAAAGGATGTTGGGCGTTATGCGATAGTGGCTGGCGTACCGGCTAAAGTTATTGGTTACAACAATACCGGTGAGCGATACTAAATATATGGAGATAAGTGCAAGAGTAGACGTCGGTGCTGTAGTGATAGGCCGCAATGAAGGTCAACGATTAATAAACTGTATTGAGTCTTTGAAATCTAATATTCAGCATATTGTTTATGTTGACTCTGGCTCTAGTGATAATAGCTTGCAAGAAGCACGACATCGTAATGTTGATTGTATTTCTCTAGATTTAAATATGCCTTTTACCGCGGCACGCGCACGTAATGAAGGTGCAAAATATTTAGTTGATAATTATCCTGATATTGGGTTCATTCAGTTTATAGATGGCGATTGTGAGGTTCAATCAAATTGGATTGATGAGGCATATAAATTTTTACTCGATAATGATGATTATGCCGTGGCCTGTGGGCGTCGTCGCGAGCGATTTCCCGAACAGTCAATATATAACCAATTATGTGATATTGAATGGAATACGCCAATTGGTGATGCATTATCGTGTGGTGGTGATGCTTTAATTCGGGTGTCAGCTTTTACACAAGTTGGTGGTTATAATTACTTGTTGATTGCTGGTGAAGAACCTGAAATGTGTTTTAGGTTGAGAAGTTATGGTTGGAAAATTCGACGAATATGCTCAGAAATGACCATTCATGATGCCGCCATGACCAAGCTAGGTCAGTGGTGGAACAGGGCTGCACGTGCTGGTTATGCGTATGCTTCATCATGCTATTTACATGGCGCTTCTGCGGAACATTTTAAAGTGAAAGAGATAACAAGTATTTTAGTATGGGCGGGGCTGCTGCCAATACTAATAATTTTATTGTCATTATTTTATATCGGATCTTTAGCATTACTAGTAATCTATCCTTTACAAATTTTCAGGTTGGCTATAAAAGCTATGGCCTTAAATAAGGGATGGAAAATTGCGTTTTTCTATGCGCTATCAGTTATGATGGCTAAATTCCCACAGATCTCAGGCATAATCAAGTTCGCTAAAAACAAATTTCAAGGTGTTAATGGTCGTTTGATCGAATACAAATAACACGCTTATTTAGATACTGACAAGGAAATGGAAAAATGAAGTTTAATATTGCTATTATTGGTTTGGGTTATGTGGGTCTGCCTTTAGCTGTCGAATTTGGTAAAAAATTCTCGACTATTGGCTATGATATTAATACAAAACGTATTAACGAACTCAATGCTGGTAACGATTTTACTTTGGAAACAACATCTGATGAGTTGGCTTCGGCACATCTTTTATTATGCACGGCTGAGCCTGCAAAATTAGCAGAAGCGAATATTTATATCGTTACTGTACCCACCCCGATTGATCAAAGTAAAACACCAGATCTTTCTCCTGTTGTTTCTGCCACCAATCTTGTAGCCAAATATTTGAAGCAAGACGATATCGTTATTTACGAATCAACCGTTTATCCTGGGGCAACGGAAGAAGTCTGTGTACCGATTTTAGAGAAAATTTCGGGTTTAAAATTTAATGAAGGCTTTTATTGCGGTTATAGCCCTGAACGTATCAATCCAGGTGATAAAGAACGTCGATTAACAACTATTTTGAAAGTAACTTCAGGGTCAACGCCTGAAATTGCAACTATCGTCGATGACTTGTATCAATCTATTATCACTGCCGGTACCCATAAAGCAAGTAGTATAAAAGTAGCTGAGGCAGCTAAGGTAATTGAAAACACACAGCGTGACATCAACATTGCGTTAGTCAATGAATTAGCATTAATTTTTAACCGAGTTGGCATTGATACCGAAGAGGTACTGATCGCTGCTGGTACTAAATGGAATTTCTTACCTTTCAGACCTGGACTAGTCGGTGGTCATTGTATTGGGATTGATCCATATTACCTTGTCCATAAGGCAGAGACATTAGGATATCATCCACAATTAATTTCTGCTGGTCGGAGAATAAACGACAATATGGGTCATTTTGTCGTAAGTGAAGTTGTGAAATTAATGGCGAGTAAGAAGGTGAATATCGTTGGTGCCAATATTTTGATGTTAGGACTGACATTTAAAGAGAATTGCCCAGACTTGAGAAATACTCGCGTTGTTGAAATGGTTGATGAGTTAAAGACGTACAATGCACATGTTGATGTTTTTGATCCTTGGGCAGATAAAAAAGAAGCACTTTCTGAATACAATTTGAACTTAATTGATCAACCTAATCTCGATACTTATGATGCAATTATTGTTGCTGTAGCACATCATCAATTTAAGACGCTTGGTTTAGCTGGTGTAAAAGCTTGGGGAAAAGAAAATCATATTGTATATGATATTAAATATTTATTTTCAGCAGACGGGGTTGATGGACGACTCTAATTGAATGATGGTTTGAAATATAAAAATATGATGTTAAAAAAAATAAAAACACTTTTTTATCGACTTGTAGCTGTTCGTGAAACGACGACAAACAATTATTTTGAAGTGCTTGATGGTTGGCGAGGCTTAAGTATTTTATTAGTTCTTGCTACTCATTTACTACCATTGGGTCCGAAAGTTTGGAGATTAAATGAGACGGCCGGTCCAATTGGCATGGCTCTGTTCTTTACTTTATCTGGGTTTCTAATAACAAATTTTTTGATACATCGACCCAATTTATATGATTTTATTATTCGACGATTTTTCAGAATAATACCATTAGCTTGGTTATATTTAGTCATTGCATTACCCCTGTTAGGTGCTGGAATAGAAACTTATCTACCTCATTTGTTTTTTTATGGGAACTGGCCTGAACAGGATGCTATACAATTATCTTTTGTCGCCGGGACCTCACATTTCTGGAGCTTATGTGTAGAGATGCAATTTTATGTTGGTATTGCATTTCTATTTTTTATTCTGAAAGAACGTGGTTTGTACTTAGCTGTTCTTTTGTGTTTCTTATTTACAGCATTTAGAATTTATGATGGTGTCTATATCAGTATAAATACCTATTACCGTATTGATGAGATTTTAGTGGGTGTTATTGTCGCGATGGCATATAACAATAAGCTTGGTGACTGGTTACCCCATTTCTTTGAGAGGATAAATCCATATTATATGATGGTTTTATTGGTCATCTCTTGTCATCCAGATAGTGGTTTTGTGAATTATTTTAGGCCTTATTTTGCTGCCATTTTAGTTGCTTCAACTTTATATAATCCACCTCCTAAATTAGCCCGCCTGTTGAATTTGCGTATTTTGGTTTATCTGGCTAGCATTTCTTATGCATTATATGTAATTCATCCATTGTTAGCACATACTTGGTTGGGCAGTGGAGAAATATTGGAAAAATATACTAAGCGACCGTTATTGTTTATTGTTCTTTTTATTTTAGCTCATATTTCTACTTTCTATTATGAAAAATACTGGATTTCATTAGCTAAAAAGATGACGAAAAAAAAATCAACGTAGTATCATTTTTTTTCTTAAAAACTGTTCGAAAAATTCAAGGGAGTGTATGTGTCGACTAATTATGTGATTATTTCACCTTGCCGTAATGAAGCAGAATATATGCGTAAGACGCTGGATAGTGTGGTTGGGCAATCAGTATTACCTACATTATGGGTCATTGTAGATGATGGTTCTACTGATGCAACACCTAACATTTTGTCTGAATACGCTAATAATTATCCATTTATTCAAGTTGTAACTAGGCAAAACCGTGGGCATCGTAGTGTAGGTCCCGGTGTGATTGAAGCATTTTATGAAGGCTTAGATTCGATTGACCTTAAACAATTTGATTTTTTATGTAAGCTGGATTTAGATTTGATTATGCCTCCCCGCTATTTTGAAACTTTAATAACTAGGATGACGGCAAATCCAAGATTAGGTAATTGCAGTGGCAAACCTTATTTCATCGATAAAGTTACCGGTAATCTTGTTAGCGAAGGTTGTGGTGACGAGAATGCTATTGGTGCATCAAAATTTTACCGTCGCGAGTGTTTTGAGGAAATTGGTGGCTTTGTAAGACAGGTCATGTGGGATGGTATCGATGGTCATCGCTGTCGACAGTTAGGCTGGATTGCAATGAGTTGGGATGAGCCTGACATCCGTTTTACCCATCTTAGACCTATGGGCTCTAGCCAACAAAATATTATTACAGGTCGAATCCGTCATGGTTTTGGTCAATATTTTATGGGAACAGGATTTATTTATATGTTTGTGTCAGGTATTTATAGAATGACACGTGCACCTTATGTCATTGGTGGTTTAGCCATGATGTGGGGCTATTTGAAAAGCTGGGTTACTAGAGTTCCAAGGTTTGAAGATACAGATTTGTCTACATTTATCAGGAAATATCAGTGGGCTTGTCTATTAAAAGGTAAAAAGAAAGCGACAGACGAATTAAATAGTGTTCAGGAAGAAGTATGGCTACAACGTCACGGTTAAAAACATTCATATTAATATTAATGATGGCATTATGATTAGGTCTTATTGATGAAAATAGCTTATTTAGCACCAGAACTTCCTGCATTATCAGCTACATTTGTTTATAATGAGATTTTGCAGTTGCAAGCCATCGGTAATGAGATCGTACCATTCTCCGTTCATCTACCCACTGCTGATTTTGAACAAGCGGATGTACAGACGTTAAAGAAAAATGTGCAATGTTTGTATGGTCGAACAAAATTGTCTGTACTCAAAGATAACGTATATTTTCTGCTTAATCAGCCAAAGCAATATTGGCAAGCATTAAAATTATTATTCGCAGATAGTTGGCAATTAGGTTTGTTTTCGCGCATTACAGTAGGATTGGTTTATCGCTTTTTATTTTCGGCTAGCTTAGCAAGAACACTGCTTAACCAACAGTGTTCACATTTACATGTTCACTTCGCACACATTCCGACAGATATCGCTATGTATGCAGCAACCATTGCCAATATACCTTTTAGTGTAACAGCGCATGCGAATGATCTATTTGAACGAGGATGGTTATTGCCCGAAAAAGTTGAACGGTCTGCATTTTTTGCCACGATTTCTGAGTTTAACAAGCAATTCCTTATCGATCTTGGTGCAGATGAAACAAAGATAAAGATTATTCGTTGTGGTGTTGATTTTAAGCAATTTTCTACTAGAGACAAGCTTCAACAAAGAGAGAAAATTAAATTAGGTTTTGTTGGACGTCTGGTAGAGAAGAAGGGGATTGATGTTCTGCTTAAGGCATTAAAAATATTAAAAAATAAACAGATCCTAGTTGAGTTACACATTGCTGGTTCTGGTCCTCTGCAACAGGAGTCATCTGAGCTAGCCGGTGAGTTGGAATTGACTAAAAATGATGTTCAATTTTTAGGTGCTTTACCCCATAAGGACGTGTCTACGTTCATAAACTCACTTGATATCTTTGTATTACCATGTAAAAAAGACCAAAATGGTGACATGGATGGTATTCCAGTTGTATTGATGGAAGCTATGTTGTCAGGTGTACCGGTAATATCAAGTCATATTTCTGGAATACCTGAGTTGATCATTAATAATCTTACTGGTCTTTTGGTAGAGCCGGATAATGCAGAGCAACTTGCTCAAGCGATTATGAAACTCACCAGCAATGAGATACTTCAGCAGTCGTTAACTCGTGAAGCGAGAAATAAGGTTGAGCAAGAGTTTTCTTTATTGGTTAATACGCAACGTTTAAATGTATTATTTCAAATGGCCATACGAGCTCATGAATGAAGTTCCCTAGTTTATTTAAACGTCGTTATTGTTTCCTTCCCACTTTATGGGGTAGTTTAATCATTGTTGTTCTACTTGTTATGTTAAGTGGACTGGCGATTAAAAATATTGCTAATTTCTTAGCTCTAAATGCACCTGTGTCGAGTCGTTATTTAGTGGTGGAAGGATGGCTACCAAAAACTGGCCTTAAAGAATCATTATTAGAGTTCGAGCGGGGTGATTATGATCTTATAATAACCAGTGGTGGACCAGATGTTTCAGAGTTTGATGCAGCTTATGGAAGTTACGCTGAACGAGCAGCGGCTGAGCTGATAAAAATGGGATTAGATCCTAGTAAGTTAATTATCGCACCATCACCTGCTTCTGCTCAGGATAGGACTTATTTGAGCGCTGT
>TARA_R110001592_G_scaffold339255_2_pt1 | contig 16507 bp, 18 predicted proteins | sample TARA_R110001592 | Tara Oceans TARA_R110001592 (sample SAMEA4398387) | marine metagenome | biome: Polar Biome; feature: [SRF] surface water layer (ENVO:00010504); material: water (ENVO:00002006), including particulate matter (ENVO:01000060) such as... | depth 5 m
CCGGTATTTATAGACAATTCCTTGTATTTGTCTGTCTGATAAGTCATATTTAATGGATAAATCCATAAAAGTATGTGTTACGTGGCCGTTGTTTTGTCTTAATATAGTGTCGAAATCGCAAATGATTAAATAATTTCGAACTCGTGTTGGTTCGCATAAACCTTTTTCGACTAAATGATAAACAACGTCTTTTGGTGTTGCGTGTTCACCGAAACGCGTTTGCACTTCGTCCCAAATAATGTCGATAAAATCGACAACAAATTTTATTTTGTTTGGTTTTGCCATTTTTTATAAATCATAAACATATATTCAACCATTTTTTTAGCACAACCACCGCAACCAAAAATGTTGTCCCTAACGTTTGGATCAATGTATTTTCTAAAATAAACCAATAATTCCAATCCTTCCTTCCTTGGAATTTTCCATTGTCCCCGTGCGTCTTTATTTTTAATAAATTGAACCATTAAGTCTTCAACCGCTTTACGATCTATTGAATCGAATTTTTCCGCGTTTTCGTCGTCTTTGTTTTCCATAACGTCAAAAATAGTTTTTTTATATATCGGAAGAACCATAAATGCAATTTTTTTTTAACAAAGAAATGTTAGTTTTACCATTTACCCAACGGACACTTTCCGTCAAATTCTTTTGTGACACTTGTTTTTGCTTTTAACAAACATTTGCAAAGTGAACACGAATCATAATTAAACAATCCTAAAAATTTATTGGAACGCTTATCGCATTTTTTACAAATTGCTAATCGTTTTTTTTGTGTTGCCTTATCTACTATAAACATATTTTTATTTTTTAAAATGAAACTCTCGATTGAATTGTTTTGACGGAATCTTGCGATTGCGTCACGTCCGCTTCGACTAATAAAACTTGTTGTGAATTAATAGAATCCACTATTGAATCGGCGATAATACTTTGTTCGTCTTGCATTTGATCCGTCCCAAAAGTCATTCCGCCGTCTGCAAATAACATTCCGCCGTCTGCAAACTTTTTTCCACCACCGGCAACATTCATTTTTGACAACATAGGTTTAAACATTGCCGTTGAACGTTTATTTATAACCGCTTCGCCACCTTCCAATTCTGCAACACGTCCACCCACTTTGAATTTTTCACCGCCGTTCGCGTGTGATTTTCCGACAACCATTCCGCCGTCTGCAAAAAACGAATCGTCTAAAACACCACCCAATGCGGCCGTTGGAACGGGTTGTGAATTTATTGTTGAAATTTGCATTGCGGTTGTTGCAATTGTTGCGGCAATTAAAACCCCTTTTATTATTGCGTCGGCAATTACGTTGTTTGTTGCTTGTCCTTTTAAAATATTCATTATCGCGGTTGCTCCACCAATAACGGCTTGTGCTTTTTGAAACTTTTTATCTTTCTCAAATTGTGCGATTTTTAAAATTAACATTTCGTCGTCGTGCTTTTTTGTAATCGCTTCGATTTTCGTTGTTCGTTCTTCGTCGGTGTCGATTTGAAATTGTGCGCTTTCTTCGTATGCCTTAACTTCTTCGTCACTTGCTTTTTGAATAACACCAACCGCATTGTCCGTTTCTTGTTTTGATTTTTCGTTAAACGAAGACATTACGTCGCTAACCGCACTTAATCCAATTTGAATTGATGTTAACGCGTCGCCCATTGTAAACGCGCCGCCTTCTTCGTCCGTTCCAAATAATGTTTTATCTAACCAACTTCCGTTCCCGTCTTCGTCGTTTTCGTTTAATTGTTCTTTGAATCCGTCAATTTCACCTTTCAATCGGTGTAAATTATCAATTTGCGCTTGTGTTGACGTGTCGGACGCTTCGGCCGTTTTAATCGCTAGATCCAATTCGGCTTGTGCAATCTTTAATGCCAAACGGATTCGTTCGTTTGCTACGTCCGCACCGGCCGTTTCTAATTCTTCTAAAACACCCAATTGTCGTTTATCAATATCAATGTTTGTTTGTGTTTCAACGGCCAATTTTTTTAATGAATTAATATATTCGTTTGATTCAAAATTTATTATTTCATATTGTTTTGCTAATGCGTCGTCAACAACTTTTAAATCCGCTTTTGCTTTTATAACTAACCCCGTTGCAATTTTAACTTTTTTCGCCGTGTCTTCTTCAATTTTTGCAATCCTTTTATTTTTGTCTTCAACGGACATTCCTTTTGCTTCTTCTGAATTAATAAAAATTCGTGCTTGGTTTGCGCCTTCCGTGATTGCTTTTTTCAAAGTGTTTTCATATAACGTAACTTCGGCGGCCAATAATTGATATGCCGTTTTTGCCGTTGTTGCTGCCTTTGTTCCTTTAGTAACCCCACCCGTTAATTTACTCAATGCTTTTTCACGCGCTTGATATATTTCGTTTATTTGTTTTTCCAAAACATTGGATTGATTTGTTAAATCGTTTTGCGTTGCCGTTTCGTTTAAATTATTTACAATTGCGTTTCCAACTTGTTTTTTTAATGCTAAAACAACTTTTGAACTAGATTGCTCGGAAACTGACGCGTCTTCGGCTGCCGTTGCATTTTTTTCTATTAACACCGCTTCGGCTGCCAATTCTTCTTTTGTTTCTTTGTATATTAATTGTTGTCCTTGAAAAGACGCTTGACGTTGCAAATCCACGGACGATCCTTGGTTTTGCTGATCAATCATATCTTGAATATTTTGTTGAATATTCGCACTTATTGTTGTTGCCCTTTCGTCTTCGTCACTAAAAAATCTTTCGTTTTGAACACCTAGTAATTGTGAACGATTAATTAATTCGTCCGCATTTGCAATTCCGGCGGCCGAACGTTCTTCTTCTGCAACGGCTAATGTTTTAGATTGTGTTTCAATTATTTTTAATTCTGTTGCTTGTCGTTCCAATGAATCTTCAATTAATTCGTCCAACTCCAATTGATCTTGCAATAAAATTTTAAGTTTATCACCGGAAGTTTCTAAAACAATTTTTCTTTTTATCGCTTCAATTGTTGAATTCATTGCACTCGTCAAATTCTTTTGTAATGCCGCTTCGTCTTTTAAGTTTGTAATATTTGTTTGTGCTATTTTATTAAAACTTTCTAAACTTTGTTTGCGTTCTTTGTCTGATAATGATTTGTCTAATATTTCGGCTTTTAATAATTTTAAATTTGCGATTTCTTCAACTTGTTGTTTTTCCCTTTTATCTGCTATTTTGTTAAAATCCTCAATTTGTTGATTTGCCTTTAGTTGTGCTTTACTTAATACCTTAACTTCTTTTGTTGTTTCTTTTGTTTCCTTTCCCCAATCCATTAATAAAGAAACACCCGTTGCCAACAAACCAACAAACAATCCAATCGGATTTGCTTTTAAGGCCGCACCAAAAACACGCGTTGCCGTTGCTGCAATATAATTTCCCGCCGCAACCGCCGCCAATGCTATTTTTTCCGCGACTAATGCCGTTGTTAACGTTCCCGTTGCAAATGCGTTTGCCAAAACAACAACACCATAAGCGGCCGCACCTATCACAACCGATTTAAAATTTTCAACTAAAAACGATAATGCCGTAAATAAAAATCCGACGCCCTTAACGATTAAATCTAATGCCGGTGATAATGCTTCAAATAATTCAATTACAAAACCACCCGCCGCGCTTTTTGCTTCGTCTAATGATCCCTTTAATGTGTCCCGCATAACGTTCGCGAATTTTTCCGCCGTTCCCGCCGAATTTTCAAATTCTTTTGTTAATTTTTGAACGTCCGGAATTCCCGAAACTAATGTTGCAAACGCCGTTACTGAACGTTTGTCCGTTAAACCTAACATTTCGTTTACGTCCGTTCCGTCTTCTGACAATTCTTTTAAAGCCGGAAGTAGTGTTTCAATCGAAGTTGCTGAACCACCTAAACGTTGTGATAATGCGGAATTCGAATCGGCTAATTTTAAAAATATCGAACGAAGTGATGTCCCCGCCGTTGACGCTTCAATTCCGGCGTTAGTTAATGAACCCAAAATTGCGGTTGTCCCCTCTAATGAAAAACCAAGTTGTTTTGCAATCGCACCAACTTTAGGAAATGAAACATTGAATTTTTCCAAATCTAAAGAAGTTGACGCAAAGGCCGCCGCTAAAATATCGGTTACTCTTGCCGCTTCGGACGCTTCTAATTTATAAGAATTTAAAACAACCGCAATTGTTTGTCCCGTAGTTGCCAAATCTTTGTCAAATGCAAACGCCAAATCTAAAACACTTGCCGTCATATTATCAATTTCCGTTGGATCGAAACCAAGTTTTGCCAATTCATTTTGTAATTCGGCAACCTCACCGGCCGTGAACGCGGTTGTTGAACCTAATCGTTTTGCTGTTTCGGTTAACATTGCCAATTCAACTTCCGTTGCGCCACTAATAACACCAACTTGTTTCATTTGAAATTCAAAATCAACAAATGTTGACAATACACGTTCGAACGCTTTAAACGCAATTATTATTCCACCAATTCCCGTTGCAACACTTGTTAATGCTTGTTTATAGTTTCCGACGTTTCGTTGGTTTCGTCCCATTGACGCGTCCATTTTTTTTAATTGTGCTTCGTTGGCCTTCATTTTTGCCGTTAATTCTCCAAATGCCTTTTTGTTTTTACCTAAAGGATCGGCTAATTTTCTTGCTTCTTGCGATAATTTCGCGTTTGCTTTTACTAATGAATTATATGATTTTGAAGTGTCACCGGCGGCCTTTGCATTTTTAACCAATTCCGTTTTTCCTTTGTTTAATTCACCTCGTAAACCTTTTAATTTTGTTTCGGCCGTAATTACTTTCGCGTTATATTGATCTTGCGTCTGTCCGGCTTTTTTACCTTCCTTTTGCAATTCCTTTAATTCTGCCGAAGTTTTATCAATTTCGGTTTTTAACTTAACCATTTGATCCGTTCCTTCAACTTTGATGTTTAATATTGTTTCTAATGTTGCCATAATTTATTTTTGTGTTATGCTTGGTTCGGATAATAAACAACGAACGTAATTAAATGTCGGTGTAACACCAACTTGAATTGTGTGATAAGGAACGCCCGTCATTACTTCCATAATTTCACCGGCCGGATTTTCATAATAAACACAACCGCCGCCACCTTCCAACATTAAACCACCTTGCGAAATTGCCAACGCCGTGATTCCGTTTTGTGTGAATTGAATTGGTTGTGTTGAATATCTATTATTTCCGTCACCAATAACAATATTTGAACTAGTTTGATTTATATTTTTTCCAATTGAAATTGCGCCAACTCCAATATTTTCATTGTTACCAAGATTTCCACCCGCGTTCGGCGCTAATTTTGTCGGAACTTTTGTCCCGTCATTTGTGTAATTTATATTAATTGGTTGTGCTATTCCGGATTGCCTTTTTAATTTTCGCGTTCTTAAAATTTGATTTGTCGGATTATTAATAAAACGTTCGTTTGCAATATCTAAAGACGACGTCATATATTTGGTTTCTACTTTTGCAACTCCGAACGCAATTGGTTGCGCATTAAAATCCGTCCATTGTGGCGTTAAGTTTGCGCCAAAACCTTTTGACAATGTAGGTTTTGCGATTCCTCGCGTGTTTGCATACTCAAATAATTCAACTTTTGTTAATTGATTCGCACCGGCTTTGTAATCCGTTATTTTATTTAAAATCCAATATGTGTCGGCTTGTGCGCCTTCTATATAAATTAATTTTCTATAATCTAAATTTGCAATGTCGTGCGGTGTTAATTTAAAAAATGCTATTTTAATAACCGGACGATCCAACAATGATAAAATATGTGATTCCCAAAACATTTGATAAAGTCCATTCGTTTGATCATAAGGCGGCGGCGTTGCAACAACGTTAATATCACTTCGTTCAAAATAAAGTGACGGACTATTATAATTGACACCACCCAATGTAAGCGTCCCACCTAGATTTCCCACTTGATCGGAATACACACCCGCAAACGGATATGTTGTTAAATTTTCCGTTGGATCGGTTAAATCGTCAAATCCAAAACGCCAAGTGTTTGCGCTTGTTATTCCGTCAACTTGGTTTAACGGCTGCAATCCATACCAAGTCAAAATTCGTGTTGCGAATTCGGTTAACTTATCCGGCAAATTTACGTTGTATTGAACATTCCACGCGGAAGAATATTCGGAATGTATTATTGGAATAAATGGTTGTTTGTCCGCACCTTGGTTATTTGAACAACTTTTGTCATAAAACATATAAGTTGGCGCGTAATAATCTGAACCAATTTTTTGTTCTTCATTCAAATATAAATCGCCTAAATTTATAGCGTGTGAACCTAATTCACAAATTTGTCCACGTCTTCGGTTTCGTTCTTCAACCAATCCGTCGGCGGAATCGTTTTCATAAGTGAAACAAAGATTTCGTTTTAATGCGTTATAAATATAGTTGTTAACTTGATCTTGTCCGTGATCTAATTTGTCCGTCCAATTCACACCAAGTGAATAATGTTTAAAAAATGAATCACGCGGTTCAACAATTATTGTTTTTGTTTGTTCGTTTGATTGCCAAAATAAATTAAACAATCCCGTCAATCCATTAACCCATTGCAATTGAGTTTGATCGCACGGCAATAATAATTCCAAGTCAACCGAACCACCCGCAATAATAACCGGATCAATTGTCCCACTAAATGATTGTGAACGTGCGCGATATTTCATTTGACACGTTCCCGCCGCACCAAAATCACCCGCCGTATTTCCCGCATTATTGTAATTTGCTTCTGACATTATACAATTTACTTCACTATATAAAAAAACACGATCTTCAACGTCTAAAATATCAATTTGTATTCCCGTAAAATTTAAATCACACTTTAAGTTTTGACTATGTGCCGACAATGGAAATAAATCGTTAAACATTTCGTAATTATTAAACGCCGCATTTGAAGGCGCTAAACCGCCCATTGTGTTTAAATTATTTGTTACTCGTTTTCCTTCGGCGTGAACAACGTGGCAACTTCGTGTTGCGTGTTTATAGTGTATTAAATAAACATTAAAATCATAAGCCGTTCCGCAATAAGTATCATAACCAAAATTATTGGAATGTGCGGTAAAATCTGAACCACCATTTCCCGTTCCTTGGATAAAAGGCAAAGAACCGCCCGGTTGAAATGGCGGCCACGGATCATATTGTGCAACCGGATTTGAAATTTCATAATCATTATTCATTTCCAAATACATTCCGCCGGAAAATTCGTAAATTCCTAAATATGTTGTTGCAAACATTGACGTGTCCGTCATAACGATTTCTTTGCTATCTAAATAGGGATAAGGATATGGCAAACCAATCGCCGGATTGTAATACCAAGGTTCGCAATCGACACAAAAATAATCGTGTCCCAACGTTCGCCACGGCATATTTTGCGAAATGGTTGTTCCACCCACTAAAACACACGGATTGTCTAAATATGTCCACGGGACATTGTCGGATTGTGAACCGCCGCTATTATTATAAAGTGAATAATTTGCCCAATACCAACCCGCAAAATGAAACGGATCATTCAATGTGTGTAAACCGCTTATGTCGTATGGTGTTGTTGTATTAAAAAACGGCGTTATGTCTTCAATTGTTATTTGTCCCGCCGGATCACACGTTGGACAAGTTAATGTTAATCCATAACTTTGTCCGTGCCAATCGTTCCCTATACTTGGACAATCTAACGGATCACCGGTTTGGTGATAGTAATTCAACGGCGTTTTCCACGGCGTGATGTCGCCCGTGCTAACGTCAAAAGAATAAGACGTAACGATTGCCGCATTATTAACAAACGATTCCATTGGTATAAATGAAACCAAACGTTTAAACCAAGACGTTTCAAAAAATGTCGATTCTAGCGTGTAACCTTGGGCGGCAAAAATACACTTCAACATATTGTAAAAATAAAAAGCCGGTGAAAAATCGGACGGCGTTGGTATTCCTTCACCCGTTGTTGCGTCTTCGAAATTCCATTTTCCCGTGTTAATTAATGGATAAACAATGTGTGTTTGGACACCACCTTGGACGTCGCCCGCTTCACCAAAATTCCAAGTTTTTTTTATTGCTTCACGTGAAAAAATGGCTATCGTTGGCGCTAATGGGAAAAAATTTCCCGCCGTAAAATCAATGTCGCATAAATTTAATTCCGCTAACGCATTAACCCATTTAAAATTTTCACCAAAAACTTGACATTCATAAGATTTTGGAATGGATTGATATTTTGTCCCTTTTATTTGAAATTTTCCTTCCAAAACATTCATTCCGTCAACAAAAATTAACGCGTCATAATCTTCTACATATTGGTAGGAATCATATAAACTTTCAGAATATAAGTTTTTTAATGTTGTGTTGTTTCTTCCGGTTGCGGGAATTGAAAAAGTTTTTGAATAAGAACCTTTTGAACTTGACGGATCTTGGACGTCCTTAATTGAATAAGTCAACGCTAAAGGGAAATCCGTTACTTTTTCAATATCCAAGTAAAATCTTTCATTTGGTTTAACCGAAGTGTTAACAATAATGAATTCAATGTTTGGTGTGTATTGCGCCATTTTTTGGTTTTTTTAATATCTTGGGTTTCGTTGGTTTACGGCCATTTCAAAATTAAATTTTAGTGTTGCATAATTTTCATTTGATTTTTCAATATTTAATGTCGCGCCTTTTATAATAATTGGAACGAACCAAAAAGGTTGTTCACGTGCTTCAAATGAAACTTCCGAATCAATAATTGTATCACCGGAATCATTAATTGTTTTTAAATAAACATTTGTTGACGAAAACATTTCCGCAAAATGAACGGCGTATTCTTTACGCATAACGTGCGTTGTTACTGAATAAGTTTCGGTATTCTGATTCGCCCAATTCGATTTTCCAAATTGCATTGGATTATACATATCAAAATATCCTAATGATTTTTCAAAATCTTCGAATTTGTTTTTTGTTTTCCGTGTGTATTTCCCGTTACTTGTTACGCAATCAAAACCGCCCAACATATTTTTAAACGCAAATCGTAAATATCCGGAATTTTTTATACACTTGTCGTCAATTGTAAATACGTAAGTAGTTAATATATTTTGAATAACGCAACTTCCGCCACCGGTGTTTCCTTGAAAAAGAACCAAATATTTTAAAACGTTTGAAAATTTATTTGGCGCTAATCCTTCGGCGGCAATAGGTGTTAATCCGTTTATAATATCTAACATTCCAACACGAATCATTTGTGTGTTATACCGATCCGGAATTGGGATTGTGTGACTATTTAAAATTAAATTATTAGCGCCTAAAGTTACAATTGACATTTGATAAGGGCAAACGTCATTTTGTTGTGACGGGTGTGCTTGAAACATTAACGAATAAGTTTCGTCACGTCTAATTGTAACGTTTGAAAATCTTGAATTTGTTTCTGTTTGTATTGGATAATTTGTGAAATATCTTGAAATTTTGTTTTCAATATCGTTTAGTGTATTAAAAAATTTAAACGCGCCAACATTCGATCCATTGTCCGGAACGATTTGTTGTAAAAACTTTTTATTCGGTGAACCTTCGTGAACGAAAATATCATTTGAAACCACCGGCGTTGGATCGACTATAATTAAACCCGTTGTTGTGTCTAAATATTCGCGATAAAATTCAACTTTAACGATAAAATTAACAATGTCCGCACCATTTTTAATTGAATTCACAACTCCTTCGTCATTTCCGAATCTTGAATACATATCGTTCAATGTCCACTTTGTTAACGTGTTAAAAACTTCGGACGCGTCAAACTTGAAGTAACCCGCAAAATCTATGTTTGGCGCTAATCTATATGAACCACCGATTTGCGTTGTAACTGACGGAAAATCTTGTGATATATGAAAACATTTTGCAATCACGTTTGTTGTGTTCGGATCATTGTCTTTACATTGATAAAATATTGGTAACAAAGTTGAAACTAACATTCTTTTTTTTGGTTGTATGCTTATTGAAAATGCCATTATATAATTATTTCGATTTGATTTGGAATTGCGTTCCCTATTATTTTTAAAACTTCTGATTCATATATTTTTGAAATTTTTAAAATTTCATTGTTAATTTCATTTTGCGATTTTGCAACGAATCCAAGTTTGTTTTTATTCATTGGGTTTCCCAAACCAAAACCCCCGCGATTTGTTGCGGTTTGTTTTGTTGCTATTGCAAACGCAATTGCACGGATTGCGTCCTTATCACTTGCCATTCCTTTTGTTTTAACCCAACTAATTAACCCGTCAATGTATTTGGAATTCCCCGCACCCGAACGTGTGGACGCGTCAAATGGAACGTTTGCAGCCGAAACCCCGTATTCAACAACACGCCAATAATCGTTTCCCATAATTCGTAAATCCAAACCAAATTCCCCTTTTGGTGTTATTGTGTGCGACAAAGAATTAATCAATGAACCCGACGCACTACGATTTAAAGCAATTAATTTTTGCCCTAAAATGGATTCGATTTGAACCGCTATTGGATCAACTTGTTTTGTGTTCATTAATCTATATTTGGATAATCATTTGTGTTTGCGCATAAACGATAAAAGTTAAAACCAAACGTTATTTTTAATGCCAACAACCGATCGTTTGACGCTTCCTTTATTCTTATTATTTGAATTGGTGAGGTTAAAATAAATTCAATTCCCAAAACGTTTTCGTAATAATACCACCAATTATAAATCCAAAACATAACTTCGTCTTCCATTTTGTCCCAAAATTCCAATATTGCCAAATCGTCCGTAACATTATATTGTGACGGCAAAATGTCGTAACTAATCAATGTCCAATTTGAATTCGTTGAAATTGTGTTTGAACTCCACGCCTTTGTTGAAACAATTATTTCCGGCGGGTTCATAACCATTAACGGCAAAGTTTTCGAATGTATGTTGTCAACCTCTTGCGGCCAACCAAAATAAAATCCACGATTGGGTGTTGCGTTAACCCAATAATATTTCATTTTATCGACAATCGCGGTTGTGTTTGTGTTCGCACTCATAATTTATTTTCTTTTATTTTTCCTTGCGTTTTGCTTTTGCTTTTGTTCTTCTTCCATTCCTTTTTTAACTTCGTTTTCATATTCAACACTTGCGGCCTTCCAACTTAAATAAGTGAAAATCGTATAAAGATTTTCGGCCTTAACTGATTCAACGGCGTTCATTTGTTTCGAGGTGAACAACCCCGTTTTTGCAACGTCATAAAGCGTATTTAACCAACCATAAGGTTTCAATATTTCCCAATTGTTTGTTGCGTGTCGGTTGTCATTTCGGTTTCCGTTTTTAAATACGTTCGGATAGGTTTTTTGTAGGTGTTCACTTGTTTCGTCAAAAAAAAAAGGAAATCCCAAACCACGTCCATTTTCAATTCACCAAATATTTTTGTTTTCTTTGCAACCAATTGTTCGTCATAAACTTCGTTTTGTTCTCGACACAAAACCGCCATTTGTTCGGCAATAACTCCGAATCGTCCCGCTTCATTTTTTTGTGATAACATATCCAATTGCGCCGCTTCTATATAATCACCGAACGTTGTTGTTTTCATTTCAGTTAATGGAAAAAAATATTCTTTGTTTTTTATTGTAAAAGATTTTTTGTTTTCCGGTTTTGTTATTTTTCGTTCAACTTCTGAATTTAAAAAATTTGACATTGTGTTTAATGTCTTTGACATTTCTTCGCCGTCAACTTTGTTAATTATATTTTTTTCAATTCCCGTAAATTCTGAAAATACTTGACGATTGATTTTTACGTTGTGTAAATTACGTTCGGCGTCCAATGCCTTTATTTGTAAATCATTTGTTGGCGCGTCGTCTTCATTTGGTTCAACAAAAATATTATTATTTATTATTGAATAAATTTTTGAATAATCTTTTAAATTAATTTCATTCCAAGATTGTGGAATTTTACATTTTATTTCGCCGACACTTAAATTAATCATTTTGTTTTTGTTTGGTTTTTATTTGGTTTTGTTGAATTCTTTTTTCATTCATAAATTCCAAATCGTTTATTGTGTCCGCTATTAATTCAAACAACAATTCCGTTTCTTCATTTATTATTTCTTCGTTTTCGTCCGTCTTAATTCCCGCCGCAAATCCAATTCCCGCAAACAATAAATAATTTGGAAACATAAAAATCCAATCCGTTTCCGGAATATTCATTGACTTCAATTCTTTGCCAATGTTATTGTGTAACATTTTTGCGTTTGTTATAACCGGTTTGAAATTTCGAAATGCTTTATGATTATCGTCTTCCGTTATTCTATAAATGAAACCTTCAACGTCATTAATGAAGTGTTCCAAAATTTCTTTGTGTTCGTTGTTTAACGTTTTGATTTTCATAATTTACAAAAATAAAAATTTGTTTTATATAATCGTCGCAATTTTAAGTTAACCGAAATAAAGTATTTTAGTTTTATTTAATTCAAAATAATATCGCATAATTAAAGCGTCGGACAAATCCGGCGAACGTCCCAATAATGATTTGATTTTGTCTTTTGGCGTAATCATTAATTTGTTGTCTTTGTCAATGTCGTGTTGCTTAACCATTTCGAATTCCATAATTATTTTTTGTTGTAATGCTTTGTCGTTTGTATTTATAAACACACCGCCGTTCATAACCTTTTGCGCAAACTTATAATAACATTGTGTTTTTACGTTTTTATAATTTTCATTGTCAAATGCTTTTGCGTTATTGACAAAGGATTTGCAACCCTTTAGAATATCCACAAAACCACCACCAACCCCGTCGGAATCTGCAACAATGTTTGAACGTTGAACGTTGTGCGTCTTTGCCATTTCGTCAACTATGTTTGCCAATTCGTCAATTGAATTTTTATCGAATGTTTTAATTTGTTCAACACGCCAATTGTGCCAAAGACAAATCACGGATTGATCGCGTCCGTAACGTGCAACGTCAACGGAAATAAATTTTGTTCCAACTCCCGAAACATAATTATTTGTAAACATATCGTTCAACGCGTCAATTGAAAACAATTGTGAATCGTCGTCCGAATATTCCCAATCACCGAACAACAAACGTTTTTGATTCAACACGTCCAATTGCTGCAATTGTTTAATATAATGTTTTGAAATGTTTGGATTGTCCGTCACCAATGATTGAACGAATTGTTTATTGTCGTCCAACGTTCCGTCCTTAAATTTTTTGTAAAACTCTGAATAAATCCAACCCTTTGACGGATTGCACGTCATTAATAATTTGGGAACTAAAGAATTTTCGTCCAACTTGTAACGCATACGCGATTGAATAACATTGAACGCCATTGGCGTAATTTCGGTTGCTTCGTCTATAAACGCGCCGGTGATTTCCATTGAACCAAGTGAATCAAAATTTGGATCGCTTGGATAATGAAACAAATCTTTCAATAAAATTTCCGATTGTGTTTCGTGAATTGTGATTAATGATTTCGTTTCGTTATAAGTGAAATCGACGTTTGCTTTTAAACCTTGCATTGCAGCCACTTCAAATAATGAACGCAATGTTGTTTCCTTTAAATTTTTTAAACGACTTCGTCCAATCACATAACGCGTGTTCGGATATTTCAAACATTGTTTTAAAACCCAATACGCACCCAACATTGATTTTCCGCCACCCGCACCGCCGCCGTATAAAATAACGTTGGTTTGTGTGTCTTCAAGATAATCAATCGCAATCGTTTGTTTTAATGATAGATTCATTTATTGCGTAAGTTTTTGTTTCATTCCAATTTATTGGCGTTCCGTCCGAACCGGTTAATTCTTGACGTTCTACATAACCACGTGATTTTCCTTTTGTTTTTAAATAGAATAAAATACACGGAACGTTGCCGTCCTTAATTTGTTTCCATAATTCAGATTCGCAAATGTCAACCGCAATTTCGTTAATATCGTCAACCGCAATTTTAAAATCTTTGTCGCTATTATAATAACGATAAAACGTGGAACGTGAACAATTGCCGAAGTGACACGCCAACGTGACGTTTCCCATATTTTGTTCCAATTGTTTTAATAATTGATCCTTTGTGATTTCGGTTCTCTTTTGTTCTTTGATTCCTTTAATTCCCTTTTTTATAGATTGTCCCATTTTGTAACATTTTGTTTTTAGTTAGTCAACGCAAATGTAATAAATTAATTCAACATTGTTTTATAAAATAAAGAATTGTTTAATCTATGTCCCAACCTTCGTGATTAAATCCACCTAACGAACTGATTGGAACGTTAAGCGCTTCGACAATTGCGAATTCAAATATCTTTGATTTGTTTTCGTAGCCCAACACTTCACCCCAATTTTCACATAACAATTCCCACATTTCGAATGTTTCTTTTGTGACTTTTAACGTAATCACTTTGTCAAACTTTTGATTGCTGAATTCGTTTGTTTTGTCTTCTGACAAATAATCATTTAATGATTCGTATTTTTTGAAATTGTCTTTTGATTTATATTTGTCAAAATCGTTTCCCATAATATTTTTTTTACAAATTGTTTTAAATAAAGAATGGGCGGCAACCACGCCACCCACTCAACCAAAAAAAACCGACGTTCGAAAAACAAACAAAACGAACGCCAATCATAGAATTGTAAAATTACGTTTGTTTTTCCAATGTGTCTTCGCAATAATTAGTTTAATTTATTGCCCATTTTTTTATTCATTATTTTCGTTTGTTCTCCTTCTATTCTTTTAATGTTATGCGCTTTTAATTCTTCCGGTGACAAAGGTTTTGCAAATGATTGTGTTTTTCTTTTTTCTTCATTTTCTTTTTTCAATGCGTTTTGAACGTCACCCATTTTTGCAAATAAAGCGTTCAACCTTTTTTGTCTTGAAATTTCAACTTCGATAAAAGTAACACCAACATTTTCGTTTCCGTTTTCTTTTATATAAACTTCCAACATTTTTTCACACGCTTTTATTTGTTCGCCTTGTCTTGACGTCCAAACAACGTTTATAATATGTAACATTTGATCACGTGCATTTAATTTTTTAAAATCCATTTTTTTATTTCTTTTTATTATTTATTTGTTTTATACTTGGAATACTATTTACGGCCTTGCGTCTTAAATCATTTGCAATAATGTTTGTGTCCAACAACATAATTGCGACACGTTTTAAACCGGCGCGATTATATTGTTTTTCGCCAATGTCCACCCAATCCAATAATTCAAACACCATTTGGTTTTGATCGTTAACAATCATTGCCCTTAATAATTCAATCAAAAATTGAATCGGATCTTTATTCCCTTTGGATTGTTCAATTAAATATTTATGAAACGCGGTTAATTCTTTAATCATAAAGTTTGCGTTGTCACGTAAACAACCCGAACATTCCGTTGTTCCTAAATATATTTCTTTTTTGCAGCAACACGAAACGACACCGCTTCGAAATTCTGAATCTATTATTTCAATATCCATTTTTTAAAAATTAATTGTGATTTGTTTTGTGTCAAAATCTACTTCAATATTAGTTATACAAAATAACTTATCGTTTACGTGTTCGGATAATATTTCAAAATCTTTTATTAATTCCGTAATGTCAAAAGACAATTCATTTTCTATTCCTTCAAATTCGTTTGATTCGTTTTCATAGTATTCAATTTCAATTTCGAAGTTTTTAATTTGTGTAGCATACGCGCCAATGTCTTTGACACCCCACGAACGGGTTTCAAAATAAAATTCCCAATCAATTATTGCCGTTGCAATTGTTTCGTCTATTGAATAAACATTAACTTTTTTATTTTCTTTTATAAATTTTTCCAATCCTATAAAATCAAAATCAATATTTTTGTTTTCGTTTGTGTGCGTGGTAAAATTCATATCAATTATTTTTTTAATTTATAAATCATTAAAGCAAACCAACGTTGCAACCTATCACACAACGAACGTTTAACATATTGCGTTCCGTGAATTAACAATGAATCGTTCATAAAGTCAACCAAACAATCTTGCGCGTTGTCTTCATAAATCCATTCGTCAAATTGTAGCGGTTCGAATTTTTGATAAACTGATTCCGTTTCGTAATCCCAATGATCGGTTATTGACATTAAATAATCGTTCGATTCTGCATATTCTTTAAACGATTGAAATTTGTGCGTTTTAATAAACTTTTTTTCGTCGCCGTAGTGTTCACACCAAAAAATTATTTGGATTGCGTCCGTGTCTTTAAAATAGTAAATTGCACACGTTTCGTTGTCAATTGTTAAGTCGTCAACTTCAATTTCGTGTGATCCGTCATTGTCTTTTAATTGTTGTTTAAATTCTGACATTTTCTTTTTGGTTTTTTTTGGTTTGTAAAATGGCGGGAATTTCACCCGCCGTTTTTTTTATTTTACTTTTTCGCTTAATCGGATTGTTTCTTCAAGTCTTTTGATTTCGATTAAAATTATAGTAGTTTGTTTTGTTCCTTTTAAAAGGTTGATAAATTTTGTTGTTAATTCTTTTGTCATTTTGATTTGGTTTTTTTTGGTTTCATTGAAACTTAGTGTTTCAATTATGGTGTAAAGATAAAACAATTTTTGATTCCAACACTATGAAATCAAAAAAAGTTTCATTTATTTTTTTT
>TARA_R110001592_G_scaffold182549_1_pt1 | contig 16506 bp, 21 predicted proteins | sample TARA_R110001592 | Tara Oceans TARA_R110001592 (sample SAMEA4398387) | marine metagenome | biome: Polar Biome; feature: [SRF] surface water layer (ENVO:00010504); material: water (ENVO:00002006), including particulate matter (ENVO:01000060) such as... | depth 5 m
AAAGTTTATCGTGTTCTTCCTTGACGAAGGTAAGGGCTAACCGTGGAACTTATAAGGCAATCTGAATTCGTTTTTACCAGCCACAGTGTACTTACTTGTGAAGAGATCGAATCGATAAACTCATCTATTGATAATACGGGGAATGGTACTCCTAGCGCGGAGGCCATCCAACGTATAGCTGATATACAAGCTGAACATTATCCAGAATATCGCAACTTATGTATGCCGCCATTTACTATTGATGAAGAACATAATGCATTTTCATTAGAGCTCGACACCTTTGTGGTGAATGCAGGGGATAAAGCATTGCAAACAACAGGAGGGAAGGGGAAGTCACATAGGATAGTATCTTTTATCTATGTCATAAGTGATTTACCTAAAGCAATCTTCCAATGCAATTTACCGAGACAGAGTAAAAGCTTCGAAGTAACAACCGGCGACCTAATTATAATTCCCCCATATCACAATCATCTATTTGAATTACAAACAAATACTAAAAAATTACTTAAATGCATATCACTTCATTGCTGCTTTATTACATAAATAATTGTTGATTATCAGGGCTGGGTGATTTAAGTTTAGTGAAAATTATTGCACTAAACTTGTATGAAATTTTTAGGTAGAGACATAGCTGTAAAAAAGAACGGACTCACTGATAAAGAGTGCTCTCAACTAATCAACTTGTTTCGTCAAAAAAATGATGCCATCACTATAAAAAACAAAGATTCAGGCGCTTACACTACTAATTCTCAATATGAGAGCATCAAACTATTTCTTGATGAATCGCCAGTTTTTTCAAGTTTTATGGTAAATAAATTAAATCAAATATTAAACGAATATTGCGCCGACCTGGACCTAAAACCTGAAACTTTTGGAGATTTTTACGAATCACCAAGTTTAATGCGTTTCAGAACAGGTAAAGATCGGTTTGATGTACACTTCGATGCCAGCGGTTATGATCATTACAGAAGTCTTGCTTTCATATGGTACTTGAACGATGTAAGCGAGGGGGGGGAGTTATTCCTACCCTCAAGCGAACAATCAATATCTATTACACCTGAAATGGGAAAAATAGCTGTAGTCCCTGCGGGGTGGACGCATTATCACAATGTAGAGACTCCGATTAGTAATGATAGATATTCACTTATAACATTCCTACGTTATTCAGAAATTGCCTAGGAATTACAGGAGAGTCAAAATGAGCATGACAAAGAAAACAATAGTCGCTGGTATTGTAATATGTGGCGCAACACATGCGGTAAACGCAAGTGAAAACACAAAAACCGCAACAAGTATTCCAATTGCTACTAACGCACAACATCAAAAATTGCTTGAAAAACAGAATGATTCTGTCACTCCAGATGCTTTTAAGGAAGGTCTAAATATTCAAAAATTAGAGCCTATTGAAAAAACAGCCAAGGCTATTCGTAAGAAACAACGACATATGACTGATAATGTAATTGTCATTTGGTGGGATAGTTTGTGGTCCTAAGTCTAGGTTATTAGAAGAGACGGCTAAATAATGTCGTCCCTCCTAAACCTATCAGCAATGAATAAAGCCACTATCAATAAACTTATTCTGTATGCAGAAGAAATTAACGTTCCCTCCAACGTTTCCCATATGAACTCATCAGAGCTAGTGTGATGAATATAGGCGGAAATAGGTAGGACGGTTAGGGACGTTATGAATATCCTTCTCTGGAGTCTATTGAGCCCCGAATACCAGTTATAATTTACACCTAACCTATTCAAAATATTCCTCCCGTTTTAGAATCCATACTTTTTCGTAGCCACTTAAAAAGAACCAACACTAATAGAAAATTGCGCGCGGCTTCTATCTTTACCAGTGCATCAACGAAAACATAGCTTTTGGCTTTATAAAAGCTTCTCGCTGTTTCGTATTCAATTGCGTGTTCCTTACCATCTGGTACTCCCCAAACAAGTAATGCCAGGTAAAACATGTAAATAGTGTATGCAGCGGCAAAAACTATAATGAGTTGAATGAACTTTAATTGTATAAAATCAGCAACCGTATAAAGGTACATGTGATCCCCCATGTCGAATTTCTTTTGAACATAATTCATTATTTCTGGCCGGTAATATATGGCTATAGCCATTGCCAGTAGATTTAACAGTATTATGCCATTCAAGATGAGATCACCAATTACTAACCCCGTGTCCCAGTAATAGCTCGTAAGAATAAATACAAAAATATCAAGTTCTACAAAGAAAGTATTAATCACAGCAAAAATGACGATTAAACTTCTTATATCAGGATGTTTAGCGTCGATATAGAGCATCATAATGAACGTGGTCCAAACTACGTTTAAATGAAACTCTGACAGCTCATAAAATGACAGTAAATAAAGCAAAACTGCATAACCGCATACCCTAATCGCCAGCATCGTTTCCTCCAATCAAAAACTGATCTATAAGCTGTTTTAACATCACCTCTTGTTCACTAGACGACAACCCAGAAAATTTGGATATAAAGCTTTTTCTTTTTCTCGCTATAGCTTGTCTTTCCGACTTATCATTTCCTGCTAGATAAAAACCTGAACTGTTATCGATAGCAAAATTTGCGGCGCAGTAAACTAAGCGTTCATCGTAGAGGTCAATAAAAATTGCCTGACTAGTCGCCCAATCATTAGTAATTAACTCAATATCCACTTTGCTGTGTGACATGACTAATACGGATACATCTAAAGGGCCTACTGCTGCTTTTTTCAGTGCTGACATATCACCTATATCTGCTGTGGATAAGCTTCTAGCATCTAGGTAAACCAAGTCTTGTTTAGCTGCTTCATATGTGACGGAAGTAAAATCTTTGATTTCAAGATTAAAGGTCTCATAATCGAGATATTCATTGACGTTGTTATTGGGCCAAGCTTTAACACCAACCCAATTAAGTAAGCTTTGTTTACAGGGACGTTTGTGAGCATGTATCTCACAATCTCCTGCATTTACATCAATAAACCGTTTATGTGTTGGGAGTAATCGACTAATTAGCTCTTCCAAATATTTATTTTTAGAAACCATGTATATTTTTTGTGTCATATTCTCATGTCTTATTGGATTCGGTCGCTATACGCCAATAATAACAACAAATTTGCTTAAATAAGCTAAGATATAGTAAAACTAGAACCCAAAATATTTATTCATTCCCGCAACAGCTGAGTACGATAGCAATGTTCAAGAAATTTCTTACTCCTGAGTTAGTAAAACAAATGCGTATTAACGCCGGTTTATCTCGTGAAGAAGTAGCCGAACTCATCGATGTATCCCCCCAGACGATTGCAAATTACGAAACGAAAGGTGTCAAAATGGACATATTTCAATTAGAAAAATTCATTATGATCACCACCACATCAAAAGAGGATAGAGAGAAAAAACAACAACTTCTCCAGGACTTCGGTAACAATCTAATGTCTCTTATCCCAAAAAAGAAAATAAATTAGCTCGCAATAATAACTAACTGAAATCATTGAAATATATTTTTTATAATTAATGGCAGTTAAAAATAACTGCCATTTAGTATAAAAAACAACTCTTTATATCTTGACAATCTTCTGCATTTCTTCAACCATACTATAAGTCAAACATAAAAAACCAACCGAAAAAAAATTTAGTTGGAATTACTGTGTTTTTAAATGAGTCATTTGTGTTCATTTATGAGGCTTTTGGGTTTTTTTTCGGGTTTCGGATAAGTTTTTTAACTTACTGCATTTCCCGCAAAATAATTGTTATTTTATGAATATATGAGAGATTGCCAAGTGGAAGAGGAAATAAAACACCCATCGTTAAAGCATAATCGAGCTCTTCATGAACCGAGCTTAAAGTTTGGCGTACCTTCAAGACTATTTTTACTGTGCTGTGCGTTAGTGATCATCGTCTTTGTAACCGCTGGATTTGTAGCTGCTCTCGTAGCATTTTTATTGACTATCCCACCGGCAATTATCATTCATCGTGACGATGAAAAAGCTCTTGAAATCCTTCTAGACAAGCTTAGGCGCCCAACTTTTTATACAGGAGGTGTCAATGAAAAAACATTCAAAGTTCTTTTGAAAAATAGAAACAAGTACATAACCAAACATATTTCACAAATCCAATAGGAATCGAAAAATGAAATCATTAAATACCATGTTGAGCGCAATTCTAACCAACACTAATACTGCAAAATCCAAAGTATTAGCCTTTAAAGAAAGACAACTTCAGCGGTTTACCGCCTTATGCGCTTTCTTGCTTACCTCGATAATGTTCTCAAGCAGCGCTTATGCTGATTACGATATTGGCGGACCACGTTCAGGCCCATGGGCCGCAATTACAGAGTTTGCGCAAGATGTAATTAACCTTATTGATGGTCCGGTAGCATTAACATTTTCATTTATTAGCTTGGTGGGTATGGCTATTACTTGGGCTATAGCGCCAAAGATGATGAATGCAATGGGTACATTCGCCCGAGTAATGATCGCTGTTGTGGTTATTTTGAATATCGGCGTTTGGATAACCGCACTTCAAAGCTAATCAACTAGGAGCAAAGCGGGGCGGTAACGCCCCATTTTGAGGTAAATAATATGGGTATTACATACGAAAGCGCCGCGGAATTGAGTTGCCTATCAAGTCGATTCAAAGACTTTTATATCAGCAATGCTTCGACGATGTTAGGTGCTTATGAGCTCGGAGGTATAGACCCAAGTGGCTTAGGAGTAAGAGAAAAAGAGATCGCGACTGAATTACTTCGTTATTTAATAAGAACAAGTCCTCCTGAGTTGATATTGACTCAATATTACGTTCATAGAAATAATCCCAATGTAACAATAAAGCCCAGAGAGGATAAGCGTTCAAGCGTTATATCCAAAAGAAGAGAATTATTTTTACAAGAAAAAAGAAGCTTATGTTCGTCACATATATTTTTTTTAGCGGAGTTGCCTTTTGCTAGTGATCTAACCAAATGGTTCAGTTTTGACTTCCTGCAAAATATAGTCTCTTCAGTGGTGTCCAAAGATGCAAGAAACTATATAAAAACAAGGATTTCTGAAAGGAATTCAGTTTTAGCATATGAGGCAGAAATAAAAGAAACCGCAAAATTATTACAAGAAGAAATTCAAAATCACATTGCACGACTTGATTTAACCTCATTCGGTAACAAACAACTAGACGGCTCTCAATTTTGGTCATTAATTAAGGCGCTTCACACCTTAGATTTTGATTTTCTGAATATAAAATCTAACCCACCAAAATGCGATTTGAATGGTAGGGTTTTCGACTCGACGATTACCGCCGTCAATAGGGGAGGGGTGGACTATTTAAAAATTTCTGGGCTCAAACCAATGTACCTAAGAATCGCCTCTATAAAGGGCTTTTCCGACGAATACATAGAGCGTGGATTTTTTGCTAATGGCATAAATTCCCCGATTGGTAATAAGGGCAATTATGTATTAATGACTAGATACCGGGGAATGAATAAAAGACTCCAGAAAAAATATTTTGATGAAGCCGAAAATGAAGTTGCACGAAACCAAATTAATATCATGGATATGATGAAAGGTGATAAAAAATCACAATTGGAAATCCAATTATCTATGTCTGAAAAAGACAAGGCAGTTTTAAAAGAGGTTTCAGACGCACAAGCATTGGGCGACTACAACGGAAAATTTGAATGTTCAGCTGTAATCTTTTCAGAATGCATCGAAGAGATCGAAATCACATGTAAATCGTTACGGTCTTCATTAAACCAAGCCGGAGCAGATATTGTCTGGGAAACCGCTGGTTTAGAATCTGCTTTTGAATGCTTCTTACCGGGCTCTCAATTCGAATCTAAGCGCCAACTAGTACCAATTAATTCTAGAAAGGCAGCTGCCCTTTCCCTATTTTATAAAGCTAGTACAGGCATCCCAGAGTGGGAATATACAACGAGAGACGGTGTATTAAAAAAAGAAGAAGCATTCTATATATTTGAATCGAACGATGGTTCCCCCTTCTATTACTGCCCCTATATAGGCGGCAAATGCATGGTTATTGGGGTTGGCCCAATACGGTCAGGAAAAACCTTTACTAAAAACTCCATTGCAACTCATTTTATGAAATTTAATGGCTATTACTCTGCGATTGATATCGATCCTGGTACTGAAGCTGTCGCCCGATTTTTTCAGGATGACGGTAGTATTTTTCAAATGACTGACAAAAATAGAGCCGGTTTTAATCCATTTTTTATTGCAGAAGGAGCCGACGACATTAGGTTTAGGGCTCACTTTATGCGTCAACTAGAAGCAATGGTGCAATCTAATACTAACGCTGAACTAAATCATTTTACTAAAAGTGAAGTGCAGCAATTAGACGAAGCTATGTTATCTGTACTTAGGCTACCGGCTGCAATGCGTTCGTTTTCTAGTTTCCTAGATCACTGTAATAAGGACATTAAACGTAAACTCTCTAAATTTCACAGTGACGGGATATATGCAAACATTTATGACAATGTAAATGATGCTATAGGCTCCCTTCAGAAACGCTTTAGTGTCTACAACATTATGGGCGTTAAAGACGACAAAGTTTCACTTTCATTAGTTATGAGTGAAATCGTTTATCGAGTATTAAGGACTTTTGAGAATCCAGAGCTTCGAGATTTTTTCAAGATGTTAGATATTGATGAAGCACACGCATTTTTAGCAATCCCTGGAATGATTGATTTTCTTGTTAAAGGCATTCGTACATGGGGGAAATGGCAAGCGGGCGTTTCACTTTGGACCCAAAGCCCTGTCGAACTCAAAAAAATTAGAGAGTGGCCCGCACTTCGAAGTGCTGCATCTACTTTTTGGTTCATGGCTGACGGCGAAATGGATAGGGATATCTACAGAGACGTTTTTCATTTATCAGAAGGTCATCTTGATGCAATTCAATCACTAATCCCAAAACAACAAGCCTTTATATATCAGCCTGAAATTAGAGTTGCCAAAATTATTAATCTTTATTCAGAGCCAGAACAAAGAGTTATTAATACAAGCGTTGCAGGAGAAGCAATGACATTGCAGCGTAATTTGGAACACACAAATGGCGATATTGATTTAGCAGTACAAAAGACAATTGCTGACCTCAACTTTTAAGGAACTGTCATGATGAAACGCAAACTTAGTATATTTTTTCTAACGGCAGCTCTGACAATTGCCCCTGTGAGTTACACAAAACGAGTTGAAGCTGGTATTCCCATCATTGATATACCAGGTTTAGTTCAACAGCTTTTGGACTATTCACAGCAGCTGCAATCTTATGCAGAAGACTTGTATCAATCGACAGTTGTGTCGAATGAATACGTCCAGACTCTTCGTAAGATGGAACAGACATATTTAGAGTACGAACACACTCTAAATCAGATCAAAGGCTTGCGAGATATTGTAGACAGCACTGAATGGAGAAATATTCTCTCAGCTATAGAAATTGATTTTCCATTGAATCCGCTCGATTCACATTGGGATGATTGGGATGTTGATTTATACACTGATGACGGCGTTATAGATGTAGATGAAAGAATCGGAGAGGTTTATAACCGAATCCGCGATCTAGAAGATGTTTATGCAGATATCGAATCTTCCTTTTTATCTGAAGATATGAGGGATATGCAAAGAGAAAAAGCCCGTAGGCTATTTCTAAAATCGAGAGAAATAACAGAACAAACGTATGCCGCTGATGCTTTTAAAGTGGAAACAAAATACTTAACTGATGCTTTTGAGCAGCTACAAGAGAACAGGCAGGATATTGCTACAGATGATGAAGCACAGCTACAAACTTTACAAATACTTGCTATGCAGCAGGAGTTATCCGCTCGACTATCGCAACAGCAAAATGCTATTGCGCTAAAAGCATTTGAAATGTCGAATCAAGATGCCGCAGATAGAAAGAGCCGAGAATCTTTTGCTTTTGATATGCAATTACTCGACAAACTTGAAGTGTCGAATCGAGTTGATTATGAACCTAGCGAAAACAACAACAAAACCGTAAATTTCTAAGGAAATACTATGAAAAAAATAATGATAGTAACTTTTAGCTTTTTTATTCTAACTAATGTTTTCGCTCAAGAAAAATTCGATGCCGAAAAGGCACAAAAACAACTTAAGGATAGACCCGCACCAGAGCATTATATTGACCCTTATTTAATAAATCGAAGAGAGAAAAAAACAGAATATTTAGCAAATAAGTGTAATGAAGAACTTGATTCGTTTTTTAAGCAAATGGATTGTAAAAATTCCGCTAGGAATGCTTTTAACAAAGAATATCCCCCCAGAGGAACTGACGATTATAGCGAGAAATTCTATCGTCCATTAAGTGAAACGGATTTGACACAAAAAAGAGAAGAGCTAATAAAATTAATTAAGGTCATCTCGCCCGTAGCTAAGTTTGGCAATGAGCAAATAGAATTAACCGTTGATGATTTAGCAACCGAAATCCTATTCATTGAACGATATTTATTAAAAGTGGAACCTAGAGATTACAGGCCACTATGATGAAAATCTCAACGATTAGAAATCTACTTCTAATACTTGCTATAAACGTAATGTTTTTCGCATCTAGTCAACTCCATGCTCAGGAAGTATCAAGATCTGATACCGCCTTAAATGGTGCAATATCAACTTTCGTTCAAAATGTATTAACTGATGATACGGCAGAGTTTAATCAATTTGTAAAAGCAATGATGGTTGCAATGACTTTTATAGGTATAGCCTGGTATGTAATTGGTTGGGCGTTGAAAAAATATGATGTAGGAACTTTAGTAGTTTACTTAATATCATGTTTTGTGATCTGGGCTTTTTACGCTAATTACAATGAGGCGCTATCAGATTTATGGGGATGGTCAGACTCCATTGGACTAGGCATTCAAGAGCAAGCCACCGGTACGGACGATAAACTATTTGTTGTAAATAAATTAATGGAAACAATTGGAAGGTTCTTCCTTGATGATATTTCGATACTTGATGGTCTACTCGCTATTACTGGAATGTTGTTTTTCACCGTAATTACTCTAATCCTAAAAGTTGTCGTTTTTATTGCTTCACAATGGAGTATTTGGGGCTATGCGTTCTGCAAAATAATAGGGCTTGTTTTCCTACCTTTAGTCCTTTGGCCTGTAACCCGTTCAGTGTTTACCAATTGGTTTCAAATGTTCTTAGGATTCTGGTTTTTTAACTTGTTTATCAAAGTCGGTCTAACTCTCTATTACATTTATTTCAACGCGATATTTGGCGTGGTAGATGGTCCAGTTTCATTCAACCCAGTTGCTGATCACATAGCTATTATGCGTATTAATTTACACATGTTAGTCGGGATTATGTTTCTTATTTCGCTAGGTGCATTGTCAGGGATGATGGCGCAAGGCTTCGGTGGTGCTGTCTCAGCAACAAGTAGAAGTATGTCTAACACAAGCAAAGATGCAGCCAAAGTAATTACACAGTTTATCGCCAAGATATAAATGAGAAATATGAATATGAATAATTCACATAACAACATCATAGAGCAACACAACGAAGATGAATCGACAAAAATAAATGAAACCGTTCCGAAGCTGGTTTCCATGAACACTAAAATATATTTAGCGTTACTACTAAGCCTGGTCATTATCGTAGTGCAGGGATTTTGGATTAACTCCGCAAATATACGCGCTGAAATGAATACAGAAATGATTTTCATGAAGATGTATCCAAATGGGACTTGGGACGTTGAATATAAAAAATCTGGTGAAGAAGCTGATTTTTTCCCATTAACCATTGATAAATTATTGTTCGATTTTGTTGAAGCAAGATATGGAGTAAATCCCCATTCTATGCGCCGGAATTATGGCTTTGCTATTACATTCATGTCGCCAACATTAAGAACATCATTTGTTGGCTCTGCTGACGAAGACTATAACGCAGCGGAAAAAGCTAAACATTTTACTCAAAGAGGTTGGACTGAAGAAATTAGATTGAGATTCATTGACCATTTTGATGTATCTGCGGGTTCATTTATTGGTGGGGATTCTGAAATTTATAGAACGAATATATTCATTGAAAGAATACTTAGAGATAAATCAGGGCAGCAACAAGGCGACCCAGTTAAAGAAGTCATCAATCTGCATTGGCGAATAAAATCATCTAAAACATTAAACAAACTCACTCGTGACGAACTTAGAGCTAATCCTATCGGTATAGAAATTTTGAAAGAAAAAATCACTTTAGACATATCCGAATTGGAATAACACAAACAAGCAGGAACTATTATGAATAAATTAATAACACTAACGGCTTTTTCTTTATTTTCATTAAGCGTCAGCGCTCTTGATTGTGTGAAAATCGGTCATGAGTCAGGGAAAACATACGATATTGAAGGAACAATGAATACATTTACACATGTGATATTGCCTGAAAATATAATGCGCAATACTACTGTCATTGTAGGGAATTCAGAATTATGGACTAGTGATACGGCAGGGCCACACATCTATATCAAACCTACTTCTACCCAGACGCAAGGTGAATCGACTTCATTGTCAGCAGTCGGTGAATCAGGCACTAGTTATGATTTTAAAATTAACAGGAAAAAGGCGATTAAGAATACGTGCTATGAAGTCACCGTAGGCACATTATTTTCTGACAGTGAAAGACAGGCACTTTCGTTGCGTAAAAATGACTCTCAGGACAGTACTAGCGTTGAACTGGCCCGTTTGTATAGAGATAAATATAACCAAGCAACAAGAGACGCAAAAGAGCAAGAGAAAACCGCTGTTTTAGAAGCACTCCGCAGATACCGTTATCAAATTTATACACGCTATGACTGGGATAAACCTAGTAAAACTCATCGTAAGTCACGCAACACAACAAATTTTATAGGTGATGGCTTTGTTTCAGATATTTACGATGATGGAAGATTTACATATATAAGGGTACATAATCAAAACAAGGGGATCATGATTGTCGAAGCAGAGCTTGAAGGACAAACTGAAATCATAGAAGCCAAATTCGATACCCTCAATAAAATGTACACTATCGCAGGAATATTCCCCAAATTTACACTTAAATATGCTGACTCAGAATTTGATATCAGTAGAGGTGATAACAGTACTTTCGGGGAGTATTAAATATGTCTGAAACAATTATTGAGTCTACCGAAGATTTTGATGAAGAGAGCCCTTCTTCAATAAAACAAGGAGCGCAAAGGTACTTCATTTTAGCTGGAGTATTAACCACTTTGTTATTTGTTTATCTGTTCGTAAGTATGTCGATGGATGATGATTCAGATGATAACAGTGTTAATAAAAAAACTGCGGTCCCGGAGCAATTACAAGAAGCGGACATTAACAACCCTTCTAGCGCTGTAGCTGAGTTTAATCGTTCACTTGAACAAAATGGTCAAGCACCACAAGCAGCTAATCAGAAAGTAGTAAATTCAGGTTTACCCGATGATCTCTCGCCACGTAAAACAGCATCAAATGCTGATGTAGCTGAGACGCAGGACAGGCGTAGACAAAAAAACGCCAAACCTGAAAAAGAGATCACTATAGCGCCAACGCCTTTTCAGAAATTTCAGGAACAAGAGGAATTAAGAGCAATGCGTTCTTTGGCTTCCCTTAGTTCACTAGGGGATGATTCAGCATTTTATGGTGATGAAACGCAGTCATCAAAAAGGAAAACACGATCTGTTCCTACTAAAAAAAACCAAACTATTGAAGAAAAGCAAACGGCTATTAGGCAGCAAATTTCTGAAATAACAGCGTATAGAGAAGCCATTGAACGCGGTGATATAAATCCCTCAACTCCACCACCTTCTATTCAAAATCTAATGAGAGGTGATAAATGAAAATTTCAACTTTGTCGTTTGTTATTACATCGTTACTGTACCCGCTAGCAAACGCACAGGAGATACAAGCACCGATTCAAGCACCTAAACAGGAATTGGTAAAAGCTGTTGATGATGGACGAAAAATTCTAGGCACTACAACCATCATTAAGGCGGCTCTCTCTCAAAAGCTAATATCTGATTATCCAGGACCGTTCAGAGCGTATGTGACCCATGATGTATACGATTCAACCTATGAATACGTACTCATACCTAAAGGCTCTAAGATACATGGAAATGTTGTTCGTATAGCGAATGTAAATGAGCCTATTAGCGCGAGAGTTGGATATATCATTCATTCTATAATCAGGCCAGATGACGTATTAGTTGACCTTTCCAGAGACGCAGCTGTCGATCACGAAGGTGTATCTGGTATAGAAGATGAAGTAAATAGGCATTTACTTGCACAATTTCTTGGCGTTGTTGCTTATGCATTAGTTTCATCAGGTTCAGACGGTCAAACTACTGGGGGTTTAACGGGAACTGTTAATACTAACGCAGAGATAGCCGCACAAACGAGAGAGCAATTTTCACCCATTGCGCAGAAATATTTAAACCTTGTGCCCACAGTAACAATAAATAGCGGTCAAACATTTAATGTGTTCATCGTCGCGCCTAAACGTATTACTCCATATGGAGGAATTTTTGATGATTTCGCCAGCAACTAAAGTTCTTTTATCAACTTTTTTTCTAATCCTTAGTGTGAAGTCTTCAGACTTGTACGCTTCAGATTTAAACGCATATGTGAGGACTAATTACCCGGCGAATATTAGAACCGTTGGTCAACTAGCTGAATATATTATCGATGGAACCGGCTACAAAATTTACAACGGTAAGAATGCTCCAGACGATGCTAGCTCGATTTTACATAACACCTTACCACACCAACCTTCGGGGCTAGTTTTGTCAAGAAAGGATGCATTGCTGATCGCTATTGGTCAGAAGAATTCTCTTGTTGTGGATTACGAAAACAAGTTGGTTTCAATGACAAGGAATCCACATCATGAGTAAAAATTTAAATGTGGCGTTACTCGCTTTTTTGTTAACAAGCTGTTCTTCAAACACAAATGTATTGAGAGATCACATAACAAAATTGAATCAATCTGAGCGTATTATCCCTCATGATTTTTCGAAGAAATATACCGATGTTATTGAACTAGGATTAGATAAATCAACAGATAAAAAACAATCCATAGAAACTGAAGTTACCTATGTAACTCCACAGAACATTGAAATAATATCTAAGCGAAAAGAACAAAGTGCCTCAAAACTATTAAAATATGTGGATATAGAGTTTCTTAATGAATCAGCAGAAATTCACGACAAGAATTTATCTCTGTCTCAAATATCTGAAAACATCGATGCAGAATACTTTCTCATTATTGGGCATAGTCACGGAGTCAGTAGCGTTGGCGTTGAAACGCTTTCGTCGAAACGTGCAAGGAGCTTGTCAGTAGCACTTATCGAAACGGGGATACCCAAAGACCATATATATTTTATTAGTGCCTGGAGTGATGGGGGAATGAATTACAGTATTTCGAAAGGCGTAAGAGTGGTAGGTTTACCCGCTGAATTAAGCGAAAACGCTGCATTAATCACTGGTATAACAAAAGTGGGGCTCTGATATGAAGAAGACAATATTTCTTATACTTAGCGTTCTATTTTGTACTTCCGTTATTGCAATTGACGACCAGGATGCACGAAATTTCATAGATGATAATTCATGTGAAATGAGCAATAAGGAAGTGTCGGTCTGCGCTGTAATAGTATGCGATTTTGGATTACTTTTTGGTGAATGGTCAAGTGAATGCACCGACCATAAATGGAAACTTATTAGATGGGCATCTAATCCATTTTCCAGTCTACCAAAATGTTTCGATAGAGACTCAAATTGTGAGAGAAACGGGACTGGACGCAGTGCTGAAATTTCACAAGATGATTGCGATTTAATGCATACCGATATTGAGAGAGAAACATGTGAATTAGCTCTAGATCCAAATATCGATTGGAGCCAAGTTGCACCGTATGATGGACCATTAGTTAGACCAATAACTCAACCTATCCCGCCAAATATTCCAGATCCCGATTTACCTGTATGTTCAAGTAATCAGGCAAATTGTCATAATTACCAAATCCCTTGATAATAAAAATCCTAGAAATTTCTAGGGTTTTTTATTTATGATAACTGTTCTTGAGTCTGGTAAATGAATTACACCAGTTGATTCTAATGCTACGCGTATTTTTTCTAGAGTTTCAATTTTAAAATTAGTTAACGTTTCAGAGTTTTCAACACGAACAATCGTAGATTTAGAGACCATCGATTTAGCCGCTAAATCATTATATGACCACTTTAAAACGGCTCTACTTGCTCTTATTTGTTCAGCTGATATTAAATACATATGTAACCTCATAAAATACAGCTCAAATTTTACCATACTTAAAACCGTTATTATTAGAGGTACATGAAAATAAGGGCAAAAGCTCAGAGAAACGACCACATCAAGAGCCACTTCTAAAGTAAAGACCACAGCAAGAGCATGTTTTTACCAGCGTTAGGGTTGATTAAGTTGGATTATCTCGTTTGATGACTAATTAGCCTTACCGCCGCTTATCTCAGTGATTTTCAACTAAGCCTGGATAAATTCCACAGTTCGCTACGCCATGCCCTACACCCGTTCAGATTCGCTTCGCTCTCTTAGCTGCGGCTTTGTTCATGCGGTTGAATTTATCCAAGCCTAGTTGAGAGGGAATCACGGAGCGCCGGAAGAGCAAGGCAAATTAGACAATAAACGAGGCTACTTATGACAACTTTAATCACCCTAAACAACACTGATAAAAACACTTCTTCTCTGCGAGGCGGAGCTAAGAAAAAGCAAGTTTCAAAAAAACGCAAAACACCCAACGCACAATCAATATTGGCAAAAAAAGAGCTGATCCAAAAAAGCGCACTAGCTAAGCAAATCATTAAGAAGAGAATAGCCGAAGCAAAAACCGAAGCTGAAGCTTTTGCCGCTTGTGCTCTTCGAGTGAATGACATTCTAATACAGTGGCATCATGTCGAAACAGGGGCGAAAACATTTTTAACTTTTAATCAGTGGAAGGAAAGAGGATTTAAAGTAAATAAAGGTGAAAAATCTTTTAAAGTTTGGTCCTCGCCAATCAAAGGTAAACGTGAAATTGAAGTAACTGAAGTTAAAACCGGTGAAGATAAAAAACTCGAAGAAAACTACGAGCTTTTTGCTATGTGTTCGCTATTTCATGAGGGCCAAGTCAGCCCACTTGACGAAAACAGCAAAGAAGCAATAGACGAAAGCTTGATGACTCAATGTATCGGTGAAAAAGTTGAAACTATTTTGTTATCTAAAAATTCCGGTAAGTTTGGGCAATATTTGGGTTTTGTTGGAGTCGCTGAGCGAATCAAGTGTGAAGGTTTAACACTTGATATATACAGAAACGTAGAAGCAGAAAACCACTATTTTTATAAAGTAGTTAACGTTATTACGGGACAAACTCACACCGTTGAGGACCAACACGATCTAGTTATCGCCGTTAAGGAGGTATCTAAAAACCCCATTCAATACATGGCATTACCGGTTGTTAAAAAAGAGTTCTCTATACCTGGAGGAAGTTCAAAAAAGCAGAATGTTGAGCCTAATAGTAAAACCGAAGTTAACCAGGCGTTAGCTGATAAATTTAATAAACTTGCTGAAGGGTTACAAAGTAAAATTGATAACTGTTTTGCTGATCGATTAACTAATACTCCTAGACGTTTAAAGCAAGCTAATCAAGCCAGGAATGAGGGCGAAAAGTTAGACCGAACGCAAAAAGCCCTTTTAGCATTATCTAAACTTCATGCAGCCGGCAACGTGCCCAACGAGTTAAAAAGTATAAAAAGTAAATCAGCGATTTATGATTTATTAAGCGGAAATAAAACACTAATTACTAACGGTTGGCATTCTTATCACAAAGACACCGGGGAACGTTCAAATTCAAGCCCGGAAGCGATAGCAATATGGAAGTTATTAGAAAAGAAAACCGAAGAACAAAAAAAGACTGAGGATTTACAAACTAAAGTTGAAAACTTGCAGTTTGCAAATATTAGCGGTTACTTTCCAACGCATGAAAATGTAACTAGCAGAATGCTAGAACTTGCCAATATATCAGAGGAAAACACAATAGCAGATACGAGCGCCGGTAGCGGTCATATTCTTGAAGCAGTAAAAAAATCCTTTCCAAATATTTTAGCCGATGCTTATGAAATAAATCATGAATTATCTGAAATTTTAGAGGGTAAAGGTTTTGCTGTAGAGCATTGTGATTTTCTGACCGTTGAACCATCAGCCAAATACGACAGAATTTTGATAAACCCCCCATTTGAAAAATTAGCGGATATTGATCACGTTATCCACTCATTTAAGTTTTTAAAGCCCGGAGGTAAATTGATAGCGGTTATGTCGCCTGGTCCATTTTTCAGAATGGATAAAAAATCTAAATCTTTCAGAAACTGGCTAGGCGAATTAGACGGATATTACGAAGATTTACCAGAAAATTCATTCAAGCAGTCAGGAACTAACGTAAGTACTAAACTGATCGTTATCAATATGATCTTCCCCTAACTTTGTAGACACTTTTTACTTAGAAACTGAA
>TARA_R110001592_G_scaffold61829_2_pt1 | contig 16469 bp, 10 predicted proteins | sample TARA_R110001592 | Tara Oceans TARA_R110001592 (sample SAMEA4398387) | marine metagenome | biome: Polar Biome; feature: [SRF] surface water layer (ENVO:00010504); material: water (ENVO:00002006), including particulate matter (ENVO:01000060) such as... | depth 5 m
TTACTGGAAGGCAGAGGTTGACTCATTAAAGGGAGACCCCGATGCATTGAATGAATTCTATAGACAGTTCTCAAGGACAGAGTCACATGCCTTTAGAGATGAAAGTAAGTCCTCTATATTTAACCTTACAAAAATTTACCAGCAGATAGATTACAACGATAACTTAATAAAGGACAGGGTATTAACTAGGGGCTCGTTTCGATGGGAGAATGGAAAGATTGACACAAAGGTTGTGTGGTCACCTGATTCAAGGGGTAGGTTCTTAGTTTCCTGGCTACCTAATAGTTTACTCCAGAACAGACAGGAGCAAAGGAACGGACTAAAGATGCCCGGCAATAGCCACCTAGGGTCATTTGGGTGTGATTCATACGATATATCAGGAACAGTTGGTGGGGGTGGCTCTAACGGAGCCCTCCATGGTTTAACTAAATTCCACATGGATGACGCACCTATTAACGAGTTCTTCTTGGAATACGTTGCGAGACCTCAGACCGCCGAGATATTCTTCGAGGATGTCTTAATGGCTTGTGTTTTTTACGGAATGCCTATACTAGCTGAGAATAACAAACCTAGGTTATTATATCACTTCAAGAACAGGGGCTACAGGCAGTACTCATTGAACCGCCCTGATAAGCCCACTAGGAAGCTATCTGGTTCAGAGAGAGAGCTAGGCGGTATGCCTAACTCGTCTGAGGCCGTGAAGCAGTCACACGCCGCCGCTATAGAGACTTTTATTGAGAAGTATGTAGGGATTGATTCTGAGGGAACGTACCGTGACACAGATGATATGGGGTCTATGTATTTCAGTAGAACATTACAAGATTGGGCTAGGTTTGACATAAACAATAGGACCAAGTTTGATGCCTCAATAAGCTCTGGATTAGCTATTATGGCTAACCAGCAGCACCTCTATAAAACCGTTAAAAAAGAGTCCAAAATAAGCATTAACTTTGCAAGGTATAATAATAACGGAATATCTAGCCAAATAATTAGATGAAAGAGATAAATATATCTATTAACCCATCTTCTTTTCCAAGTCAATATGTCCCTGATTCAAGAAAGAAAACCACAGAGTTCGGTCTTCAGATTGGTCAGGCTATTCAGTATGAATGGTTCAGGAAAGATAATGGAGGTTCTAAGTTTTATGATCAGTGGGATTCTTTCCATAAATTAAGACTTTACGCAAGAGCAGAACAGTCTGTTGGGAAATATAAAAATGAGTTGTCAATAGACGGGGATATGTCTCACCTTAATCTAGACTGGACCCCCGTGCCTATTATACCTAAGTTTATAGACATAGTAGTTAATGGTATGTCTGATAGGTTGTTTGATGTTAAGGCATATGCGCAAGACGCAATGTCCGCTGACAGAAGAAACGAGTACCAAGAAAACCTTGAGGCGGATATGGTTTCAAAGGATTTACTAGGTCAAATAAAGGAAGACTTTGGTGTTGATGCTTTTAACACTAGTCCTGACGAACTACCAGCTGACGACGATGAGCTTGCGTTGCACATGCAATTGAATTACAAGTCATCCATAGAGCTAGCTCAAGAGGCGGCAATAAATACCGTACTAGCGGAGAACTATTACGACGACACAAAGAAAAGAGTTATATACGATTTAACTACCGTAGGGATTGGGATCACTAAGCATGAGTTCTTGCCAGGAGCAGGGGTTGTAGCTAAGTATGTTGACCCAGCTAATGTGGTATATAGCTACACAGAGGATCCAAACTTTAAGGATTGCTTCTACTGGGGTGAGGTAAAGACCGTCCCTATAAATGAGGTATTAAAGATTGACCCAGACTTAAGCAAGGAAGACCTAGAGAAGATCGCAAAATCAAGCTCACAATGGCACGACCACTTTAACGCTACTCAGTTTTATAATAACTCGTTATTTAATAATGACACGGTTACATTGCTTTACTACAACTACAAGACCACTAAGAAATTTGTGTACAAGCAGAAGGGCGAAAAGGTAATACAAAAAGATGACGAATTCAATCCCCCAACAGAGATGATGGAAGAGAGAGGGTTTGAGAAAGTAGAAAAAACTATAGACGTTTGGTATGAGGGCGTTATGGTTATGGGTACAAACATAATACTTAAGTGGAGTATGTCTGAGAATATGGTAAGGCCTAAGTCTGCCTCTCAGCACGCTACACCAAACTATATCGCATGTGCGCCTAGAATGTACAAGGGAAACATAGAGTCTACGCTAAGGCGTATGATTCCATTTGCTGATCTTATACAAATGACACACATGAAGCTTCAACAGGTTATTCAAAAAGTTGTGCCAGATGGTGTGTTTATTGATGCCGATGGCTTAAACGAGGTGGATCTTGGAAACGGGGCCGCATATAACCCAGAAGATGCCTTAAGGTTATACTTCCAGACAGGTAGTGTGATAGGTAGAAGTTTTACTGGAGACGGAGACTTTAACAACGCAAGAGTTCCAATACAGGAGCTATCTAAGAATTCAGCTCAAGGGAAAATATCTAGCTTAATAGGTAGTTATAATCATTACCTTCAAATGCTTAGAGATGTCACGGGCTTAAATGAGGCAAGAGATGGCTCTATGCCAGACCCTAATTCATTGGTTGGTTTACAGAAGATGGCCGCCTTAAACAGCAACACGGCGACGAGGCATATACTAGACGCTAGCTTGGACATAAGTAGGGACTTAGCCGTGGCGCTAACATCTAGGATATCTGACGCACTAGAGTATTACCCATATAAGGAAGAGTTTGTTATGCAGATTGGTAAGTACAATGTAGACTTACTTAAGGATATAAAAGACCTACATATTTATGATTTTGGTATCTTTATAGAAATGGCACCAGATGAAGAAGAGAAGCAACAATTAGAGGCAAATATACAGGTCGCACTATCTAGAGATTCTATTGACCTTGACGATGCTATTGACATAAGAGAGGTTAGGGATACAAAGTTAGCTAACCAATTACTTAAGGTTAAGAGAAAGAAAAAAGAGAAGAAGAAGCAAGAGTATGAGATGCAGAAAATGCAATCTCAACAACAGGCTCAGATGCAGTCACAACAGATGGCGGCTCAAACGGCGGCTCAAAAACTTCAAATGGAGACCCAATCGGAGATGCAAATAGCACAAGCTAAGGCTGGCTTTGACATAGAAAGAATGCGTGGAGAGGCTCAGATTAAATCTGAATTAATGAGACTTGAGTTTGACCTAAACATGCAACTAAAAGGCGTTGAGGTAGAGGCCTTAAAGGGAAGAGAAGACGCTAAGGAAGACGCTAAGGATAGCAGGATAAGTAAACAGAACACTCAGCAATCTAAGTTAATAGAACAAAGACAGAGGGATTTACCTCCAGTAAACTTTGAGTCTAGTGAAGATTCGCTTGATGGTTTTGACTTAGCTCAGTTTGAACCTCGCTAATAATTTAAATTAAATAATGCGTAATTTTGCGCTTTAAATCAAATCAAATATGGAATTAAAAGTAAAGGCGGTCCCAGGGCCCGGAGAAAAGTCTGTACAAGAAGTTGAGGAAACTTTATTGGAGCAGCACGAAGAGACTACTACGGATGTTGTTGAAGAACAACCTGTAGAACAAGAAACTACTGACGAAGAGGTTGTCAGTGAAGCCAAGGACTTAATTAAGGAATTTGGCGAAGAGGACGTTCTTTCATATATTAAGAGTAAATATAACAAGGACATTGCATCTGTTGATGATTTGTTTTCTGAGAAAACACAAGAGTTACCAGAGGATGTGTCTGCGTTCTTAAATTATAAAAAAGAAACCGGTCGAGGGATCAATGATTTTATGAAGCTACAGGCTGATTTTGATCAAATGAAACCAGATCAATTATTGCGTGATTACTACGCTTCCACGGAAGAGGACCTTGATTCAGAAGATATTGAATATCTTATGGGTGAGAAGTTCTCTTATGATGATGACTTAGACAGTGAGTCCGAGGTCAAGCAGAAGAAGATCGCAAAGAAAAGAGAACTTGCTAAGGCAAAGAAATATTTTAACGAATTAAAGGAGACGTATAAGGTTCCGGTTGAGTCAACTGGTGTTCCTGTTAACGATGAGGAGTTAGAGTCTTACAATGCCTACAAGGATTATATATCACAATCGCAAGATGCTCAAGAGGTGAATAAAAAACGCTCTGAGTATTTTCAGAAGAAAACAGAAGAATTGTTTAACGATGAGTTCAAAGGTTTTGAGTTCAATATCGGAGATCAAAAAATGAAGTTTAGCCCTGGAGATACAGCCGAAGTGAAGAATGTTCAATCTGACGTAAACAACTTTATATCTAAGTATTTAGATGACGAAGGGATTATTAAAGATGCCACAGGATATCACAAGTCTTTATCAGCGGCGATGAACCCGGACAAGTTAGCTGAGTTTTTCTACGAAAAAGGAAAATCAGATGCGGTAGGGGATGTTTCAAGACAGTCAAAGAATATAAACATGGATGTCAGATCAACACCTCAACAACTGAGTAACCAAGAGGGATTCAAAATTCGAGCTGTTGAAGCAGAAAGTGGGCGTGGTTTAAAAATAAAAAAACGTTAAACATTAAAAAAAATTATTATGGCATTAGTAGTAAACCCAACTCCTGGATTTAGCCTACAACCGACACCGTCGCAAGTAGCAACTCCTGGATCTTACATTGCAGATTTTGACTTCTTAAGTCAATATCTACCTGATACGCACGAAGCAGAATTTGAGCGTTACGGAAACCGATCTATCTCTTCTTTCTTACGTTTAGTAGGAGCTGAGATGCCTTCTAACTCTGACCTTATCAAGTGGTCTGAGCAAGGAAGATTACACATTAAATATACAAGCGTAACATCTGCAGGAGCTGCAGCTGCTGATACGGCTGTATTTACTGTAGCTGACGCTGGAATTACAGCAGCAGCTATTAGAAAAGGACAAACAGTTATGATTTCTGATAACACGGCCGCTTCTACATTAAACAACAAAGGTATTGTTACTGCTGTAAGCGGTCTTACTTTCACTGTTGCTTTTTATGAGGCAGCTGGACAAGCTAATTACGCTGGATCAGTTACTGTATTTATTTACGGTTCTGAATTCAAGAAAGGATCTAACGGTATGGAAGGTGCTTTAGAAGCAGAGAGCGAAATTTTCGAGAATTCTCCAATCATCATCAAAGACAAGTACACAGTATCTGGATCAGATATGGCACAAATCGGATGGGTTGAAGTAACTACAGAAAACGGAGCAAATGGATACCTATGGTATTTAAAGTCTGAGCACGAAACTCGTTTACGTTTCGAAGATTACTTAGAGACGTCAATGATTGAAGCTGTACCTGCTGAGGCTGGTTCTGGAGCAATTGCTGCTACTGGAGATCTAGGAAACAAAGGATCTGAAGGTCTTTTATATGTACTAGAAAACAGAGGAAATGTAGCCGCTGGAGCTTTAGCTTCTCTTGCTGAATGGGACGCAGTAGTTGCACGTTTAGACAAGCAAGGTTCTATCGAAGAGAACGTATTGTTCGTAGACAGAACTTTCTCTTTCGAGATTGACAACATGTTGGCATCACAAAACAACTTTGGTTCTTCAGGAGCTTCTTATGGTTTGTTTGACAACGATACTGATATGGCATTAAACCTAGGATTTACAGGATTCCGTAGAGGATATGACTTCTACAAGTCTGACTGGAAATACTTAAACGACGCTACCATGAGAGGTGGTTTAGTAGGTGGAGCTATCAACGGTGTATTAGTTCCTGCTGGATCTACTTCAGTGTATGATCAAGTTATGGGTAAAAACGCTAAGAGACCATTCTTACACGTACGTTACCGAGCTTCTGAAGCTGAAGATCGCAAGATGAAATCATGGGTTGTTGGTTCAGCTGGTGGTGCATCAAATAGCGATAAAGATGCTATGGAAGTACACTTCTTATCTGAGAGAGCTCTTTGTACTTTAGGTGCAAATAACTTCTTCTTATTTAAGTAAGATTAAATTATGTAATCTTTACCCTCATCTTAATGATGGGGGTAACTATTACCTTTATAAACTCTAAATTAAATTAAAATGAAAAAACAAGCAGTCATAAAAGACAGGTCTTACCGATTAATAGGGGCAACCGCTCCATTGAGTTATTCAATTAACACAAGAAATTCACAAAGAAAACCACTACTACATTTTGACGGTCAAACTAACAGGTCGTTAAGGTATGCATCAAACCAACAAACACCTTTCGAGGATGACCAAGATGGTAATGCTATACTAGAACCTGTTGTATTTGAGAGAGGGATGTTAATAGTTTCAAGGACTAACCCAGTTTTACAAGAATTCTTATCACTACACCCAGGGAATGGATCAATTTTCGCTGAGATTGACGGTGAGAAAGATGCCAGTATACAGGTTGAGGATTTAGATTACCAATTAGAGGCTCAAATACAGGCCCGTGATTTAAATATCGAAATGCTAGAAACTATTGGGCGTGTGGTATTATCTCTAAACATAGATAAAATGTCTACGGCAGAGTTAAAGAGAGACGTAAGGCTATACGCTAAGAACGATCCTCAGGACTTCCTAGACACACTTAATGATCCTATGTTAAAGATGCAGAACTTAGCATCTAGGCTTATTGATCAAAAATTATTGACACTAAAAAATAACGGAAAGGATATTTACTTTAATATTAAAGGGAATAAAACAAAACTAGTTAGTATACCATTTGGACAAAACTCCATATATACTTTAGCTTCGTTCTTCCAGACCGACGATGGCATTGAGGTTATGACAATGCTAGAAAGTAAGTTGCAAGACTAACACAATCAATAAGCCCTTCATTACTGGAGGGTTTATTTTTTTTTAAGTATCTTTGCGTAAATTATTACAAGATGATAAACAGCGTAAGAAACACCGTGCTTGCGGTTGCTAATAAACAAAACTTTGGGTATATAACACCCGCTGATTTTAACTTATATGCTAAACAAGCTCAGTTAGACCTATTTGAGAATTATTTTTATAGCTATTCTAGCTACTCACAGGGAGGATTGATTAAACAAAATACAAGAAGAACAGGGACTGGATATGCAGACATATTAAAAGGACTAGAGGAAGTTATAGACTCATTCTCATCCTTTAATACACCGACCGACACAAGCGCACCCCTTTATATATTACCACTAGACTATTACCTAATAAATTCAGTTAGGCTTGGGACTAAGGAAGTTGAGCGTGTATCTAACAACAAGATAATTCAACTTTCATCTTCTAATTTAACCGCCCCAAATACGTCATTTCCGGCCTATGTTTTAAATGGAAACGATATAACGGTTTACCCCGCAACAGTATTAACAGGTATTACAATTCAGTACATAAGAAAACCTCTAGATCCTAAATGGACATACGTTGAAATTGTAGACGGTGAACCTGTTTTCGATCAATCAGCGGCTGATTACCAGGATTTTGAATTACCAGAATCAGATGGGCCTTCTTTGGTTGCTAAAATACTTCAATATGCGGGTATTTCAATAAGAGAAAAAGATGTCTATCAATTTGGAGCTAATGAGGAGATAATCGAACAACAAACACAAGGGTAAGACATGGCATATATAACAGGATATCAGTACTACGAAAACTCAGGCAATAACTGGGAAGACGATAATTGGGGTAGCTACCAATACGTAAACTTAATTGACATTGTAAACAACTTCATGCTAATGTATGTAGGCAATGACAAGCTAATAAATAACGTCGAAAGATATAACGCTTTATTTCACGCAAAGCGTGGCCTACAGGAGCTGAATTACGACGCAATGAAAGAAACTAAGATCGTAGAATTAACTGTCTGCGACAATTTAAGAATAGTTCTACCACCTGACTTTGTGAATTGGGTACGAATATCCCTATACAAGGATGGTGTGTTAAGCCCTCTTTCTGAGAACATACAGACAAACTACGCAAAGAGTTACTTACAGGATAATGACTGTAGGGTTCTTTTTGATGCAGATGGCGGCGTACTAATAGGTACATCTTCTTTATCTGGAGACAGAATAGATGGTACCCAGAAAACACCTTACTTAGGGGACGGTAAAATGCACGGAAAAATGGGCTATAACATAGATGGTAACTGGGTCTTTGATATGCCACTAGGAGGCAGAATGGGTCTAAACACTGAGACCGCCAATACAAGCCCTACATTTAAGGTAGACAAAAAAAGCGGTGTTGTAAACTTTAGCTCACACATGGCGGATCAAACAATTGTTATAGAGTACATTTCTGATGGAATGGAAAACGGCGACGACTCTAAGGTAAACGTAAATAAATTGTTTGAAGAATTTATATACGCATATATGAGGTTCTCTATACTTAATAGTAAGTTTGGAGTACAGGAGTACATAGTAAATAGAGCTAGAAAAGAAAAATCAGCCTTATTAAGGAATGCTAAGCTTAGGCTAAGTAACATCCACCCAGGCAGACTACTTATGAATTTAAGGGGTCAAAATAAATGGATAAAATAGAATGAATATAAATAACAATTTTGTTGGGTCTAGGATGAACAAAAGTCTAGACGAAAGACTTATTGGTCCTGGTGACTATATTGACGCTTTAAATATCCGGATATCATCTGATGAAGACGGTGAGGCTGGATCTGCTGAAAACTCAAAAGGCAATATAGAATTAGCCGCACCAATGCATAATGGAGCAGTGTTAGCTAACGCAAAATGTATAGGGGTTTTTGAGGACGGTACAAACGAAACTATATATTGGTTCGTTACATCTCCAACCGTGGATATGATTCTGTCTTACAACGTAGAGAACAATAACCTAATATATCACATTGTTAGTAACAGCGTTCTTAATTTTTCAGAAGGCTATCCTATAAACTCAATAAACCTTGTTGACAATCTCTTGTTTTTTACAGACAACTACAATGCGCCTAGAAAAATAAACATAAGAAGAGGATATCCTGAATCAGTAAATGGGTACGACCTTTTAACTGAAGATGACATATCTGTTATTGTAAAACCACCATTACAATCCCCTCAATTGTCTCTAAGAAATACGGCAACAATAGAGAACTACTTGGAGGATAAATTTATTAGATTTGCTTACAGATACGAATATGCTGATGGGGAATATTCCGCTTTATCAGAATTCTCAGACCTAGCATTCTCTCCAGGTGTTTTTGAGATAGACTACTCTGACTATGCCATGATAGGAATGAGGAATAGGTTTAATGTTGTAGACATATCTTTTGACACAGGATCAAAACATGTAAAAGGAATAGACCTTTGTTTTAAGCAGTCTAATTCAAATGTTGTAGCTGTAGTTCAGAAGTTTAACAAAACAGAAGAGGGATGGGGAAACAACCTTATTAGGTCCATTTCTTTTAATAATAAGAAAATATACACAACGCTACCTGAGTCTGAGCTACTGAGAATGTTTGATAACGTTCCTAGGAAAGCAAACCAGCAAACAATAATGGGTAATCGTTTAATGTATGGCAACTATATTGATGGCTATAATATTGATACAAACCTAGATTACGAATTAGAATTAATTTCAACAAACGCATCTGTTGGAGAAATAAGCGTAACTGAAAGCACATCTGCCGCTATATACTCTACTAATTTTACCTTAAATTTTGGGTCCGCAGAATTAAAAGAAGGGATGGTTTTATTTATAGATATAAACGCACTCCATAATCAATTCGCAGGTGCCGCTAGTTATCCCACATCAGTGCAAAACGACATACAAAAATCCTGGTCTTTTAGATTACCTCAAGACTATGATACCGTGACCCAACTGGCAACTAGTACTGAGTTTTTATCCGCCATAGAATTAACAGGGACATATGCAAATTCAGCCCAGGGGTTTAGCATGTCTGACATTATATTTACAAGCATTGTAGCGGCAACGGTTCCAGTGGCTTGGGAAAAAGTTAGCTTAGTCAAATATGACATCTTTGGTGCCTCATTTTTTGATTCAGAAGTAAGTATTACTAACACCTCTAGCTCTATAACCTTTCAATTGCCAGGAGTTAAGTACCAAGAAATATCAAACCCGGGAGTTTATGCTTATGAGTTTTTCTCATCAAGCGCTACACAAGCCTCTATAGCAGACCCAACTAAAGCTAAGAGCCTTCACAGCAATAGGGGGTACGAAGTTGCGGTAGAATACCTTGATGAATATGAGAGAGCATCTACTGCCCTGGTATCTACAGGTAACACGATTTTTGTTAACTCAGAGCAAATGGTTAACCAGAACAAAATAAGGGTATCCATGAATAGTCTAGCCCCTAGCTGGGCAACAAGGTATAGGTTTGTCTTAAAGCCCAGCGCCGGAAACTATGAGACTATATATGCAAACTTCTACTACCAAGATGCCATTGACGGTGGGGCTTGGTGGATTAGATTAGAGGGAGATAATCAAACTAAGGCAGCTGTAGGGGACACGTTAATAGTTAAATCTGATTCAGCGGGACCTACTGGCGAATTGATTACAACTAAAATTTTAGATATTAAAGCTCAAGAGCGTGATTTTCTTTCGTCTTCCGAGTCAGCCGGGTTATATATGAAGGTTATAGCTAATAACTTCTTCCTTCAAAACAATCCAGATGTAACTACAACAGATGTATCCTTTACTTCAAGTGGTTCAGGGCGGGGCTTTGGTACGGCTCTTTCTGCGTCTGAGTTAGTCCCTGGGACTGGAGGGAACACGGGGGTAGTCGCTCAATATAGATACATATCTATTCCAGCTGGAACAAAGGTTAGGTTCCTCGTAAGATCTTATAGGTTTGGTACTTTTGCTTTTGACTGGGGTACTGAGCAAACTTTTACCGCTTGGAATAACTACAATAACATTCATGAATTTATTCAAGGAGAAAACATAAACTTTAACCAGCCATACGTAAACAACGGAGTGGGAGGTATTAGTCAGGGAGAAACAAATCAGGCAGTTTGGATTAGCTCTGTAGGAAACTCTAATTTTTTAGCTGAAGATGTCTCCTTAGGCAATCCTTTATCTTCTCTTTACACTGGTAGAGCAGCTAACAATGAGCTTCCCGATCCAGATGGTACAATAGAAATAAAATATTACGAAAAACCTGGGACAGAAGAGGCATGGCTTTACGCATCAGTACTTCGTTCTGGAACAAGTACCAGACCTGTTAGAATTAGGTTGGAGATAGAGATAATACAACCAGGTGAATTGATTGTTTTCGAAACTGAACCAGAAGAAGTAAGTGATGAAATATACTACCAAAGTAGCAAAAGTTACCCGGTGCAAAGTGTATCTAATAGCGTTGTAGGGAATTACTCTGTAACAGTTTCAGCTAGCGAATCTTCAGCTCAAACAATTCAGTATAATACAACCAGCAGCGGTAGTTCTTTGTCTGAGTTTCAAACATTCACAATAGCTCCAAGTGGCACCTACAACTTTGTAGCTGTGGTGGGAAGTGTTAGTCTTTTAACTGTACCTGAATCTAATGATAATGTGTTTATTTCATATACATTAGGTACATATACGGGAAACACCCCTAAACTGGGGCATTATGGAACTGTTCAAAATCAAACCACAAGTCAACCGGCCATTATAGACCTAAATCTATATAACTGTTTTGTGTTTGGTAACGGGGTAGAGAGTTACAAAATAGGCGATGAATATGCGACACCTGGGTTTAGAATAGGGGCTCGTGTTACGGCTGTAGCTGAAGAAGATTACAAGGAGGCTAACAGGTATGCAGACATAACCTATAGTGGTGTGTACAACGTAAACACGAACTTAAACAAGTTAAACGAATTTAATCTTGGTTTAGCTAATTACAAATCACTTGAGCAATCTTTCGGTCCTATTAATAAATTACACGGGAGACAGACAGATATTTTAGTGCTTCAAGAAGATAAGATATCATACGTGCTTGGAGGCAAGAACTTACTATCAGATGCTGCCGCTGGAGGGGCTATTGTAAGCACCCCGTCAGTTCTAGGTATCCAAATGGCTAGGGTTGATGAGATAGGCATAAGCCAAGATACTGAAAGTTTTGCGGTTGAAGGATCAAACACCTTTTTTACCGACTCAAAGAGGGGTCTTGTTGTTAATCTTACGGGAGGTAATTCTTCTGAAGCACTGAACATTATATCATCATTAGGTATGAGGTCTTGGTTTAGGGACGAATTTATAGACGATATAAACAAGATAAAACTAGGCGCTTATGATTCTTACATGGATGAGTACGTTCTAACATTTACAGATACTGAAAGACCAACAGAAACTGCTACCTTAGGGTGCGGGGTAAACCTGTCTCAAATAGAGGCTAACCTTGGTCAAGTTCTTAATTATGAGATTGAGTTTGAGGATGTTATTGGTGTCTGTAATATAGACTACAGCTTCACATCTGGTAGCGCTCAGTTATCCGTAGTATATGGAGGGACTCAAGTAATAAACCAAACAATATCTAGCACAGGATCTATAGTGTTTAACAAAGATTTAAACGCCATAAACAGCGCATTTGTAACGATTACACCTATCCCTCAGCAAGTATCACCAGGGGTAACTCTACCTGTATCATACGATTTTAATTTTGGCTGTGTCGTAACCGAGGCTATAACCGTTATAAGTATGAGAGTGAACAGCTCTTCATTAAGCGGTTCTATTGCTAACGGATCTTACTCATGGACTCAAGGATCATTAGATTCAGTATCGGTAACAAATCAAACAGTACTTGGGGATGGTCCGGTATCATCAGATATTAGTGAGACAGGGATTTCAGGAGAAGGGGCTTTCCCTTCAAACAACTCCGTAGTAACTATGAAACACACGACGCCAGCAACGAACCTGCCTTGGAATTCAACATACAGGCTAAAGTATTTATCATCCAATACGCTTTATGCGGCGGCGGATATAGCTACGCTATTACCTCTAATGTCTAACGCAACAACAGTTATTACAGGTAATGATGCCGTAGGGACGTTTACATACGCCAAGGGTGTTAACGATTACCTATACTTAGTATGGGATTATAATTAATATATAACAAGCAAATGGCATACACACTAACATACAATGAAACGGCCAAAGGATGGCCTTCATTTTATTCTTTTACCCCCGAGAGAATGATAGGAATGAATAATCATTTTTACTCATTCAAAGGAGGCAAGCTATACCAACATAACTCAGACACTGCATTTAGAAATAACTTCTATGGGGATCAATCTACATCAAGTATAACCGGCGTTGTAAATGAGTCACCTAGTGAGGTTAAGAAGTTTAAGACATTTGCGTTAGAAGGTAACGCACCATGGGACTGTACGGTATTGAGTGATTTAGAGTCGGGATACATTGACAAGGATTGGTTCTCATTAAAAGAAGGTGAATACCACGCCTACATAAGAAGAACAGCTGATGATAACGTTTTTGAGGCTAGGTCCGCTCAGGGGATTGGATCATCGACATCCGTTGATTCATCTATAACAACAAGTATACTATTGACGTTTAATTTTAATATTGGCACAATGGTTTCTATTGGTGATAAGATGTACAGTGTTATTGCTGCGGTGCCTACTTTTGTTGGAATAATAACGGCGACTACCGACACCACTATTACTATTAATGGTACTGGAGCACCGGCTACACCTACAGCGGGACAGTTTATGATGTACATAAGGAACAACATAGCTGAGTCTTACGGGGCCACTGGATACTACCTTAGATACACGCTAACAAACAGCTCTACTTCATTCGTAGAACTATATGGGGTGTCTTCAAATTTATTCAAGAGTTATCCTTAATTTTTTGTATATTTGCAACTAATGGAGGTTAGGAATTTAATACATTCAGATTACGATGAGATACTCGTAAAGTGGTGGAAAGACTGGAGATGGGAGCCCCCCTCCAGAGGTTTTCTTCCCGAAGACGGTTTGGGTGGATTTATAGTTTACGATGGAGATGTTCCAGTATGCGCTGGATATATGTATATAACAAACTCAAGAGCCGGATGGTGTGACTTTATTGTATCTAACTTTAATTATAAGGATAAAGAAAAAAGAAAAGAGGCCCTAGAGCTTCTGATTGGGACTATAGGTGTTGTACTAAAAGAGGTGGGTTGCGATTACTCATATACAGTTCTTCAAAACCAATCATTAATTAACATATATAAGGGACTCGGATACCAAGAGGGATCTAAGGGATGTTCTGAAATGATAAAAATATTATAAACTATGGCATTAACAACAGCGGCAATAGCAGCGGGTACAGCACTAGCAGGATCAGGGATGAGTATAGCGGGAGGATTTTCGGCAAAGAAAGCGGCCAGGACGGCGGCTAAAGCGGCGGCTGATTCCCTAGAACAAGCTAAGAGACAGATAGAGATAAGAAGAATGGAGCAACTACAGGTGCCATTAGAATCTTATGAACTAGAGCAGCAGGCGTTAGTTGCGGGACAGCAACAAGCAATTGAGGGACTTAGAGAGAGCGGACAGAGAGCTGTTCAGGGTGGTTTACCGGGGCTACAGGCTCAGGTACAGGCTGGTGCTGAGGGAATAAGACAGGACCAAGCTCAAGCTATTTACGATAGAGACAAACTTATAATAGACGAACAAAAAACAACGGACACTCAGCTCGCTAACCTTGACCTATCAGCGGCACAGGGAGCTCAGATGGCGGCGGCACAGGCCGATGAATCAGCGGCTCAACAGTTTACAGCAGGCGCACAAGGTATAGCGGCGGCGGGTATGTCGTTATATAAAGACTCAAATCTTTATAAGACAGTTGATCAACCAACCAATGATTCTGGAGTTCTGCCATTTACCCCAGACTCTTCTTATAGCAGTAAAGTACCACAAGTAAGTCCATTCGCATTAAATAATGGTTTCGGTAAAACATCTTCAGTTTTTGCCCCCAAACCTGGGATGTACCCTGTGGGTGATTTCAGGAATCAGACGACGTTACCAGGGATAAACGATTCATTTAATGGACTTGGAATTGAACCTCTTGATTTTTCATCACTTATATTTTCTAATAAATACTAAACCATAATATGGGAACTTACTACGGGTACACAAATAGAGATCAAGACAAATCAGTAATTGACTGGGCCGGAATAACTAAGACAATATCTGAGGATATTTTCAAGGAAAAAAACAGCAGAGAGACTAAAAGATTTGAATTAGACAAAACTCAAAATGAGCAGCTAAGGAAGCTAGACGAGTATACCCAAGGTATAGATAAGTCAGCAAACCAGGCAGCAATGGAGGCGGCACAGGGATACAGGGATTTCTTAATGGAGAACCACAAGCTAATGAAGGACGGTCTTATGAGTGTTAATGATTCCAAACTTGTTAAGTCAAATGCAAAGGCTACTTGGGCCACATTAAACACGGCGTTCAAGGGACACCAGGACGCATACAAAGCAAAGGTTGAGGCAGGCGGCGAGGGCAATATGCTTCTCGCTGAAAAAATGTCTGAGATGTTTGATTTTCAAAATAAAAAAATTATACCTAGTAAGAACGGAGAGGCAGTGTTCGTTAATATTGACCCTAAGACAGGTAAAATAGACATGGATACGGCTATGCCAGTTTCATCTTTATTAAATAATCAGCTACAGATGTGGGACACTATAGACGTGCAAGAAAGTGCGTCAGATGCAGCATCAAGAGCCGCCGTATTCATTAAATCTCCATCATCAACAAGGACTATACAAGATGCAAGGCAGAACCCTGAGTTTGTTTCATGGAAAGAAAACACCACTAAAGCAGCTCTAGACACACCTAGAAGAATTGCTTCCGTATTAATGGATTACCTTAATATTGATTCTGACGATATAAAAATGGTAGAAGACAGCAAGGGTGTTATGCAGCCAGAATTGACGGATGAACAAATAAAAATGGCTGAAGATGCGTACGGAACAGCTCTAGAAATAGGTTTAGGGTACAGCGATGCAAAAGATTATATAGCGCCAGACCCTGGCAGATTCGATAGAAGAAACAAAATAAAGGATAAAGAGACTAAATACAACACTATTATAGCGGCCCTTCAAGGTGATGAAGCTAAGTTTAAAACTATATTTGATGGTGCAAACGGAGCACAAAATGTAAGAATAGGTTCTGGTGGTTTAAGTATTAATGGTAATAATTCAATAGCAGTAGGTTCAGATCAAAGTATAAGTCAAGCAGGGGCAAGGATTGCAGCCCAACAAGGTTTAGACGCTAATGACTTTGTTGTCTTTCTAAAGAAAAAGAATCTACAAAATAGCATGGTGTCAAGTAATGTTTCGTCGTATGGAGCTTACGACACTAGAAGATCTGTTAATTATCTTACATCATCTAATATTGAGAAACTAAATAAGTCCTTAACATTTGACACATCGCTTGGAGACGTAGACAGAGCAGACCCTGCAGGCAAAAGAAATAGCTTCAGGAGAACGTTAGAATCAATTGCAAGTCCAGGAGGTGTTAATGTAGAGGTAAAAGATGACGATACAGTAGTCGTTAATGGTGTAAGT
>TARA_R110001592_G_scaffold66438_11_pt1 | contig 16458 bp, 12 predicted proteins | sample TARA_R110001592 | Tara Oceans TARA_R110001592 (sample SAMEA4398387) | marine metagenome | biome: Polar Biome; feature: [SRF] surface water layer (ENVO:00010504); material: water (ENVO:00002006), including particulate matter (ENVO:01000060) such as... | depth 5 m
AATCCTGGCATCTCGTACGGCGGTTTCCCCACCCAGCATCTTGTGGGCGTTGTAATAGGTGTGGAAGTCACCCGCTAATTCTCGCAGATAGTGCGCGAGAGCGTGGGGCTCAAATTGCTCAGCCGCACTTTTTAGTATTTCTGGGTAGCGAGATAATTTAACCAGCAAATCTTTTTCAACATCGTGACTGAGTTCTGCTAATTGCTTAAGGCCAGTTTCAGCGGTCCAGGTTTCACCCTGATCGTCCAGCTTGCGTAAAATACTGGCAACCCGCGCATGGGCATATTGAATATAGTAAACCGGATTGTCTTTGCTTTCTGACTTGGCCAGCTCTAGATCGAAGTCGGTTGCTTGGTCGGCTTTACGCATGATGTAGAAGAAGCGCGCCGCGTCATTACCAACGTCTTCACGCAATTCCCGCAGGGTGACAAATGAACCCGAACGCGTAGACATTTGCAGTTGCTGGTCACCACGATACAGCGACACAAACTGAACCAGCCGCACGACTAATCTGTCAGGGTCTATATTCAATGCCTGCAAGGCAGCTTTTACACGGGCGATATAGCCGTGATGATCCGCGCCCCAAATATTGACCACGGTGTCAAAGCCGCGCTCAAATTTATTCAGATGGTAGGCGATGTCAGAGGCGAAGTAGGTGGTTTGGCCGTTGTCGCGTTTTACCACGCGGTCTTTGTCGTCGCCAAAGCGAGTGGACATAAACCACAGGGCGCCATTGCGTTCTTCAACAAAACCGTTTTCTTGTAGTTTGCTAATAGCGCGTTCAACTTGATCCGGCGCTTGAGTAAGACTGCGCTCAGAAAACCACTCTTGAAATTCAATGCCAAACTCCGCGAGATCACTGCGGATATCGCCGATAATAGCGTTTAAGCCTTTGTTAAAGACAATGCTGTAATTGTCACCGAGCAGGGCTTTGGCGTTTTTAATAAAACCGTCAATGTGCTTCTCTTTATCACCGTCGGGGCCGTCGGCGCAGACATTGGCAAGCGCATCACCGGCGCTGTGGTGCAAAATTTTGCCATGCTCGGCTAATAGGTCGCGGCCGTAATCGGCAATGTAGTCGCCTTGGTAGCCATTGCTTGGGAAGGTGATGTCTTCACCGCAGGCCTGTAAGTAACGCAGCCATACGCTGGTGCCCAGAATGTCCATTTGGCGACCGGCATCATTGATATAGTATTCGCGGCAGACATCATAACCTGTAGCGTCGAGCATATTGGCAACACTCGCGCCGTAGGCCGCACCGCGACCGTGACCGACGTGGAGTGGGCCGGTGGGGTTGGCCGAAACAAATTCTACTTGCACTGATTTGCCGCGCGATGCTTGGCTGCCAAAGTTATCGCCCTGCTCGAAAATATCGTGCAGAACGTGGAAGTTACTCTCTTCAGTGATGAAGAAATTAATAAATCCGGGGCCGGCGATTTCGACTTTGACGATATCGCTATTGTCGGGCAGTGCCTCAACAATTTGCTGGGCGATCACGCGGGGGTTGGATTTTAATGGTTTTGCCAGCGTCATCGCGACATTGCAGGCGAAATCGCCATGGGCTTTATCGCGGGTGTGCTCTATTTGAATGGATGCCACCAAGTCGTCTGGCCAAGACTGAGCCGCACGCAAGGTCTGCAGGGCCTGTTCAATATATTGGGCGACTTTCTCTTTCATGGTGTGGCAGCAGCTCTTTGGTCAAAACAAGGCCGCGTATTATCACCGTTTACGAAGCTCGCCGCCAGTGCTGGGGGCGCTGGCAGTGGTCTTGATTGCGCTTTAAAAGAGATCGATAGGGTCTACGTCGACCGACCAGCGCAGATTTTGCGGTTTGCTTAATTGGTCGCCAATATGACAGGCGGTATGTAGCTGCCTGTGCAGGACGCTGCGACGTTCGGCCTGTAAAATGAGCGCGGCTCTAAACCGGCCCGCTTTTCGGGTCATCGGCGCAGGCAATGGGCCGACGACACTCCAGCTGGTGTCGCCAGGAGCTAGCGAGGCTTTAAGGCGTTCTAAAAATGCTTCGGCGCCCTCCAGTGAAGTCGCATCTGCGCGGATCACGGCACTGAAGCTAATGGGTGGCAGTGAAAATAGTTGGCGCTCCGCCAGTAATTGGCGGGCAAAAGGTTGATAGCCATCGTTGACTAAGGCTTGCAGCGCCGGATGTTCAGGGCAGTGGGTTTGAATGTAGACGGTGCCAAGTTTGTCTGCGCGTCCGGCGCGCCCGGCAACTTGCACGAGTAGCTGGCCGCTGCGCTCTGGGCCGCGAAAGTCGGCGCTAAATAAGCCGCCATCAATATCTACAATGCCAACCAACGTGACATCGGGGAAATGGTGGCCTTTGGCTAGCATCTGCGTGCCCACCAAGATGCAGGGCTTGCCGGTGCGAATGTCATCTACCAGTGATTGCATACTGCCTTTGGCAGAGGTGGTGTCGCGGTCTATGCGAATAACCGGCACCTCTGGAAAATGCCGCTTCAAGCTAAGCTCAAGACGTTCGGTGCCGGGGCCTTGGTAGATAAGTTGATGATGGTGGCACTGCGGGCAAATGGTCGGCAGGGTGTCGCTGGCATCGCAATGGTGGCAGCGAAGTTCGCGGCGGCCAAAATGGACCGTCATTTTGGCATCGCAGGCTTTACAATTTGCCAACCAACCGCAGCTATGGCATTGCAGCTGGGGCGAAAATCCACGGCGATTTAAAAAGATAAGCGCTTGGTTGCCGGCCGCTATTGTGCGAGTGGTGGCGTCTAGCAATGATTTGCTAAGGCCTTCATCTAATGACTCATTGCGAATATCGAGTAGGCGAATTGCCGGCGCGCTGGCACCGCCGGCGCGTTCTCTCAATTCCAATAATTGGTAGCGATTTTGGGCGACGTTATGAAGGCTGTCCAAGCTGGGGGTTGCGCTGCCCAGGACGACGGGGCAGTTATGATCGGAGCCGCGTTTTACGGCAATGTCTCTGGCGGAATAGCGCCAGCCATCTTGTTGTTTGTAAGAGGCATCGTGCTCTTCATCGACAACGATTAGCCCCAAATTATTAAAAGGGGTAAAAACTGCCGAGCGGGTGCCGAGCAAAATTTGATGCTCGGCGGATTCAATTTTGCGCCAATTTTGAAGCCGCTCGCCGTCACTTAGCCCCGAGTGCAGGGTGCTGACGCAACCAGGGAAGCGTCGTTCAAAGCGCTGCAGTGTTTGCGGTGTGAGGCCAATTTCAGGAATAAGCACCAGTGCCTGCTCGCCCCGCGCGAGGCAGTACTCGATGGCCCGCAGGTAAACTTCAGTTTTGCCGCTGCCGGTTACGCCATCGAGTAAAAAACGATCAAAGTGGCCAAGTCGTGCGGAAATGGCAGTGACAGCTGCATCTTGCTCACTATTTAAAACCGGCTTATCCACGTGCATATAACTGCCATCGGCAACTGGCGCATTCGCCTTGCTCAGGTAGCCGCCGTTAATTAGGGGGTTGAGAATATTATTGCTATAGCCTAAATCTTTAATCTGACGTCGGGACAGTTGCCCCGACTGCTGAATGACGGCAAGTAGGCTGCGTTGCTGGTGCGCGCGTGCCGACAGCGGCGGTAATTGCTTAATGTCCTGGCTGCACTGCCAATACTGTGCTGGTTTTTCTTTCGCTTGCTCGGCTTTGCGCAGCGTAACGGGCAGCATCTGTTGAATGCAGTCGCCAACCGGGTGGTGATAGTAGTCGGCCGCCCACTGCCCAAGCTGAACAAGGTCTAAGGGCAGTGTCGGTTTTTCGTCCAGCACCCTGAGTACGGCTTTCATCTTATTACTGGGAATATCGTTGCTGGAATCGGTGGCAATAATCACCCCCACTAAGCGTCGTGGGCCGAAGGGTATGCTCACCCTCAAACCGATCGCGGGCTCCTTTCCTAAGCTGTCTGCCCACAGATAGTCGAAGCCTCGGCGCAGGGGGCAGGGAACGGCAACGGTGACAAATCTTGGCATGGTAGAGCGGTTTCAATGCAGTAAAGAGCCACAGTGTATAAGAAATAATGCGCGGGTAAGAGTAGTGATTTTTTCCTAGGTCGCGGCGTGCTTGCTTCTTGAGCAATTTCTGTTAATATTCGCCGCCTGAAATTCAAGCTATTTTTGAGGCTTGTCAGCCCTGCGCGGTGCCCGGCAAAAGATCGGGTGGCGGCGACCATTGAGGAAAGACCCATGAAAGCAGATATCCATCCTAATTATGTTGCTATCAACGTAACGTGCAGCTGCGGTAACGCCTTTGAAACGCGTTCTACCCTCGGTCAAGCACTTCACGTTGACGTATGTGCATCGTGTCACCCGTTCTACACTGGTAAGCAGAAAATGCTAGATACCGGCGGCCGTGTTGACAAGTTCCGCAAACGTTTCGGCAGCCGCGGTACCGCTAAAGCGTAATATCGCCTTAGTGCTTGGTGGTCTGCGATTGCAGCCACGCTAAGGAAGTGCCCGGTTAAGAATTTGACCGGGCATTTTTGTCTACAGCTTTTGGTTTTTAGCATCTAGATTAGATGTCGCGATAGTGGCGGGTAATATGTCGCGCTATGGGATCGCTAGAGCAAGGCATGACTCTGTATCTGCGCTTTTTATCGCGCGGCTAAGTGTTGTCTGAACACTTGAATCTTCTTATTCAGCTGTAATGCAGCGTTGTCACACTCCTGCTATGGTAAGTGACGATACTTTTACAACCGCTTTTGCACCCTTCTGTGAAAAAGCGAAAATCGGGAAATAAAGAATGTCCAAAGATGTGAAGCAAGCGGCTCTGGATTACCACTCTCTCCCCACGCCGGGCAAAATTGGCATTATGTTGACCAAGCCGGCTGAAACCCAGTACGACCTGTCGCTGGCATACAGCCCAGGGGTAGCGGAGCCTGTTCGTGAAATCGCAAGGGACCCTATCAATGCCTATAAGTACACCAGCAAGGGTAATTTGGTCGCGGTAATTTCTAATGGCACGGCAATTTTGGGGCTGGGTGATCTCGGTCCGCTGGCAAGTAAACCGGTTATGGAAGGCAAGGCGCTGCTCTTCAAGCGTTTTGCTGATATAGATTCGATTGATATCGAAGTGGATGCAGAAGACAGCCAGTCCTTTATCGATACCGTTAGGCGTATTTCAATCACGTTTGGTGGTATCAATTTAGAAGATATCAAAGCGCCAGAATGCTTTGAGATTGAGCGCGTTTTGAAAGAGCAGTGTTCCATTCCTGTTTTTCATGATGATCAGCACGGCACTGCCATAGTGACGGCGGCGGGTATGTTGAATGCCTTGGAAATTCAGGGCAAAGATATTGCTACGGCAAAAGTTGTTTGTCTGGGCGCGGGTTCTGCGGCCATTGCCTGTATGAAATTGCTGGTGAGCTTGGGTGCGAGTTACAAAAATATATATATGATCGATCGTCGCGGTGTTATCTATCCCGGTCGCGCTGGCTTGAATATATACAAAGAAGAGTTTCAAAACGATACCGATGCGCGGACCTTGAGCGATGCGATTAAGGATGCAGATGTATTCGTCGGGCTTTCTGGTCCCAACTTGCTAAGCGCCGAAATGCTGTCTTCTATGGCACCAAAACCCATAGTGTTTGCATGTTCAAATCCCGATCCTGAAATTGAGCCCGAGCTGGCCCTGTCAGTGCGCGATGACTTAATCATGGCGACCGGTCGTTCTGATTACCCGAATCAGGTTAATAATGTATTGGGTTTTCCGTTTATTTTCCGGGGCGCTTTAGACGTGCGTTCAACGGCGATTAACGAGGAAATGAAAATTGCGGCAGTTCATGCAATTCGTGAGCTGGCAAAAGAAGAAGTGCCGCAGGTGGTTCTCGATGCCTGTGGCGTGGATGAGCTTATTTTTGGCCCTAACTATATTATTCCAAAGCCGGTTGATCGCCGTCTATTAGGTCAGGTTTCTGCTGCTGTTGCCCAGGCTGCTATTGATAGTGGTGTGGCGCAATTACCGTATCCTGAGCATTACCCCTTAAGCTAAGCGTCACTAGTTTGGTGTAAAAGCTGTCCAGCAGAGATGCGGGCGGCTTTTTTTATGTCCTTAGATTGGGGTTTTCTCAGCTGGCTACCTTATTGCCGTTTTGGGAAATAATCGTTTGAATACACCCTCTCAGCCATTCATGCGCGGCATCGTTATTAGCGCTGCTATGCCAGTACATCATCATCTCTAGTGCCGGAATTTTAAGGGGCAGCGGCATGATGTGCAGCGGCAAAAATTGTTGGAAACGCTGGGCTAAATGCTGGGGCAGGGTCAGTAGTAAATCAGATGTGGCAGCAATATGGCTCGCGGAGTAATAGCTTTGGCCGCGCAAAATAATATGCCTATTTAATCCTTTGCGGTTTAGGGTGGCGTCTTCTAATACAGTGCCGCGGCTGCGTCCCGACACGGTGATATGCCCTGCATTTAAATACTGTTTCAAACTTAGAGCCTGCTTCGCCAGTGGATGATCTTGGCGCATCAGCACGCATAAATTATCTCTAAATAAAAATTGCTGTTGGATGCCGCTGTCCACCGGCTGCGGAATATCTATCGCCATAGACACTTCGCCGCTGATCAGTTGGCGGCTTAACTGATCCCGCACCAAGCGCTGACTCTGCAGAGTAATAGCCGGGGCGTGCTGCTGTAGTAGGGAGATTAAATCTGGCAATGCCACAAACTCGATGGGATCACCCATGCTGACAATGAACTGACGCTTCGAGGTGCTGGGGTCGAACTCCTGCCCTTTGTGCAGGCTTTCTTGCAGGGTCATTAGGGAGTTGGCGATATCAGCGGCGATGCTATCAGCGAGTGGGGTTGGTGCAATGCGGCGGCCTCGGCGCACAAATAGCGGGTCGTCAAAGTGCTCGCGCAGTCGTGACAGGGCGTTGCTTACCGCGGGTTGTGTAATGTGCAGATCTTTAGCTGCCTCTGTGAGAGAGCTGGCGCGGTAGACCGCGTCAAAGACTTTAAATAAGTTTAAATCCATAGCTAAAATCACCACTAGAGTTATTCAATACATTCATGCTGGTGATTATAGTTCATTTATATAATAAATTAGACTGATGTATTGTGGGGCGCTATCTTTAGCCGGTTAACTACAGGAGAGCGAATCATGGATTTTAGCCATAGCCCACGTTGCCAAGAATTGATCGATCAAGTCCGCGCCTTTATAAAGGACCGTATAGAACCATTAGACGCCGAACTATTGCCTGCAATGCTCGCTAGTAGCAATGGCGGCGATTGGACAAAGTGGACGGTTGATCCAAGAATTGAAGAGCTCAAAGCCGAGGCCAAGGAGTTGGGTCTGTGGAATTTCTTTTTGCATGATGCAGAGCGCGGTGCTGGCTTGTCCACGCTGGAATATGCTCCCTTGGCCGAAGAAATGGGCCGATCGCATATAGCGGCGCAAATTTTTAACTGCAGCGCGCCAGATACCGGCAATATGGAAGTGTTGTGGAAGTACGGCAGTGAAGAGCAGAAGCAGCAGTGGTTAGAGCCCCTGTTAGAAGGCAAAATTCGCTCCGTGTTCTTTATGACTGAGCCCGATGTCGCTTCTTCAGATGCAACTAATATGGAAGCCACCATTATTGAAGATGGTGACGACCTTATTCTCAATGGTAAGAAATGGTGGTCATCAGGTGTAGGTGATCCGCGATGTGAAATTGGTATCTTTATGGGGGTGAGCAACCCTGAAGCGGCGCGCCATAGCCAGCACTCAATGGTGTTGGTGCCGATGAAAACGCCGGGCGTAGTTATTAAGCGCATGTTGCCGGTTTTTAATGCCTATGATGAGCCAGAGGGTCACGGCGAAGTATGGTTTGAAAATGTACGGGTTCCCAAAACAAATATGATCTTGGGTGCCGGTCGCGGCTTCGAAATTGCCCAGGGGCGTCTTGGGCCTGGCAGAATACATCACTGCATGCGCGCGCTGGGCGCGGCAGAGAAAGCCCTAGAGCTGATGATTAAGCGCGGCATGTCGCGGGTTGCCTTTGGTAAGCCACTGATGAAATTGGGTGGCAACCAAGAGCGCGTAGCTAATTTGCGTATTGCCATCGATCAGGCGCGTCTGCTGACTTTGTACGCGGCATGGAAAATAGACAATGTTGGTGCGCTGTCTGCTTTAACTGAAATCTCTGCGATCAAGGTCGTGGCGCCGAATGTATTGCAAGATGTGGTTGATGCGGCTATTCAAATGCACGGCGGTGCCGGGGTGTCCAACGATACGCCGCTGGCTGGTATGTTTGCTATGGCGCGAGTGCTGCGCTTAGCTGATGGCCCCGATGAAGTGCATCGTGGCTTAATTGCCCGAATGGAATTAGCTAAATATAAATAGCAAAAGATACGTAACTTGCTAGAAATAACTAGGTACAACAAATATAGCGCGGGAGCAGGGTAGCGATGGGATCTAAACGAGTTTTTATCACCGGTGGTGCGTCGGGTCTAGGGCGTGCCCTAGCAAATCGCTTTGCAGATGCCGGATATTCGGTATGTATTGGTGATGTTGATGATGGTCGCGGCGCAGAGGCGCTGGCCGAATTAAAAGCCAAAGGTACGGCGCATTATGTGAATTGCGATGTGACTCATGAGAGCGCCCTGCAAAGCGCAGCAGATTGGTTGCAGAGTAATTGGGGCGGTGTAGATGTTGTGATCAATAATGCCGGCGTCGCATCTGCGGGCGGTATTGGCGAGTTTTCTATGAATGACTGGGAGTGGATTGTAAACATCAATCTGCTCGGCGTTGTGCGCGGCTGCAAAGTGTTCACAACCTTGATGCGTGAGCAGGGCAGCGGCCATATTGTTAATATCGCCTCGCTGGCGGGCTTGATTTACCCGCCCAAAATGGCCTCTTACTGCGCTACCAAAGCGGCGGTAGTGGCGCTTTCTGAGACTATGACTTTGGAGCTAGACCCCGACAATATAAAGGTCTCTGTGGTGTGCCCAAGTTTCTTTAGAACCAATCTCGCCGAATCGGTGCGGGCCTCTGACCCAGACAGTCAAGCGGCAACCCAGCGCTTGGTAAACAAGGCCAAGCTCGGTGCAGAAGAAATTGCCGGACGGGTTTTTAACTCTATAGAGAAAGGCGAATTCTATATTCTGCCTCATCCTGAAGGTCGTTCGATCTGGCGTTTAAAGCGCTTGCTACCGTTTTCAATCTATCGCGCCAGAATGTTGAAGCAGACTGCGCGAATGATGACCAAACGGCCCAGGAGCTGAGCGCGAAATGGAGAATAAGTCAGTGATCGATGTAGCCGGCAAAGTGCGCAGCGGAGAAGAGCTTGATATTGAAGCCGTAGATGCATGGCTAAAACCGCGCATTGATGGCTTGTCTGGCGAGCCCCTAGTAACGCAATACAGTGGCGGGGCCTCTAACTGGACTTACCGTTTAGAATACCCCAGTCACGATCTTATTTTGCGGCGGCCGCCCAAGGGCACCAAGGCCAAATCTGCCCACGATATGGGGCGGGAATACAAGGTGCAATCAGCCTTGGCGCCGGTCTTCCCTTTTGTGCCAGAGATGCTGGCGTTCTGCGATGACTCTTCGGTTATTGGCTGCGATTTTTATGTTATGCGCCGCATCGAGGGTTTAATCCCCCGAGCCAATATGCCAAAGGGTTTGGAGCTGTCGACAGCCCAAACGCGCGATTTGTGTTTGTCGGTTGTCGATAAGTTAGTCGCCTTGCATCAAGTCGATTACCACGCCGCTGGCTTGGTCTCACTGGGTAAGGGTGACGGTTATTGCGAGCGCCAAGTAGGTGGTTGGAGCGGCCGCTATCAAAAATCTAAAACGTGGAATGTACCTAGCTTTAAGAAAGTGATGGCGTGGCTTGCTGAGAACACTCCGCAGGATGTGCGCAGCTGTGTTATTCACAACGACTTCCGCTTCGACAATGTGGTGCTTAATCCACAGCAGCCCTCAGAGGTGCTGGGTATTTTGGACTGGGAAATGGCAACCCTTGGTGATCCCTTGATGGACTTAGGCAGTGCCTTGGCGTACTGGGTGCAAGCCGATGATGATAAATTATTACGTAGCACCCGGCGCCAGCCCACGCACCTACCGGGCATGTTAAGCCGTGACGAAGTGGTAAGTTATTATTGCGAAAAAATGGGTTTAAGCACCGACAAATGGGCCTTTTATGAAGTTTTTGGTCTGTTTCGCTTAGCGGTCATCATTCAGCAAATTTACTATCGCTACTACCATAAGCAGACTAGCAATCCGGCCTTTAAAAACTTCTGGTTAATTGTGTGGTATTTAGATCGTCGCTGTCAGCGAATTATTCGGGAGCAGCGCTAATGCCCGCCCTGTATTTAATTCGTCACGGTCAGGCGTCATTTGCCGCAGCAGATTACGACCAACTTTCCGAGCTCGGTGCCAAGCAGTCACAGCATCTGGGTGAGTACTTTGGCGCCCAAGGGGTGAGTCCAGATACCGTGATTTGCGGCGGCATGAAGCGCCACCGTCAAACGGCGGAACACTGCTTAAATGCCTTAAAGCGAGAGCCAAATACGGTCTCATGGCAGGACGACTGTGATTGGAATGAATATGATCACACTGGTTTGCTAGAGGCCTACACCGCCTTGCCCGGTAAAGCTGATGAATTGATGGCTGATATGTCGGGCGAAAATCCTCGCGCCGGATTTCAGCGCCATTTTGCTGCTGCTATGACCCGTTGGGTTAATGGTGATAATGATCGGGACTATGCAGAATCTTGGAGTGAGTTTTGCCAGCGGGTGGAGCGCGGATTAATGGCTGCGGTGGAGGGGCGCAAGGGCAATGTCTTCGTGTTCACCTCGGGTGGTGCGATCTCGGCAGTATGTCGAGATTTGCTGGGTTTAAATAACAGCAAGACCGCAGAGTTAAGTTGGCAGCTGGCCAACGCCGGATACACCAAAGTGCTGGCCGGTTCAGCCGGAATAAAATTAGCCAGTATTAATGAACACAGTCATTTTGATGGCCGCCATCGCGAGCTATTAAGTTATCGTTAAATTATTATTTCAGGAATTCTTATGCGTAAAAATATACTCATTACCGGTGCCAGCTCAGGTTTAGGTGAGGGCATGGCCCGCGAGTTTGCAGCCAAGGGCTGTAATCTTGCGCTTTGCGCAAGGCGCTTAGAGCCAATGCAGTCTTTAAAAGCGGAATTGGAAACTGAAAACCCAGGTATTAAGGTGTTTATTCGCGAACTGGATGTGTGTGATTATCCGCAAGTGTTTGAGGTGTTCAAAGCTTTTCGTGAAGACCTTGGCAGTCTCGACCGGGTTATTGTTAACGCCGGTATGGGCAAGGGTGCGTCCTTCGGCACTGGCTATTTTGAGGCTAATCGCAAGACCGCAGAAACCAATTTTGTCGGCGCGCTGGCCCAGTGTGAGGCGGCCTTGGAAATTTTCCGCGCCCAAAATAGCGGTCACCTAGTAACGATATCATCCATCAGCGCCGTGCGCGGTATGCCCCGCGCCATCAATATATATGCGGCTACCAAGGCCGGCTTGCGCACCATGACCGAAGGTATTCGCGCCGATTTATTGGGAACGCCGATCAAAGCCAGCTGTATATTGCCGGGCTTTATTCTTACCCCGATAAACTCTGATTTGAAAAAAGCACCTATGCGGGTAGATTTGAAAACCGGTTGTAAGGCGCTGGTGAAAGCCATAGAAAGAGAGCCCGCCGAAGCCAAAGTGCCGGCTTGGCCTTGGGTGCCGGTGGCCCTGGCAATGAAGTATTTGCCGCTGTCAGTTGTCGCCAAGATGACCTAGGTGGCTTTGGGTGTTCGCGGCTTTGTGTGGGCGTAGAGACCTTTAAATGCTCGGATAAGCTTGGTCTTTTCGTCTTGCAGAAATAAGCGAATCTCAGGTATTAAAAAGGCGGGGGCACATAGTGCTTCCCGCCTTTTTATTGGCTAATTTATTATTTTAGCTTTTTATATTTCACCCGCTTTGGTCCCGCGTTCTTTCCTTTGCGAGCCACAAAATCTTCGTGGTACTCACTGTAATTACCTTCAAAGAACACGATATCACTATCGCCTTCGTAGGCAAGAATATGAGTCGCGATGCGGTCGAGGAACCAGCGATCATGGGATATCACCAATGCGCAACCGGGAAAGTCCAATAGCGCATCTTCTAAGGCGCGCAGGGTCTCAACGTCCAAATCATTTGAGGGCTCATCTAGCAGCAAGACGTTGCCGCCTTCCTTGAGTGTGCATGCTAAATGTAGGCGGCCACGCTCACCACCGGATAACTCACCGACTCGTTTTTGCTGGTCGCTGCCTTTAAAGTTAAAGCGACCGAGATAGGCTCGTGAAGGCACTTCATAGCTGCCTATGCGTAAAATATCTTGGCCTTCAGATACGGCTTCCCATACGGTTTTCTTATCGTCGAGGCCGTCGCGCATTTGCTCCACCGAAACCAGCTTGACGGTTTCGCCGAGGTCGATGGTGCCGCTATCTGGAGATTCTCTGCCGGTAATCATGCGCAGTAAGGTCGATTTACCCGCACCGTTGCCGCCGATAATACCGACGATGGCGCCTTGAGGGATCGACAGGCTCAGGTCATTGATCAGCAGGCGGTCGCCATAACTTTTGCTGACGCCGTTAACCTCAATAACCTTATCGCCAAGACGCGGTCCTGGCGGAATATAAATTTCATTGGTTTCGCTGCGGCTTTGGAATTCCTGAGAATTCATTTCTTCAAAGCGTGCTAGGCGCGCCTTGCTCTTGCTTTGGCGACCTTTGGCGTTGCTGCGCACCCACTCTAATTCTGCTGCGATGGTCTTTTTCCGCGAGGCGTCAGATTTTGACTCCTGCGCTAAGCGCGCATCTTTGGCTTCAAGCCAGTCAGAGTAATTGCCTTCGTATGGAATGCCGCGACCGCGGTCTAATTCCAAAATCCAGCCAGCAGCATTGTCGAGAAAATAGCGGTCATGCGTAATGGCGACCACTGTGCCAGGAAAATCACATAAGAAGCGCTCAAGCCAGTGCACCGACTCGGCGTCCAAATGGTTGGTGGGCTCGTCCAATAACAGCATGTCGGGGTTGGAGAGCAGTAATTGGCATAGTGCGACGCGGCGGCGCTCACCGCCAGACAGGGTGGAGACCGCCGCATCCCATGGTGGCAGGCGCAGCGCGTCGGCGGCCACTTCAAGTTTGTGGTCGAGATTGTGGGCATCGGTGGCCTGAATGATGTCTTCTAGCGCCGCTTGGCGCTTCGCCAAAGCGTCAAAATCCGCATCCGGTTCGGCATAATCTGCGTAAACTTTATCGAGTTCGGCGAGTGCATTTATAGCTTCAGCCACACCTTCTTCGACGTTGCCGCGCACATCTTTGCTGTCATCTAAGGGCGGCTCCTGCGAGAGGTAACCTATTTTAGTGCCAGGTTGGGGCCGAGCTTCGCCATTAAATTCGGTATCTAAGCCTGCCATTATTTTTAGCAGGGTAGATTTCCCCGACCCGTTTAGGCCGAGTACACCAATTTTGGCGCCGGGGAAGAAAGATAATGAGATGTCGTGCAGAATTTCGCGCTTGGGCGGTACAACCTTGCTTACGCGGTTCATGGTAAAGACGAATTGCGCCATGCTGACTCCTGACAAAGCACTAAGTCGCCGAGGCTCGGCGACAATTAAATAGGCGAAAAGGTACCGAAAGCTGCGCCGTTCCGCAATGTTTTGTCGAGCTGGGGCGCGGCGCATCAAAAATTAAAGTTTGAGTGGGCGTGAATGGCATTAAACGGTGCCGAATGCGCGCATATATTGTACAATGCGCGGCTTTTCAAAGCCTGTGTATGCCTCGGGGGTAGTGATGTTTAGCAAAGAGATGACAATTGCCGGATTCGACGATGAAATCTGGTCTGCGATTCAAGAAGAAGAAGTGCGTCAAGAAGAGCATATCGAGCTAATCGCTTCTGAAAACTACACCAGCCCGGCCGTTATGCAGGCGCAGGGTACCGTGCTCACCAATAAATACGCTGAAGGTTATCCCGGCAAGCGTTATTACGGTGGTTGCGAATACGTCGACAAGGCCGAAACACTGGCTATCGACCGCGCAAAAGCCCTGTTCGGTGCAGATTACGCCAACGTTCAGCCACACTCTGGCTCACAGGCCAACGGTGCTGTGTATCAGGCGCTGATGTTGCCAGGCGAAACTGTGCTGGGTATGAGTCTTGATGCCGGTGGTCACTTGACCCACGGTGCCAAACCGAACTTTTCGGGCAAGACTTATAACGCGGTTCAATACGGTTTGAATAATGAAACCGGCGAAATCGATTACGCCCAGGTTGAAGCCTTGGCGCTAGAGCACAAGCCTAAAATGATTGTTGCCGGTTTCTCTGCATACTCAGGTATTGTCGACTGGGCTAAATTTCGTGAAATCGCCGATATGGTCGGTGCTTACTTGATGGTTGACATGGCTCACGTTGCGGGCTTGGTTGCTGCGGGTGTGTATCCAAATCCCATTAAATATGCGGACGTGGTTACCACTACTACCCATAAAACCCTGCGCGGTCCCCGCGGTGGTTTGATTTTGGCCAAGGCCAATGAAGCCATCGAGAAGAAACTTAACTCGGCGGTATTCCCCGGTGGCCAAGGTGGCCCGCTGATGCACGTGATTGCTGCTAAGGCTGTTAGCTTTAAAGAAGCAATGGCGCCAGAGTACGTGGTTTACCAGAAGCAGGTTATCGCCAATGCTAAAGCCATGGCTAAGACGTTTATCGAGCGCGGTATTAACATTGTGTCCGGCGGTACTGAAAACCACCTGATGCTAGTTGACCTGATCGGCAAATCGTATACCGGTAAAGATGCTGACGCAGCACTGGGCGCGGCGAATATTACCGTGAATAAAAACGCCGTACCCAATGATCCCCGCTCGCCGTTTATCACCAGTGGCTTGCGTGTTGGTACGCCTGCGGTGACCACGCGTGGCTTTAAAGAAGCTGAGTGTGTCGAGTTGGCTAACTGGATGTGCGACATTTTGGAAGCCTTGGAAGCTGGCGACGCCACTGCCAAGATCGACGAAGTGAAAACCAAGGTATTAGAGATTTGTAAGCGTTTCCCCGTTTACGCCTAACGAAAGATGGTCGAGGGGCGGTGCTTCGGCGCTGCCCTTTTTTAGAGCGAGAAGTCTCGTGCTGAAATACCTAGCGCAAAAGAGCGTGTGCTAGACTTCGACCAAGTCCCCAGCCCTTGAGGCCAAATCATGCGTTGTCCGTTTTGCAATTTTGACGATACCAAAGTTATCGACTCCCGGCTGGTAGCTGAAGGTGGTCAGGTTCGTCGTCGTCGCGAATGTCTGTCGTGCTCCGAGCGGTTTACAACCTATGAGAGTGCCGAGCTGTTGATGCCTAAAATCATCAAAAGCGACGGCTCACGGGAACCGTTTGACGAGGCAAAACTGCGTTCAGGTGTTTTAAAGGCACTGGAAAAACGGCCGGTCAGCGTTGAGCATATCGAAGCTGAAGTTAGCGGTATCAAGCGTCGTTTGCAGGCCACTGGCGAGCGCGAAATTGATAGTCGCGACGTCGGTGAGCAAGTTATGGAGGCCTTAAAAGCCTTAGATCATGTAGCCTATGTTCGCTTTGCCTCGGTCTATCGCAGCTTCCAAGATTTAGACGAGTTTCGCGCTGAGATTGACCGGTTATCTGCAGAGCCGCGTTCAGAGCATAGTGAGTAGCCGTGAACTTTAGTGATTTTGATCGGCAGATGATGGCGACTGCTTTGCAATTGGCAGCGCGCGGTCGTTATTCCACCAGCCCCAATCCTCGTGTGGGCTGCGTGATTTGCCGTGACGCCAAGGTCATTGCCCAAGGTTGGCACCAGCGCGCAGGTGACGGCCACGCTGAGGTTAATGCCTTGGCACAGCTAAGTGATACCCGCGCATCCACCGTTTATGTCACGCTCGAACCCTGTAGTCATCAAGGGCGCACACCGCCCTGTGCAGATACCTTAATCAACGCCGGCGTAAGCCGCGTTGTGGTCGCTTCTGAAGATCCTAATCCACTGGTTGCTGGTCGCGGTATTGCGCGTTTGCGGCAGGCCGGCATTCAGGTCGATGTTGGCTTGATGACAGTGCAGGCAGAGGCATTAAATGTCGGTTTTATGCGCCGGATGCGCGGCGGCTTGCCGTGGTTGCGTTTAAAGTCAGCCAGCAGCATTGATGGCAGAACGGCAATGGCCTCCGGCGAAAGTCAGTGGATTACCGGCCCCGAGGCGAGAGCCGATGTGCAAAAATTACGGGCCCAGAGCTGTGCGATTCTGAGTGGCGTAGAAACTATTTTGCATGACGACGCAGCGCTCACAGTGCGGCCACAAAGCTTTTCAGCAGATGACCCTGCGGTACTGGCGTTAACAGAACCGTGGCGTCAACCACTGCGGGTGATTGTTGATTCCTCCCTGCGCACACCGTCCACCGCAACATTGTTTGCGGCCGGCGGCGAGCTGGTTATTGCCACGCGGGTGACAAATATTAAACGCCATAAGCCACTGATTGCGGCGGGGG
>TARA_R110001592_G_scaffold37424_4_pt1 | contig 16456 bp, 12 predicted proteins | sample TARA_R110001592 | Tara Oceans TARA_R110001592 (sample SAMEA4398387) | marine metagenome | biome: Polar Biome; feature: [SRF] surface water layer (ENVO:00010504); material: water (ENVO:00002006), including particulate matter (ENVO:01000060) such as... | depth 5 m
ATTTAAGAAATGTTAATTTTTAAATAGGTTTTACTCTTTTTTTAACAGTTGTTCTATCTATTAATCCTGCTTTTTGTAAATAGTAATATAAGTTTATTTTTACTGCTTCATGAGTGTGTTCAGGTATAAGTACTGCTCCTGCTCCTCCTATACCATCAAACAATTCTGCGCTTTTATCTAAATCTGTTATTAATGTGTGGTCTTTATCTAAAAATGAAATTTCATATTGAAAAGATCCTGAATAATTATCTGAATTACCCGATGAATTATCATATGTTGCGACTTTTTGTCCTGGTGATGTTCCTATATGGTTATGTCCTGCACTAATAGATAACCCAGTATTTCCTCCTGGTGGTGTATTAGCTACTGGTGATCCTGGTCCAAATACAAATGAGTTTTGTCTTTCTGATGTTAATATTTGAACTTCAGATGTTTCAATAGTATCATACACATATCTATCAAATTTTACAGGTTGTACTGTAGGTCTAAACTGTGGAGAATTTTTTAATTTAATGTACTTAGCTCTTGGACCTACAGTATTGTATAATTTTCCTAAATTATCTGCAAAATCTAAATATCCTGGATTTACGTTTCTATCTACTTCAAAAGTACCTATACTCATTTCATCATTTTGACCTGAGAAATCTTTTGTTCCTTCAAATAAAGTTAAATGTAATTCTGTGTCTTGAGAATGACTATTTAAATATTGAACACACTGACCTATAAATAAGCTTGCTGTAACTGAAGGATTAGCTTTATTATCTTTTACCCAATTAGAAAAAGACAAACCTGTTTTTGCTTCTATTTGTTCTATATTAGGAAGTATAAAGTTTTTTACTCCTAATGTTGAATTATTTTCTTGTTTTATAAATTCTCTTGTAAATTTATTGTCTATAAATCTTGTATTATCTCCTGTATATAAGGGGAAAAATCCTTGATTAGGAATACCTGTGGATGTAGCTAAATCATCTATTAAGTTAGTTACTCCAAACCTAAATCTAAGATCTCCTCCTGCGTGTTGTGAAGAAGAGCCAATAGAAGTAAATAGTGCACTATTAGTTGCGTCTATTCCTCCTTGAACATCTTCTACATTATTTATAGTAGTAGTTCCATAAAAAGGCCCATAAGAAAAAACATCATATAAATCTTTAATTATTCCTGATTCCATTTCCCCAAGATCCTTATTAGCACACCATCTATTATTTAAACCTTGTTGACATCCATATAATCCTGTGGGTATTCCTGTACTTAGGGGATCTTGATTTGAATCTTCATTTAATGGAAAATTATATCCATAAATTAAAGGACCATCATCAATTCCTACAATATTTGGTTGATAAAAAGGTTGTTGAATAGAACCTGATATAGCATCATATAAGGATAAAGGATTTGTTACAGTAAATCTAACATTATTAGAATCCTGAGATGTTGTATTTAGTTCAGTTATTTTATCTTTATCCATTGCTGGTAAAGGACCTCTTTCTGAATTATATTCAAAACTTTTTAATAACCACCCCTTATTCATTTTAACATTATATTCTGTTTTTAGGTTATTTTGAATATAATTATCTAATATTTTTAAATTAAATTTTCCAGTAACTGTTGGAAAGTCTGTTGTTACATATCTATGGAAAGATTCAAAATCTTCAGTTTCTCTATCTAATATTTTAACTGTATCATCATTTAAATTTATTATTAATATTTTATCTATATTAATATATGAGTGATTTTTTATTTTTGCATATACATCTTCATCTTCAGTACCTCCTACTATTGTATTTGTTATATAAAGGGCTGTTGTTTTATTTTCTATAACTGCTGTTTTTCCATATGTTAAATCTCCAATATATTTTTCTAATGGGGGGTATTCTCCAACTGTAAAGTTAGTTCCTATTTTTATATTTCCTACACCTTGGGCTCCATCACTAACTCCATTATATTCGTTTATTTTTTTACCTGTTGTTTTACAACCTTTATATCTCATTCCTGTCCAACTATGCATGTCTAAAAGAGAATCATCAAATTCAACTATATAATCTCTAGTGTCAAAAGATTCATAAATTGCAAAGTTTTTAAAGTTAAGATAACCATCAGTAGTTCCCCCTGGTGTTGCTACTTGATTATAGTTAAGAGGAATACCTACAATTCTTAATCCTACATATTGGTATGCAAGATTATTGTTAGAAAGATCTACTTTTATTTCGGTTGTATCAGCATGAGGGATATCAGGAGTATTTTCAAAAGCTTCAGCTGTATCAGTTATAGGGTTTTGACCTGCTTTCCAAAAATACCAAGTTGTATCTAAAGTATGACTTACATTAGTGCCTCCTCCAGGTGTAGGTCCATTTTCTATAATTATTCTGTCTAAGTCTCTATTTTTTCCTAAATCAAATAATATCCATTGATCTTTATTATTATGTTTTATTGTTACACTTGTTTCATCTTTATTATCAAATAATTTACTTATATCTTGATCCCAACCATTTTCATCACTTATTTGAAAATCACTTCCAATTGAAGTCCCTCCTATACCATCTTGTAAATGTTTATGAATATTTTGATTAGTAACAGGATTAAAAGAAGTAGTACCTGGTTGACTTCCATTTGTTAGTCCAACTATTCTTTTATGTAATCCTGATATTTTTCTTATTATAGGTGCTGGCATAACTTATTATTAATTAAATAGAAAATCATTTTGATTTCCAACTGCTAAACTTCTATAATACCTACGAGATATTTTCCCTTTCTGAATATTACCTAAGGAAGTGTTTGATATTCTTTTTAGTTGACGTGATCCTGTGCTATTTGGTATAATAGGTGCTTGTGCGTGTTCTTTTTCAAATTTATATAAATCTTTTATAGGAATATCTCCATTAGTTCCTCCTGTTTGTAATGTTTTATCTTTTACTACATAAGAGGGTTTACCATGATATTGAGAAGAAGTAGCATGTTGTTTAAAATTCATTGTTGTTGTAACATTTCCTCCTCCTACATCATAACTTATTCTAAATAATTTAGATCCTTCAAATTTATCTGCTTGAGAAGAAGTAAAAGTACTAAATTCTGCTTCTATTGTTGTATATGAACCAGGAACCATTGTTTGGCCATCTGTTTTTGTAGGAACAGTTCTAGGAACTTTAGCTCTTTCTAAATAATGAGGTTCAATTAATAATCCTGTTTTTGTATTTGCTTTAAAAGGTACCCATTGTTCTACTAATTTAAATAAAGTATGATCAACTTGTTCTATTAATTTAATATAATCCCAAACATTATACTTACCATTTACTTTTTTAAAATAAATATCTTTTATTATTTTTAAATCTTTATATAAAGAGGCTGATTGAGCCGTAGGTAATGGAGATCCTATATAATCATCTAATCTAAAAGATCCTAATGTATAAAGTATATCTTCATTTAATTCATTAGTTGGTGAGAAAAATATTCCTAAATCTTCAAAATCTTGTGGTACTCTATCTAATATAGAAGTTTCACACCTTACTGCGTGAGATAATATATCATCATCTATTGATCCTGTGTCTATTCTTACTTTTTCACTAGTAGTTGCTATTCCTGTGTCAGGAGTAGGTAAATGATGAACTTCGTCTATTTCTTCCCATTCTAAAGTGCCGTCTACCATACTACTAGACACTCCTGGTAAATAATTTCTATCTTCAACTCTAGGATGAAAACTTGAACTATTTTTATATAAATTACTTCCTAAAGGTAATCTTGATACTACTGTATCATATGAGGAAGATATTGTATTACCACTATACATAAATGGTTCAAGGGAGTGTTTTACAAGAGTATCATGTGATAGCATTTCTCCAAAATGAAATCTTACTTCTTGAATAGAACCAGAATAACGTAAACTGTCTACATTATCATATACAGCATGGGTATTAGCTTCTGTACCTCCTATATAAGCAAAATTTGCTCCTCCTTTATTTTGAGAACCATCTGTAAGACTACTAGAATGATGGTCTCCCCAAGATAAAGATCTTGAATATTCGGACCTCATTTCTACACTTGCCCTGTGGTATGTTGTATTTTTTAACCAATTTGTTTGGTAAGCACCAAATTGTATTTCTGAGGCGCTTCCTGAAGTACCTGGAGTTCCTATAAAAATATTCCAAAAATCACCATTATAAACAGGAAAATTAGCTGTAGAAGCTGATATATGACCATCTAAATATAAATCTAACTTACCATATTGGGTAGAATCTCCTGAAGAAGATATGTCATTCCCTCCATATGGGGTTAAAGTTAATATAGGTTCAGATTGTTTGTTGTTATCATTTGGATCATCTACAGAGGCATCACTACCTAAATTAAATAAATGATAATTATTATCTGATCTTACAGGTTTTATTCTAAACTCAACTGTTTTGGCGGATGAATTAATTGAAGTAGATAAATTTTCTGTTAGTGAAGAGCTCCAATGTTTTTTTATAAAATATCCTCCTGTTCCTGAATCTCCTTTTAAAGCTAATGAAGATTTATCATATGAAAATGTTTTATATGTTGTTTTATCTTTTGTAGGCCCCCCATATTCTTTAATATTTAACATTGTTGAAGGCATTCCATAACAATTTATTAATGCTCTAACCCCTCTTTCTGTTCCTTTAGTTTTTAAAAGATAAGGAGCATTATGGTATAAACGTTTCCAAATTTCTCTAGTAATTTCTCCTTTGGGAATTGAACCATCATTAGAAGCTGTAACTAATGTTTGATGGTCTCCATAATTATAAAAATTATTGCTTTGTCCTACAATATATTGTCCTACTTGTAGACTACCTACTGAATGATCTTGGGTTCCTTCTCCTAAAATATATTCTATTAAATTAGCATTTTCAAATTGATCGAATGTTTCTAAACCTAAACTTTTTAAAGTAAAATAAACTAAATCTTTTGATACTCCTCTTACGTGATGGGTATCATTTATTTCTGTAAGGTGTTTTATATGAAGCCATATTTTATCAAAATGCTGACCTACCATATTTACAAAATTAACATAAAAATCATTATCTTCATTTAATATTATATGATTAGGTATAAATTGTTTTAAAGCATTATTATTTTTTCTATCAAATAAAGAAGCAGATAATAATTGACCTCCATAGTCTCCTAAAGTATCTGTTTCAGTTCCTAACCATGTTTTAGCTGTAGATGATGTTACAGAATGAAGAGTATATGGTTTTGTTTTTGAAGATTTTGGCCAAGTATATATGTTAGAACCTGTTGTATAGTATAAAAATTGTTCATATCCATCAAATCCTTTTATTACTTTTTGTCTTTTAGCCTCTAAATTTCCTTTATCATTTTTAATATAAACATCATTATTTCCTGTAGGTATATTATTTACATTTCCTGATTGAGATGCATATGTTTCTAATAAGTTTAATTTATATTCAAAGTTTTTTAAACGACTTTGTGCACTCCCAAAATGAATAAAATTTTCAAAATGATATGACTCTTCTTCAGTACCATCCCAACTTTGTGATATTGGTCTTATATAATCATAATCTACTTGTGGTATTATAGAATTTTCTAATTTATTTAGTAAACGATTATAAGAAGATGTTGAACTATATTCTAATAACTGGTTGTAGTTTTTTAATTTAGAAGGTATGCTATTTTGGAGTCTTACATCTATATTTGTATTTGGGCCTCTTAAAGGAATTACATTTTCTTCTATTATAGGATTTCCTAAATCTATTGTATATACTATAGGATCTATAATATATTCACATATTTTAAAGTTTGTTTCTTCTGTTACAAACGAAGGTAAAGGATCTAGTGTTTTAAATAATGTTTCATATTTAGATGAATTTTTATTTAATAAGATATTTATAGCTAAAAAATTAATATCTTCACCAAAAGATAAATAAAAGTCTTTAAAATAAACAGAACCTTCTATTTCAGATATAAAAGCTGAAACTGCAGCATTAAGTGTATTATTAGGTACTTGAGGAGTTACTGTTCTTATTTCTTTACGGTTAGATGAAACTTCTTTTATAGCAAAAGGATTTCCTGTTGTATTAAAAACTTTATCTCTTTTAATATAAAATTTAATTCTATATTTTCCGTTTTTATATCCCTTACTTTCTAATATTTCTACAGGATTTACACTTATTTCTGGTGTTAATCTTCCTCCAGCATCTTGGGTTTCCATAGGAAGAGTAGATACCCATATTTTTTCAGCTCCTGTATTAAACCAATATCCTTCTGTTGCTTGGTTAGGGCCTAAAGTATTATAATCTCTTTGACCAGCCCCTTCTATATTTTCATTTATTACTTCTGGTTCTACATTTGTAGGAAAACTAGTAGTTGATGGTGGGGTATTTTTAGATTGATAAGTATATTGTGATATACTTGATTCATATAATAATAAGTTATCTCTAAGATCATATATAGCTATATCTATATGGTCTTCAGGTCTTCCAAATGTTTTATTTATATTTTTAGAAGATATAGAACTCTGTTTAGGAGTAAATTTTTCTGGTCGTGATGAATGTATTACTTTCCCCATTTTTAAGAGTTATTTGAATTATATCTATAATTATTTAAAGGAGTATTTGATTGGTTAAAAGAATTTGTATTCATAACAGAAGACAAATCTAAAGCTTCTGGTAATGGGGATGGTTCTTCTACATTAACCATAGGATTATAAATTTCTGGTATAGCTGTTCCTTTTCTTAAATCGGGTTTTTCTATTTTTATATTTATATTATCTAATGGGTCTTCTTGATTTACTCCTGGGGTATATCTATTTATAAAAGCAACATCTATACCTACATCATTTTCTTTATTTATATTAGGACCTTGAATTATACCTGATATTGCATCTGCATTTAATAATACCGCAAAATTTTCATTTGGTGTATCTTTTGTATATCCGTTTCTTTCTTTTATAAAATCAAAAACCTTATCATCTTTTATTTGTCTTCTTCTTCCTGATTGTATTAAATATTTAAGAGAAGGTTCATTTCTAGATTGAAGGACTGTTGAATTATTAGGAAGAAAAGGATGTTCTTCTTCTATAGAATCAATTTCCCATTGAATGTCTTGTTTTCTTTCTTTTAAATCTATAATTGTTTGGTCTTTTGGGTTTGGAGGAGTTCCAGCATATTCAGTGCTTTTTGCTACTATAGTTTTATGTGAAAGTCTTCCTTCTTTTTCTATATCAAAAAATAAATCTCTATATAAATCAAAAAATTCTGTTGTTGTAAATTTTTTAATTATTAGTTCTTTAAATTCTTTATCTAAAAAATCATGAGTTCCTTTAACCCCATATATTTGTTTATTTAATTTTATTTTTGCTTGTCTTGCCATATTTTAAATATTATCAAATCCTGGATATGATAATTTTTGATTACTTCTAGTAGAAGTATGCATAAATATTCTCCAATTATTAGTAAATAATTCTTTAGGTAAATTATATGTTATAGCTAATTGTTCTAATTCAATAAAAGACATAGTTCTTAAATTATTATAACCCCCTACAGTTTGTAAAGTATTAATAGTAAGTGGGTGATTTAATGATGTTTTTACTCTATTAATTTGATTAAAAGGTTCATAATCTTTATTTAATATAACATAATATTGCATTTGGTATTGTACAGTTCCTGCATTAGGATCATTTATTTGTGCATTATTTGTTCCTAATTTTACAACAAATGTATTATTATGTCCTGCTTCTTGTCCCATAGGATCTGCTAGATAGTATATTGGTTCTCCATAAAGACCTCCTCTAGGTCCTTGAAAACCATTCCATGATATAGTATTATTATAATAAACATTAGAAGGATCATTTAATACTTCTTCAAATAATCTTTCTTGAATTTCACTTTCTGAGGGATTATTCCAATCATGATCATTATAAGGAAACCACCAAGATGTATCTAAATTTCTTGAATTTTGTTGTACCATTTGGGTACCATAAGAAGACCATCTTGTTTTTTTCATACCAAAAGGAACTCCTGGAAGATCATGATATTTATATATTATATTTCCTAATTCATCTACCCAATTTCCATATACATCCTTTTTTATAGGGGCTCTTAATTCTTGATTTGTAATTTTTAATATTCTTTCCTGAGTAAATCCTTCTATAACATTTAAAGAAGATATTCCTGTATCTGTATTATTTCTATATTTTATCATAATAGAATCTCCTGGAAATATTGTTTCTTTTATTTCTTTACTATCTCCAGGTTTCATTATGTCTAAAGAAGTATATTCTATTTTACAACCATTAAATCTTGAAGAATATTGTGTTGTATTAAAAGGAGCCATATTATTGGGGTCATCTACTCCCTCTAAACAAGTTATTTCTGATTCTATATAATCTGTTATTCCTGCTAGAGTTATATCTAAATCATTTATTTCTAAATCTAATATATTAATATCTGTATCATAATTTATATTTGGTCCATCTAATATTTCATCTAACGTAGATATTTCTACTTGAGTACACACATCATCATCATTATCATCATATTCTTTTCCTGATGCTCTTTTTAATGACTTAAAAGTATCATAGTTTTTAATTTCTCTTTTAACACCATTTTGCATAACCCAAATAGGTAATCCATCAGCATTTCTAGCTGGTGATCTTAAAAAAGTACCATTAACAAACATAGGATGATTATTTTCATCTTTAAACTGTTTATTAAGTAATATTGTTTCTAATTCGTCTATTTCTGTAAATAAAGTGTCTATTACTTTATCTCTCCAATCAATATAATTATTTAAATAGTCTTGACTTTCTAATATAAGACCATAATGAGAATTATCTCCAGGATCTTCTGTTGAAGATAAATCATCGGGGAGGCCTAAGTTAGTTTTTTGAATTTTATAAAATAATTCTCTATATAATGTAAAGAATCTTTCTACATTAATAGGTCTTTGTGATCTTATAAGCTGAGAAAAATCTCTATTAATAATATCATCAACTTCTTTATTATTATATACAGTTTTATCTAAAATTAGATTTTCTTGTCTTTTTTCTTTTCCACTTTCAGCCATTATCTAACTATTTTAAAATAATAATCATCATCATATATAGTTGTGCTTTCCTCATTTATGTGTTTAAATAACACACGATAATACCGTTCTGGTTGTAAACCCTTCATATATACTTTAAAATACATCCCATCACCATCAGCACTTAATTTAGTATTATTGTGATCAAAGGGGATAATTATTCTTTCTGAATGAGCATCTCTTATACTATAATAGGAGGCTGTTGTAAAATATCCTACATTTAAGTAATTTGAAGTAGTTGAGAATTCTCTTTTTGGGTGTTTATCTCTTACATGAATTCTAAAAACAGCTACATCATTTTGGTTATATTCACTTCTATTTCTATAAAGAGATACATTTAATTCTCCACTTTGTTTAGCTTTATTTTGTTTTTTATGTACACTATCATCCCATTTAAAACATAATGCTGGGGGATAAATTGTTTTAGTTTCAACTGAAAAATATTGCATTTCACCAAAACTACTTGTTGTATTTGCTTCAACTGTGTCTGGTTGTTTTAATAAAAACCCATAATTTGTTACACCATCAGGATATATTTGACTTGAAAATAAACTTGCACTGTGTTTTTTTACAATATCTGTTACTTTCATATTAATATCTAAATTATCTCCAAATAAAAATTGTTGGTTTGCTTCAAAACCACTTCCTGTGTACCACATTCCCCCTCCTTGGGTTATATTTGAACTACTTATAGAACCAGTAGTTCCCGCTATCATATATGATGGAGATCCTGTTTGGTCTTCAAGATAATCTCCTATAACAAAACCATTTGATGAAGCTGATGAATCTGTTATAACTGAAAAAGCTATTCCAGCTCCAGGTTTAATCCATTTATTTATATTTTGACTTGAATGTCTGTTTATCCAACTAACACCATCTGATCCTGTAGGTAGGTTTCCATATCTTCCTGATCCTTCTTGCCAAGATTGAGATACAGCAAATGCTTGTAGGTTTAATATTTGTGTTAAATTTTTGGGTTCTGTTGAGGTTAATTGTAAACTACAAGTTGTTTTTAAATTAAAATCTGAAGATCCTATAACATTTTTAACTACTTCTGTAAGATCTTCATTTGAAAATTTAATAAGAATTCTTGAAGGATAATGTTTTTGGTCTGATGTTCCTTTTTCTTTTACTACTTCAAGAATTTCATCATGTCCTGTGTTTAAGTGAAGTCTATCAGGATGACTGTATATTGTTGAATCTATTTCTGGAAATATTTGATAGTATGCCATTTTAATATGTTATTACTCGTCCTTTAATATCTGTGTCTGGAAATTTTAACTCAAATATACTAGGATCCATTGATGGGTAAATTACTCCTTTTTTAGTAGCTCCTTGAAAATCATATTTATATTGAGAATATCCTTTAGAAACTCCTACTTTATTATCTAATTTTAAATTTTCTACTGTTTGTACTCCTTTTACTCCTGCTATTAAATTTTCTAATTCTGATATTATAATTGGTTGATTTATTTGCCATTTATCTATAGTAAAATAATTCTTTAATTCAGCTACACATTGTAATAATACGTCTTGATTATTAAAATTTTTAAAAGATGTTATTTCAAATTCAATACCAAAATTAATTACAAAACCATCTTTAATATTAATGGCATCTGTTAACATTCTATATTGCTCTAAATAAGTCATTAAGTTATTTTTAGTTGCTGTATTTAATGTTGTTATATTTTTACTAGAGTCATACCCCAAAGTATATAAATTTAGTGCCAGTGGATTAGGTATACGATTAGGTTCATTTGTCATTGGAGATATTTGATCATCTTGTGTAATATAAGCTTTTGCTACACTACCAAACTGAGATGGCATAGATAAAGTCCTAATAATATAATCATCTTTTGTTACTGTTCTACTTTGAGCTGAGAAATTAGCCATTGAGTTCATTCTAATTTCTTCCTTAGAATCTCCATCTCCTCCCCCTCTTGCTGGTTCTGAATTATTAACTGCTACTGAGTTTCTTACAAATGCAGCCATACCCACAGGTAAATTTGGGTTTGGGTTTGTACTTATATAATCTATTTCATTAATTGTATCTGAAGATACGTTAGAATTTAATCCTCCCCCTGTTAAATATTTAACTGTTAATGTAGTGTTAGCTGGAGCTTGTCCATATGCTTTAGTGTACATAAAATTTGAAGGATCATATGCTGTGTCTAATTTACTTCTTCCATCTTTAATTCCTAAACCTATATTATTAGGATCAGGAGTAATTATTGAGTCTGCATTATCTGTTGATCCAGGACCAAATTGTATTTCTAATTCTTCTCTTGATTTAAAACGAGATATAAATCTTTTAGGTACTTTTTTTAATTTTAAAAGATAAGGTGTTTGTGCATTATAATGATGTAATTCAGGATCATGAGCACCTGTATTTTGTATTTCTTCAAAAATAGTATCTTGAGCTAAATATGGTACTTCACTCCATTTATTTCCTTCATCATCTGTTATAGATTCTATTGATATTATATCAGGATTAAATAATGATATTGATTTATATCTTTCTGCTGCTCCTATAGTAAAACTTTGTGTTAAAATTTCTCCAGATATTGCTTTTGTTTTTTTCTTTAATAAATAATATTCTGGATTACCTGAACTATCAAATTGATATATACTAGTATCTGTTGGATCTATAGAAGATGAATTATTAAATCTAACAGAATCTACTGTATAAAATTTTGATCCTTCTGTTGATTTAAATGATGAATTTTGGTTTATAGTTAATGCATAAGTAAAATCAGGAACATATGCTTCATTATGAAAAATAGAAGGAACTAATTGATATACTTCTAAATCTACAGAAGCAGCTGATGTTACTTTAGGTTTGTATCCCATAGTATAAGCTAAATTATATAAATTTTCTTCTTCTTGAGCTAAAAGTAAAAAGCTTTCTCTTAATTGAGTATCTGTATAAAAAGATAAAACATCTCCTACATATGCTGCCATTTCTAAAAACATCATTCCTGGGTTACCTTCACTAAAATCATTAAAATTATCTGGAAAATATATTTCAGCAAATTCCATTAAATCATTTTTAAAAGAATTATAATCTTTATTTAAATATTTAACGTCCTTGTCTTGTGTTTTATTTGATACTTTATTATAAGCCATTATTAAATAGTAATTGAGATAGCATCTTGTGTACTATCTAAGTTAAATTGATATACTAATTTTATTGTCAGTGTGTGTTCATCTGGGTTAAAATCTATTGAATGGTTAACTAATGTAATTTCAGGTATATAAAATTGAATTTGATTATAAATTTCTTCATGTAAAACATCTTCATTAATGTTTTGTTCAAATAAAAGATCTTGTAATCCTATACCAAAATTAGGGTGGTTAATTCTTTCTCCTTTTTGTGTTAATAAGAGATTTAAAAGATTATTTTTTACTTGTTCTTTAGTTGTTGGTGTTCCCTTAAACATATTTTTCGAATCCAAAGGAAAAGCTACCCCTATCGTAACATTTTTGTTAAAATCTAATGGGTTTTTTCTTTTTATTCCTTGAATTAGAGGCATTTATTATTTTCCTTTTTTCTTATCTATTGCTTTCATTAAACTACTATAATCTTTTGTCATTGCATTTGCTACCTCTGTAGGTATTCCTGCTGTGTCCATTGGTAATGGGGCTCCAGATGCAAAAGGTTGTGCTAAACTTACTGGTGCATTTCCTGATTCAGTATTTGTACTTCCCATTGCTGTTTCATTTAATAAATCATTTAAAGATGAGTTGTTTGTAAAATTTTGTTTTACATGTTGTTTTTTAGGTAATGGGTTTGACCCCATAATTTTTTCTCTTAATGAATTTTTTGCTGGTTTTGGTACTTCAACTATTCTTTTAGTATGTTCTGTGATTGTTGGTTTTAATTCATCACGTAAATCTTCTTTAAGTGTTTTAATTTCTCTACGTAACGAATAATCAATTTCTTCTCTAACTACTTTTCTAATTAGATTTTCAAAAGTTTTTGCTTTCATGTTTTAATTGTTGTTTATTATAAATATAAATTATTTTAAGATATTGGTACAATTTTTCTTTCAAATCTTGTTTTAAATCCAAAGTCAAGAGCTTCTAAATGTTCTATTATTTCCATTTTACCTTTTCCTTTAAGTTCTATTAAAAGATCTTCATATATAGTTGTTAATTTTTCTGATATTCCATATAATTCATTATTAGGTCTTGTACCATTTCCTAATCCTGTGTGTTGTCCATAAGTTCCTCCTGAAGCTACTATACCTGTACCTCCATATCCTGCTAATCCAGGAGGGGTTGGGTCTCCTAAATTATAGTTAGTTAATCCTCCTGGTATTACATTTCCATCATTATCTGTTGTTATTCCACTACCATCATATCCTGCTGCTTTTAATGCGTCTACTCCTGCTAGTCCTTGAGATCCTAAATCTATATCTGAAGATGCTATACCAGTAACATCATTTTTTAATATTTCTGTTTCTAATAAAGATTGATTTATATTTCCATCAGCATCCATAACAGATTCATCTGAAGTATTACACATTTGTAAATACATTAAATATAAAAATTCTATAAATGCTTTTAATCTTTGAACAAATGCTAATACTATATTTACTATTGTTATAACAGCTAATACTGCTGCTATAATAGTTAGGGCTATTTTCATATATTTTTTTATAGCTTTTGTACATGCTTTTATTGTTCCCATAAGAGCTCCTACTATATTTGCTGCTTTAATTATTATATTACATAGTTTTTGTATACAGGGTCCACCTCCTATTGGGGGGCAAAATGATAAAAGAAGAGGAGCTAATATAATTAATATTTTTACTACTATTATTATAGCTAAAAATATTGTTAATACTACTTTTATTGCAGGTAATACTTTTTCTTTTACCTTATTTAGTTTTGCTTTTATAGAATCTACCTTAGCTTTTGCTTTTAATAATATACCTTCTAATTTTGACATTAATCCATGAATTTTATTGTATACTTTTTCCATTTTCTTTTGAGCTGCTACACTACAAGCAGCAGATATTAATTTTTCAATTAATTCTTCTTTAGAAGGTAATTGTTCTAAGACTTTTTCTTTAATTTTCTTTTTACCTTCATTTTTTACTTTAGTTTTAGCTTTTGATAGAACACCCCCTACCCCTTTATTCATCATTATTTGTATTCTTTGTGTTGCCATAATTATGCTATTTTTGTTACATCACTTTTAAAAAGTTCAACATCTTTTTTTAATTCTTTAATTCTATCTCTTATATGAGAAAACATACTTTCATTAGTATGATTAGGAGCAGTGTATTGAGTCATTCCTGTTAAAGGATCAGAACAGGGAGAAGTATATGCTACACCATCACATATAACATCTATCATATCATCTAATAATGCTAATAATCCATCTACTCCCCCTAAATATTCACCTAATTCATATCCTTTTACTGCTGGACTTGGGGGTAAGTCTCCATTATAATCTAAACCAATATATATTTCTGATGAATTTATTACCATTTTATCTGTACTATTAAAATGAAAAGTACCATTAGTACTAAAACCTATTGCTTCATTTGAGTATAATAATATAGAGTCTGTTTTTGCATTAAACACTAATCTATCTGAATTTATTATTACTTGTTTTCCTTGATATGATCCCGGGGATTCTGGTGTATAACTCATATTATATTAATTCTTGATTTGCTTTTAATATTCCTTCTTGATATTCTTTTTTTAATCCTCTTCTTTCTCCATTATAAGATTTATGAATATCTTCTCTTTCTGAAGCTAATATTGTTCTTTTAAAATTTTGTCCTTTTTTATATGATAAATGAATCCATGATTTATTTCCTCTTTCAGGATAAGCCCACATTAATTCATGCCATTCATTTAAATTTTGAATACACCAATTAAATATATAAGATGTATGTTCTTCAGATACTTTAAAATCAATAGCACATCCTTTTACATGATGGTTATTATCATGAGAACCTCCTATCATTCTATTTAATGTTAAAGATCTATAAGCTGAAACTAATATAAAATTAGGGTGTTTTTCTATTATTTTATCTATAGAATTTTCCATTAAGTCCTTAAGATTTTGAACTATATCTTCTCCATTATATTCTGTATCTATACCAGGATAATTATTTAATGCATAATATGTAGGATTTTTATAATCATAAGATATTAAGTCTTTTAATTTAAAATATTTCCCCATTTCTTCATCTAAAGGGCTATATCTTTCATTTCTACTTCCTGAAGATAATGAATATAATTCTGGTGTGTTTTCTGTTGGTTTTGTTGTTGTATTTAAAATAATTTTATCTCCTATTAATATACGTTGAGTGTCTGTTTTTCTTTCTACTATAAATGAAGTTTTTTCATTTGTATAAAAAGGTAATTCTTCTGCACTTAATATATCTAAAGGGGTTACTGTTTTAGGAGATCTTAATACTACATCTTCTGTAGTCTCATTAGTAAATGGGGCTTCCTCTATATTTGTTTTAACTAATATGTTTTGTTTTTTTGCCATTATAAGTTTTCTCCTGGTTGAGCATAATAAGAAGCATCATTATCAGAAGCCGGAATAAAATTAGTTATTTGTTGGTTAGAAGTTAAATAAATACTTGATGCATCTAAATCTATATCTTCTACTGTTGGTTCCCATCCTTTATCATTTATATTTTCTACTCTTTGTCCATTTCTAATAATTAAAATAGGATCTCCATTGAATCCCTCATTACTCCATCTATTTGAACTTTCTTCTGGTATTTTTTTATCTTTAGCAGTTGATCCTAATCTTATTGAATTACCATATCTACCTTCTAAAATTGTATCACCTTCATAAGGTAATAAAGGTTTTATGTTCATTTGTTCTCTAAAATAATTTCCTAATAAAATATTAGTTGAACCATCTGTTACTTGTCTAGTTAATCCATTTTCTGTTTCTTGATAATCTTCTGCTGTTTGTTTTTGAGTCATCCCTAACATTGTTGGCATAGCATTATGGTGAGGATGATTCCATACATTTAAATTAGGAAGATAAAAATTAGTTTTTGAAGTTTTTTTATAATTATTTTTATCATAAGTAGATATTATTAAACAAACTTCATTTATTAAAGGATAATTTTTTATAAATGAAAAAATAGGTTTAGCTGTTTGTTTATTAAACCATGGTTTTTCTAAAGGAGTATTATCTTCTATATAAGTAAAAGAAATAGTTCCTATGGCATCATAACCCCCATAAGTTTCTGCCATTGGGTGATTTAGATCTAAAATTATATCTAAAACTCTAACAGGAAGTAATTTACCTCCTGATGATGTTGATAATTTTGAAAATGACTGTTGTGAGTTTTTATATACCATTTTGTGGTTCTTCTAATTGTTTGGGTTTTTCAACAGTTTTAGCTATTTCTTCAGCTAC
>TARA_R110001592_G_scaffold38949_3_pt1 | contig 16425 bp, 16 predicted proteins | sample TARA_R110001592 | Tara Oceans TARA_R110001592 (sample SAMEA4398387) | marine metagenome | biome: Polar Biome; feature: [SRF] surface water layer (ENVO:00010504); material: water (ENVO:00002006), including particulate matter (ENVO:01000060) such as... | depth 5 m
GATGAGGATGAAGATGATGATAGTCGCCCTCATATTCAACCTACAAAGGATAGTAAAGAAACATCCGGCCAAACCTTAACGGACATTATACCTAGACAAATGGATATTTTAGGAGCATTATACCTTGAGAGATACCTTGATGGGGTATTTTTAGATTTTTCTCCGAGTGTAATTTCTCAAATTACAAGCACTACTAAAAGCGCAATAAAAGACCATTTCGGATGGTCTAGTGAAGAACAGATGTCTAAATTGGATAAACATTTGCGTCGTATTCAAAGAATTGAAGAGGCTAAGGGGCAAAATTATCTACCAATGTATATATTAAATTCTAACATTAATAGTGGATTTGAATATATTGAGACTGAAATGCTTGATGGAATGGCTTCACTTTTCCCTAAAAAAACAGTCAATCTATCTCAAGTAAATGACACTATAGAAACACTATTCGACGCACTGTTAGATGTATTGGTAGACCAACGACTAATGATTAGCGGTCAAACTTCCGCCAAAAGAGGTCAAAAGTATAACAAACAAGTTAGTACGGATTCCTATTATTCCGCAGTGTACAGTGCTTCTAAACAAAAAGCAAAAGACATGAAAGAACAAAAAACCCAAGTAAAAGCGGTGTTAGATGCGATAGAGGATTACTTTTACCGACCATTGTTTAATCCAAAAATGACATTAGACATTAACTTTGATTTTAAGAACGACATCAAATTCAAACAACTTAGACTCGTTAGCGATAGTGATGTTGCGTTGGCATACAAAGAACTGTTCAAGGCAGTGGCTAGAGGCAAAGGAGAGATTCTTAGTTTAGCAGAATTGAAACGGGTAAAGAATTTTTTGGAAGTAGTGAACAAACCCAACATGGTTTTAATAGATGTAGCGGATAAAATGGAAAAACTATTACCTGTTATTGAAGAACTCTTTTTCGATAGTAAAAAAGTAGTAGAAACATTCAAAGATGAAATGGCATCTTATCTTGGACACCTATATTCAATACTTCCCGAACACAGGAAGAAGCAAACTAGAGCAGTTATTTTTGGTAGGAAAATACTAGACTCGAAATATGAAATAAAAGATGAAAGTGAAATTACAGTAATTATGACACTGCAAGACTTTTTCAACGACCCAACCGTTTCAAGTATCATGTCCAATAGTAGTAAGCAAGTTATCAAAGACATAAAAGAACTAATTGGTGAATTTAAAAAATCAGAAATAGAAGATAAAATACTATCAATTCACGATTCAGTTAGGATATTAAAACAACTGCCTGTGTATTATGGTAAGGGTTCTTTGTCCTCTATGAATGATTTAGGAGAGATTATAGACACTGCTAAGAAAACTTTTGATGTAGACATTATAGGGACTGAAATTGTTAAGATGGTTGAAGAGATAGATGCGTTTAGTAACATTGCTAAGAGTGTTGGTGTGTCCGAAGAAGTAGTTTATTTTGTTAAGGCTAATTTCCGGTGAGTCTATGGAACTAGAAACCTTCAACTTAGAACACCAAATGGATATGAAAATATCCCAAACATCTTTTCCTTATTTTTTTGAACATGTGTTAGGATGGGACTTTGCGGCCCATCAGCGAGAGTGGCTAGAACTAATGAATGAGACTCAAAGAACAGTTATAATTTGTAGTCGGGGTCACGGAAAATCAGTGTTCATGCATTCATGGGTTGTTTGGAATTTAGTATTTCAACCACCACCATATCAAATGCTATACATCTCTTCTAACCAAAAACAGACTATGGTTCACATGAGAGATATAGATAAAGTATTCAATAACCCTGCAATTAAACATTTCAAACCTGCTAAGGGTTGGGCTATTGGTAACATAACATTGACTAATGGCAATCAAATTTTAGAGCGTTCTATTGGCTCACAGATTCGTGGTCTTCACCCCCAAGAGATTATTATTGACGACCCTTTGAAAGAATTTAGTTTGACTGCTATTCAAAAAGTCACTGATTGGTTTTATGGTGACATGATACCTACACTTCACCACTCGGCATCATTGAGAGTTATTGGAACTCCTTTCAGTTATACTGACATCTATACGCAACTAGAAGAGAATGACGCATACACTGTTCGCAAATACCCCTGTTTTAATTCATTGAACGAACCACTTTGGCCTAACAGATGGGATTACGACTCCCTCATGGCTAGGAAAGCAGAGATAGGCTCTCTAAAGTTTACAAGAGAATATCTATGTGTTCCGGTATCTACTGGAACTTCTCTCTTCAACCCCGAATACTTAGATAAGGCCAAAGACAAAAACTTTGTATTGAAACCTACTAGAAGGCAAGGCTACAAATACTTTGTTGGGATTGACCCTGCTATTTCTACTGATGGTGACTACAATGTAATTACAGTATTAGAAGTAGATGAGAACGATAATAAAAACATAGTTTATGTTGATAGAGCCAAGAATGTAGAATTTAGAGAAAATCTACAGAAGGTTCGACTCATCGGTAAAATATTTCAACCGGAAGTAATACTGTTTGAAACAAATGTATTCGCTAAATCATTCACTCAAGAGTTGCGTAACATATCGGATTTAAATGTGCATGACTTTAACACTACTCGGAAAAAGAAACAAGACATTATTCTTAACCTACAGATGAATTTTGAAAACCAAAAAATACATTTGCCCTATGGTAATGAAGAAAGTAGAAGAGTCACTTCGGCTTTAATAGAAGAACTCTCTATGTTTTCTATCACTACAAGTGGTAAGTTTGAAGGAGTTGGCGCACATGACGACATGGTTATGAGTTTGGCTTTGGCTAACGCCGCAACTAAAACCATAAGTGAAAACTTCTTATTGTTGGATGACTTGGGAATATTCGATGCGCCTATTAATAGTGGGCGTGGTGGCATAATGGGATTAAATTTTTGAGGACTTATTATGGCAACACCGGATGAACTAAGAGAGGCTAGTACGAAACTAGAACAAGTTGCAGTATTAGAAGAAGAAGCAAAGAATGATTTAGAAGCGGCTAAGAAAATTATAGGAGATGAAATCCAACTTAGTTTGAGGAACAATCTATCTATATTCTCGGAACATGAGGCAGTAGTCAAAGTATGTAGTGACTACAACATAAACGCTTCTCAAGCAAAAAAACACATAGAACATTTTCCTAAGACCTATGAACTATATGGACAAACAATACCCGATGTTGTAAAGTCCATGCGTAAAGAGAGAAGAAACTTAAAAGGCATTAATAGAGAAAAGATGTCTAAGAGCATTGACAACATCATAGAAGGATATTCCGAACATCTATCTAAGTGTATTGATAGTGTTTATTGGTTAGGGCCATATAAAGAAACATTTGTTAAAATGAATTTTAATGAAAAAGACTTATCTAAACTAAATAAAATGAAAGAGTCATCCCAAAGAAGAAACATTATTGATTCTTTGTGTAAGTATTGGGAGGCTGAATTAGACCAAAAAGAAACACCTTATGGTCGCCAGTATTCAATCCTACAAAAAGAAATGAACAGTGCTAAACGAGCGTTCAAAAAAGAAATTAAAACTATTAGCGATTCGTCAATTCGTAAGTCACTTAGAGAAGAAACAGATGATTTTATTATGGGGCAGGTTATTTCTAATCAAGGAATCTCCGCTAGGGAGATACATGACCGTATGCCTTCAAAGTTATACGATAAGTCGTCTTGGCATTCAATATCTAAAATGGTTAAAATGTTAGACATAACAAACATTGAAGGGAAATACTACAAGATTAATTCCGAAATAAAAAAGAATGTTTGGGCTTATACTGCGGCTTTCATTGACTCCGATGGATATATTACAATGGATAGAAACCATAATCCTAGAGTGGGATTGGTAGCAACAGGTGATAGAGGTAAAGCCTTTATGACGGAGATTCATAAAGAACTAGGTGGGTTAGGTAAATTACATTTAGACCAAAAATCTCCTCAAGACACACGGCCTGTAAACAGATTAAACTTTTATTCTCAAGCACAAGTTACTGAACTTTTAACTAAGTGCTTACCTCATTTCCGAATGAAACAAGGAAATGCTAATTTACTACTAGAATTAATTAGAATGAAGAAGTCATACAAGAAAGCCGATTGGTATAAAGGTCGCTGTGATGAGATATTTAAGTTAATGAAGTGGGAGAATCATAAAGACCATGTAGGTTTTGACTTTGCTAAAGAAGGGATTTATGTAGATGATATTTCTAAACTACAAGGCAATTGTAAAATGTCTACTATGGATAGTATGGAGAACATAGGTGGAATAATAGTATGAAGAAACATGCTTACTGTTCTAGATGCTACACTACTAGGAATGTTCATCCATTTGGATTTTGTAAAGAATGTTGGATTAAAGCGGATAGGCCAAAGGGGATGAGAAAATGAATTGGAAAGACATAATCAAAGAAAAGAAATTAACGCCCAAGCAAAAGAAAATTGACCGTAATTTTAACGGCGTTATTGATGCTCAAGACTTTTACATAATGAATGGTTCGGATAAAGAAAAAATTGATAAATCCCCAAATAGAACTCACTATACCAAAGACGGTAAAGTATGGAATGGTAAAACACATAAGATGCCAAATGGTAAACTTATGACAGAAGACCCTCATAATAAAAAGAGTGTTAGACTCTATCATAAAGAAGAATTACCTAAGCGTAGAAGTGTGTTTACCTCCGGTGATTAAATGTGGTTTGATATTATCAAGGCAAAGACAGATAGGCAAAAGAGCCTAACTGAATGGTCGAAAGAAGATTGGGTAGATATGGGGGGCAAAAAGAAAGGCCGCTATGCGCCTAAAAAAGTTGCTGAACAATTAACTCCATCTCAAAGAGCCTATGAGAATAAGAAAAAAAGAGCAGGAACTAAGGCAGGTAAGAAAAATGTGCCAAGAGGAAAGTCGGCAAAGAAAGTCTATGAACGACATGAAGGTGTAGGTAAGGCTTCAAAAAAGAAGAAAGGCTATCAGCCACCAAAGGGTGTTTACACTAAACCTGCAAAAAGAAAAGAAATAAAAGACAGATTACAGAACAGTAGTAAATATGGTGGCAAGGGTTGGAATGGTCGCAAGGCACAAGCACTAGCCCGTTTATATGAAAAAGCAGGTGGGGGCTATGTTAATGGAAAGTAGTTGGCAAGATATTCTTAAAAAGAAACCTAAACCCAAAAGTCCTAGACAGAAGGCAATTGAAAGAGCAAAGAAAAAAGGTCTTTCTACGCTTAATAAACCACAGAGATTACAAGGCCATAAAACTGCATCTCATCATGTTATGGCTTCCGAAGGTGGAAAGTACGAATATATTCCTTTTGGACAAAAGGGAGTAAAGACAAATCAAACTGCCGGACAAAGAAAGGCATTTTATAATCGGCACGAAAAGAATATTAAGCGTGGAAAATTGTCGGCGGCTTATTGGGCTAATAAGGTAAAATGGAGTGCAAGTAAGACCAAAGAACCAAAGAACAAGAAATGGCGAAAGGGTTCTTAGAAAAGGGTAGTATTAAAAAGGCGAGATATAACACTACAAATAGGGATGATGAAGTATGGCGGAAAAGCGACGGTTCGGACTCAATAATTTATTTAGGCGTTCTACTCCTAAACCTGCTGACCGTAAAGTGTTCAACATTGGTATTCAAGAGAGAGATAATACCTATATGATGTCGGGGCCAATGCTCTACAACATCACCCAACAATCAGTAATTGTTAGAACCTGTATCACTCAATTAAAACAAGAGATATTTAGACGGGGATATGTTTGGGAAAAAGCATATGAAGCCCGTTGTAACGCTTGTCAAAAAACACACAAAAGACCTGTAACAGAATGTGCAAGGTGTAACTCAACTGATTTGAAAAAGCCCGACCCTAAGCAATTAGAGTATGCTGAAAAGTTTGTTGGAGGTTATGTTAATAAATCCGAACAATTGTTTATTGATGTGTTTAAGGAATTAGAAGACGACCTAAATATTATGGATGACGCATACATTGTTCTAGTCAAAGAATATTATCTAGACGGTAATGGTAAAATTCGTATGCATCGAATAAAAGAATTGTTTAGAGGCGACCCTGTAACAATGGTTATCTATGCCGATGAGTTGGGAGTTAGAGGAACTAAAGGTTTTACCTGCCTTAACCATCGAGACTATATTTCACAAGAGCCTCACGAAAATTGCACCGATTGTAATAGCCCACTGTTTCCTATTCACTATGTAAATAGGGCCAATGGAGATGAACAATACTACATCGAAGGTGAAGTATTACATTTCAGTAAATATAGTCCAAGCCGTCTTTACGGACATGCGCCGGTTATGACTTTGTTTAATCACATTATGACCCTCATTGCTATGGAGAATTACATTAACTCTTCTTACACTAAGAGCCGAATGCCTAGAGGTTTGCTAGCAGTCCAAACTAGAAACATGGAATCAATGGCTAGTTTTTGGAGAAGTGTCAAAGAACGAATGGAACAAGACCCTCACTATATTCCTGTAATGGGGATAGAAGCCGATAACGGAAAGGGTTCTGTTGAATGGATTAAGTTTATGGATAGTCTAAAAGAAATGGAATACACGGCTGTTAAGGATGACTTAAGAGATAGAATATCAGCGTTCTATGGAGTTAGTAAGGTCTTCATGGCCGACAATACTACTAGTGGTGGATTGAACAATGAAGGTATGCAAATACTGGTTACTAATCGAGCAGTGCAAATGGCACAGAATGTTTACAACAATTATGTTTTCCCTTTCTTAGTTAGTCAATTTGGTATTACTGATTGGGTGTTGAAACTACCACCATCCGAAGAAGAAGATGAAATTGCTGTTCTTCGTAAAAGAGAATTAGAAGTTAGTATCGCCGCCGCAACAAAGAACTTAGGATTTGAAATAGAAATGGATGAAGACGGCCAATTCACTTACACTAAGCCTAAACCTGTAGAGCAACCTCCTCAAGAAGAAGAAGCAAAAGCAGATATGGGTTCTAATGCATTAGCCGGTTCTAATCTAGACCAAAGAGATTTAGATGAGAATATGAGGCAAATGGCCGAGGGAGGTTCTACTCCTCAAGAAAATCCCGCTACCACAAGGAATAAACCTTCAATGAGTGTAGGGCCGGATAAGCGCATGACAGGACTACCGGCTGATGCAGGGAATCAAAATGTGGATAGAAGAACTGAAAGGAGAATACCTTGATGACTTGGAAAGACATTGTTAAAGTAGACCCGTCAAGGTTTAGAAGATATTTACAAAACCAACCTAATAGGGGCAAAGACACTTCTACTAAAAGTAATAAGTGTGATAAATGTGGAACTAGAGTTGCAGTAAGAAACACCAACAAAAGTAAAAGAGGAAGCCATATAAAATTATGCAACCATTGTAAGAACAAAGAGGAATGATTATGACAGAAGATACAGCACAGAAAGAAAGAAGACTAGCAAAGGAATTAGCACAGGTGCGTTCTCAAAAAGCCTCCGAAGATAGAACAACAAGAATCAGTAGAGATTATTCTGTTGGAGGTATGCCACCCGATACTACACATAGGGCTACAAGAGGTTCAGCAGATACTCCCGATGTAGTTCAACTACCCACTAAAAAAAGAAGAAAGACTGAAAACAAGTGGTGAGTCCAATGCTACTGTCAAAGGCCACACTTCCTAAAAAGGAACATGATGCGTTTAAGGCTGAATTAACAAGTAAAATTAAAGAAGTTCAAAAATTAAAAATAGAAGACCTACAATATTCTAAGAATTTAACACGGAGAAAAGGTAAGGTCACTAATACAAAGGGTGCTTGGAATAATAATTCTAATGCAAAAAAAATATTGTTAGAAGAACTTTCATTTAATGCTAGTGTTGAAACTGATTATAATTTTAATGATTATAAAATGAACACACAAAACATTTTAAATTTGAGTGGTGATTGGGCCACAGAAGGAGATAGAAAAATAGCCGCCGAATTAAAAATAGAATTGATAGAAGCCATTGATGAGTTTAATAACATCATGGCTCAAATAATACCTATTGAAGTAGAAAAATTCATTGAACTTACCAAAGAAGAATTGAGTAAACTGAAAGTAGGGGAACTATCTATTGACGCAAAAAACCCTAAGAAAAAAGAAATATTGGAGACTAAACCTTCGGTAAATAAAACCATTGGCGAATATCTATTCCCTAAAGACATTAAACAAATTATACAAATGTTATCATCTGTCGAGTCGGCAAAACAATTACGGGACTATTTAAACAAAATAGGTAAACCCGAAATAGAAAATTTTTCGGTTGAAATGCCGGAAACAACAGAAGAAGGAGATTGGGCGAAAGGTGTTACAGTTGAAGACATCAAAGAATACAACAATAGAGTAAAGACAAGTGCTGGAAGAAATTCAGTAAGAAGTTATGCACTTGAACAGGCCAATAATAAGTTTAATCTAATCGAAGATGAAAGTGTAAAGTCCAAATTAGAAGAAATATTAGGTCTATCAGTTGAAATGCAATCACTTAGAGATAAAAAATCGTTGAAGGTTAGAAGTGCTACTATCACAGCATTAGAAAACCTATTGAAAAGAATAGAAAAATATGTTTCTAAATTGAAATCGGGAAAACCATCTAACCTAAACTCTCTACTTGGTAAAGATACAAAGACACGAAAAAACACAATAGGTTATCTAAAAAATTTAAATAGAAATAAACTTGAAGTTACTCGTTGGGATTTTAAAAAAGGAAAATGGGATAATTTTAAACCATATAATATTAAAGAGGGAGAAGAGTCGGGTGCTACTAAATATTCTAAATCATATTTAAGATATGAAGAACTTGAATCTCTAGGAGAAAAAATCAATACTATTCTAAAGGGAAGAATAGATGGAACTGCCATAGATGAATCCCAATACTCGCAAATAGCCGATATTAATTTAAAAACAGAAGAACTACTAAGAAAAGAAAAAAGGATAATAAAGATAATAAACACTTTACAGGGGCAGTTAGAAGACCCCCAATACTCTAATAACAAAATGATGCTAGGTAAATTTAAAACTTTGATAGATAAAAACAAGAAAGAATTGAAATCATTTGATAAAGAATACACAAAATATGCTAGAGAATTAGAAGAACTCGGCGGATTAACTAACGAGTCCGTTTTAGATGTTATAGAAGAGGATTTACAAACAACGACTGATACTATTCTTTTAAGTAAAAAGGAACAAAAACTATTCATTGAGAACAGAAAAACACTAGAAGATTTTATTATGAATGCGTTTGGTGAAACAAGGTTGGATGACGGTCGCCCCTATGTCGAAGAACCCAAAACCGAAACCAAAGAAGAATTAGAAGAACGAGAAAAACAACGAAAATTAGAACAAAAGAAAATTAGACTACAAGGATTTGAAGATAAAAACCAAGTTCTTGAGATGAAGAACGAGAAAATAGAACGAGAAAACCAAGCAAGAAAGAAAACAAATAAGAAAAACAGAATACATAATAAAAGGGTTGCCGCAGACCCCGACCAAGATAAACGCTTAAAAGAAATCAACACCCGTACAATGCGAAGTATGTTAAGCCCTTTTAATATCCCCACCGTTGAAGAAAGAGAAGAAGAGTGGCAAAGAGAAGATGAAAAAATCAAACAAAGCCGTGATGAAGACGGCAACATAAAAGAAGGTCTAGAAGAAAGAAGAGAACAACTTAGAAGACTCAAAGAAGGAAGTGAAGAAGAATGACATGGGAACACATACTAAAAGAAAAACTAGAAAAAGAAAACAGTCCGTTGTTAGATGGGCTAGATTCTAAAAAGAAGAAAGCATTGAAAAAGACTCTACAATCAGCCGAACCAAGTGAATACTTCGGACAGGACTTTACCCGAATGGGTGAGTTGATTGATTTACTAAGAGACTTAGACTTGGTGAAGGCCGACGACAAACTAAAAAAGAAGTTTGTTACTATAGATGAGAGGAACATTGATATGGTTGCGTTGTCGAGCAAACTTCGTAAGGAGTATGAGATGTTGTATAGAGATTTGCGACAAATTGTATATCCAAAAAGAAAGGGGGATTTGAGAGATGAGTGAAACAAGCGAAGACATGTTGATTATTTTGAAAGAATTAGTTGGTAGAATTAAAGAACTAGAGTCGGCAGTTTACAATAAAGAAAACCTGCTAATGAAGTCCGGTTTTGTTATCGCAAACACACCTACTCCTTCGATGAAAAACTCTACTGTTCCTAACTCCGATGCAATTCATAAGATGAGTTGGGATGAAATAGACACCTATGTTAATGGGAGAGTTTGATATGCCGGAAAAGATGACAGAACAGGAAGCCCGAATTAGTAGGGCAATTAGACTTGTCCGTAAGGCTAAAGAAACAATTAAACTAGTGGGTAGTTCCGAAGAAATACCATATGATAGTGAGGGTGAAGAAGTTAAGGTCAAGCGACCAAAGGCTGAAAAGGCTGATAAAATCAAAAACCAAACTCAAAAGAAAGAAGGGTATGGCCTTGCAGGTGAAGTTATTGGTAAGGCAGTTGATGTAAGCATAGATTCAATGTTTGAAGATGTTATAGAAGAAATTGCATCGGTGGTAGAACAAGGAGAAGATTCTAAAGTTGCTCAAGAACAAAACATGCGACAAGTCAAAATTATTCTAAATGAATTTAAACGACGACTAGTAACATACCTAAAGCATAGCCAAGATAAGTGATGCGGTATGGCAACCACTGGCTTAATGTTTGAGAAGGATAAAGCCCCTCTCTCAAATGAGATTCTATCTCTTTTTGAAAAGGTTAGAGTTGCATATTTATCAGCAAGAACCGACCCTAAAGAGTATGGTGGCCGTTGGAGAAACGCCCTAGAAGAAATCAAAGATGCCTACAATTCTATATCACCTTTGGGTAAAGAGATAAAAGAATACCTTGATGAACGCCATGTCGAAAGTGATGATGCGGGTAGCCCTTCTAGTGGCACTGCTAAAATTATTTATGAAGCGATAAAAAATATGCGCTTTGATTCGGAAAATGTCAATGACCCCTTCTCTAAAAAATTCAAAGGCAATGTATTAGAAAGTCTACTTACAGATGAAAGTGTTTTTACAAAGTTTATTCACTATGCTATTCGTTCTACTGACGATGCACTATCCGAAGATTGTTATGAGAGTATTGAATTTCAAGGAGACGATATTACAGATGGTCTAGAAGGTTTAGACTTACAAGTAAAGGATGTTCCGTTGTTTGTCATAGAACATTACGGTGATGATAAAGACAGTAAAAAAGTAGAGACTAAATTTAATCAAGCATTCAAACTATTAAAACAGGCTTTCATGCACAAGTATTCTAAAGAAGAATGGGATGCACTAATACAAGTAGAATTGAAAAAGGCTGAAAAGAAATCCACAGAAGAAAAAGCAATATCACATTTTATCATTCCTAACAAACCAATGTATAGGATATTCGACATAGAAGACATGAAAGAACTACAAGGTTTTTCCGGCGATTACTTAGTCCAAGAAAAATACGATGGTATGAGAATACAGATACATAAAATAGACGGGCAAGTTAAAATCTATTCTTATAATGAAAAAGACATTACAGATAAATGTTCTCAACAAGTAGCCGAAATGAAAAAGAAATCATATGGCGACTGTATTCTAGATGCGGAATTAATTCTTTTCGATGGTGATGAAGCCCTACATAGAGCCGATACTATTGCACATGTATTCAAAAATAAATATCCCGATGCTAAATTAAAAGCACATGTGTTTGATATTATGAGACATGAAGACGGCAACATGACGGATGAAGAATTAGAACAAAGAATAAACATACTGTTCAATAACTATTCCGCCAAGTCATCCGAATATTTAGAGTTCCCTTCTAAGAAAGATACTAGAACCGCAGACTCGTTTAAAGACATTGAAGAATATGCTAAAGAAATAATGGAGATGCCTACAGCAGAAGGTGTGGTAATAAAAGACCTAACTTCTACATATTTCATAGGAACTAAAAAGAACCCTAAGTGGATTAAGTGGAAGAAATTTGTTGATTTAGATATGATGGTTCTAGACAAAAAATCTACAAAGTCTAAATTATATTCTTACACATTAGGTGCAGGGCCAGTATTAGAGAAAGGAAAACATATTGTTGAGTTGAATGGTAAACTCTATATGAATGTAGGTAAGGCACTAAACACTAAAACAAATGTAAACATTGGAGACATTATTAGAGTCAAAGTAGATGAAGTAAAACAATCCGATGAAAGGTTTACTCTTTACTCGGCAAGTGTTATTGAAGTTCCCGAAGTAGAAACACCGGACAAGGTAGTTACACTAGAAATGTTATCAAAAGATACTAAAAAATCCTTGAAGTATAAAGTAGAAGCATTGACAAAAGGTATTACAATAACAGATAACATACATGGTGAGGCAACATTAATTGCTAAATCTATGGATGGGTTTACAATTTATGGGTTTGAAGAATCTAACTTAATGTCTAAGAATGCTTTAGTAGATTTAGATATGTGGAAACAAGAAGCGGAATTAACATTGAAAACTCTTCAAGGTAAAGTAACCACTGCAATAAAAAACAGATTAAAATTCAAAGGTTCACAAACTGCTAAAGAAATACATGACTACCTATTAGCCGCAATGCCTAGTGAATATGAAACTCTTTTTGATAGTGACTCTACTAAAATGATGAAAATATTAGGACATGCTTCTACTCAAGATGTAAAAGAATGGGCTAATCAAAGAGAAGGTATTAGTTATTCACAAGGCAAGTTACATGTAGACCCTACAGATATTGCTAAAGAAATGTCACAATTTAAAATATATTCTAGAAAGGATGATAATTTAGATTTTATTATACAACATAAAGGGGAAACATTAGCATGGCTTATTGACTTACCAAACGATGACGATATATTCTCTTTCTTTGGTAAGGCAAATAAATATCCTGCTCAAATATCTAAGAACATTGCTAAAGGACAACTATTAGATGAAGGAGATGTAGAGATAGGTGTTCAAAGACACGGCTACCATGAATATATTATTAGTGGGAATAAGTTTGAAACTAAAATGCACTTTAGAGTTATTCCTGTTAAGGGTGAAAAGATGTGGTTGGCTTGGACTGGTTATGAGCAAAAACCTGTAGACAAAGAAAGTGATGATGGTATATGGAATATCTATACTGATAAGAATAAAGACCTAGTTTTACCCGATAATAGGGAATAGGTTATATAGTCTAATTGTAACAAAGGAGATTGAGCAGTATGTTGAAGACCATTACTGCGGATAAGGAGAATGACTTTACAATCATCAAAGCCAAAAGCGATGAATTGATGATTGGTGGTTATGCTTCTATTGAAATGGTGGATAAACAAAACGACCTAATCACACTCAAAGCACTTAACGAAGCAGTAGTAAAATTCATGGAGAAGAACAAATTTAGAAATGTAATGACTAATCATTCTAATGTTCAAGTCGGAGAAGTAATTCAATCATATAGAGATTCAAGTGGAAAACTATGGAAAACAGAAGTAGATGATGTCGGGTTTTTTGTAGTAATTAAGTTAAGAGATGACATCGAAAAAGCAAAAGAAATAAACAGAAGCATTCGTAAAGGAACATTAAGAAGTTTTAGTATCGGTGGACAAGCACTACAAAAAGTAAAAAAACACCACGAAGAATTAGGCGAGTATAGTGAAATAAGCAAACTCGAACTACATGAAGTCACAATATGCGAAAAAGGAATTAACCCCGAAGCAAAATTTGACATATTAAAGGAGGACAAAAAAATGAATAAATTGGAAAAAGCATTGGCTGAACTGGACACTCTACTTGAGGAAGTTCATACGCTACGAAAAGAAGAAGAACCTACAGAGGAATTAGAAGCGGCAAAGCCACACCCTCTTGACGAGAAGATGGAAACAGAAGAAGAAATGATGGATGTTGAAGAAGAATCTATGGAATACATGGATGATGAAGCAAAGGCTACTACTTTGGATGGCAACGATGATGAAAACCTCGGCGGCGCAGGAGAACCTATGGAACAAGCAGGACTCCAAGCAAAGAAAGAAGGTATGGTATCAAAGGCATTTAACAACACAGAGTTTAATACTCTTAACTTGAGTGCTGAAAACATTGAAAAGGCATATGCACAATACCGAGCAGAACAAATGGAAAGTTTGGCTTATGACAACCTTTCTTCTACTTTCGCAAAGCGTTTCTCTAACGAAACAAAGCACCGAGTTTCAATGGTTGCTAAGTCGGAATACGACGCACAACGAGAAATCAACGCACTTACTAGTGAATTTGCTGAACTACGCAAGTCACTTACAGCAGAAAAGAACACACTCCGCAAGGCTACAGAAGCCGCAACAACGACAAAGGTTTTCTCTACAGATGAGATTGCTGAAATGTCTTGGGGCGATATTCATAAAGCAGTCGGCGGTAACATTTGAGGTGAATTAAATGGGATATATTAACACGATAAGAGACTTAGAAGCATCAACATACGGACTACCTGCATTCGGAGGTAATGCCATGTTGAAACAAGCCGGTACAGTAGCAGGTCTACATACCGCACACGATATTGGAGATGCGGCGGCAAGCGGCACTACTAATGCTGGTTCAGCAGCAATGTACAATCAACTATACGGACAGAAAGTTTGGTCTATGCTAAACCGAGAAGTAAATGCTCTCGCTATGCTATCAAAGCGACCTTATACTTCATCCGGTTGGAGAATTTTAAAGAGCCGACCCTTCGGTGGTTCGGGTTCTAAACTTGCAGTGGATATTACTGGCGACACTAGCGGAAGCGGAGTTGTTGGTATTGGTGGAAGCGCACCACACGCCGACCAAATAGGCGGTGTTCCTGAAAACGCTGGACTTTCTACTGCGGCAGATGGTCTTAATTCTATGGCTCCAACTTACGCTCAACTCTTTATGAGTCCTAAGACTATTGCACATCAGTTCGATATTTCCGAACTTGCTATGGAAATGGCTCAAATTGATGATGGACTCGGAGACATTCGGGCTATTATCCGTGAAGACATGGGTAAGGCTCACGCCGAAGCACAAAACAAGATGCTACTTATGCCTCTTGGTGTTTATGGTGAAGTTGCGGCTCTAGCAGACATTGAGAGAAATTATACTTCTCTTAACAAGGTTCTTACTAGCCGAGCAGAACTTCTTGCCGGTGATAACACAGTTCTTTGGACTGATGAAATGGATGATGCTACAAACAATCTTGCTCAAATCTACGGTGGAGAGCGATTTACTGGGGCTTCTTTCCTTGATGCAGAAGTGGACTTTAACAGTTCTTACGCCGCATCTTCGGTTCGACCACTAACACTTACTTTGCTTAACGCTATGATTCGTAATTTGCGAATTGCTGGCGGTTCTCCTAAGTGTATTCTTACAGGCTATGATACAATCCAAGCAATTGCTGACTTGTTACAAAGCCAAGAAAGATTCATGGATAGAAAAGAAGTTATTCCTACCCATAACGGTATTCGTGGAATTAAGGGTGCAGAAGTTGGTTTCCGTGTGGCAACTTACTACGACATCCCTCTAATCCCTTGTAAGGATATGTCTATTACTGCTAACGCATCCGATACTACTGCAATTAGTGATTTGATGTTCCTAGATACAGACCATCTATGGCTTTCAGTTCTTAAGCCGACTCAATACTTTGAAGATGGTGTTTCTAATGGAAACCCATTCGGTGTTGGTCGTCTAGGAAACCAAGCACTTTACCGAACCATTGGTGAAGTCGGTTGTTCTTTCTTCCGTGGACAAGGTAAAATTACAAATGTGGCTTGAGGTGTTTTAGTATGACACATACTATTACACTACTTGAAGACCATAAGGGAAACGATGCCCCTAAAGTAATGGGTGATGAATACTTGGTTAGAGCAAAGATTAACCTTACTGCATATCGTGATGCAACAGTTACATCTACCTGTAACCTAGTTAATTCAGCAGAAACTATTACTCGTGCTTCGGGAACTGCCTTGACACAACCTGTTGTTGGAAGACACATTACTATTGGTAGTGCGGCTACTGGCGGAAACGACGGTATTAAACTAGTCACTGCTTCAACGGCTACAGTTATCACTGTAGCGGCCAACGGTATTACTGCTGATGCTACTAATGATGAAATTACAATAGCCCCAACTTATGAATTACTAAATGCGGCTGACTTTGGACTAAGAGAATTTACTTCTTTTAGAGTTCTTGGTGCTGAATCAGTATTGCATCAATTTTCAGAAGTTCTTGGTGCTGATGGGACAACCACTCTAGCGGCAAACGGGACAATGGAATTAGGTGCAACTGTAATGTCTACTGGTGCTAATGCGGCAGTGAGTGATTTGGGCTTTATTACAGTCGAAGTTACCGGAAGTATTTGAGGTGTTTACTTGGCAACCATACGACTAAAAGATTCGTATAA
>TARA_R110001592_G_scaffold81299_5_pt1 | contig 16417 bp, 15 predicted proteins | sample TARA_R110001592 | Tara Oceans TARA_R110001592 (sample SAMEA4398387) | marine metagenome | biome: Polar Biome; feature: [SRF] surface water layer (ENVO:00010504); material: water (ENVO:00002006), including particulate matter (ENVO:01000060) such as... | depth 5 m
ACCCGAGGTGAAGGCCTTGAACTGGGCGATGTCCGTGCCGGCAACAAAGGCCTTGCCCCCCGCGCCCCGGAACACCGCGACCCGCACGGAGGGATCATCCATGATCTCGTCGCAGGCGTCGGCCAGGCCTTCGTACATGGTCCAGGTCATGGCGTTGCGCGCCTGCGGCCGGTCGAAGATCAGATGGGCAACGGCGCCGTTGCGGGTCAGGCGCACTGCGCCTTGGTCGTCTGCGGGTGTGGTCATGGGGCTGGGTTCCGTGATTGTTGGATGGCAATTGAATTCTGCGGGCCGCATCCTAGCTCAGGGAACCCAAAAGGCACAGTCACGAGAGGCGTTTTCGCCTGACCGGGCAGCATCAAGCGGAGTAGAATGCCGCCATGAAGGCAGGAAATCAGCAGACCGGGGCGCGGCTCCGCGTCGTTCTCGCCCCCGACGTCGCCATCGGGCCGGGCAAGGCCGACCTGTTGCAAGGTGTCGGTGAAACCGGCTCCATCGCCGCCGCCGGGCGCGATTTGGGCATGAGCTACAAAAAGGCCTGGGGCCTGATCGAAGCCCTGAACGCGCAGTTCGGCACGCCCCTGGTCACCACATCGCGCGGCGGCAGCACACGCGGCGGCGCCGAACTGACGGACCTGGGACACAAGGTTCTGGAGCAGTACCGCAAGATGGAAGCCAAGACCGAAAAGGCCATCGCCGGGGACCTGATCGCCATGCGCAAGCTGCTGCCCAAGGACGGCGCCTGATCCGACCGCACGCGCCTCTTGCCAAGAACCGTCCGCGGCGATAGTTTCCGATATGTCCGAGTTGTCCTATCGGAAGGGTTCGCCATGTCCACCACCGCCGCACTGAAACGCCGCATGCTGCTGTTGGCCGCCGCCGTCGTGGCGTTCGGCTTCACCGGCCCCGCCCGCGCGGGCGAGGTCAAGGTCGCTGTGGCCGCCAACTTCACCCAGGCTGCCCAGGACATCGGCACCTTGTTCGAGAAGAAGACCGGCCACAAAGTTGTATTCAGCTTCGGGTCGACCGGACAGCTTTATACCCAGATCGCCAAGGGCGCGCCGTTCGAGGTGTTCCTGGCCGCCGACCGGGTGCGCCCCCAGAAGGCCGGCGCGGATGGCCTGGCCATGGCCGAAACCCGGTTCACCTACGCCACGGGCAAGATCGTGCTCTACAGCCGCGACGCCAAGCTGATCGAAGGCCCCCGCACCCTGAAGCTGGGGGCATTTTCCAAGATCGCCATCGCCAACCCGGTGACCGCCCCCTATGGCGCCGCCGCCGTGGCGGCCATGAAGGCGCTTGGCGTCTATGACACCCTGAAGCCCAAGATCGTCCAGGGCAACAACATCGCCCAGACCCATCAGTTCGTGGAATCGGGCAACGCGGAACTGGGCTTCGTCGCCCTGTCGCAGATCGCGGGGCATGACAAGGGATCGCGTTGGCCCGTGCCGGAAAGCCTCCATCCCGTCATCGCCCAGGACGCGATCCTGCTGAACAGCGGCAAGGACAACCCGGCGGCCCGCGCCTTCATGCGGTTCCTGGGCGGGGCCGAGGCCAACACCGTGAAGGACAGGTTCGGTTACGGCGTGGGGGAGCCCCCCAAGATCCGCCCGGATGCCTGACCAGGGGCTCGATCTCGCCGGGCTGTGGTCGCCGATCCGCCTGACGCTTGAACTGGCCACGGTGACCACCGTCGCCCTTCTGATCATCGGCACGCCCATCGCCTGGTGGCTGGCGCGCTCCAAGGCAAGGTGGAAGGAAGCGGTCGCCGCCGTGGTCGCCCTGCCGTTGGTGCTGCCGCCGACGGTGCTGGGGTTCTACCTGCTGGTCGCCATGGGGCCGGACGGCCCCGGCGGCTGGATCGCCGGGCTGTGGGGCGAACGCTCCCTCGCCTTCACCTTCCAGGGTCTGGTCATCGGTTCCGTGTTCTATTCCATGCCCTTCGTGGTGCAGCCGATCCGCAACGCCTTCGAAGCCTTCGGCGACCGGCCCTTGGAGGTCGCGGCGACCCTGCACGCCTCGCCCTGGGACGCCTTCTGGTCCGTCGCCGTGCCGCTGGCCCGGCCGGGGTTCCTGACCGGGGCGGTGCTGGGCTTCGCCCATACGGTGGGTGAATTCGGCGTGGTGCTGATGATCGGCGGCAACATCCCGGGTGAAACCAAGGTGCTGTCCGTCGCCATCTACGATTATGTGGAAACCCTGCGCTGGGCCGAGGCCCATATCCTGGCCGGCGGTCTGCTGGTCTTCGCCTTCGTCGTCATCCTGTCGATGATGATCCTGGAAAAGCGCATCGGACGCCCCGCCCCATGACCGACGGGATTCCGGTTCTCGACGCCGCCTTCACGGGGCCGGTCGGCAATTTCAACCTGGACGTCGCGTTCCAGGCGCCGCTCGCGGGCGTGACGGCCCTGTTCGGCGCGTCGGGCTGCGGCAAGACCACGATCCTGCGCTGCATCGCCGGATTGCACCGCCTGCCGGGCCGCCTCGCCCTCGGCGACCGGGTGTGGCAGGACGACCGGGAAAACCTGTTTCGCCCACCGCATGAACGGCGCATCGGTTACGTCTTCCAGGAACCGTCGCTGTTTTCCCATCTGACCGTTCGGGGCAATCTTGAATACGGCGCCAAGCGCGCGCCGCGCGGCAACGGGGCCACGCCCACCGTCGATTTCGGCCAGGTTGTCGATCTGCTGGGCATTGCGCATTTGCTGGACCGCGCCCCGGCCAGGCTGTCCGGCGGCGAACGGCAGCGCGTCGCGGTCGGCCGGGCGCTGTTGTCGGAACCGCGCCTGTTGCTGATGGACGAGCCCCTGTCGGCCCTCGACCGCGCGACCAAGGACGAAATCCTGACTTACTTCGAGATTCTGCACCGGGAGCTGAACATCCCCATCCTCTATGTCAGCCACGACATCGCCGAGGTTACCCGCCTGGCCGACCGGCTGGTCGTGCTGTCGCGCGGCGGCAAGGTCGCCGAGGGCTCGGTCGGCGAGGTGCTGGAGCGCCTGGACCTGCAACCCATGACCGGACGGTTCGAGGCGGGCGTCATGCTGACCGCCACGGTCAAGGCCCATGACGATGCCTTCAACCTGACCTTCCTCGACCACCACGGCCAGACCCTGACCATCCCCGCCACCGATGCCGCCGTCGGCGAGACCATCCGCCTGCGCGTGCGTGCCCGCGACGTGTCGCTGGCGACCCATCCGCCCACGGGCATCAGCATCCGCAACATCCTCAAGGGCACGGTCATCGAGGTGCGGGAAGAACCCGACACCGCCTTCGCCGAAACCCTGATCGACATTGGGGGTGGGCGCCTGCGCGCACGCGTCACCCGCCATGCGGTGGCGGACCTGAAGCTGGCGGAAGGCATGCCCGTCCATGCCCTGATCAAGAGCATCACCTTCGACCGCCGCTCTCTCGGCTGACCGCGCCGTCCGGCGGGCTGGAAAACCGCGCCCGGGACGCGTAGGAATAAGCAGGGAAACGGGAGGTCCCGCCATGAAGGATTGGAACAGCCGCTACGCCAAGGCAGGCACGGCGCCCGACACCCGCCTGTTCGGTGATCAGCCCTGCGACTATCTGCGCGCCGTCCTGGCGCGCTCCGACTTCCATCCGCGCACGGCCCTGTGTCTGGCCGACGGCGACGGCCGCAACGGCGGCTGGCTGGCCGAACAGGGCATCGCGGTCACGGCGGTCGATGCCTCAAGCGTGGCGACGGATCTGGCGCTCGCCCACGACGCCCGGCGCGGCGTGACGGTGGAGCGCATCGCCGCCGACCTGGCAGACTGGACACCGCCTCCCGGCCGCACCTGGGACGCCGTGTTTTTGATGTATCTGCAATGCGAGGCATCGGTGCGCCTGCATGCGGCCAGGACCGCCGCGGCGGCACTCGCCCCCGGCGGCTGGTTCGTCGCCGAAGGCTTCGCCCCGACGGGCGCCGGGGGACGCAGCCTGGGCCCGGAAGACCCGGACCTTCTGTATGAACTGGGCGACCTGCTGGACGCCCTGCCGGGGCTTGAGGTCATGGAAGCCCTGAAGGGCCGCATCCGCGTCAACGAAGGCCTGCGCCACCGGGGCGAGGCGCGGATCGCGCGCCTGCTGCTGCGGCGGCCGGACGCCGCCTAGGCCGAACTGCCTCGACGGGCCTTACCATGAGTAGTTCATGGTCACCAGCACCTGGCGGCGCAGACCGTAGTAACAGCCCGTATTCTGACAGCGGCCCACGTATTCGTTGTCGAGCAGATTGGTCGCATTCACCGCCAGTTTCAGCCCCGACAGGTCGGACCGCACCTGTCCCAGGTCATAGTGCGCCGACAGATCCAGCAGAACGACGTCTTCGATCTTATAGGTATTCGCGTTGTTCCCGAACGACGCCCCCGTGTAACGGACGCCGCCGCCGATGCCGAAGCCGTTCAGCGGCCCGTCGCCGAACGTGTAGTCGGCCCAAAGGGACGCCTTATGGGCAGGAATCGTCACCGGCGCCTTGCCTTCCAGCCCGTCGTGAGACCGCCTGATTTCCGGACGCACGTAGGCATAGGATGCGAGCACACTGAGATTTTCCGTCAACTCCGCCTTGCCTTCGACTTCCACCCCGCGCGACCGGATTTCCCCGGTCGCGATCTTTTTGTTTCCATGCGCCGGATCGGGGTCGTCCGTCAGAACGTTCTGTTGGGTCAACTGATACGCCGATGCCGTGATCAGCATATTGGCGCCCGGCGGCTGATACTTGACGCCGACTTCATACTGCTGGCCGGTCGTCGGCTCGAAAGGCTTGCTGAAGAAGTCGGTGCCGCTGTTGGGGTCGAAGGATTCCGCGTAGGACGCATAGGGAGCCATCCCGTTCGCGAACTGATAGGTCAGCCCCAGGCGGCCGGAAAACGCCTGGTCGTCCTGTTCCGTTTCCGTATTGGCATGCATGTCGTCGGTGAGGCTTTCCGCCTTGTCCCATCGCCCACCCAGAAGGAACGACCAGTCGCCGTACTTCAGCTGATCCTGAAAATAGAGCCCGTACTGGTGTTGGGTCTGAACCTGATTGGCGAAGGTAGGGGGCGCGCTGATCGTCTGATTGTACACAGGATTATAGAAATCGATACTGGGCCCCGAACCGGACCTGCCGAACTGATCCCAGCGACGCCATTGGAACTCCACCCCGGCGAGGAACGTGTGGCCGACGGATCCGGTTCGTCCCTCGACCTGGATATTGTTGTCCACGGCCAGGTTCCCGGTGGTCTCGTCGGAGGTAAAGGTGAACCGGCCCAGGGTATGGCCATCGCTTTGCAGGGAGGAGCCGGCGAAAATGGCGGCGAAGGCGCTGTCCATGTGAATGTAGCGCAGGTTTTGCCGGACCTTTACCTGGTCGGAAAGCCGGTGTTCGAGAACATATCCGCCGGAAAATATTGTCCGGTCGAAATTGTCGAAGCCCGGATCACCCGCGTAAAAATCGGTCGGAATCGATCCGCCTTCGTTGGAGATCGCGGTTCCTTTAGCCGGCAGCTTGTTGAAGAATCCGGCCTTCGGGTCCGCCTGGAAGTTGGTCAGGATCGTCAGGCTGGTGTCCTGGGACGGCTGCCAGGTGAACGACGGGGCGATGAAATAGCGTTCGTATTCCGTGTGGTCGACCTGGGTCCCGGATTCCCGCGCCAGCCCGGTCAGGCGGAACAGGAATTTCTTGTCGTCGTCGATCGCACCGCCGACATCGAACGCACCCTGTTTGTTGTCGAAACTGCCGCCTTGCAGCTGAACGTCCCGGATCGGTGTCTCGGTCGGCCGCTTGCTGACCATGCTGAACACGCCACCCGGGCTGCCCTGGCCGTAGATCACCGACGACGGGCCACGCAGCACCTCGATGCGCTCCAGCAGATATGGGTCGAACTGGGGCCGGCCGAAGCTTGCCGACGGCGACCGCAGTTTCATGCCGTCGAGAAATCCGTCCGCCTCGAACCCCCGGGCATTGACGATATCGAACCGATTGTCCGCACCCTGCGTTTCGGTGATGACCCCGGCCGTATAGCGAAGCGCCTGATCGATATTCTGGACCCCCTGGGCCGCCATCTGATCCCGCGTGATGACGGAAATCGATTGCGGGGTTTCGATCAAGGGCGTGTCGGTCTTGGTGCCCGTGGCGCTGCGCCGGGCGACATAGCCGGATACCGGCCCCCAGGCGCTTTCACCCCGGCCCTCGACCGCGATGGTGCCGAGCGTCACCCGGTCGCCGCCTTTACCCGCGCGGGCCAGGGTGACCGTGCTCACGGCCGTGAAATCGAACACCAACCCCGTGCCGTCAAGCAGGCGGATCAGCGCATCGGCCTGGGTCATGGCGCCATTGACGCCACGGGTGGCAAGACCGGCCACGGCCTCGGTCTTGTAGGCCAGTTGCAGGCCGGACTGCTCCTTGAAGGCGATCAGGGCCTGGGCCAGCGGTTGGGCCGGGATGTCAAAGGTCTTTTCCACGCGGCCCTGCGCGATTTCAGTCACCGGACCGGCCATCGCCGTCGGCTCCACCGCCCGCGCCGGGCCGCCGGGGACCCCCGCAAGGCAGGCGGCCAGGAGCAGAACCGCCGTGCCGGAATGTCTCAGCCGGTCGGTGCGGCAAACGGCCGCGTGATGGTCGCGCAGTTTCATTGTTCTGTCCTCGTCCTCATTTGCGGGCGCGCGGCGTGAACGCCGCGTTCGTTCGATTAACCCGCCGTCCCGTTTTTGCCGGGGATGCGACGGATTTCTCCTATATGCAAATGCAAATTATTTGCACTTTATTCATGTAAACGACGGGTGGGATCGGGAATTGCTCACCATCGGAACAATTTTTTCGCCGCGGACCGTTTCGTCGCAGGCCGCCCGGTCTTAGCGCAGAACCGTCAGGAAGCGGGTAATCCGCGTGACGCGGAGCCCGTGGGTCGCCGCCAGCCCCTGCAAGGCGGCATCGACCTTATCCATGTCGAACACGCCGCTCACGGGCTGCATCCCCGCACTGCCAGTCAGCAAAACGATTCGTCCCGGCAGATAGCGGTCAAGCTCGGCCATCGCGGCGTCAAGCGGCAAGCCGTCGATCCGGATCAGCCCACGCCGCCAGGCCAATGCCGTGTCGGTCGCCACCGCGGCGGTCGGCGCCTGTCCGGGCACATAGACCGTCCCCTGCCCCTTCACAAGCCGCACGGAGCCGCCTGCCGGATTGTTGCCGCCAATCGGCGCGGTCACATTCACGACGCCTTCCGTCACGGTGACGGTTGTCGCCCCGTCCCCATCGGTGCGCACGGCGAACGCGGTGCCGACGGCTTCCGTCACGCCGCCGCCGGCTGCCACGCGGAAAGGCCGCGTGCTATCCGGTTTGACTTCGAACAACGCCTCGCCGCGCAATAGCTCAACGCGCCGCTCGCCGTCGGTGAAACCCACGCGGACGGCGGTGTCCGTGTTCATGTGCATGACCGAGCCGTCGGCCAGGACCACGCGGTCCTGCGCCCCTTGGACGGTTTCGAAATCGGCGGCGGAGAATCCCGGCAAACCACCGCCCAGAACAACGAACAGGGCAAGGCAGGCCGCCAGCGCCAATCCGGCGGCCGCGCTGCCGCGCCATGCCCCGGCGGGCCGACGCCGTGCGGACACCCGGTCGAGACCGCCCAGGCGGTGCCAGAACCGGCGTTCACGGTCGAACGCCGCCCGGTTGCCCGCCCCCTCTGCAAGCCAGGCCTTGAAGGCCTGCATCTCCGCCTCGTCGATGTCCCCGGATGCAAGGCGCAGAACCCAATCGCGGGCGTGGTCCGTCGCGGCAATGTCGCCGTTGGCGGGCTGGCCGCGCGTCACGTCGTTCGGGTTCGTCATCGTTCTGTCGCCTGACTTGATGTCCTGCCTGGATGGCCTGCACCGAAACCGCACGGCCCATCCCTACGATAACGACGATTGAACCGGAAGAATGCTCACCTGCCCCCCTGCCTTCGCCCGCCTTCAGGAATCACGGACCAGGGCAAGATGATCGACGGCCTTGCGCAAATGCTTGAACACGGCCGCCGGCGACAGGCCGACGATGTCCGCCACCTCGCGCTGGGGCAGGCCGTCGATGCGGCTCAGGTGAAAAATGCGGCGCGTCATTGCCGGCAACTGAGACAGCGCCACGTCGAGCCGGGCCAGCTCGTCCCGCGCGATCAGGGTCTGCTCCGGGGTCGGCGTCTCGATCCCACCGGTCAGGAAATCCCCCGCCTCGGCCAAAAGCTCTGCCCGCCGCCGCTCCCTGCGCAGATGATCGATCGCCAGGTTAGAGGCCATGCGGAACAGATAGGCGCGGCCGTTCTGCACGTCGCTCGGATTATCCAAGCCACGCACCCGCAAATAGAGGTCCTGAACCAGATCCTGGGCCGCAAATGCGGATTTCAGACGCGCCGCGAGGAACTGCGCCAGGTCGCGTTCATTTTCGCGAAACGCCTGAATCAAACTGGTTTCCGACATGCCGCCCCGGTCAATTGCCCCACCCCGACCTTACCGCTCAGATGCAGGAAGGCGTTGCGCATGCCCGAACAGGTCCGCCTGCAGGCGGAATTCCGATGAAATCCGGGCAATCCGTGCGGCGACGCTAACAAAGTTGCGAGTGGTTCGCAATTGGATAATAAAGAGGGCGGACTATCCGGCGGCGCGGGCCGCCCGCAAGCGCCGCGCGCCCCGCTTTTTCCACCAAATGACCGCGCCGGTGATGGACAGGATGACGACGGCAATCCCCATGACAGAGATCACGATGCGGCCGGGCAGGCCGAGAATGTGTCCGGAATGGAGCGGGAACTGGATTTGCGTGAATAGCTCGCCTGCTGTCCCCTGGCCGGGAATGCGCAGCCCCAGAAGGCTTCCATCGCGGTTATCGATCACCGCATAGGCCGGCCCCAGGCCGGCGTCGGCCAGGTGCTGCGGGCTGCCGAACTCGAGGAGATAAAGCCCGTAACGGGGATAGTGGGAAAGACGGCTGGGCGGCGCGAGACCCCGCCCGGCCGCAATCTCCACCCCCCGCCGGACGGCGGCGGGAAACGACAGGGCCGGCGTTTCGCCGGCAGGCTGGATGCCCCTGGTTTCGAAGGGCGTGCGGGCGACCGGCGAAAACAGTTCCACCACCGGCCGGAACACCTCGCGGTCCAGGTTCAACTGGATGCCCGACAGCGCAAGCATGAACAGAAATCCCCACAGCCAGAGCCCGCCCGCGCGATGCAGATCGATGTTCAGCCGATAAGCGCCGCCCGACCACCGCACCCCCCAGGCCCGCCGCCACCCGGCCGCGACCGCCGCCCCTTTCGGTAGCGTCAGGGCGAAGCCGAAGAAACAGTCGAACAGCCAGATCAGCGCCACGCCCCCCATGATCCACCGCCCCCAGGGCCCCGGGATAAGCAGTGAATTGTGCAGCCGGTACACCAGGGGCATCAGGTGCCGCCGGTCGAGACGCACCGCGCCCCACTTGCGGACACCGAGAACCGCCCCCGTCGCCGGATCGGCGAACACCTGATCGTATTCCACATCGAAGGGCTTTCCGGTTTTCGCATCGGTCCGCGGCGTGACGAACAGGCTCGCCGCATATCCGTCGCCGACCCTGACCGGCGCCGACCGCACCTTGACCCGCATATCCGCGGCCTCGACCCGCGCCACCAGGTCGCCGACCGCGAGCGGCACGCCCGCCCCCGTCACATGGAACAGATCCGGGTTCAGCCAGGAATCAAGTTCGCCCTGAAACGCGATCAGGCTGCCGGTCAAACCGGCGACGATCAGAAACCCCGCGATGGACAGTCCAGCCCAGCGATGCAGGACGACCAGAACACGGCGCACCGGAACCTACCACTGCGCCTTCAGGCTCGCGAGAACCGTCCGGCGAAAGCCGTAGAAGCACTGCGAGGTGGAGGCGCAGGACGAAATGTATTCCTTGTCCAAAAGGTTCTTGGCGTTGACCTCGAAGGTGAAGGCGGTGTCCTTCAGCCGATAACGCATCGCCGCGTCCAGGACGGCGAACTCCGGCACCCGGAACGAGCTGTTGGAATCGCCGAATGTCGCCCCCGTGTAGCGCACGCCAAGGCTCAGCCCCAGGCCGTCCAGTGGGCCGTCGCGGAACGTATAGTCGCCCCAAAGCGACGCCAGATGCTTCGGTGTCTGGCGCGGCGTGCTGCCCACGTCGGTACCGTTGCTTTCGGTGATTTCGACACGCTGGTAGGTATAGGCACCGATCAGGCTCAGTTCATCCGTGATGCCGGCCCGGGCTTCGAACTCAAGACCGCGGGAGCGGACTTCGCCCGTCTGGATGCTGAAGTTGGTATTCGCCGGATCGGTGGTCGTGACGTTCTGGCGGGTCAGCTCGAACGCGGCCAGACTGAACAACATGTTCCGGTTGGGCGGCTGATACTTGAGCCCCACTTCATACTGGGTCCCCGTGGTCGGCACGAAGGTGTTCCCCGAAAAGTCGGTGCCGATCTGCGGCTCGAACGATTCCGCATAGCTGGCGTAGGGCGCCAGGCCGTTGTCGAACAGATAGGTCAGCCCCGCCTGCCCGGTGAAGGCCGTGTCTTTCTGGATTTCCGTGCTGTTGGCGTCCCGGTCGATGGTTTCGGAGCGCGCGATGTCGTAGCGCCCACCCAAGGTCACGACGACCCGGTCGAACAGCTTGGTCTGATCCTGGAAATAGAATCCGGACTGCGTCAGATGCTGATCCGAGCTGTTGATGAAGGCGTTCGAGGCCTCGGTCGGGATGTTGAGCGCCTGACCGTAGACGGGATTGAAGATATCGATGGTCGGCGCCACGTTGATGAGAATCACGCTGTCGTAATTGAGATTCTTGTGGTCGAACCCGGCGATGACGGTGTTACGCGACCCCGCCAGATCGAACGATTTTTCCACCTGGGTATCGAGAACGAGGGACTGCAAATAGGCGCGGTCCTTGCGGATGCGCCGGTTAACCGTGGTCGCCGTCGCCATGCCGCTGGTATAGACGGTGTCGAACCGCGTATCGGCGTAGCCGTAGCGCATATTGCCGCGAAACGTGGCGGTTTCGTCGAACCGATGCTCGAACAGAACACCGGCCGTCCCGGCGACATTCTCATAGCTGTCGAAATCCGGTTCGCCCAAAAAGCGGCTGGCCGGGAGCTCGCCGTTGTCGTTGCCAAGCACCGTGCCCGAAGCCGGAAGGAATTGCAGAAGGCTTCCCGAATCGTCGTTTTGGAAGTGACCGAGAACCGTCAGGCTGGTCTGATCGGTAAGCCGCACGCTGACCGCCGGCGCGATATAGGTCCGGCTGTCGTCGACGTAATCGATTTGCGTGTCGCCCTCGCGATGAAGGCCCGTCAGCCGGAACGACACCTTGCCGCCATCAAGAACCGGCCCCCCGACATCGAACCGTCCTTCGACCTGATCGAAACTGCCGCCGAGAAGCTGCGCTTCGGAATAAAACGTTTCCGGCGGCCGTTTGGTCACCACGTTGACCAGACCACCGGGCGCGTTCTGGCCAAACAACGTGGACGCCGGCCCACGCAGCACCTCGATGCGTTCCAGACCATAGGTGTCCGGCTCCAGGGCCGTGAACCCCTGGCTTTGAATGTTCAACCCGTCGCGGTACAGCGCCTTGTCCGACCCGAAGCCCCGATAGATGATTTCCGTGGACCGATTGTCGACCCCCAGGGTTTCCGGAACCAGACCCGGGGTATAGCGCAGGGCCTCGCGGATGTTGCTGACCTTCTGGTCCTCGACCTGATCGGCGGTGACGACGGAAACGGACCGCGGCACCTCGATAATCGGCGTGTCGGTCTTGGTGCCAGAGGCACTGCGCCGGGCGACATAGCCGGATACCGGCCCCCAGGCGCTTTCGCTCTGCCCCTCGACCGCGATGGTGCCGAGCGTCACCCGTTCGCCGCCGGCAGCGGGCTTGCTCAGCACCACCGTCTTGGCATCCGCGAAGCGGAAGGTCACGCCCGTGCCCTGGAGCATTCGGATCAGGGCTGCTTCGGGTGTCAGGTCGCCGGTCACGGCGCGGCTGGTGATGCCGCTGAGGTCCGCGTGATCGCCGGAGACCTGCAATCCCGCCTGACGCCCGAAGGCCGTCAGGGCGGCGGCCAGCGGCTGGGCGGGGATGTCGAAGGACGCGGTCTCGCCGGCCGCCATTTCGGTCGCCCGAGGCGGCGTCACGGCGAGGACCGAGGACGCGCCGTCGGCGGCAAGAACCGCCCCCGGCAACAGCGCCACGGCCAGCAGGCCGGCGGCCATCCCGGCCCCCAGGGCCCGGCCCATTCGTATCATGCGCGCATGGTTACGGTCTTCGCCGGCATGCGGCCGCCCGCTCACTTCCCAAAAACCCCTCATTTTCGTCCCTCTTAATTCGGCAGTGCATGTTGTTTATGAGAATAATTCCTATTCTCATTCTGTTAGAGTGACGAACCCAGGATCGCGATTTCTCGGGAAATCTCGAGGGCGGGTAAAAAATTCTTTCCCGCCCGCTTACGGCCTTCGCCGGATCGCTCAGAACGCGGTGACCGTGATGACGAACGGTCCCGCCCGGCGCACGACGCCCCCGAACGGCCCCGCCAGGGCGCCGAGTGCCCGCGCCGGATCCGACAGGTCGAATACGCCGGTGACGCGGCGGTCTTCAAGCCCGGCCATGGCGACGACGACCGCCCCCGGATAGTAACGGCGGATCACGTCGACCACATCGGCGAAGGCGCGGTCCTGCACGATCAGGTTGCCGCCCCGCCATGCGGCGACATCCCGTGCATCGACCCTGGCGCGGACGACGGCGCCGTCGCGCCGGTCGATGGCGATGCGGTCACCGGGGATCAGGTCGACATCCCCCGCCCGCGCCCCGCCGACCCGCACGCTGCCGTGGGCGACGGCGACTGCCAAGGTGCGGTCCGTCAGGGCGACGTCGAAGGCCGTGCCTGTCACCGTCACCGAATAGCCCCCGGCATCGACGACGAACGGCCGGCCTGCGTCCTTGGCGACGCGGAACAACGCCTGCCCCCGCAGCAAGGCCAATTCCCGGCGGCCCGCGGTGAAATGGGATTTGACGGCGCTGCCGGCAGCCAGGTCGACCTCCGACCCATCGGACAGCGCCACCGTCGTCGTCTCACCCGCGCCGGTGACATGATCGGCCGCCAGGTGCAGGCGAACCTGCGGGGCCACAACAAACAGGGCAAGGCAGGCCGCCATCGCCAGGCCCGCCACCGCCGCGACCGTCCGGCGACGGGATTGCGGCCGGGCCCGCCCCGCCGGGAAGGCGCCCCCGGCCTGAACGGCCCCCGCCAGGTCCCAGGACCGCTGGGTCAGATTCCAGGCCCGCCGATGGGCCGGGTTTTCCGCCAGCCATGCCTGCAGTTCACGACGCAGCGCGCCGTCGTCCGGCCGCGCCGCAATCCGGTAGAACCAGGCGGTCGCTTGTTCCAGTTGCGCATCGGTGGGGCCGTCGGATGCGGCGGTCATCGGTCTCTCTTGATCTGCGTCCGCGGGCGGCGCCGGGGGCGTCGCCCAGGTGTTAAGGCATGGCACCATAAGTATGACGATTGCCGCCGAACGATTTCTCGCCCCCGGCCGTCATTGGTTCGTCCGGTCACGTCCGCAGACGTTTGGTGATGTGCAGATGCGCCTGCTGCGTCCAGCGCGCCGCCGTGGCGGTCGACACGCCGAGCCGCACGGCGATTTCCTGAAAGGTTAGGTCGCCGAGGCGGTGCAGTTCGAAGGCCCGGCGTTGGCCGTCGGGCAGTTCATCCAGGGCGTCCCGCACCCGGCGAAGTTCGTCACGGTAGAGCGCCGTATCCTCGGGCGACGGCACGCCAGGGGCCTCCGCGAGGGACAGTTCATGGGCCTTGTCGCGCCGGGCCTCCGCCGATGTCCGGCGCGTGCTGTCGAACGCCAGATTGCGCACGATGCGGTACAGATAGGCCAAAGGTTCTTCGAGGATGCTGCCCGACGCGGCGGAATCGAAACGGATATAGGCTTCCTGCACCACGTCCTCGGCCCGCGCCCGGTCCCCCAGCAGACGGCTGGCATAGTTCACCAGGTCACCCCGGTGGCTTACGTAGACGGTCAGGAAATTGGGGTTGTTCGGCATGGACGGGCGCCCGGTCAATCCGTCGGGATGGGCGGCGCGTCGTTGCGCCACGCAATGAGAATGATTCTCAATAGCTATGTATCTTGGATTGTCCGAAAAGACAACAGACGCCGCCGCCGGTTATGGCCGGCCCTTATCGCGGGCGATCATGGGCGCCAGCCGGGCGACCACCGACCGTGCGTCATAGGCATCGACGCTGTCCGGCTTGGGCCCACGGCCCAGGACCACGTCGGCATGGGCCGTGTAGCGATCGACGGGCCGGGACGTGGCCTCACCGCGGCCGCCGAAATAACCGTAGGAGTACCCGCCGTACCCGTAGGGTCCGCAGCACCAGCCCCGTCCGGGACCGTGGAACCCGAAGCTCGGCCCGAACCCGAAACCGAAGGGACCGTCGAAATCATAGGTCGTATGGTAGACGGTGGTCTTGTCCGTGCCCCGGTCGGCGACGACGAAGTGGTCCAGACCCCCGGCCAGGGTGATTTCGGCGGCGCGGTAGAGCAGGTAATTCTCCACCGTCTCGCGCGGCGTCACGGTGTTGCCGGAAAAGGTCACGCGAATGCGGTCATTCTCAAGCCCTTGTTCCCAGTAACCGTGCCCCCGCGCGCCGTCGGCGCCGGGCGCCGGACCGTAGGGCGTCGGCGCGGCGCAGGCGGCCAGCCCAAGGACCGCCGCCAACAGGAGGCAAAGGAGACCGCGATTGCGGGGCCCATGCATGAACACTCTCCCACGAACAACGGTGCGTTCCTTGGATATAGGAACGGCGGTTCGGTCCGGCAATGGGTCGCCAGTGGCCCGCCGCCCCCGCTGCAAAGACCTTTATTTCAGGGAGAACTGAACCGGCACGACGACTTCCAGCTTGTCGCGGGACATGTCGGCGGGAATCGGCGGCAGGGGCTGGGCGCGGTTGATCATGGCGATGGTTTCCGTGTCCAGCATGCGGTGGCCCGAGGACCGCTCGATCCGATACGCCAAAAGGCGTCCGTCCCGGTCGATGGCGAAATACAGCAGCACCGCCCCTTCGATGCGCCGCAGGCGGGCCGAGCGCGGGTATTCCTTGTGCTTTTCCAGCCAGGCCTGCAACACGGACATGTAATCCGCCGCCGCGCCCGCCTGACCGCCGCCCTGGGAATTGTCGCCGCTGCCGGTTTCCTTCGCATCCTTGGTCCCCGCCTTGCCCTGGGATCCGGCGACCGCCGGCGGCGGCGTGTGCACCGGGGCGGGTGCCACCGCTGCCGTCTCCACCGGCTTGGGCGGCGGCACTGCCTTGGGACGCACCACCTTGGGCGGCACGGGCAAGGGGTCGCGCGGGCGTTCCTCGACGGCCTTGACCGGCTCGATGGCGACGGCATCGGGGACCACGGGTTCCACAGGCACCGCCTCGGCCGGAACCTCCGGCGTCACCGCCTCGACGGTCTCGATCGTCTCGACCGGTTTCGCTTCCTGCGGTTCCGGGGAGTCTTGAGCGTCGGAACCGGGGGCACCCCCTGCCGGGCCCAACGAGATCTCGATCCCGCCGACGCCCGGAAGCTGCGCCCCCGACGGCGCCGGGGTCCACAACACGGCGGCCGCCGCCGCCGCGTGCAGAAACACCGCCCCGGCGATGGCCATGTTCCAATGACGGACACGAATTTCCATCACAAGGCCTTCGGCACGGTCAGCACGTGCACCTTCCGCACCCCGGCGGCGCGCAGCAGTTCCATGACCTCGACCAGACGCACCGCCGGCGCGCCGCCGTCGGCCTTGAGCCGGAAATGCGTCACCCCGGCCTCGACCGGCGCGGCCAACGCGGCCGTCAGCCCGGCGTCGTCCACGGTCTTGCCGTCGAAAGCAATACGCCCGTCGGTGCCGACCAGAATGACGGGACCGGCGTCGCCCGGTTCCGTCTCGCTGGCCGAAACCGGCGGCTCGATATGAAAAGGATCGGTCGCCGCCAGATGGCCCGCCAGCATGAAGAAGATCAGCAGCAGGAACACCACGTTGATGAGTGGCAGGATGCGGTCGTCGTCGTTGGCGCCGCGCCCGGGACCGGGCCGCAGAGAACGCATCACTTGTTCCTCCGGATCAGCGACAGGTTGGCGACCCCGGCGGCGGACAGCGCGTCCACCACCTGAATCACCTCCTGCACGGCCACGCCGTCGTCGGGGCGGACCAGCACGGGACGGTCGGGCTTCTTGGCAAGCGCCGCCGCGGCACGGCCCGTGATGCGGTCGAGCGACATGGTCTCGCCGGCAAGACGCAGACCGTCCGCGCGCACCTCGATCAACAGGGCCTGCTCCAGCGACGCCGACCTTCCCGTCTGTTTCGGCACGTCCAGGGTGATGGACCGCCAATCGAGGAACGACGACGCCAGCATGAAGAACACCAGCAGGATGAACACCA
>TARA_R110001592_G_scaffold44390_1_pt1 | contig 16414 bp, 14 predicted proteins | sample TARA_R110001592 | Tara Oceans TARA_R110001592 (sample SAMEA4398387) | marine metagenome | biome: Polar Biome; feature: [SRF] surface water layer (ENVO:00010504); material: water (ENVO:00002006), including particulate matter (ENVO:01000060) such as... | depth 5 m
AAAAATACAACTTCTGTTTGTGTACAGTTTTAGTTGACCACATCACCAACTAATTGGTAGGGGACGCTGTAATAGTGATTTTCAAAGAGTGCATGATAAGGCTCTCTTACGGTTACATCATTTAACCACTTTCCGACCTCATATCTTTCCTTAGGCAGAGCCTGAAGCAAATGTCGTTCTTTCTCTGCAAATCTCGACCACCTGCTTTCGTTGAGCCGACCTTTTAGACCTCTGGAGTTAAGCTTCATCAATAGCGGTGCTATCGCTTGATTTATTTCACCGACACTAAAAAAATTTTGTCTTTTGAGCCGCCAAATTATCCACCTACTGACAACCCCCACAGTATTTTCAACCAACCCCTTGTCTTTAGGTTTATATGGCCGTGCTGGCTCAATGTCAGCGCGGTAATGTCGAGCCAGTTTAAGATAAGAAAGATTGAGAATAGGCTTTTTCCCACTTTTGGTAACGGCTGCTTTGAGGTTGTCAGGAATGATTGCTCTAGATACACCACCAAAATATTCGAACATCTGAATGTGTGCTCTTTGCCATGACATTAACTTTTGGTCCGGAACCGCAGTCACAAACGCCATTCTTGAGTAAGGTAATACGCCTACAAAAATCTGTGCTTTAGTAGTTGACCCAACTTTATAGTCTATAATTTTTAAGGTTTTACCGCAGAAATCGACTTGAACATGCTCACCTGGAATGTGGTCATGATAAATTGTGTGAGACTGTGATTTGCACCACTGTTTGTATAAGGCTGCAAATCGGCTATATTGATAGTGAGTTTCGCTATTAAGAAAATACTCTTCCCATATCTGATATAAATATCCGCTTCCTTTATTTAAAGCATGTACATCATTCCAATCAGGCAGGATCTTGTTGGTATGCTTCCAAGTGCCTTCGGTGAAATAAGCATCAACTTCAGAGTAGAGCATTTTAGACATTTGCTCAAAATCGATTGGGTTAGCATTAAAAATTCGTCGATAGCGCCTGACTGTGTTTATCGCGATATTGCACTGTCTTGCTATTTCACCATTTGATGCTCTACCTAATATGAGTTTACTCAAGGCAAATTTTTTAATCTCCGCTTCCATCATCTATCCTTATACTAGATAAATAAGCAAGCGAGTGCCCTAAGCCGTATGCTCAGTTTGACAACAAAGGTAGTTGAAACGATAATGAAATTGTCGGTTCGAACTGACAACTTCAGAGTCCCAACATAGAGTTACCGCTCAGTGTTGGGATTCGCTCAAATCCTTCTTAATATCGCTTATTTATCTAGTTTCTCATTTTTTTCCTCTATTCACTCGCTGAGAAAGATATAACGTATTGTGGTAATGTTGGCAAAAGCTGAAACGTACTACTTCGATTGAGATCCGATAGCCAAAAGATATAAAAGGATAAATAAAAAGATTATTCATTCTCTAATTCTTTGAAAAAAAAATTTCTAAAATTAGATTTCTTGATGTGATTTTAGAAAATAATTTTAAGTTACGCATTTTAAAAAATTGTAAGCCATTGATTTTATAGTTGATATCAAAATTTCTAAAATAACCCATAAATATTCTAAAATGCAATTTGAAAGTCAAAGTAAAACCCTCTTCACTACTGACTCGTCATAAAGTGCTAAAAATCTTCCGCACTAGTTATAACTGAAACCCCTAATTAAAAAGTTTTATATGTAAATTTATTCCATACATTTATATTTACTTAACGATAATTTTACTTGAAACTAAAATGTTTTAACGTCAACACACTGATAATCAAGTTTATTTTATATTTCAATAATTTAGATTTTCCATACTTGGCAATTTTATTAATATTCATGTCAGAAGTTATTGGACTTAAAATCAATACTTATTGGAATGGTGTATCAACTGCGTTGGAATACGCATTTGCATATGCCGCTCAAACTTGAACGTCGTTCCAAAATCCCTTGCACACCGTTCCAATAACCCCTGCCATGTCTCCAAAAATAGTTGCTTTTCGACCCATTAATTCTTCGGCGATATTCATTTCAAGAGCGAAATTTTGTTATCGAAAGTGTTGCTTGTAAGGAGACGGTTATTGGATGTGGAATTGAGTATTCGTTCTCTGCGATGACGTACTGTTCAGCTCAACTCCAAACCGGACACTTTCCTGAAGGTATTCTCATACTCAACTGGCGATTGCTCTCTATTCTACGAATGAAAAATTTTTTCAATAAAATGTGCCGAGTAAATTCATTCAACAACTGGTACTGGATCTCACAGTTAGCTTTTAATGCATATCTAATAGTTTTCTTCTTTTTATCCTTTCTAAATCAAGCGACACAGCTCGTTTTTTCAAGGCACCGCTACGACTATAAATGGCAAATCGCCAAAATTCCGCTTTGAGCGAAAAGCGGACCGTTGGACAAGCCGCTTCGATAATCCCGTCAACTGATAAAGCGGATAGTCGAGGTGATGGGCTTAAACCAAAGATTGGTGACAGAATAATAATTTCTATGTTAGCTTTCTTTGAATAGAAAATTAGCTTTACTACGACCCATGTTATTAGGAAGTTTGAGCGAGAATCATCAATGTAGTTTACCCTTAGCAGGTATTATCACGTTTAAAGAGAAAGCATTGAAAGATAAAAAAGAGTTTTTTAACACAAGAGAACAGAGATTTTTTAACCGACTTGCAATGCAAATTTTTGGTAAAAAGACTATTTATAATCCCAAAACGCTCGAAAAATTAAAAGATATAGGCTTAAGTCTTCCATTCATAAATTTTAATGGGTCCACCGCATGGATATCAGAATCAGGGAAAAAAGCTCTTACATCCTTATCATATTTATTTGTTAATCATCAAAAATACTCAGAATATCTCTATTTAGAAGACGCCTTTTCGACTATAAAATATGTATATGAGAAGCATTTAGGCAATAACAACATACCAAGTAGTGATGAATTTTTCGGTGAAATCATAGCTGATTTAGATAGCCTAATTAATGAGAAAACGTTTGTAGGCACAGTTGAAGGAATCATTTTTAAAGATTTGGATTGTATTGATTTTGGAGAAGCGACATTAAAGAAATTTGATGGATCTATATTAAAATATAATCGTAAAGTTGATCAAATAGAAAATTCGTTTAGAAAGAAGATATCTGATGAATTGAAAAATAAAATAGTGTTTGTTTCTTCTGAAAAAGGTAGCATGGAAGTTGCCGTTGATAAATATAAGCAAAGAGCAAAAATAAATTTATCTGTACTCAAAGTTTTAATCTGCGCTGATGTCAAAGGCGGATTTACAAGAACTCATATCAACCTAAAAAGCTCAAAGTCTTTTCAATATCAAGATAGTTCTCTGTTCGGCTGGTCGAGTAATGGCCATTTATATACTTCAGGTACAGCAAATCCGAGGCGAGAGTTTCCATTAACAACAGAGCGTTTTGAGCAACTTAATGTTGAGGGTTTATTTGAAAAGTTGTCTTATATAGCCAATAAAAACGAAAAGAATGAATTGGAACAAGCAATTGAAAAATCACTTTACTGGTTTAGTGAAGCGCAATCCGATGGCTGCCAAGCATCATCATTTCTAAAGCTCTGGTCATGTCTAGAATGCTTTTTCTCCATCACTTCAGATGAAATAACTGAACGTAACGCTAGAGGAGTTGCTTCACTGTTTATGTATGGCGATATAAATATGCAACTAGTTGATATTGCTGAACTGCAAAATTATGCTTCATTAAAGTCCACTGTCAAAAAATATTACCAACTTCGTTCGGCTGTAGTTCATCGTGCGGAGTATAAAAATATAGATGAGCACGTAACAGTTTTATTATCTTATATTGTTTGTAGCGTCATCTTATCTATTGCATGCCTTGCTAGTCGAGGACATGATTCGTTAGATCGTATTGCTATTGAATGTGAACGTTTAGACAAAACCTCTCACACTAGCTAGCAACAATATATAATATATTTCTGACAATAAACGATAATTTCTCATTTTGGAGCAATTTCGAGTTGTAATACCACCACCACGTCTTGGTCTTTAATTTCTTGAGCGCGGTCTACAATCAACAAGTCATCTGAGAAAATACCATCACCTTTCATCGACTCGCCCTGGGTAACACCAATGTAGGTTGCTGAGGGGTTGTCAATCAGTAGCAGGTCTAAATCTAGGCTAAGTTGTGTGTATTTTGCCGCAGATGACTCGAAACCAACGATACCCGCAGGCGCTTCTATGAGGATAAACTTCAACATATACTGTAATTATATACAGCGTCATTTTATTTGAAATGAACTTTTAAATATTTTTTGCGTGTTGGGTTAAACTAATATTTAGCGTTGACTCATAAAGAGATAGCTGACGCTGAGCGTTTATAAAGGAGAAACCTTTACTACTGTCACTTTGAACTTAAGGATTTTTTTTCAAAATTGAAGAAGTATTGGTGGAGTAAAAAAGACGAAATTTCTTTCTTAAGCTTTTTAAGGCCTTGCTCGCTTAAGCCAGAGAATAAAGCGGTCAAATTTAGTCAGCTTTTTATTCATGCGATCACTTGGCCTATTTTCATTTAAGCTCTTTCTGGTTTTTACTGCGAGTGTTGCTACTCGAATAGGGTCATGTTGGCTCAGCTGTTTCTCAAATAACGCCTCAGGAATTGGCCGGTCAAGAATATGGTTAACTTGTCTAGCGAAAGCTAGATTCTGTTGCTTAATCGCTTGTTTTACTTCCATTTTATATCACCAAGTATTTATAGAAGATTGATTCAACGACTTGCAGTCCTTGCTTGTATTCGCGCTTTGCTGCTGCGGATGTCTTATCTTCGATTTTAACAAAATAGCGGCATTCAGGTTTGCGGTTTACCGCGTCTTTATAAAATATACTGAGTTGCTGATTGAAGTCTTTGAGAGAAAGCTCCGTTTGAGCATAGTCGGTAGCCATTAATTTGAAGTAGGCATCTTTTCTTTCTTCAGGGTATATAGACGTTACGACTAGAGAGCTATCTCTTACTTCAACAAAATAGGTGTATTGTGCTCGGCCATCAGAGTTTGCCCAACATGGTGGAAATTCAAGACCATTTGATAAATTCTCAACTTGACCAATTAAGTTGGAGTTTTCCTCTTCTAGCTCTTTCTTTATTTCTTGCTGTTTAGCGATCTCTGTTCTCAATTCTTCATTTTCGCGCTCTGAACTTTTCACCTCATCTTCAATTTTAGCGAGCATAGCTTTCGCTTCGTCAAGTTCTTGAAGGCACTTTTCGAGAGCTTCATTTGCTTTTTTTACAGCGGCAAGCAGCTCTGGTATGTCTATGTTTTCGCTGTTTGCTTTTGTAAGGGTGGACCAGACGTCATCTAGCTTCATTTTTGCTAAAACCTGGGCTGCCTCATCTGACTTTACGGAGCGTTCTAAAGCCTTAACGAGTGCCTGCATTTGAGCTACTGCCTCTGTAAGCTCCATGGATGAAGACTCTTCCGGTGAAGTTGAGAGTCCGAGAGCGTCAGTTATTTCATCTAAAGTTGATGTCATCTCTTGGTATTGTGCTTGTACTTTCTCACTATTATCGAGTTGCTCTTGCATCGTCACATTCAATAAAACCATCACAATCAGTAATGCAAACATAATAATGAGCAGCAATTCTGTGACTGAAATACTGAAAATGTCGTCTTTACTTTGGCTCACCCGTTCACGACCTCGTTGCTTCTAGATAAAGAGTCCATTTCATTTGTAATGAACTTTGCTGTTTTAACAAGGTTTTCGCTAAAGTCTTTAGAATGATCCGACATTGCTTTAGCCTCAACACCCCATTGTTGAGATAGCTGCTCAATACTGCTGATTCTATTCTTAAGAGCTGAAAGTAAAGCTTCTTCCTCTTCGATAAGCTTACTTGCGGAGGAGGAAGAGATGAGCTGTTTATAGGTATTAATAACTTCTCTATAGTCTTCCGCTACTCCCTTCATATGAGTCTCAATCTTAAATTCTGAGTTCAACAATGATTTTGTTCTAGCCGATACTTCATCCGATAGCGCCCTGAGGTTTGCAATGTAGGCTGTTTGGCTTTCTCCTAGTGCGCTTACATCAGGAGCAAGGTGTTTTATTGCTGCAATTTTTTCAGATGTATCTTGTGCTGTAGTGCCTAACTTTCTTACGCTTGCACGTGCTTCTCCTACACTGGAGCCAAATTCTCTTGAAGAATCTCTGACGACTTCAAAGGTCTCAGAAAGCTCTTTGCGAAGATTGGAGAATTGAGTTTGAAGCGAGTCCACAATATCTTTATTTGTTCTCGAAAATTGACTCTTGCTGTCATTAATAAGTTCATCAGATGTTTGGCGGAGGTTTCCAGAAATCTGTTGACCTATTGCATCTAATTTAGCTAAAGATTCTGACAATACATTCTCGGCTGATTTAGCAAAACTGGTAAGAGATGATTCACCAAGAGATATTAATTTCTTTTGGGTCTCTTCAAACATTTCAATCGACTTATTATTACGCTCTTCAGTATCTTCAATATTCTTATTCATCGTATTTGATAGCTTCGATAGGGCATCATTTGTTCTTCGCATTTGAACGTTAAATCCTTTAACTGTTTCATCAAGCGATTCTCGTGCCGATAGCTGAGCTGTTTCTATAGAGGTATCAAAGTTTTGTAGATAAATACGAGTTCCCATTCCTAACAAAGTGGTGATCATTGCTGCACCGAACTGAGAAATGACTACGGATGCGGAGCTTGCACCTTCTTCTATGTCAAAAAAGAGCATTGAACAAACGAGTGAAATTAAAGTAAGAAGGAAACCTAAGTAATAAGTGCTGTCTGAAAACATCCCAAGTAGGGCTGTTGGCTTACCGCCCTTGTGGTATTGAAAGTAGTAAGATCCCATTACAGCACTACTCAATATAACAGCTATCCAGATAGGAAGGTTGAATCCTGCTATTGCTAAACAAATTATAAGACCCACAATCGTATGTAAAATAAACGCTTTGCGAAGCGTATCGGCGTCAATTTTGTATTTTTCCGTCGAAAGTGTGCCAGCTTGATTGTCTTCCATTATCGTACCTTCATTACTTTAATATTTGATACCCCAGCTTCTTCGAGGATACGTTCCCACCAGGGGATGAGATTTGCACTTTGAATCTCGCCTTCTTTTCCTTTTCTTAGCAACCAATACAATTGAATATCTGTTCCAAAAAGGTCAGGCACCATTGGCAGAGCTTTGTCGAAATTTGCGTCTTTGAGAGAATTATTGTAGAAACTTATGCTATCTGAGTGTTGTATTAAGTCACTCAACAACACAATTTTATTAAGCTCTACCTCACCATTCAGTGATGATAGAGCCGCTAAATCTTGAAGACTTTCTAACAGTGGAGAGCTTGGTGCATTCTCAGCCGTAATAAGAGTGTCGGTCACTTTAGTAACTATTGACGAAAATTGTTTTTCAAATTTTTTCGTCATCAATCTGTTGTTTTCGTAAAAAGAGTTTGCGTCGGAGCCATCACGAGGTTTGCATTTATCAAAAATTGGTGAAGATAAACCTTCCATTGTTTGGGCATCGATTTCATATACTGCTAACCTAGCCCCCGTTTTTAGGTCGGTTATCTCTTTATCGATCGCTTTCTTTATCAACCTTTTCTGATTTTCACTAAACCCTCCAGTCTTATCGAACAAGACCACAGTGAGAGGGCTTTTAGTGTTTCTTTCACACAATGTAACTTCATCGTAGCTTTTTGCTGTCAGCATAATCCATCCGATAGCTGTAATGACGGCTATGAGCGCTATTATAGCAATGGCTAACGTCCAATTGATCGGACTTTTGGTATCTTCATCAAGTAAGCTCATTAAGCGGTTTCCTTAGAGAGGTCGATATCATTAACTGCATTTTGATATTCCGTTCTAAGCACTTCTAATTCGTTAAATTGAAACTCATTAATTGCTTCCCGTTTGATTTTAAAAAGGGCTGCATCTTCGGAAGATATAAGACTCTTCAATTCAGAAAACTCTAATATTGGCATGGGCTTAGATAAGTCAGCTTTCTTATCAAGGATTTGGGTGCACTCATGAGAAAAACGTTGGCGGCATATTTCACAGAAAGTTTCGAATTCGGATTTTTGTGATGACAAATAGCTTTGGTAATCCTGAGAGAGTAATTCTAGCGCCTCAGAATCTTCTTCGAGCGTCTTTGCTAAAATATTTAATTCTTCATGAGCAGTTTCAAACTGTTGGTTAAGCTCTTGCTTAATTTGAGAAACCTTCTTCATTGCTTGAGATTTTTTCGATGTGTATGCTTTTCTCGCTGCTTTTGTTTCTCTAGTGATTTTTCCGTAGCCAGGATATAGCTCATCTTTGGCAATAAGCTTGATGACAAAGAAAACAAAAATACCAATCGTAACAGCCGTAAGCAGCCAGCTTTCAAAGGTTGCTATTCCAAATGGTTCGGCTATCAAGCTCTTAACTGCCATACTGCTAGCTGAGTCAACATCTTCGTCCAGCGCGGCCCTATAATGACCAACCAACAATGCTACGCCGCACATAATGAGAAACGACACAATGAGTCCAACTGCTCCAGCTAAGCTCGTTCCTGACTTAATATGACGGAAATATTGCAGGCCAATGACAAACCCTAATGCCATCGCCAAGTTAACAAAAGAGATTGCGAAAGCTAGTGCAAAGCCACCAACTAGACCGAACTCACTTGCTTTCGACAGAAAAAATGAGTTTATAATTCCTTCAAAAATCATTGCTAGAATCAAGTATCCCCATAGCTTTCCAGGGTTCTCGCTATAAGAGGCTGAGTGAGTCAGTTTATTTTCTTCTCTGAATTTACTGAGGCTTGCTTCTTTTTCATTTTTCGTTCGAAGTTCTTCTTTTACTTCTTTTGATATCGCATCAACATAATTTTTTCCTTCAGGTAATGCTCTTTGTTTTACCTGTTTTACCTTCGAAATAGCAGATTCTATCTTTCCGCTTTTTAAAAGCTCCTTATGCGATGCAGCTCGAGAAAGTAGAACCCTTCTACTTTCTCGTTCATTATCTTTAACGGTATCTCTTCCTTTACTTTCAATTACACCATCATAAATTTCACTATTCTGGTTTTGCAATGTGATGGTAATCACTTTATTTGCATCAGTGTTAGTCAAAATACTTTCAGACTTTAAAACATCAAAAATTTTCATTATTTGGTTCCGCGAAGTGATTACTTCTATAAGGTGCAAATATCTATTTTAGGAGTTAAATACTCCACTTAAGATATGCCCTGGTTTGTTATTGTTATGGCGATATCATAGTCGCCAGGTAAGCCCTTGCAACCGGAATACCTTTCGTCTTCCCAGTCATGCGGATTACTTTCTGTATCTTTTAAGTCAGTTCGGAATATATTCTCTATTGGAACGCCATGTTGTAAGTACCTATCCTTTACAGAGCGATAGGGGTGCCCGTATCTGTGACCGGATTGAAAAACAACATACTCAGGAGAAACTGATTTAATAAAGCACTCGCGACTGGAGTAGTCACAGCCGTGATGTGGAGCAATTAGAATATCTGCGTCTATTGACCTAGCTGAGTCGCGAGAGCCGCGCCGATGGCCTGCGTCTAGAATTAAAATTTCATCGTGATTCGGCAGTTCCACGATTGAGCAGTTGCCTGAGCCAACATCGACAGCCCTGACTGAGAGCAAGCTGTCAGATAATGTCTGCCCAGAGACTGTACTTGCAATCAAAAGTATAGATAAGACAATTACTTGGGAAGAATACAACAATAAATCCTTTTATGCGGTGCTAGCTTACTCAAATCTCAAAAAATGAGTATTCACATATTATCATACAGCCATCAATAGGAGGTGTTCAAGAAGTCTTAAAGATGGTTGCATTTTAGTGCTTTTAGGGCCTCTACAAACACTATACGTACTTCTGCCTCCTAACCTCATCTCTATAGGTCAATCAAAATTAGGTGCGTTTTGGCTTCGTAAAGATAACTCAATATAAACAGCCCATCAGGAAACTATGATTTTATATCAATATATTACTGAATGGTCACTATATGTAATCTGAGGTAAAACAAAACATTTCTAGGAATAGTGAAGCACTAAAGTACAAGGAAACAGGGATACTTTCACAACTATTCCATCACTATTTTATCTGTAGAGAAATCTTTTTGTAAAAATTTTGGAAAATCCAAAGCCAATAAATAACAGAAACATAAATGCAAAAGATGATGGTGCATTTACAGTCGTAGCTTGAGATACCTGTGCTCTAGAGACCATTTCATTTGTATCACTATTATATATTCTAAGCGTTGTTGAATTTATTGCATTGAAAGGGGTACTGATAGATGAACCTAGACAAAAAACTGAATCTTGGTCGCACCCAGTAAAACTCATCCCAACATTGTCAAACACATCAAGAATTAAACCCCAGAAGTTATTCACTAAACTGCCTGGGGGATGACCTAACACTAAAGGCGAGAAATCGTCCGAGGTGAAAGTGACATCCTCATAATTGATTGTTAAATCAGCTATGGAATAAACTCGTAAGCGAGGATTGTAGGGAAACCCCAAATCTGGGTTCGAACTATTAAGCCAGTCGTTGCCTGACTCACTATCATAAGTAATATAGCCGCTCCAAGAAGGCTCGTCAAAAGCCAATTCAACGGTAATTAGGGCCGCATCAACGTTGCTACAACTCAGCAATAGCAACGCAGTAAAGATTTGTTTTTTCATTATAGTCCTTTATATTTATCATTAACTGTTAAGGTGACACTTCAACCTAAAGGGTACACCCTGCACAATACAATTTGGATATATTCAACAACTGCATAATTAAGCTACAACAACATTGCAGATAAATAAAACACTACAGCCTAGGTGAATATCCGTAAAATTCTCCAAAGAGTGCTCACCCACTAATAAAAAATATCAACCAATAATTCATACCAGTCTAAAGAATTAGAGATTATTTGAAGTGCTACTTCTCGCTCAAACTTTTCGATCAGTCGATGGCTTGTCCGTGCCATTAGCGGTCGTTGAGTTTTAAAAATTTCAACGACTGCTGTGTGCCAATTTCAGTCGTTGGAGACATTCATATTTTAATTTGACTATCACCCTAAAGCGGAAATTGACGCCTCAATCCGAGGCAAAAAATAATTGGTTATAATTAACTACGCAGGAGCAAAACCACTGTTTTCTGTCCTGCTAATTTAACTTGTTAGCACTACAATTATGCCACAAACTGAGGCAGATGTTGCCTTTCTAAAAAAGTTTTCAAGCAAAGAGGAGTATCTGCATATTGGCTTAATTCAGAGATTGCATTTGCTTTAGTTAGACTCAGTTTTACATTACCTTTCGCTTTGAATATTTTTCTGGAAGCTTTTTTGCATCTATCTTCTTTAACTCTTCCTAGAAAGACCCTTAAAAACTCTAAGTGCTGCTTCCCTCTAAACCAAAGTTCTGCTGATAGGTCTGCAAAGTGTTGTTCTGAACTTTGAAGACATACGCTTAAATCTTGAGGAAGCTCAGAGAAAATAGTAACTGGTACATCTTCATCATACTTTTTAAGAACATTTCCGATGTTGATTGCCACTAAATCATCAATACTTAAATTATTAATGTTTAACTTGCTTTTGAGAGTCCCTTTATTTTCCATATCTCTCAACTCTCTAATCAGGAAGTTAAAACACTTGATTTCTTGTAAATAACTTGCTTTAGTTCTTTTATATACATCTATTAAAGCTTCGTAACACTTATGTTCTTCAGTTGTATCTGACAGACCAAATTCTGCAGCTACGACTCTTTCAAATGCTGAATCAGATAAATACAAGTTTTCTATTGAGTAACAGGGCGTTAAATATAAATCATCCATTCCACTTACATCTGAATTACAATCAAAATCACTATCAACGAAGAATATACAAGGTGCGTTTTTGTAGATTGAGTGCTTCCTTATTTTAGATCTGATCTTTATAACATTAGACTTTCCTTTTGAATTAATACCAGACCACTTTATGTCTGGGCGTATATTGCTAATTCGACCAGAATAATATTTTTCATCTTCACCTTCAAAGAAAACGGCAACTCGGTAACAACTCTTTGATACAACTCTTGTAAACTCTAAAAACTTAACTGAAATTGAATCTCTAGATTTTTTAAGAACATCAACCCTTGACATTACAACTCCTCAATATATTCAAACAAATCAACAGTATGGTCTTCAAGCTCATTTTCAAAAATGAAAGGTGAATGAGTAGTAGAGAAAAGAAACTTACATTTACCCGAGTTTACAATGTCTGGTAGTAGAGTTTTTTGCCATTCCATGGATAGCGATAATTCGGGTTCGTCGAAGAAAATAGCTAAGTTTTCTTTCTTTTGAAGATATAGTAGTGCGAACAATGAAATAATTTGTTTCTCGCCTGATGATAAGCTCTCAATATCTACGGTTCTTTTATTCTTCTTTCTTACAATATCGATAGTTACATTACTTTCATCATAAATAATTTCTTTATCTGCCAGGTATTTATTGCAAACGCTTGTAAAATTCTGAATAGCTTCATCATTTTCTTGCTGTTGCTCATACACTTTTAACAAGTTGCTGACAAAATATATTAATGGGTCGTGTTCATTGTGAATTCTTCCAGATTCAACTAAGTCTAATATTTGCTTTTTATGTGGTTCAGAAATATGTTTGCCTATTCGCTCAAGTACAATTTCGACAGCTGTTGGATCTGATATTGAATCCTTCATTTCAGGCGTAACTAAAAAACCAGTTACTAATTGACTCAGCATCTCTCCATTTATTTTAGAAAACCACTCCACTGATGAACTTAATATTTCAGAAGTTATTTTTTCAATGCTCTCTTGGACATCAGTCATTCCAAAGTTAATAGATAAATTTTTGCTAAATGAGCTTTGACGAGAGCTGCTAAAAGACCTAATATCTTCTTCTACTCTTCTATATGTAGGTAGGTATAGAGTTTTTAACTGTAAGTGTGCATTTATTTTATCTAGTTTATCTTGTGCGGAAGTTCCTCCCTTTTTTCTTTGATTTTTTTTATAACCCCTACTGTTTCGTAACTCATGCATCAACATACGACTAGGGAATTCCAGCACTTTTTCTACTTCCCTAAATGTTGGTGACATCTCCAGTCGGTGAGAAGGTAACCGTTGAGCATCATCCAACAATTCTAAAACAAACTCTTGCCCAAACCTTGATTCTATATGTTCAAAAAGTGGGTTTCCTTTTATAAAATCTAAATCACCGTCAAACTCTGACTTTGTAAAACTAATTGTTTCTCCATTGCTAAATACTATTCCGATCTTTTCGAAGGAGATTTTTCTCAGCTTAGATATTTCACCTGACAATAATGCATAGAACGAGTTTAAAATTGTAGTTTTTCCATAACCGTTTTCCGCGACCAAAATCTTATAAGGGTTACTAAACTTTATTCTTACATTTCTCTCTTCATAAAGTTTAGTAATAAAAAATTCCTTTATCATAACTACTCCTGTTAAATCATAACGATATGATTATTATGTAGAGCTTACGCTTATTAACGAGTATTTCGTATTTGCAACTGCTCGGTTTGATTATTTTATTCGTCGCTCTTAGTGCTTACCTTATGATTTCACTAACTATTATTCACTTCAATTCAACCAAATCTGCCGCAGAACTAAAAAACAAGAGGAGCCTGACGGAGTCGGCTCGACTTTAATGAGAATTTTTCGCTTCCTATTAAAAACCATCAGCAAAATATTTTCCATAATTAAATTAATAACTCAGTGATTTTCTGAAAAAAGTGAAACCTAAGAATTTTATTTAATAGGAAGCGATATTGGCATTTTTCAAAAACCGTATTATGCCTGCTTTTATACACAGTGTTAATTGAAGGTAATATTATGTCCCGCACGCCTTTTATAGAATCTATTAGAGTGGTTTTACGAACTAAGCATTACAGTCTGAAAATAGAAAAAGCCTACCTGCATTGCATCCGACGATTTACTTATTTCAATGGCAAGCGCCACCCCAGGGACATGGGTGATTTAGAGGTTGAGCAATTTTTAACGCATCTAGCTATCGAAGTTAAAGTCGCCCCAACCAGGCAAAACCAGGTCTTATGTGCTGTCATTTTATGTATCGTCATGTGCTCGAAGTGGATTTGACCAACATGTTTTTTCAGTTTGCTAAGACGCCTGTTCGTGTATCTGAAGTCCCAAGCCTTAAAAGACGCGATTCTTGTTATCGATAAGCTGCAAGGTGTTCATAAAGCGATTGGCATACTCATGTATGACGGAGGTCTCCGCATATTTGAGGTGCTAAAGTTACGTTTAAAGGAGTTTGACTTTGAACGAAGCACTATTTTTATCTGCCATTCAAAAGGTCAAAAAGACCGTGTGACGCTGTTCCCTGAATTGGCAAAAGATGCCATTGCTAAACTACTTAAAAAGTAGAGAGCATCCACCAAAAGGACATTAATGCCGGTTACGGCCTGACATCGCTACCATCTTAACTGCTTCGTAAATATGGAAAAGCTGCAACTAACTTGTCATGGCAATATGCTTTTCCTTCAACCACTCGATGCGTGCATCCTTATGATGGATATGTTTGACGTCATCATCTGCATCAAACCGCATTTCGCAAAGCGTTGAGAAAAGTAGTACAAGAAGCTGGTTACATCACAGAACTGTCATTAATATCCTAGAGCCTTAACGACCGCTATTGGCATGTTGATGTCATACCAAATTTTCCTGACCGAAATACCTTAGAATTCAAGTGTATTCAACTTAACAAACCTTCCGGACATGAATCATGGAGCAACTCAATTTGACTTACAAAAGCCTGACAAGGTCGTTGGTATGTGATCGCGTTCATCGGATGTTACTGGGAGTCTTGTAATGGTTAGTGTTTAAATTGACAGATAGCCTTGTTCAACTGCTTCGTTCACAGTTTGATGAGCTTTATTGATAAATTCCAAGTTTACATTCATTCTATTTTCGATTGTTTCTAATTCAGAATTTAGGAACATTATGCCTTGTTCGTAACTGTTTTCTGTTGGCTCTACAAAATGTAACGGGTGCTTTTCTCTATTTTCTAGATATGCTTTAGCCAAATGCAAAATTGGCTTGATCATTGGAACACTCGCCATCATCTCTACCAATTCCCCCATGAGGTTTAAAGGTGTTGTTGCTTCGTTTAACTGTGTTTGGGCCTCTATCAACATGTGTTTAGTTCTGGTCAATAGGTCACTATTTTCAACTTCTTGTATGTGTAACTCGATAAATTGTACAAGCAAATTCTCATGCACACTGGACAGAATTTCAGATTCATTCAAGACCTCAATCGTAATGCTAAAAAGTGCTTTACCACGTAACAAAGCCTCTTTGGATTGATTTTTAGTAGTTACTTTTTCTATTGCTTTTTCATTGCGGTAATTTTCCAACGCCCCATTAACAGCCTCAGTGTTAGCATTTATGTCAGCGATAAAGCCTTGGTGGAATGACAACAGGATATTTTGGCGCGTTAACGATAAAAGTTGACTGATTGTTGATGCATTACTTAATAACCGAAATGAGGTCATTTGATTAATATACCTAACTTTGTCTAATAGCTCGCGAAAAGGCCAAGCGACCGAGCCTTCTGACTCTGAATCCAATGCGCTTTTGATACTCTGTTCAAGAATCTCTGTAAAGTGCTTAGAATTCCGAGCGTATTCGTCGAATCTTGCGTTGTATCGCTTGATCCGTGCATCTTCACTTGCGAAGATTGTTTTTACTTTAATCTCACCAAAACGTGCTTCAAATTCTTCAACTGAATTAATCATAAAACTTAAATATCCATTTTGAGTTTACGCCTATTCAGATTAGTTTTAATCCGTATTAAAGCAAGGAAAGCAAGACTAAATCAGTTATTACAAATGCATTGACTGCGTTGGCTGACACATCTTTACCTCATGCAGTCGAAGTAACGTAAAAAATGTTATTGATTAGCATACTCAACCGACGTGATACAAGAGCCTTGAGGTTAAAAGCAACCCAAGTAAAGCTGTTTCAGATGATTGGTTGTTCCCTAAATCAACAAATATCAGTACGTTTCGTTGGAGATATCAATCACTCTGACTACAAGCCTTGACCATTCTGTCAACGATACGCTGCTCAGATGGTATAAATACCAATGTATACTTTGTCATCACGCGGTTAAAACGTTCTATATATTCACATCGGTATAGATGGTTAGGTGGAAGCCACTCATCAAGTCCTTTAGCCCCTTTTTGACGATTTAAAGTCGCTTGTACGAGTATGAGGTTTTCGACGTCATTAGCGAATAAGGCTTTCCGCTGTCTATTCCATTTATCTCCGCCATGACCATGGGCAAATTTTAGTGAGACGATGTGGTCGAGATCTAACTCTTTGGACACACTGAAAGTCTCACCGGAGTATGGGTCATACCACTGCCCTAAAAGCACGTTA
>TARA_R110001592_G_scaffold211547_1_pt1 | contig 16394 bp, 15 predicted proteins | sample TARA_R110001592 | Tara Oceans TARA_R110001592 (sample SAMEA4398387) | marine metagenome | biome: Polar Biome; feature: [SRF] surface water layer (ENVO:00010504); material: water (ENVO:00002006), including particulate matter (ENVO:01000060) such as... | depth 5 m
ACATCAGTTGAACTATCATTTGCACCTTGGATGCTCTGCTCTTACCTGGACAGAGAAGATCGCCATGAAATTAAAAAATCAATTAATATTGCAATAGAAGCTTGGGTAAAGAAAAAGATTCCAATAGGTATTACTAAAAGAGTGTCTAGATACACAGAGCAAACAACTAAAATTAAAAAGATAGCTATATTATCAGAGCATTACACATCAAAACACGCAATGTACCGGTGCTATCATCCAGAACTTAGTCTATTAAAAAACCGGTACCATGTAACTCTCGTGACTGCCAATAATAGATATGATGCAATTTCTGCTCAAGATTTTCATGAAATAATAGAGGTACCAGATACAGTAGAAGAAATTTCATCTACAGCTGCTAAAATAGCAAAATTGGAACCTGATTTAATTATTTTTCCGTCTCTAGGCATGGCTAAATGGACAATACCATTTGCAAATATGCGATTAGCCAAATACCAAATGATGTGTTACGGCCATCCTGCCTCAGCATTTTCAGAATATATTGACTTTAGTTATAACTCAGACTTAAGAAAAGAGTGGGATTTTCAAAAGTTTTGTATGGAAAAAATCATCCCAGTTTATAGAACAACCGACTTTACTTGGAGCCCCCACCCTGATTACAAACCTCTACCAGATAAAAAACCACATGACGATATTGTTCGTATAGCAATAAACAGCTCTCTACCAAAGATAACATCACGTTTTATAAATCTATGCCAAATATTACAGGCACACTCAACGGTTAAAATAGAGTTCAATTTCTTTCTAATTAGTATAGACACAGGCTTTGAGAAATCTCTTCTTTCCAAGCTTGGTCATAATATTAAAGTCTATCCTCCAACAGATTATATGACTTACATGGGTAACCTAGCTCGATGTAATCTTGCTATTGGAACATTTCCATTTGGTGGATCTAATACGAATATCGATCTTGCTTTACTTGGAATTCCAAAAGCTATCTATGGAGAAAAATGTGGTTTGGCGTCTTATGCGGACGAGGGAGCACTTGCTCGATTAGACTTACCCAGCATTTTAATATCACAATCAGAAAGTGAACTATTAGCAAATCTTATATATTTAATTCATAACAAACCGCTACTAGAAGAAATATCTAATAATATTAAGGAATCCAACCCTTACGACTTATTCTACAATCAAAAAAACACCAACAAACTAGATGATAATTGTAAATTTTTAAGCTCTATACGTTGGATTGAGGAAGAGAATTAAACTTTAAACCATACGCTATGATTAAGTAAGGACACAAAAAAATGCTCACTTAATCATATTATTATCGGATTCACTGTGATGACATTTCCAAAATTTATTCAGGCAACATAATCACAATTCAAACTTAAGACATATAGTTAGATATAATAATTTTAGAGATTATTTATATTAGAGAAATACAGCCATCCACCTTTAATACCTCACCCGTTAACGCTAAAGGAGCATGCTTCACTAAAAAAACGACAACACTAACAATCTCTTCAACTTGAACTTTTCTACCAATAGCAGTTTGATTTAATATTTTTTGAACCACTTTGGGATCCATATCTAATGCCATATTTGTATCGGTAATAGAGGGTGCAATTGCATTAACTGATATACCATCAACTGCATATTCAGCGGCCATTATTTTCGTAGCATGTATTAGCGCAGCCTTGCTCGAACCGTATGCAAGCGTCCCTCTATCGGCGCGCAAGCCTGAGTGTGAGGCGATATTTATAATTCGTCCACCCCCATTTCGAGCAATATATCTTGATACTTTTTGCGTAAGCATGATCTGACCAAAGAAATTTACTTGAAAGACTTTTTTCAAGTCATCTATACGAGTCATGTTCACTAAGCTTCCATGAGACATCCCTGCACAATTAATCAAAATATCAACTCGCTTTTCAGCCCATATTTCTATTTTTTTTAAGCATTGCTGAATACTTTCATCTAATTCGAGGTCAAGATTTAGAAGAACATGATTACCACCTAAGTCATTTTTTTCTTTAATCAAGTCAACCAACAACTGAGGCATACTTTTTGAGCAACAAGCGATATCGAAGCCTAAGTCACAAAGTGCCATAAATATTTTAAGTCCCATTCCTCCAGAAGCACCAGTCAATACAACTTTCACGACACTATCCTCTTATCAACATCTCGCCAAATCTTGCCTCGGCTATAAACATTTTCAAGTAACTCATAATTAATATCTGGCAATATTTGGCCTGATGGAAATAAAGGTTCCTGAGACTCACCAATTGCCTTCAATAGGTCTTTCGAATTCAAATACAAACTAAGCACTAACAACATGAAATCGTTATAAAGATGAAGATCTGCCTGCTTTAAATACATACAACAACACTTAGATAGCTTATCTCTACTAATACTTAATAATGATAAATTCTCATCTTCTTGAAACTTATCAATTAGTTTTTGCACCTTAAAAACAATATCAGCATGGTCATTTATCAAAATAGGCCAGGCAACTTCTGAAAAAATAGGCGCACCAGAAGATTTATCTCCAGGAAACCAACAATCAAGAAAATCAAGCAATGTCATTTTCAAGCGTCATCACTCCAAAGTGCTCCGTGTATATTTGATCGGCAATATATAAAGCTACTGCCTGAATGGTTGATGCGGGATTTACTCCACTCGAACTTGGAAATACACTCCCATCGGCAATATAAAGACCGGAAACATCATGCGTTTGCCCTGTTTTATTTACGACTGAGGTTTTAGGGTCTAGTCCCATTTTAGTCGTTCCGAGAATATGCCAGCCTGCATCTTTTACAGGACCAAACGCCATGATTTTTTTGAAGCCACTTGCTTTTAACACTCTTTTTGCCTGAGTTAAACCATGGGACATCATCGATTTAGAATTTAAAGACATTTTATAGTCAACTACCACAACAGGCATACCATCACGATCAACGCGAGACTCATCTAGCCTGACTTGATTTGTCGAATCAGGCAAGTCCTCACAAATCACAGTAATACTTCCACGCCGCCTATGAAGCTTGAGCACATCACTGACAAACGTGTCACCCAGCTTCACTTCGCGACGCTCAATCCCAGAAAAAGCCGTCTCTACAAGGTTTGCACCACGAAGCACTTGCAGCGTATAACCACGCTTAAAACTTCTACTTTCGTCAGTTTCGTAAAACTCATGGCTATATATACAACAACCTTGAGGACCTTTATCTAAATCTAAAGGCTCATCAAAAAGCCCTTCAGCATAACCTAATGGATGAAGCATTAAATTTTTACCCACCAAGCCTGAATTATTAGCTAGGCCAAAAGGAAACTGACTACTCTTTGAAGCCAAAAGTAATCTAGCTGTTCCAATTGCATTACACGCAAGCACCACCACTTTTGAAGAAATAAACTTCTTATTACCTTTACTATCTAATACCCAAACACCCTTTGTTTTTCCAGAAACATTCTCTATTTTTACAACGACTGTATTAGGAATGACTTCTAAACCTAGTTTGATTGCAGAGGGAAGATAAGTTACATCCGTACTCGATTTCGAGCCTTGTGGGCAGCCAGTATTGCAGGGGCCAAGATTAAGACAAGCATTGCCAACATTTAGCGAGGTTGAAATTGCGGCATAAGAAGGCCACCAATGCCAGCCCAACTGATTGAATCCTTCGGCAATTTTCTCACCATATTTCCCTATTGGTACTGGTGGAAGCAAACCATTTATATCAGGATATGCGGGATCACCAGATAAACCTGAGACTCTCATCATTTTGTCATTAGCAGTAAAATAAGGCTCTAAATCTGCATAGCTAATTGGCCAGTCAGCACCCACGCCATCTAAGGATTCTGTGCAAAAATCACTGGGATGAAAGCGAGGAAAGTGACCGGAAAAAAGGACAGTCGCACCGCCAACTCCATTAAAATTAGCAATATCGATATCTGAATTACATGTATCGATCAAATAATCAGAAGGCATTTTTCGAACAGAGGGCTTATAGGAGTACTTAGTTCGCTTCTTAAGCTCCACATCTAAACCTGTACTGGGATATTGCTCTGGTTTTTGCCAGTCACCACGCTCTATACAAGCGACTTTCAGACCCAATTTTGTTAGCCTCCAAGCGGCAGCGCTTCCTCCCGCACCACTCCCAACAACCAAAACATCATAATCATTTGTAGGCATGATTTTTCTTAGATTTTGGGAATAAATTGTTTTAATATTTCAGGAATAGTAATCATCATATCGGCCTCACAAGCTATTTCACCATGGGTATACCCTCTACCAATACCTTTGCAAACACCTCTACGCCATGAGATTATTTCGGTTTCGATCACAAATTTATCACCTGGCACAACTTCTTTTTTGTAACGAACCTTATGCTGCAGCGCATGGGTAATTTTACCTTGAAGACCTTCCTGGGTTGTTATAGCAACCGTTAGCATTTGAGCCAAAGCCTCTAATTGCAATGCTCCAGGCATATTCGGACCATCAGGGAAATGCTGAGGAAAATACCATTCATTCATTGTAAGATTTTTATATCCATTCGCATATTTTCCTGGCAAAACATCTTCAACAACATCTATCATCAAAAAAGGGTATCGATTAGGCTGATATTTTAGTAATTCTGTGCCACTTAAGCGAAAGCTCTTCATTCAATCTTCCTTTATTATTATCTATATTCTTCTATTTAATTATGTAAGTGCTTCTATTTTATGGTAATCACTCGAGATAGCGTTTTGATTAAATCGAAACCGTCCCAAACTGTACCTATGTCTAAGGCACTTCCTATAGGGACGATACGATCAATACCTTTGCATCGCTTCTCAAAAACCATAGATCTTATCTCTTTGGGACACACCCCAAAATAGCACAAAGTTTGATATTTACTATTCACTACACCTAAAACATCCTCTATAGAACCCAGCTCTAACTCAAAAAAAAGACCAAATACCCCAGTTAAGTGATGATTAAACGAAGAGATTTGGTGTAATGTTGCAACAGTTATTGCAGCACCATATTCAGTTATTTTCAGATCCAAAGGATAGTCATCAAGATATTTCAAAAGCTTTAATTTCTTATCTATTGCATGAACAGCATTCAAATCATATCGTGATTCAAGATAAGCCCTAAACGTATGCCAAAATAGAGCTTTTGCCTTTTTTATATCCTCCTTGTCACCGTCCCAACAAATCAGATTAGGCGAAGAACAGGCATTTTGATCCACTAGATAAGTATCATTATAAAAATCATTACAAAGCACCTCAAGACCCTGCTTATCAAGACGAAGTAACTCTTTAGCACTTAATAGGGCAAATGAATAACGATTAGAAAATGAAACCTCAATTGACCTTGGTGCACGAGGTAACTTACGAATATTTTTGACCGTTTCATCCCCCCCCCATACCATTAAGGCATCAAAGCACTGGATATATTTTTTTAGAAATATTGATTCACGATCAAAACGAATAAATGCATTGGCGTTATTTAGTTGTTGATATTCAGGCTGATCAAACACAGAGGCTACAGTACGACAAAATAAGTCAATTTGCGGATACCGCCTAGAAGGTAGTCTGACAATATTTCCATTTCCAGACAGCAAACCAAACAAAAAAGAATAAGCAAAGTTAATGGGTATATTTGCGGGTGCTATATGTAATACAAGCCCCCAACCTAATCTTTTTGAGGAATCTGAAAATTGATTTCTTATAACATTGAGATTGGCGCGACGACAATAAAAGGCAAATGTTGTAAGGTCCCCATACTCTTTTGTTTCTTTGTTTGACAAAAGTTGACGTGATATTTCAGAACAGAAATCAATAACATTATCTGAAAATGGAATATCACAATATTGTGTTTTTAATACGCCTTCATCACCACAAACAAATGTAACCTTTGCATCAGCATCAATTAACATCACTGCAACCCCTTACTTCAGCACGTTTTAAACGGCCATCAATATGAATTACAGCTCCATGTCTACCACATTGGCAAAGTTTATCCGGTTCAATCCAACCAAAATCCTCGGTAAGAATACTATGACCGGGATAGCTCTCTGCTATTGAGGTAAAAACCTGAATAATGCCTTTTCTATTACCTGATAAGACTTCAAGGCTATTTTCATCGCGTATTATGACATCGGAATACTTAGAGGCATGCATTCTTCCAAACTGACACTCGACAAAAATAGATCCCGTTTGCTCAGCCATACCATAATAGTTATGTATATTTTTCAAGCCTGTTCTTATGGTTAACTCTTCTTTAAAAAGTTTGTCGCTAATACCAAATGACTCAAGTTTTTTCCATCCTCCTCCATGAAATAACCTACCTTTTGACATACTATTAGAAATAACATTCGGTATTTTATTTAAGACCAAAGACTGCCATATTAAAAAGGTGAACCCAAATATAAGAAAATCAGAACCACCATATTCAGACAAAAAAAACTCTACCTCAGGCAGGTTAAGGTTTAATTCGCTATCCAATGCGAAATGTTTTTTACTTGCAAATGTTGAAAAACCTAAGGTGCCTGCGCCCCTTGCGGAGAAGCTACTTGTTTTTCTTCCCGCATCAGGAGAGTCAAAAATCAGCATGGGTAATTTTTTAGTGCCAATATAGCTTCTTAATATTTCTGATAAAGCTCTAGACTGCTTTAATGAAGTACGTGAATCCAAATATATTTTTGATTGTAAGCCGGCTGTACCAGAAGACATAACCGTAGAAGTAATGCTTTGTTCTGTCGTACTTTTTAGGTCAAATTCTTTGAACGCTCTAGCAGGCAAATAAGGTAGCCCACCCAAGGAATCAGCTCGACCAGGATTAAACCCGTACGCCCTTAAATACTTATTATAAAGCACGCAGTTTTCAAAGTGATGCAAGGTTAATTTATTCAATTGTTCAAGGATTAAAGTATTTTTTTCAACTGAGTCTAACTCAAACGGCCGATTAGACATTACAAAGATACCGTTCAGTTAAAGCAGCATAATCTACTTTACCTGTTGATTTATAGAGCAATGATGGAACACTTTCAATCATTAGTGCCTTCGGATGAATAGTCATTCTTTTTAAGATATCAGCTTTAAATGTCTCTAAAGGAACCTTCAAAACTAATATTTTCACTTGATTATCGACACCAATTACAGCAGCAACGTCATTTACTAATTCACTGGCAACCTTTTCCACGTGATCCAAATTAACATTATTGCCAAATACTTTTATATAACGCCTCTTTCTGCCAGTTAGATATAAAAAGCCATCAAGATCTAAATACCCAAGATCTCCTGTTACTAATTTAGAAGAATTAGAGTCACCTAGCGCTAAATCTTCAATATTGCATGCATAACCCAGTGATACATTCGGCCCCTGGTAACACACCTCACCAACACCATGCGAATCGGGATCAAGTATTGATAAGGTTCCATTGGGTATTGCCCTACCCACGCTCGCAGATTTTGACTCGAACTGTTCAGCTGGCAAGTATGCAATGCGTGCTGTGGCTTCCGTTTGACCATACATACCAACAAACTTAAAGCCTTTTAGCTTACCTAGAGTATAAAAAGCCTGCTTCTCTGACTCAGCCATTCTTCCCCCTGCCTGAGCCATAAGTTTTAATTTAGGGAAGTCCAAACGCTCAAATCTAAATTTTTTCAGAATATCGTAATGATAAGGGACACCATAAAAACTGGTAATGCCATACTGCCTAAATGCATCCCAAAACCCCCTAGAAGTGAGTCCTTCATTAGAAAATACAATTGTAGCACCTTTGTTGAGATGCGAATTAATAACAGACAAGCCAAAAGAGTAGTTGAACGGCAATAATGTAATTGGTTTCGCGTATTTATCTATGCCCAAACATGCAGAAATTGACTCTGCATTTTCCTGAATATTATCATATGAAAGTCGCACTAATTTTGGGTCAGAGGTAGTCCCAGAAGTTGTCAATAACAAGGCCAATTGATCTTCAATTTTATGTGTATTTTCAACTAGCTCTATTACTAAGTGGCCAAATAATTCCACACCCTCTTGAGCATATTTCAAGGGATTTTTTTTATAACGATCTTTTTTACAACACAGATACTGAGCTTGGTAATTAGAGATATAGGTGGCGACACCCTCATCATCCATATCTTCTGAAAGTAAAATTGGAACAATACCGGACCTTAAACACCCCAAGTAACATAAGAATGTGGCAATATCTCGCCCACAAACTAGAACGGCAACTGCCTTATTTTTTTTAGGGAAGATTCGATCCGATAATTCGGCTACCTCTTGATAAGAAAGGGGTAATTCACCGTCAACACAAAGCGCATCACCATATTGCTCAAGATCACTCCAAAAAGACATAAATCAACCTACAACGATATCATATTTCTTTAGTGTTTCTATGCCCGTCAAATATGACCCAAAATCAACGACGTCATCCATTTCCATCATAATATCAAAAACATCTTCTAATGCCGCAATTAGTGACATATGCCCTACAGAATCCCATTCTGCAATACTTTGATATTCCAGTTTCTCATTTAAAATATCCTTACTTATTTCAAAAGTCTCTATAAACGCATTGTCATACTTTTCTCTATTTGACATCTATTACTCCCCTGTCTGGTTAATTTTCAAAAAAACTCAAATTAATTACTAATCTATTACAATAGATTTTTTACTAGGATGGTATGCTTATCATCTACTAAGTACCATAGATAGGTGTTTGAATATAGTCAAAATTACCATAACAAATAGCACGTATATTTAAATATATTGTTTGGACAATGTTTCAGTCACCGCTGAAGAATATTCAATTTATTATTCAACACTAAAGTGACCATTTGAATCCTCTTATTTACGAAAGCCTATCCCATATAATTATCTCATCAGCTCAATAATTGATAGGATACGACACAATGCCTTGAATAAACTTTTAATTATTCTTAGTAGATTAGCTAGCTATTTATTAATGCGAAGAAAATCACGGTATCTTTAATGAAAAAAAATTTCATAACAATTTCAAAATCTGCACAAGCTTATTTTAAACATTTAATTGAAGCACAAGAAAAAGAAGATATAGGAATACGCATATATATTGACAAACCTGGCTCGAAAAATGCATCACTGTGTTTAGCGTTTTGCCCCGACAACAAAGATAGATCTATAGATATAATCCTCCAATACGAAAGTTTGATGGTTTATATAGGCAAAAGTAGTAAATCATATTTAAAAGGGGCTGAGGTCAACTTTGTTGGAGATTATAAAACCGGGCATATTACGCTGAAGCTTCCAGAAAAAAAGATACAAGATGATGCAGACACTCAGGCCTTAGATAACTTTTCGGAGCAATATAGGCAAGGTCTATTTAAAAGGTAAAATCAGGCTTCAATCTCACAATAATAGCAAGATGGACAACATTAGATCCCTAATCTATATTTCGTAAATAAAAACGGATTCGCTAAATAATAATAATACTATTCTGTCGATAACAGGTTTAATGTTTTAATTCTAACCATAAAAATTCTAAGGGCATTAATATGTCAGATATCAGTCTAAGAAAATTAATAGTGACTCAAGGTCGCCCTCAAATTAGTGACCTAGATACCCTCCCGCAATTAGATCGAGGACTGATTGATTACAGAAAGTACCATAAACATATAGGCCAAAGTGGCATAAAGAATTGTTTTACCGTCCAAGGAAGCAGGGGCTGCCCTTACCGCTGTATATATTGTGATGTAATTAGCCTAACACCGATGATATATCGTCGTTCAGCTGAACACTTAATTGAGGAAGTAAAATATTTATATAGCTTGGGCGTAAGACATATTGAATTCATTGACGATATATTTAATGTAAATAGAAAGTTATTCATTCAATTTTTCAGACTAGTCATTAAAAATAAATTAAAGCTACACTTCTATTTTCAGAGTGGTTTAAGAGGTGACATTTTAAGTGCTGAGGCTATCGACGTAATGGCTGAAGGTGGTGTTAAAAGTGCAAATCTCTCTTTAGAAAGCGCCTCACCCCGCCTTCAAAAACTCATGAAGAAGAACCTTGATATCGATAAATTCAAGGTAAACCTTGATTATATAGTCGGCCAGCACCCTGAGATTATTGTCGGCCTTAATGCCATGCATGGCTTCCCCACAGAAACAGAAGAAGAAGCTATTGCTACCGTTGACTTCATTAAAAGCACTAAATGGATTCACTTCGCCCAACTGCATAATGTGAGAATATTTCCTGGTTCTCCAATTGAAAAAATTGCATTAGAGAATAATGTTACGCAAGCGCAAATTGATGAGTCACTCACAATGCCTTACCACTTAATTCCCACAACTAGCCCTTTCGACCAGGAATTTTCAAAGCGCTTACGCCTAGACTTTGTTCGCTCTTATGTCATGAACAAAGAAAGACTTAAGTATGTTCTAAAAAAACAATTAGAAATCTGTACAGAAAGCGAAATCATGTTCAAATATCAATCCTATTTTCCAAGCAGGATTAACTCTCTTGATGATATTCTTAAACTAGCTAGATTAAAAAGAGAAGATATAGATATAACAAAGCAGCCTGAAGAGGTCGGTAAGAATATAAACTACCCCTCACCTAAGAAGAAACAAAAAATTCGCCCTGAAGGAGCAGCACCGCTAAAAATACTTTACATTGATGCAACTCAATTTTTTACCAGCGATGAAAATACAGAGCTTCGAATTGTAGAACCACCACTAGGCCTTTTAGCACTGCTCACCTATATGAATGAGAAATTTCAGGATAAAGTTGAAGGTAAAATTATCAAGTCGATGATTGATTACGATAGCTATGATGAGTTTAAAGATATTTTAAAAGACTTTAAACCAGACTTAATTGGCATTCGTACAATGTCGTATTATAAAAACTTATTTAGTAGAACCATTCTTGAAATACGAGAACTTTTTCCTGATACGCCTATTATTGCCGGCGGCCCGCACCCAAGTATCGATTATGAAAGAGTGCTTCGTGAAAATGACATTCAAGCAGTTGTTGTCGGAGAAGGTGAAATCACCAACGCAGAAATTATCGATGAAATGATTAAAAATGATAATAAATTCCCTAAAGAAGAAAAACTTGCCGAAATAAAAGGCCTGGCATACCTAACAAAAAATAGTTCCTCACCGACAAATTCGATAACAGACACATGGAAACCATTTAATAAAATTCCACTGATGGAAGCCTAAATTAGTGAACTTATTTATATATGGATCTGGAGGTAATGGCTGCGAACTCTCTGATATTGCGAAATTAATAAACCAACAAGATAAACGCTGGGGGAGAGTTGCTTTTGTTGATGATATTAGAAATGAACGAATTTGGTATAAACAAGAAGTCTTACGTTTTGAAAATATGTTGCTGGAAAAAGAGGAGTACGAGTGCATTATTTCATTAGGAGAGCCTGCACATAGAAAAACACTTTACGAAAAGCTTTTAGCTCACAAGATACCTTTAGCCACGCTGATTCACCCCGACACTAACATTTCCCCCTCAGCATCAATAGGCAAAGGCTGCATTGTTGGTGCTCGCTCATTTGTTTCAAGCAATACAGAGATAAGGGACAATGTGATGATCGAAGTCCAGACTGCTATTGGACATGATATATTTATCGATCAACATACGGTCATTTCGAGCTGCAGTGTCATTGGTGCAAATACTCTTATCGGCAGCGAAACTTTTATTGGTTTAAACTGCTCAATCAAAGAAAATACAAAAATAGGCAACCGGAATATTATCGGCATGGGGTCTTGTGTATTTAAGGACGTAGATGATGGCTTTATTATATTAGGAAACCCTGCTCGACCAGTCAAAAAGAATGAAAGCTTTCTAGTTTTCAAAAACTAAGATTTATTTTAACGATAATATCATCACCGGTAACTCCCGAAAAAAGTAGGGATAAAGACTAAAACACGCACAAAAATTCAACTTTATGTTCTGCGCTCTAATATATAATTATGCTCTCCGAAATAATTTTGAACTCTAACTTTCTTTTTAATTTCGAACCCTGCATGTATTAAAATTTCTAAAGCCTCTCTAGAACTCGAATCTGCGTCATCAATTTCAATAAAAATAGATTGAATTTGTTTGTCTAAAAGTAACTCCCCCATACCCTCTACTAACTTTTTTTCGGCTCCGTCTACATCAATTTTTATGTGACTAGGTAATTTTTTTACAAATAGTTTAATAAACGTATCAAATCTAAAAGAAAGTACATGCTGTCGGTATTCTGCAATAAACTCCCCTCCCTCACCCCTAGCAGTAGGGTTCCCTAAAATTTTCACATGCCCTGCTTCTTCAAATTTTTTGATATATATCTCATCGATACAATCATTATCAGATAAAGCCAAATTAAAATTTTTAATAGATCCCTGAACTAGATTAAAATTAAGGTAGGTATTGTAATTAAGGATATTAAAATTAGCAGCTTCGGGCTCAATGCATATTGTATTAACCCCCTTAGCTGCAGCATATAACGCAAACACTCCTGTACTGGCACCTATATCAAAATAGCTTTCACCCTCTTCTATTGTATCGATAAAATTTAATAATTCTGGCTCAATATACTCTTGCCCTGTCGATTGCCAAAGTGCCCTAATATTAGGTGCTTTATATTTTAACTTCACACCTCTAACAGAGGTTTCAATTACATCATCTATAATTTCAGCATCGAGAATCCTTTCAAAGACCTCTGTACCAACCATAGCCTCAAGGTCGACACGAGGAACAAGCGGTGCTGGATTTAAACCATCCTTTTGTTGTTGGTCAAACTTTTTTTTATTTAGTAATTCCTGGTCTGAAGGTATATTCCTTTCTTGCTGCCTAACAATTCTATGTATTTTTTTTATTTTTTCATCTAATGACTTTTTCTGATCCAGTAGACTATTAAGCTGTTTCATTGCTTCATCATCAAGTGACTTAAACATATTTAAACCTTTAAAAATAAAGACAAAATTAACATATTTATAATGCTAATCAAGATGAGTTAACTTATAAGTTTACTGAGAATTTTTTTTGTAATACGTTCTTGTGATAAACCTGCTTGATGTAATGCATAGCTATAGTCTCCGGTTTTAACATAACAATCATCAATACCTATCGCGATATGCTTTGATGATAAGTTTTCTCGTGATTTCATTTCGGAAACAGCGCTACCCAAGCCACCTATAACGGTATGCTCCTCCAAAGTTACTAATGTAGAAAAGCAGTTAAATAACATTAAAACGCTCGCTTCATCGAAAGGCTTTAAAGTATGCATATTGACCACCTTGACTGATAAACCGTGTGAATCCTCAACTTCTAAAGCGACATTTACAGCCGTAGCAACCATTGAGCCGCTAGCAATAATGCAAAGGTCTTTACCTTCTTTTATATGTACAGCTTTACCTATCTCAAAATGATAATCTTCTTGATAGACCACAGGATTATTAACACCTCCTGTCAATCTGATATAAACAGGATATGGATACTTTAAACTTGCTTCAATTACTTTAAATACCTCTCCACAATCTGCTGGAGAGATTATTGTTAAGCCTGGAATTGTTCGCATAACAGCAGAGTCTTCTAAACCATAATGAGAGTTTCCAAGAAAACCCATCGCTAATCCGCTCCCAAGTGCGACTAATTTAACGGGAAGCTGCATATACCCCAAATTCATACGCACCTGTTCACAAGCTCTCATCGATACAAAAGGAGCGAAAGAGGACGCAAATACTTTAAAACCTTCGCGTGACATACCTGAAGCAACGCCAACCATATTTTGTTCTGCAATCCCAGCATTAACAAACTGACTGGGAAATTTTGTCATAAACTGATTCAAACCAGAAGAACGGCCTAAGTCTGCAGACATAGCAATAACTGATGGGTCAATTTTAGCAGCTTCTAAAAGTGCCAGACCATAAGATGCTCGAACCCCAATACGTGACCACGCTTTAGCATTTTTTTTATTTATCTCAATCACTATCACCTTCCAACTCTTTCATTGCGATTAAGTAGTTTTTTTCTGTCAACCTGTTGTGATGCCAGTCATTGTTATTCTCCATAAATGAAATACCTTTCCCTTTTATTGTTTCAGCAATAATAACTGTCGGCTGACCTAAATGACCTGATGCCTGTGCATACGCCGAACTTATTTCTGCAGGACAATGACCATTTATTTTAATGGTATTCCAGCCAAAAGCAGCCCATTTAGCCGAAATATCTTGTTGATTTGAAACCATATTAGTCGGACCATCATTTTGAAACCCATTTAAGTCAACAATAGCCACAAGGTTGTCCAACTTATGCTGAGCAGCAAACATAGCAGCTTCCCAGACAGACCCTTCATTACATTCGCCATCGCCTAGTAGGGTATACACGCGTCTAGTCATTTTCTTCATCTTCGCTGCCAATGCAATACCACTACAGAATGATAAGCCCTGCCCCAAACTACCGTTAGAAGATTCTATTCCTAGCTCGATATTCATTACAGGATGAGCAATTAAATCACTACCGTTTTTCTGAAATGTTTGATAACAATCAGATGAAATCAACCCTACATTTTTCAAGGTGGCAAAATAGCCTAAAACACCATGCCCTTTACTCAAAACAAATACATCCCGCTCAGGCCATTTAGGATTTTTCACATCAAAGCGTAGGTGGTCTTTATAGAGACATGCCAGCAAATCGACGATAGATAAACCACCACCAAAGTGAGCACTTTCACCACACCGGAAACCAGCTTCTATGATGTCTTTACGAATGCTTTGGCTTAATAAACAATTCACTAATATTCCTTCTTAAAACAAAGTAAAAAAATTCTATTTATTATTTAATTACAACAATTAAAGTGAATTTAAACGTCTTGCATTTTTTTTCTCAAGAATAAGGTATCACTCATCGTAAATCCAAAATCAAACTTCCCGCTATGAAGTAATTCATCCCCGGCTTTTTTTGGGCCATCGCCAAACGCCCACACATAGTCGTCTAGCAAAACCCACCCTCCCGGTTTTACTAGAGGTTCCCAAGCTTCAATATCCTTACAGACATAGTCATAGCGATGATTACCATCAATATGCAACATTGCTATTTCACCTGATATATCAACTTCTCCAAGCTCAGTATTTATGAGCACCCCTTTCTGTGAAGCCTCAATATAGCTAGTGACTGCATTTTCTGATATATCCCTAATAAACCCGACATTATCTAATAAAGATACGGCACCAATATAGCTTGAAAATATTTTGTCAAAATCAATTAAATCACCACCCTCTACTAGCTTACTATTTAATATTTTAGACTGCTCACCCTGGTCTTCAATTTTTTCATGACTCCAAGGATCGATACAAACCAAACTCCCAATACGATATTTCTGCGCCAACCAAGCTATACCAAAGGCGGAGCGTCCAGAAAAAGAACCAATTTCGACCAAATCTCCTTCAGGAATTAAACGCGATATATGCACTAAAGCAAGCAATTTTAAGACATCACACTGACCAGTTATATTTGTAAACTGCTTATGTAAGCTCGCATATTGACCCAGTAATAGTTTTTTCCGAGCATCATCTTTACAACCTATAAAGAATTCGACAAAACGCTCTTTTAAAATCATCTCTGCCCAATCATAACTAGGCTTAAATTTAATCCAATCTTCAACATAGGGAGATGGTTCACAAAGTATAAAAGAGAATTTTGTAGGCTTTAATTTCTTTAATTTAAACAAATACATCCATACACCGCCATGAGGGGTATACACATGCGTAATTGAGCGATTAGAAATTAACTCATCAAATTGTTCTTCAAAAGTATCTTCTGTAACGAAAGGAAGCTTATGATAATAGTCAATATTATACCCCTCTGCCTTTGACATCACTGAGCTTGCGCCAGTTAGCTTTATACCCAAAGACTTGACGGTAGATATAAAATCAGTAACTTTATCCATATCTATCGGAAAAACTAAAATATGCATATCAGGCAAAGCACGCTCCTTAAAAAAACCACAAAAATTAACACGTTTATAAAACCAAGCCAAACATCTATTCTTATCTAACAAATACATAGCAAACCTTGAGCCAATGCTACTTTCACCTTTTCGATCGGCTTTGCTTTACCTTATCAAGCAAGCGGTGGCACAGGTTCTTGTCGAGATGCCACTTTACAAACTGAGCACTATCCAAGCATAACTGACCACTCTCCAAGCATATAAGGCTTGCATTTAACCTCTTATTGGTAAGCTAGGTGGAAATACTGGCAATAAGTTGCCCTCCACCACAGACAGCAATACACGCTTTTTTTAGCTTACAAATAAATTCTGAGACAAAATTCCAGCTACACTTGAAGAAAAGCTAACCAAGCCCAATCAAAAACCAATCCCTTCATAAACTGGGTATGTTTTTTGCTAAAAACAAATTAATCTTTCAAT